>Ga0049107_10000083_pt1 | contig 23373 bp, 31 predicted proteins | sample WorMetilPIANOSA1_FD_61187 | JGI IMG/M metagenome (GOLD analysis project Ga0049107, IMG submission 61187) | Marine gutless worms symbiont microbial communities from Max Planck institute for Marine Microbiology, Germany - Olavius ilvae PIANOSA.1 | ecosystem: Host-associated > Annelida > Digestive...
CTGCCGGCTCAAGGACTGGCGCCGCATCGCCACCCGATACGACCGCCTCGCGGTCAACTTCGCCGCCGCCGTCTACCTCGCCGCCATCGTCTGTTGCTGGTTATGAGTCCGGAGCCTAAGCCGTCCCTAACCGCAGGACAGCTAAATCCTTGGTTATTGGTGCGGGCGGAGGGACTCGAACCCCCACTCCCGTGGCCGGGATGCGGATTTTAAGTCCGCTGCGTCTACCAGTTCCGCCACGCCCGCACCTCCACAACACATAGCGCGGCCGACGGGGGCGTGTCAGCCCGCGGCGCGGCGCCAGCCCTGCGCCGGCAGACTCTGGCCCACAGCCCTGCTCGCACTGCCCCGCCCCGGCCGCCGCTCCCTAACGCTTCGTTAACGGGAATTACCGAGAATTTGATGCAAATCCGCGCCATTGCGGCGCGCGGGGCCGCCACTCCCCATTCCCCCATGGAGTCGCATGTCACTGCCCGAGACGACGCCCGCCGACCTCGCCCGCCATCTGGACGCCCTGGGCGTATGCCCGGGTCAAGACATCGTCGTGCACTCGAGCCTGGCGAGTTTCGGCCGCCTGGAAGGTGGTGCCGAAGGGGTCTACGCCGTCCTGCGCCGCGCCGTCGGTCCGGCGGCGACCATCGCCGTGCCGACCTACACCTTCCGCCTGGACCCGAACGCCGTGTTCGATCCCAAGCGCAGCCCGGCCATGGGCATGGGCGTGCTGAGCGAGTACGTGCGCACGCGGCCCGAGGCGCGACGTAGCTGGTGCCCGACCCACAGCCACGCCGCCATCGGCCCCAAGGCCGCGATCCTGCGCCAGGCGCTGAACACCAGTGCGTTCGGCCCGGGCTCCGACTTCGCGGCGTTCGCCGAGCACGGCTTCACGCTGGTGATGTTGGGCTGCGACTTCCTCGCCGGCTCGACCTACGTGCACCACGTCGAAGCGTGCCTGAACGTGCCCTACCGCGACTGGCGCACCCTCGAGCGTACGGTCATGGTCGGCGGCGGCGAGCGCCTGGCGCGCTGCCGCTACTACGCGCGCCGCGACCGCAGCGTCGCGGAGAACTTCGCGCCCGTGGAGACACGCCTGTTCGACGCCGGCGCCATGACCTCGGCGCCCTGCGCCCTGGGCCGCAGCCACCTGGCGAGACTCGCCGACGTGCACGCGCACACGGCGGCGCTGTTGGCCGCCGATCCCTTCGCCGTGGTGCCGCGGCAGGCCGCATGACGCCCACCGCGAACATCGACGTCCTCGCCCGCATCCTCGCCCAGGTCGACCGCCAGCCGTGCCACCCCGCCGTCGTCAGCGACGAGGGCACGGTGAGCTACGGCGCGTTGGGCGCCAGCGCCTGGCGGCTCGCCGCCTCGCTCGCGGCGCTCGCCGACGGGCCGCGGGTGCTGATCCACCTGCCCCAGGGTGCGGACGCCTACGCGGCGATGCTGGGCAGCGCGCTCGCCGGCGGCGTCTACGCGCCGATCAACCAGTCCGCCCCCCTGGCCCGCCAGCGCATGGTGTTCGAGCGCTTCCAGCCCGACGCCATCGTCACCGACGCGGCCTGCAGCGCCGCCGTCGCCGCGCTGCGGCCCGACGTCCCGGTGTTCGACATCGACGCCCTGCCGGCGCGCCAGCTCTCGGCCCCCCGGCCGGCGCACGAGCTGATTTACGTGATGTTCACCCCCGGCTCGACCGGCGTGCCCAAGGGCGTGATGGTGCCGCGCCGCGCCCTCTCCCACTACGTCGGCTGGGCGCTCGACGCCATGGCGATCGGCCCGGACGACCGCTGGTCGCAGCACCCCAACGTGGCGTTCGATCTGTCGGTGCTGGACATCTTCGGAGCCTTGGCCGGCGGCGCGACGCTCTACCCGCTCAGCGGTCCGCACGACCGCATGATGCCGGCGCGCGCGATTGCGCGGCACCGCCTGACGGTCTGGAACTCGGTGCCCAGCGTGATCGACATGATGCGCCAGGCGAAGCAGGCGACGCGCGACAGCCTCGCCTCGCTGCGCCTGGCGACGTTCTGCGGCGAGCCGCTGTTGGCGCCGCATCTGGAGACGCTGTTCGCGGCGCGGCCGGACTTGCGCGTCCACAACACCTACGGCCCGACCGAGGCGACCGTGTCGTGCACGCTCTTGACGCTGGGCGCGGAGACCTGGCGCGCCGCGACGCGCGACAGCGTCGCGGTCGGCGAGGCCATTCCTGGCATGGGGCTGCACCTGCTGGGCGACGACCCGGCGTCGGGCGAGATCGCCATCACCGGGTCGCAGTTGGCCCGCGGCTACTGGCGCGACGAGACGGCGACCGCGCGCGCCTTCCGCAACATCGTCGTCGACGGCGCCACGGTGCCCGCCTACCTGACCGGCGACCGCGGCGTGCTGCACGACGGCCAGCTCTACTTCGAGGGCCGCCTGGACCACCAGGTCAAGGTCCGCGGCCACCGCGTCGAGCTGGGCGCCATCGACCACGCGATCCGCGAGTTCGGCGCCGTCGCCGCCTGCACGGTGAAGCAGGGCGAGGCGCTGACCGCCTACGTGCAGGCGCCGCCGGGTCTCGACGTGGCGGGGCTGCAGGCGTATCTGGCGACGCGCCTGATGGAGCACGAGCGGCCGCGGTCCATCGAGCTGGTCGACGAGATCCCGCGCAACGCCAACGACAAGATCGACCGGCGCGCGGTGACGGCGCTGCGCCGGCCCGACACGGCGCACGTGGCGTGATCATGACGACGATCCCGCCCACCGAACTCGTCGCCGCGGCGCTCGGCTGCCACACCGACAGCCTGAACGCGCGCGCGCCGCGCTTCACGCTCGAGCGCCAGTTCGTCGACCGCATCGACGACGCCGGCGCCGGCGAAGCGGTGAAGCACCTCTGGCGGCTCGTCTGCGTGAAGTGAGCCGCCGCGCGCGCTGTGGCACAGTGCGGCGCATGCAAGAGTTCCAGTGGATGCAGCTCGTCTACGTCGCCGGCCTGCTGTTGCTGATCGGCCCGGCGGCGATCGCGCTCAACCGGCGCGGCTCGGTGGCCTTGCGCAACATCGCCGTCTGGCTCGGCGTCGCAGTCGTCGCCGCGCTGGCCTACCGGTACTTCGGCGGCCCTTAGGGCTCGTCGACCGGCTCCGGCTCGCCGCCCAGTTCCCTCACCAGCGCCTCGACACGCTCCGCAGCCGCGTCGATCTGCTGGGCGTCGACGCCGCGCAGCACCAGGATGGTGCCGTAGACGCCCTCGCGGAAATACGGGTAGCTGCCGATGTCGACCTCGGCGAAGTCGGCCTGCACGGCGCCCAGGCCCGCCGCGATGCGGCCCTCGCCCAGGCCGCAGTCGATGGCGCGCGACAGCAGTTTCGCCCCGCCCTCCAGCGTCGTCGCGACGTGGTCGAACATCGCCTGCATCACCGAGGGCACGCCGGCCAGCACGTAGACGTTCTCGACCCGGAAGCCGGGCGCGGCGCTCAAGGGGTTGTCGACCAGCGTCGCCCCCTCCGGCGTCTCCGCCATCTTCATGCGCGCCTCGTTGAACTCGCGGTCCCTGGCCTCGTAGTGCGCGCTCAGCCGCGCCACCGCCTCGGGATGGCGGATCACCTTGCGGCCGAAGGCCTTGGCGACCGCCGCCGCGGTGATGTCGTCGTGGGTCGGGCCGATGCCGCCGGTGGTGAAGACGTAGCGGTAGCGCGCCCGCAGGGCGTTGAGCGCCGCGACGATCTCGTCCTCGACGTCCGGCACGACGCGCACCTCGCTCAGGCGCACGCCCAGCGCCGTGCACTGCCTGCCCAGATAGGTGAGGTTCTTGTCCTGGGTGCGGCCCGACAGGATCTCGTTGCCGATGATCAACAGCGCCGCGGTGACCGTATCGCTCATGCCCGCGCCCGCGCCGCCAGGCGGTGGACCGCCGCCGTCGAGACCACGACCGCGGCGGCGAAGACGTAGATGCCCGCCTCGACGGTGATGTTGGCGACCGGCGACAATTTGACCACGGTGACCAAGAGCGCCACCAGGAAGACATCGAGCATCGACCACTTGCCGAGCGTGGCCAGGAGCGGCAGCCAGCGCGCCCGGTGCGGCGCCGCGTCGCCGCGCCACCATAGCCGCCCGGCCAGGATCAGCTTGGCCACCGGGAAGACGATCGAGAACGCGGCGACGATCGCCGCCAGCGGCCACTCCCCGGCGGCGGCGAGCGAGGCGATGCCGCCCAGCACCGAGACCTCATCGCGGAAGACGAAGAACTGGTCGATCGACACCACGGGCAGCGTCAGGCCGAGCACGAGCAGCGGCACCGCGAGCGCCAGGCCCAGGCCGGTCAGCGGGTCGCGGCGGGCGCGTGCGGTCGGCATGGCTCCGCTCAACGCCATGGCGCGGCTCACTCGAACAGCGGGTTCGGCCGCGTGAAGCCCTTGCCGCGCATGCAGCGGTCGAACACGTCGTCGTAGCGGTTCTGCGTACCCTTGAACCTGAGCTCTTCGAAGAGCTGCTGGCCGCGGGCGCCCGGTGCCGGGTTGGCGGCCTGGATGTCGTAGTCGATCTGCCGGTCCGCGGCGGTCGCCGAGCGCGCCTCGTCGCGGCACTCGCTGTGGGCGGATTTCACCTCCGCCTCCTCCGCGCCTTCCTTCGACCACTGGGGTCTGCCGGCACAGGCGACGACCATGAGGGCTAGCGCCAGGGCCGGAACGGCGGACACGCGCGGCATGGCGGAACTCCGGGTGGGAAGGGGGCGCTCTCACGCGGCGGGATGGCTTATCACGCGGCCCAGGCCGGGTCAAAAGCGCGTCGCTTGCCGCGGCCGGCAGGGCGCACGTAGGGTGCGCCGCCATGCGTTTCGCCGCCCCGCTGATCCCCGGCACGCTGCTCCGGCGCTACAAGCGCTTCCTCGCCGACGTGCGTCTGGACGACGGCCGCGAGGTCACCGCGCACTGCGCCAATTCGGGGGCGATGACCGGCCTCGCCGCGCCCGGTCTTGCGGTCTGGCTGTCGCCCGCCGACAACCCGGCGCGCAAGCTGCGCTTCACCTGGGAGCTGGCCCGCGCCGACGGCGGGCTGGTCGGCATCAACACCGCCCGGCCCAACGCGCTGGCGGCGGAGGCCATCGCCGCCGGCACGATCCCCGAGCTGGCCGGCTTTGCCACGCTGCGACGCGAGGTGCGCTTCAGCCGCAACAGCCGCGTCGACATCCTGCTCTCCGGCGGCGGCCGGCCCGATTGCTACGTCGAGGTCAAGAACGTGCACCTGCGCCGCGACGGCGCCACGGCCGAGTTCCCCGACAGCGTCACCAAGCGGGGCACCAAGCACCTGGCGGAGCTGGCGGACACGGTCGCGGCCGGCGGGCGCGCGGTGATGCTCTACGTGGTGCAGCGCCAGGACTGCACCCGCTTTGCGCTTGCCGCCGACATCGACCCGGACTATGCACAGGCCTTCGCCACGGCCCGCGCGGCGGGCGTCGAGGCCTTGTGTTATGCTTGCCGCCTCAGCCTCGAGGGCATTGACATCGTTAAGCCTCTGCCAATCTCAGTGGCCTAGGGATATCGTCGAGATGCGCATTTCCGACCAACGCCGGACGTGGACCGAGCCGGACCAGGCTAACGCCTGGGAGCCGGAGCCGCGGCGCATCAAGATCCACGGGCCCGACGGCTTCGCCGGCATGCGCGCCGCCGGCCAACTGGCCGCCGAGACGCTGGATTTCATCACGCCCCACGTCGCGCCCGGCGTAACGACGGGCGAGCTCGACCGGCTGTGCCACGAGTTCATCGTCGAGCGCGGTGCGGTGCCGGCGCCGCTGAACTACCGCGGCTTTCCGAAGTCGATCTGCACCTCGGTCAACCACGTCGTCTGCCACGGCATCCCCGGCGACAATAAGCTGGCCGACGGCGACATCGTCAACATCGACGTCACCGTGATCCTCGACAGCTGGCACGGCGACTCCAGCCGCATGTTCCCGGTGGGCCGCGTCAAGCGCCTCGCCGAGCGGCTGATCGACGTGACCTACGCAGCAATGATGCGCGGCATCGAGGTCGTCAAACCCGGCGCCACCGTGGGCGACATCGGCCACGCCATCCAGGACTTCGCCGAGCGCGAGCGGTTCTCTGTCGTGCGCGACTTCTGCGGCCACGGCCTGGGGCGCATCTTCCACGACGCGCCGTCGATCCTGCACTTCGGCGAGGCGGGCACGGGCGCGCAGCTGCGCGAGGGCATGTTCTTCACGGTCGAGCCGATGATCAACGCCGGCCGCCTGGACGTGAAGATCCTCGCCGACGGCTGGACCGCCGTGACCAAGGACCGGTCGCTGTCGGCCCAGTTCGAGCACTCGGTCGGCGTCACGGCCGACGGCGTCGAGATCTTCACCCGGTCGCCCCAGGGCTGGCACCAGCCGCCCTACGGCTGAGCCTCCGCCGCCAGCGCGTCGAGCGCCGGGCCGTCCAGTTCCAAGAGCAGCGCGGTCGGTGTGTCGCGCGCACCAAGGCGGGCATAGAAGCCCCGCGCCGCGGCGTTGCGTTCCAGCACCCCCCACGACACGGACTTCGCGCCACGCGCGACCGCCTCACGCGCCACCGCGGCGATGAGTGCGCGGCCGATGCCACAACCCCGGGCCTCGGGCTCGACGAACAGGTCCGACAACAGCACGCCGGGCGCCGCCAGGTCGGAGTTGTAGATATCCATGAACAGCGCGTAGCCGATCGCACGGCCGCCGCGTTCGGCCAGCAGTACCGCGAAGGACGGGTGGGGCCCGAAGCCGTCGCGGCGGACGACGTCGGCGCTGTAGGGCTGGGTGCCGGGCCCGTCGCTCGCGTCGAGCGCGTTGGCGAGCCGGGCGATGTCCGCCGCGTCGGCGGCCGTCGCCCATCGGATGACCAGCGTGTCCACCATGGCTCGTGCGCGCCCCACCGCCTGCGACCCCGGATTGGCGGCCCGTCGGCCGGCATGATAGCGTCGCCGCGGATTTCGTACGGGACGGAGCACGACCCTGTCAAAGGACCCGGCCAAGCCTGACTACGCTGGTCACCGGGCGCGCTTGCGTGCCCGGTTCTTAAGGGACGACGGCCAGGCAATGGAGGACTACGAACTCTTGGAGTTGATGCTGTTCGGCGCGCAGCCGCGCGGCGATACCAAGCCGACGGCCAAGGCGCTGTTGAAGCGCTTCAAGACCTTCGGCGCGGTGATCAGCGCGGCGCCCGACGAACTCATGGACGTCGAAGGCATGGGCGAGGCCGGGGTCGTCGCGCTCAAGGCCGTGCGCGCGGCGGCCGTGCGCCTGTCCCGCGAAGAACTGCTCGAGCGCACGGTGCTGAGCTCGTGGCAGCAGGTCGTCGACTACTGCCGGTCCCAACTGGCGCACGAGAAGACCGAGCGCTTCCACCTGCTGTTCCTCGACCGCAAGAACGCGCTGATCGCCGACGAGGCGCAGAGCCGGGGCACGGTCGATCACACGCCGGTCTATCCGCGCGAGGTGGTCAAGCGGGCGCTGGAGCTGGGCGCCTCGGCGCTGATCCTGGTGCACAACCACCCGTCGGGCGACACCACGCCCAGCCAGGCGGACATCGCCGTCACGCGCGAGGTCGTCGCCGCGGCCACGCCTTTGGGCATCGAGGTGCACGACCACATCATCGTCGGCCGCGAGGGCCATTCCAGCCTGCGGGGCCTGGGCCTCTTGTAGGTTGCCGCCGCGCGCGGCTCACGAAGAAACCGCACGCCACGCGCGCAACCCCCTTGCCTCTGCCCGTGGCGCGCTAGTTAGTCGAGTCAGCAGTTTCACCAAAAAACGTAACTTCAACGCGATCCGAGGAAGCCTGGAATCGTGCGAGAGATCAAGATGAACGGCAGCGCCGACGGCATCGACGTTCTGGTCGGCCAGCGTATCCGCCAGCAGCGCACCCTGCGCGGCATCAGCCAGGACAAGCTGGGGCAGCTCATCGGCGTGAGCTTCCAGCAGGTGCAGAAGTACGAGAGCGGTGCCAACCGCATCAGCGCCAGCCGGCTGTTCACGGTCTCGCGCGCGCTGGAGGCGCCGATCGAATTCTTCTTCAGCGAGACCGGCGAGACCCGGGCCGACGGCGAGGACGAAACCGAGGCCGAGCGGATCAATGGCGCCCCGGCCGACGTGCTGTCCCGGCGCGAGACGCTGAAACTGGTACGCTTCTACTACGACCTGCCGGAGCGCCTGCGGCCGCACGTGGTCGAACTGCTGCGCGCCATCAGCATCGAAGACGCCTGAGGTCGACCGCCGCCCTTAGGCGTGTCCGGCGACGCTCTCGCGCATCGCAGCCTGCTCGGCCTCCAAGGCCGCGACCGCCAGCAGGTGCGCCAACAGCGGCAGCCCGACCCGCGACGCTTCGTCCTCGAGATAGAGCAGACACTCGGCGATGGCCGTCGCCGAGTCAACCGAAGAGTGCTGTTGAACGGGCCCACTGGGCAGGGCGGACAGATCCTGTGCCATGCGATCCCCTCTTCGCGAGCGCGCCGCGGAAGCCCCATTTGAGCATCCCCGGCCGGCCCTGACCACCGCTCAACGCGGTTGCGCTATCACAAATTGCGGCGCCTTTGGCTCAGATTCGATAGTCGGGTTCCTGGCGGTCCAGCACCCGCTTCAGCGCCGCGAAGTGCACGGCCGCGAAGTCCTGCTCGGCGGCGATCGCCGCGGCCGTCGTGCGCACGATCTCGGGGTCGATCTCGTCGAGCTCCTGGCGCGTCGACATGGCCAAGAGCAGGGTCAGGCAGGCGCGCTCCAGGTAGTAGAGGTCGTCGAAGGCGTGGGCGACCGTGGGGCCGACGACCATGACGCCGTGGTTGCCCATCATCAGCACCGACTTGTTGCCCAGCTTGCGGCCCAGGCGGTCGCCCTCGCCCGTGTCCAGCACGACGCCGTTGTAGTCCTCGTCGTAGGCGACGCGGTCGTGGAAGCGGATGGCGTTCTGGTTGATGATCGGCAGGCGCTTGTCCTTCAGGCTGGCCATCGCCGTGGCGTAGGGCTGGTGGGTGTGCAGGACGCAGCGCGCGTGCGGCGCGCTGAGATGGACCCGCCAGTGGATGTAGTACGCCGTCGGCTCGACCTCGCCCGTACCCTCGACGACCCGGCCGTCGCGGTCGACCAGCACCAGGTTCGAGGCGGTGATCTCCGACCAGTGATAGCCGTGGGCGTTGATCAGGAAGACGTCGTCGCGTCCCGGCACCATGAAGCTGAAATGGTTGCAGATGCCTTCGTGCAGGCCGTGCCGCACGGCCCAGCGGAACGCCGCCGCCAGGTCGACGCGGGCCTCTTCGATCGCCTCGCTCACCTCATCGCCCTCCGTTTTGCCGGCATCCTAGCCCCACGACCGGCCAGCGCGAAGCCGCGCTTGCTTGCGGGCGACCCGGCCCGACCCTATCGTGCCGCCGCCAACCGCCACACGGACGCGTCATGATTCCGCGCTATTCCCGCCCCGCGATGGCGGCCATCTGGTCGCCCGAGGCCAGGTTCCAGATCTGGTACGAGATCGAGGCCCACGCCATGGACGCCCAGGCGGCGCTGGGCGTGGTGCCGGCCGAGGCGGCGGCGGCGGTGTGGCAGCGGGGCAAGTGGCAGGTCGAGCGCATCGACGAGATCGAACGCGAGACGCGCCACGACGTGATCGCCTTCCTGACCAATCTCGCCGAGCATGTCGGCCCCGAGGCCCGCTTCGTGCACCAGGGCATGACCTCGTCCGACGTGCTCGACACCTGCCTCGCGATCCAGCTGACCCGCGCGGCGGAGATCCTGCTGGCCGACCTGGACGAATTGCTCGCCGCGCTCGAGCGGCGCGCCCATGAGCACAAGCACTCGGTCTGCATCGGCCGCAGCCACGGCATCCACGCCGAGCCGACGACGTTCGGCCTGAAGCTCGCCGGCCACTACGCCGAGTTCGCGCGCAACCGCGACCGGCTGATCGCCGCGCGCGACGAGATCGCCACCTGCGCCATCTCCGGCGCCGTCGGCACCTTCGCCAACGTCGATCCGGCGGTCGAGGCGCACGTCGCCCAGGCGCTGGGCCTGACGATCGAGCCGGTGTCGACCCAGGTCATCCCGCGCGACCGCCACGCCATGTTCTTCGCCGTCCTGGGCGTGATCGCCGCCGGCGTCGAGCGGCTGGCGACCGAGATCCGCCACCTGCAGCGCACCGAGGTGCGCGAGGCGGAGGAGTTCTTCGCCGTGGGCCAGAAGGGCTCGAGCGCCATGCCGCACAAGCGCAACCCGGTCCTGACCGAGAACCTGACCGGCCTCGCCCGCGTCGTCCGTGCCGCCGTCGTGCCGGCGCTGGAGAACGTGGTGCTGTGGCACGAGCGCGACATCTCGCACTCCTCGGTCGAGCGCATGCTGGCGCCCGACGCCACGGTGACGCTCGACTTCGCGCTGGCGCGCCTCACGGGCGTCGTCGACAAGCTGGTGGTCTATCCGGAGGCGATGCGGGCCAACCTCGACCGCCTTGGCGGTCTCGTGCACTCCCAGCGCGTCATGCTGGCCCTCACCCAGGCCGGCTTGAGCCGCGAGGACGCCTACGCCGCCGTGCAGCGCCACGCCATGGCCACCTGGCAGGAGGGCGGCTCGTTCCAGGACCGCCTCGCCGGCGACGCCGCGGTTGCCCAACTCCTGCCGCCCGATGCCCTCGCCGCCCTCTTCGACCTGGACCACCACACCCGCCACGTCGACACGATCTTCGCCCGGGTCTTCGGAGACGGATGAGGGAGCCCCGCCGGCGGCGGTCGTTACGTCAGAAAACCGCAGAGAACGCAGAGAAGCGCAGAGAACCGCAGAGCGGCCGTGCCAGTGCGGTGCCGTTGTTCCTTTCCCTCCGCGTTCTCAGCGACCTCTGCGGTCAAACAAATCCTTTGAACCGCAGAGATCGCTGAGAAGAGCGGGGACGGCTTGCGGCGGCTGTTAGCCCCCTCGCTGACGCGGTCGGCGCGCCGCCTCCGCGGTCCTCTGCGCTTCTCCGCGTCCTCTGCGGTATTTTTGATTTGCCGCCCGCAAAAGAACGCCGGCACGACGGCCGCGCTCGTGGCGGAGACGCGCGAGGGGCGTTCAGCCTTCGGACATGATCTGGCGCTTGGCCTCGACCATGAGGTCGTCAATCTGGCGCCGGATGCGGTGCTCGGAGATGTCAACGCGCTTGGCCTCCAGGTCGCCGGCGACCTTGCGGTAGACGTCCTCGTGCCCCTTCTCCTCGAAGTCGGCGACGACGACCTCCTTGGCGTAGGCCTCGGCCTCGCCGCCGCCGAGGCCCATCAACTCCGCCGTCCACAGGCCCAACAGTCGGTTGCGCCGGTTGTTGACGCGGAACTTCAACTCCTCGTCGTGCTTGAACTTGTTCTCGAAGGCGGTCTCGCGTTCGCTGAATGTGCTCATTTGGACACCCCAGGCGGGCCTCTTGTTTGCGGTCCTCTCCTCTCCCGTATATAGCGGCCGGGCCCGGGCGATGGTAGGGGCTTTTGCCAGGCGAGGGGGCCGAGCGATGTGCACCGTGGTGATCCTGCGCCGGCCCGGCCACGCTTGGCCGCTGCTGTTGGCGACCAACCGCGACGAGATGGCCGACCGGCCGTGGCGGCCGCCGGCGCGGCATTGGGCGGACCGGCCCGAGGTCACCGCCGGGCGCGACGACCTCGCCGGCGGCACCTGGCTGGGCCTCAACGACCATGGCGTCGTCGCCGCGGTGATGAACCGCCACGGCACGCTGGGGCCCGAACCCGGCAAGCGCTCGCGCGGCGAGCTGGTGCTGGAGGCGCTGGACCACGCCGACGCGGCCGAGGCCGCGCGCGCCCTCGCGGCGCTCGAGCCCGCGGCCTACCGGCCGTTCAACCTGGTCGTGGCCGACAACCGCGACGCCGTCTGGCTGCGCCACGCCGGCGACGGCAAGATCACCGCGGAGATTATACCAACCGGTCTGTCAATGCTAACGGCGCAAGACCTGAACGACGTGGCGAGCCCGCGCATCGCCGCCTACCTGCCGCGTTTCCGCGCCGCACCCGCCCCGGAGCCGGAGGCCGGCGCCTGGGACGCCTGGGAGCTGTTGCTGGCGACGCGCCGCTTCGCGCCCGAGGACGGCCCGCGCGGCGCCATGTGCATCGAAACCGAAACCGGTTTCGGCACGGTTTCCGGCTCGCTCTTGGCCCTGCCCTCGGCGGCACGGCCGGGCACCCTGCCGGTCTGGCGCTTCGCCGCCGGCCCGCCCGACCGCACGCCGTTCGAGGACGTCGTGCTGTAGGGCGCCAGCGGCCTGCGCTGCCGCGCCGGCCCGCGCCCCCGTCCCGGCGCTGATTGTATGCGGCCGGGCGAGTTGCTATATCAGCGCTCTCAGCGCGGTGCGCCGCCGGCGGGCACCCCGCTCGTGCGCACCGTTGCCCCATTGGTCTGGGGGCGCTTGAACATGGCGCGACGACGGAAAATCTACGAAGGCAAGGCGAAGGTCCTCTACGAGGGCCCGGAGCCCGGCACGCTTGTCCAGTACTTCAAGGACGACGCCACCGCCTTCAACAACAAGAAGCAGGGCGTCATCACCGGCAAGGGGGTGCTGAACAACCGCATCTCCGAGTACCTGATGATGCGCCTGGGCGAGGTCGGCATCCCGACGCACTTCGTGCGCCGCCTGAACATGCGCGAGCAGCTCGTCCGCGAGGTCGAGATCATTCCCATCGAGGTGGTGGTGCGCAACGTCGCCGCCGGCAGCATCTGCGAGCGCTTCGGCATGAGCGAGGGCCAGCCGCTGCCGCGCTCGATCGTCGAGTACTACTACAAGTCCGACGAACTGGGCGATCCGGGGGTGTCGGAGGAGCACATCACCGCCTTCGGCTGGGCGACGCCGCAGGAGATCGACGACATCCTGTCGATGAGCCTGCGCATCAACGACTTCCTGATGGGCCTGTTCCTGGGCGTCGGCCTGCGTCTGGTCGACTTCAAGCTGGAGTACGGCCGGCTCTACTACGAGGACCAGGTGCGCATCGTGCTGGCCGACGAGATCACGCCGGACGGCTGCCGGCTGTGGGACGTCTCGACCAACGAGAAGCTCGACAAGGACCGCTTCCGCCGCGACATGGGCGGCGTCGCCGAGGCCTACCAGGAGATCGCCCGGCGCCTGGGCATCACGCCCGAAGCCGGCCCGCGGGACATGAAGGGTCCCGCGACAATTCAGTAGGGCGGTCGTTTCCCACGGCCTCACTAGCACCCCCGGCCTCATCCTGAGCTTGTCGAAGGACGAGGCCGGCCCCCCGGACGACACCGAGCGCCCCCCCATGAAGGCCCGTGTCCACATCACGCTCAAGCCCGGCGTGCTCGACCCCCAGGGCAAGGCGATCGAGCATGCCCTCGCCGGCCTCGGCTTCGACGGCATCGACGGCGTGCGCCAGGGCAAGGTCATCGACCTCGAGCTCAGCGAGACCGACGCAGCCGCCGCCCGCGCCCAGGTCGAGGACATGTGCCGCCGCCTGCTGGCCAATACGGTGATCGAGGACTACGCGATCGACGTCGGGGAGTAGCGGCGGCGAGGAAGTGTCCCTCGCTCGGCCCGCGGTGGAGCGCAACGACCGCGGCGCTGCCGAAGCCCCGCGAGGGCCTAACCGTCTCCGCGCCGCCCCACCAGCAAGTACGTCTGCATCCGCTCCTTGCCCTTGACGTCGATCGTGCCGCGCGCCTCGCAGACGTACTTGTCCTTGAGGCGCCGATACGCCGTCTCGGTCAACTGCGTCTGGGCCTCGACGCCGTGGGACTCCATGCGGCTCGCCATGTTCACGGAATCGCCCCAGAGGTCGTAGGCGAACTTCTGCGTGCCGATCACGCCCGCCACGGCGGGCCCGAACTCGATGCCGATCCTGAGGCGCAGCGGCTCGCCGATCTCCTGCGCCAGGCGCCGCATCTCCGCATGCATGTCCAGCGCCATCTCGGCGACCGCCTCGGCGCTGTCGGGGCGCGGCTGGGGCAGGCCGCCGACCACCATGTAGGCGTCGCCGATCGTCTTGATCTTCTCCAGGCCGTGCCGCGGCGTCAGACGGTCGAAGGCGGAGAACACCGTGTTGAGCAGACCCACGAGCTCCTGCGGCGTCTTGCGCGCCACGAGCGTGGTGAAGCCGACGATGTCCGCGAACAGGATCGTCACGTCGGACGAGCCGTCGGCGATGGTCTCCTCGCCCTCCTTCAGGCGCTCGGCGATCGGCGCCGGCAGGATATTGAGCAGCAACTCCTCTGACCGCGCGTGCTCGCGCTGGAACGCGGTGACGAAGTACATCATGGAGAGGAACAGCGCGACCGACGGCCCGACGAGGTTCATGCCGAAGAATCGCATCGACGTCTCGTGCGGCACGTCGACGGCCCAGGCCTGGACCCGGTCGTCGAACAGCAGCGACACGGCGATCAGCGCGAGATAGGCCAGGAACCACCACGCGGCCGCGCGCCGGCTCTGGAACATCAGCGCGCAGACGGGCGCCAGCACCGACCACGTCATCAGGACGCCGGACGCCGCGAAGCCGCCCAGGCTCCACTGCATGGCGATGGGGTTCCACAGGATCATCAGGAAGAACGGGTAGAGCAGCAGGGCAAAGCGCTTGGTGGCGAGGAACACCAAGAGCGCGGCGCCGACGACGACCGTGAAGCCGTAGGTGATGAGGACCGCGAGCGTCGGGCCCAGCACCACGTAGTACAGCGTGCCCCAGACGATGCTGGCCACGAAGCAGATGCCGGAGAGGACGAACAGCGTCACCTTGCGCCGCCGTTCCACGACCGGATCCGTGGCGAGTGTGCAGGTCCGCTCCAGCCGGGCCCACAGCGTGCGCAGTAGCGCCGTCATCGAACTCCCCCTCACACCGACGCGGGCGCGATTGTGGACCAGAACGCACGTCCTGGCGAAGGCCGACGACGGTGCCGTGGGCCGCGGCCCGATGCGGGCGCGCTTCCGCCCAAGCTAGGACCGGCGCTTGCTCGCCGACGCGGCGATCGGGGACACTGCGGCCGGGGGGTCAGGGAGAACGCCAACGCCATGCTCACCATCCGCGAAGCGAGCGAGGGCAACGTCGGGCTGCTGGTGCCGCTGTTCCACGCGATGGAGCGGCACTACGAGGGCGACCCGGCCATCGCCGCCGACCTTGTCCGGCAGCGGCTCGGCGGCTTCCTGAACGGCGGCCCGACGGGCCTGTTCCTGATCGCGCAAGACGCGGCCGCGCTCGGCTTCGCCACGCTGTTCGAGGTCTTTCCCGGCGGGGACCTGACGCGCGCCTGGTACATGAAGGACCTCTACGTCGCCGAGGCGGCGCGCGGCCGGGGCGTCGGCGAAGCCCTCATGCGCGCGGCGGCGCGCGGCGTCCTGGAGCGCGGCGGCACGCGCATCGACTTCGTGACCGGCGGGGACAACCGCGGCGCGCAGCGCTTCTACGACCGCCTCGGCGCGTCACGCGATCCGAACGTCTTCTACCGCTGCGACGCGCAGCTGCTCACCCGATTGGCCGAGGGTTAGACCCAGCCGAGCCAGCGCGGGGTGCGCTGGGCGTAGGCCTCGTAGCTCTCCCGGAAGCGGCCGCGCAGCAGGCGTTCCTCGACGCGGATCTGCGCCGTCACGGCCCAGACGCCGACGACGAGACAGACCAGCGTGAACAGCGTCGGCAGGGCCAGGAACAGGCCGATCTGGGCCGCGATCACGCACAACATCATCGGGTTGCGCGAGATCGCGAAAGGCCCCGAGGTGACCAGCGCCGAGCCGTTGTCGGCACGCGTGCCGGAGCGCCAGTTCTCGCCCATGTAGAAATGCAGCGCGACGACGGCCGCGAAGCTGACCGCCAGCAGGCCGCAACCGCCCAGCAGCACGGCGGGGTGCCACAGGGCGTCGAAGGTGACCAGGTAGCGATCCAGCCCAGGCCACGCCAGGCGCGCGACGCAGACCGCGAGGATGGCGACGCGGAAGACCCGGAGTGTCATGTGCGTGGCGAAATGCAGGGTGCCGGGGACCCCGGAAAAGACCGGCGACGTGCGCCGCCGGCGCTTCATCGCCAGGATGCGGACCGTATAGAACGCCGCGACGCCGACGAAGAACAGCGCCAGAAACCACCGCGCGATCTCGACTGCCGCCATGTGCTGCGGGCCCCTTCGCGCCCGGCAGGTGCGACCCCGCGCCAGTATCCGCCTCCGGCGGCCCGGCGCCAAGGCCCGCGTGGAGCGCCCGGCAGGGCCCAGTGCCAAAATATCCCTTGGCATTGGCCCCGCAATGCCTCATATCAATCCCGTGATCGCCGTTGAAACGCGGGAAAAGTGCCGCACAGCAAGGTCGATCTGTTACCGTCTTCCCAGAGATTTCGGTAAGCCTAGAACCGCCGGGCGGTGTGTCCGGCGGAAGCAACATCTCGAATGGATACCTCTATGACGAACGGAACCGTGAAGTGGTTCAACTCCGCGAAGGGCTACGGCTTTATCGCGCCTGATGACGGCTCGAAGGACGCGTTTGTCCACATCTCCGCAGTCGAGCGGGCCGGACTCGCGAACCTCGCCGAAGGCCAGCGTGTGCAGTACGAGCTGCAGGCTGGCAGCAATGGCAAGTCGTCGGCGGAAAACCTGTCGGTCATCGACTGACACGTCGACGCACCGTTGACAGTCTTGAGGCCCGCCCCCCAGCGGGCCTCTTTTCGTTGGGACCGGTGCAACCGCCTTCCGCGTCCCTCCACGATTGCGACTCGCGGGCCCGACCTGCTAGCTGACGGTCCACCCGCCACCGCCGCCCGGCCCGCCCATGTCCGCCGCCGTCATCGTCTTTCCCGGCTCCAACTGCGACCGCGACGTGGCGGTGGCGCTGGAAGCCGCGCTGGGCCGGCCGCCTGCCATGGTCTGGCACCGCGAGAGCACCCTCCCGCGCGTCGACGCCATCGTCGTGCCCGGCGGTTTCGCCTATGGCGACTACCTGCGCTGCGGCGCCATGGCGGCGCAGAGCCCGGTGATGGCGGAGGTGAAGCGCCGCGCCGCAGCGGGCGTGCCGGTGCTGGGCATCTGCAACGGCTTCCAGGTGCTGACCGAGGCCGGCTTGCTGCCTGGCGCGCTGATGCACAACGCCAGCCTCAGCTTCATCTGCCGCGACGTCGACCTGCGGGTCGAGACCGCCGGCACGCCCTTCACCGCCGGCTACGCGCCGGGGCAGGCCATCCGCCTGCCCGTCGCCCACAACGAGGGGAATTACTTCGCCGACCCCGACACCCTGATGGCCCTCGAGGACGAGGGGCGGGTGGCGTTCCGCTATGTCACGCCCGCGGGCGAGGCCAGCGCCGCCGGCAACCCCAACGGCTCGCGCCACAACATCGCCGGCATCGTCAACGCCGCCGGCAACGTGCTGGGCCTGATGCCGCATCCGGAGCGCGCGGTTGAAGAAGCGCTGGGCGGCAGCGACGGCGCGCCGATGTTCCGCGCCCTGGCGGCGATCGCGGCATGAGACTTCCGCGCCCCAACGACCTGATGGGGCTGAGCGAGGCCGAGTACGACCGCGTCGTCGCCATCCTCGGCCGCGCACCGAATGTCACCGAGCTCGGCATCTTTTCGGTGATGTGGTCCGAGCACTGCTCCTACAAGTCGTCGAAGAAGTGGCTGAAGACGCTGCCGACGAACGGACCCCAGGTGATCCAGGGCCCGGGCGAGAACGCCGGCGTCGTCGACATCGGCGGCGGCCAGACGGCCGTGTTCAAGATCGAGTCCCACAACCATCCGAGCTTCATCGAGCCCTACCAGGGCGCGGCGACCGGCGTCGGCGGCATCCTGCGCGACGTCTTCACCATGGGGGCGCGGCCGGTCGCGAACCTGAACGCCCTGCGCTTCGGCGCGCCGGACCACCCCAAGACCCGGCACCTGGTGCGCGGCGTCGTTGCCGGCATCGGCGGCTACGGGAATTGCATCGGCGTGCCGACCGTCGCCGGCGAGACCAACTTCGACCCCGCCTACAACGGCAACATCCTGGTCAACGCCATGACCGTGGGCGTGGCCGCGGCCGACCGCATCTTCTATGCCCGCGGCGCGACGCCGGGGCTGCCGGTGGTCTATGTCGGCTCGAAGACCGGCCGCGACGGCATCCACGGCGCCACCATGGCCTCGGCCGAATTCGCCGACGACAGCGAGGAGAAGCGCCCGACCGTGCAGGTCGGCGACCCCTTCACCGAGAAGCTGCTTCTCGAGGCGTGCCTGGAGCTGATGGCGACCGACGCCATCGTGGCGATCCAGGACATGGGCGCCGCCGGCCTGACCTCCTCGTCGGTCGAGATGGCCGACAAGGGCGGCGTCGGCATCGAGCTCGACCTCGACCACGTGCCGCGCCGCGAGACCGGCATGAGCCCTTACGAGCTGATGCTGTCGGAAAGCCAGGAGCGCATGCTGATGGTGCTGCGCCCGGGCGCGGAGGACGCCGCGCGGGCGATCTTCGACAAGTGGGAGCTCGACTTCGCGGTCATTGGAAGAACCACCGACACGCGGCGCCTGGTGCTCTTGGACAGGAGCGCCGTCGCCGCCGACATTCCCGTGCCGCCGCTGGTCGACGAGGCGCCGGAGTACGACCGGCCGTGGGTCGCCACCCCGCCCCGCCCGGTTCTCGCGCCAACCGAAGTGGAGGCCAAGGACACGGCCGAAGCGCTCATCACACTCCTGTCGTGCCCCGACGGCGCCTCCAAACGCTGGGTGTGGGAGCAGTACGACCACATGGTGATGGCGGACACGGTGCTGCGGCCGGGCGGCGACGCCGCCGTCGTGCGCGTGCACGGGACGCCCCGCGGCCTGGCCATGACGACCGACTGCACGCCGCGCTATGTCGTCGCCGATCCCGTGGCGGGCGGGCGCCAGGCCGTCGCCGAGGCCTGGCGCAACCTCTCGGCCGTCGGGGCCCGGCCGTTGGCGCTCACCAACAATCTCAACTTCGGCAACCCGGAGCGGCCGGAAATCATGGGCCAGCTGGTCGGCGCCGTGCGCGGCATGGGCGAGGCGGCGGCGGCGCTCGACTTCCCCGTCGTCTCCGGCAACGTCTCGCTCTACAACGAGACCAACGGCCGGGCGATCTTGCCGACCCCGGTGATCGGCGGCGTCGGGGTCGTTGAGGACGTCGGCCGGCTCGCGACGGTGGCGTTCAAGGCGGCCGGCGAGGCCATCGTGCTCGTCGGTGCCACGACCGGCTGGCTCGGGTGTTCCTTGTACTGCCGCGAGGTGCTGGGCCACCATGACGGCGCGCCGCCGCCGGTCGACCTGGAGGCCGAGCGCCGCGCCGGCGATCTGGTGCGCGGCTGGATCGCCGCGGGCCTCGTCACCGCCTGCCACGACCTCTCCGACGGCGGACTGGCCGTGGCCCTGGCCGAGATGGCGCTGGCGGGCGACATGGGCGCCACCATCGACGCGCCCGACGACGCCCCACCGCTCCACGCCTGGCTGTTCGGCGAGGATCAGGGGCGGTACCTGGTGACCGCGGCCGACCCCGCGCCGCTGCTTGCAGCGGCCGAAGCAGCGGACGTGCCCGCGGAATCCCTGGGAACCACCGGCGGCAGCGAATTGACACTCCCGGGGGCCGGCCCTATATCCGTCGCGCGGCTGCGCCAGGCCCACGAGGGCTGGCTGCCGGCCTACATGGCGGCGCGCTGAGCCGCGCGAGTTTCTCCTCAGAGGAGCGGGCCCGACCATGCCGATGGCGGCGAGCGAGATCGAGACGCTGATCCGGAGCCACCTGCCGGACGCCGACGTGCGCATCGAGGACCTGCGCGGCGACGGCGACCACTACCTCGCCTACGTCACCTCGGCCACCTTCAAGGGCAAGACCCGGGTGCAGCAGCACCAGATGGTCTACGAGGCGCTGCAGGGCCGCATGGGCGGCGAACTGCACGCGCTGGCGCTCCAGACCTCCGAGCCGGAAGGCGCCTGATTCAAGCGGCTCGGCCGCACCAGAGACAAGGACTGCAAGATGACCGACAACCCCGTCAACGAGCGCATCAAGGGCGAGATCGACGGCACCGACGTGGTGCTGTTCATGAAGGGCTCGCCGGTGTTCCCGCAGTGCGGCTTCTCCGCCACCGTGGTGCAGGTGCTGAACCACATGGGCGTCAAGTTCAAGGGCGTCGACGTGCTCACCGACCCGGAGGTGCGCGAGGGCATCAAGTCGTTCTCGAACTGGCCGACGATCCCCCAGCTCTACGTCAAGGGCGAGTTCGTCGGCGGCTGCGACATCATCCGCGAGATGTTCGAGACGGGCGAGCTGCAGGAGATGCTGAACACCCGCGGCATCGACGTGCGCGCCGCCTAACGCGCGAAACCGACATACGCACCACGGGCCGCCTTGCGCGGCCCGTTTCGTTTGAGCGCCGCCATGTCCGCCAGCAACGCAACCACCCGCCGCCCGACGTCCGTCGACACGCCCGACGGGCTGGCCTTCGGCGTCAGCGCGTTCCTCTTGTGGGGCGTGGTGCCGCTCTACTTCAAGCTCATGGACCACGTGCCGGTGTGGGAGCTGTTGGCCCACCGCATCGTCTGGTCGCTGGTGCTGGCCGGGGCCATCGTCACGATCGCCCGCCGCTGGCGCCAGGTCGGCGAACTGCTGGCCTCGCGCCACGCGATCCTGGCCCTGACGGCAGCCGCCGTCATCCTGGGCGCCAACTGGGGGACGTACCTCTACGCCGTGCTGACCGACCGGCTGCTGCAGGGCAGCCTGGGGTACTTCATCAACCCGCTGGTCACCGTGGCGCTCGCCGCCCTGGTGCTGCGGGAGCGGCTGGGCGCGCGCCAGTGGCTCGCCGTCGGCATCGCCGGCGTCGGCGTGCTGTGCCAGCTCGTGCTCGCCGGCGAGCTGCCCTGGATCGCGCTGTTCCTGGCGTTCTCCTTCGCCATTTACGGCCTGATCCGCAAGACCGCGCCCGCCGAGGCCCAGGTCGGCCTGTTCTTCGAGACCGCCGTGCTGGCGCCGTTCTGCCTTGCCTACCTGGTCTGGCTGGCCGCGATCGGCACCGGCCAGTTCGGCACCCTGAGTTTCGGCAACGACCTGTGGCTGATCCTCTCCGGGCCGGTCACGGCAGTGCCGCTGGTGCTGTGGGCGGCCGGCGCGCGGCGCCTGCGCCTCGCCACCATCGGCCTCCTCCAGTACATCGCGCCGACGGCCCAGTTCGTCATCGCCGTCGCCGTGTTCGGCGAGCCGTTCGGCACCGTCGACCTGGTCACCTTCGCGCTGATCTGGATCGCCCTCGCGGTCTACTCCACCGGCCGCCGCCCGGTCGCGACCGAGCCGGCTTGAGGCCATGGCCCGCCGCGTGATCGCCCTGCTGACCCTCGCCCTCGCCGGCTGTGGCGGCGACGACGGGAACTTCTCCCAGTTCCCGGGGTTCGACGAGTACTTCGCCGCGAACCCACCCGTGGAAACGGTGCCGACCGCGGTGGAGACGGCGCTGCTGGAGCGTCATCGCCCCCGCGTCTTCCTGCCGCCGGGGCACGCCGGGCCGATCGGCTTCTACGAGGACTACATTGCCTCCGGCACGCTCAGCGACGGCGCCGGGGCCGTCGTCAGCGACGACGTCACGCCGGCGCTCCTGAATGCCTACAAGGACGACCCGGACGCGACTTTCGTGCACGTGCCGCGCCCACCCGTCGGCCCGCCGGTGGTGTTCGCCCGCATCGACCGGGACATGGTGTCCGTCGGCGACGAACGCTACGAATTCACTTTCCTGACCTACCACCTGGTGTTCCGCTCGTCGGGACTGAGCCACGGGCTGCCGGCCTGGCAGCGCGGCCTGGCCGACGTCATCGCCGACGCCGACGACTGGCACCAGCTCGACCACTACACGGCGGTAACGCTGGCCCTGGCGGGCGACGGCGGGCCGCCGGTGGCGATGACGCTGCAGCAGCACAACTACATGCGCACCTACGTCTTCGGCGAGGACGTGGCGCTGCCGGCCGACGGCCGGGTCGAGGTCGACGTGGCGCTGGGCTCGAACGAGCTCTACCCGCACGATCCCGCACCGCGGCGCCACCGCGCGGCGGCCTTCATGACGCCCGACACCCTGCCCTACCTCGTCGAGGGCGGCGAGGCGCCCGCCATGGCGGCGGAGGATCTGACGCACGGTGCCACGGAGATCGACTACCGCCTGCAGCCCCTGGCGCCGGCGGATGCGTTCTACAGCTTCAAGGGTTGGCTGGGCGAACGCCGCTGGCTGCCTGGCCGCGACGGTCCGCCGGGCGCGGCCTACAACACGCTGCCAACGCTGAAGCCGCTGGGCCGCCAACTGGTCGCGTTCTACTGGCGCGACGGCGACGCGGAGTACGTCGCGCTGGCCTCGCGGATGACCGAGAACTGGCGCACGGGCGCCGATCCGGCCACCCTCGACCGCCTGGGCGAACGCTTCGTCGTCGCCTGGCGTTGCCAAGAACCGCCAGTGCAGGTGGCGGCTTGCGAGCAGGCCGGCACGGTCACACAATAGCGCGCAAGGGAGGGTGCCATGCCGCTAACCTGGTTCGATCACGTCAATATCCGCACCGCCAACCTGGCCGCGCTCGACCGCTTCTACACGGAGGTCCTGGGCCTGAAACTGGGGCCGCGGCCACCGTTCGATATCGGCGGCTCCTGGATCTATATCGGCGACCAGGCCTGCGTTCACCTGGTCGACATGGCCGAGCAGCCGGCCGGCACCGACCCCCGCATCGAGCACTTCGCCTTCATGGCGAAGGGGCTCAGCGACTTCATGGCGCACCTGCGCGACCACGGCGTCGCCTACACGACGGTGGCGGTCGCCGGCGACGAGACGGCGCCCAACGGCGGCAACATCCAGGTCAACCTCTACGACCCCGACGGCAACCACATCGAGGTGCAGTTCGACCGCGCCGAGGCCGCCGGCGCCGACCTGAGCGCCTACCCCGGCAACGCCGAGGCCGCCGCGGAGTAGCACCGTACGCGCCATGCCCCTGATCCGGCGGCTGTGGGCCGGCGAGGTGCCGCTGGCGCAGGCGTTCTGGTGGTACGCGGTCGGCTGGGGCCTGGTGCTCAACCTGGCCTTCTCGCTGGCCTTCCTGGGCCTACTGACGATCGACGCGAGCCCGGTGCTGCTGGCCGCCGCCAGCACGATCACGGTGCCCTACAACCTGCTCGTCACCGTCGCCGTCTGGCGCAGCGCCGGCCGCTACACCGGCCCCCGCCAGCACGCCGAGCTGGCCCGCGCCATTACAGTGGCGCTGATGGCGGTCCTGTCGCTGACATAGGGCACAACCAGCTTTGCCTGAAGCGCCGAAACACCCCCCACCCTAACCCTCCCCCTCAAGGGGGGAGGGAATAGTGCTTTCCTATCAGCTGCTTACTTACTCCCTCCCCCGTCAAGGAGACCTTTGCGCAAGGGGGTTGGTGGCGGTTTTGGGGGTGCGAGGCGCGCTCAGGCGGCGTTTTGGGGGCGGCGTTGCCGCCGCGGGGGCGGCGGCGTCGGGTTGCGGAC
>Ga0049107_10000086_pt1 | contig 22978 bp, 23 predicted proteins | sample WorMetilPIANOSA1_FD_61187 | JGI IMG/M metagenome (GOLD analysis project Ga0049107, IMG submission 61187) | Marine gutless worms symbiont microbial communities from Max Planck institute for Marine Microbiology, Germany - Olavius ilvae PIANOSA.1 | ecosystem: Host-associated > Annelida > Digestive...
GGCTTGGGGCGGGACAGCGGCGACGCTGCCAGGCGGCGGCGGGCGGCGGCGGGGCGTGGCCTCGGCCAGTGGGGGCGTGGCCGGGGCGGTGGCGACGACGGTCGCGGGTGACGACACCGGGGGCGCGACGCCGGGCAGCGCCAGGCGCTGGCCGACCTGGATCGTATACGGCGGGGTGAGGCTGTTGCGCCGGGCGAGGCTGGCCATGTCGACGCCGTAGCGCCGCGAGATGCCGTAGAGCGTGTCGCCGCGGGCGACCACGTGCAGGCGCGGCGGCGGCACGATCAGGCGCTGGCCGACGCTGACGACGTAGGGCGGGCGCAGGCGGTTGGCGTCGATCAGCGCCCGCGTTGAGACGCCCTGGGCGCGCGCGATGGAAAAGACCGTGTCGCCGGCCCGCACGACGTAGCGGTCCTGGGGTTGAGCTTGAGCCTGCGGCGCCGGGCGCTCGGCGGTCTTGCCGTGGCGCACCACGGGCGCCGGCGCACCGCCGCGCACGCAGGCGGCCGCGGCGAGCAGCAGCGCCGCGGCGATCACCGTGACCAGGCGTCGATCGAGGCTCATGCGACCACCGGGGTCATCCGACGCGCGCGACGGTAGGCCGTTCCGCGTTGTGCGACAAGAGCTTGGCGCGGCGGCGCCTCAGCCGGTCAGCTCGGCACCGGCGCCCGGCAGCAGCGGCACGAAGCGCACCTCGGCCAGCTCGGCGCCGACGAAACCCTCGGCCGTGCGCTCGACGCGGTAGAGCATCTGGCTGCGCTCCTGGGTGCCGATCGGCAGCACCATGATGCCGCCCAGCGCCAGCTGCTCGAGCAGCGCCGGCGGCGGCTCGGCCGCGGCCGCGGCGACGACGATGCGGTCGAACGGCGCCTGCTCCGGCCAGCCCAGCATGCCGTCGCCGACCCACGCCGTGACGTTGTGGATGCGCAGCTCGCGCAGGGCGTTCTCGGCGGTGACGGTGAGCGGCCGGTGGCGCTCGATGGTGTAGACGCGGCGGCTGAGGCGCGCCAGCACCGCCGTGTGGTAGCCGGAGGCGGTGCCGATCTCCAACACCTTGTGGCGGTCGCCCAACGCCAGCGCCTCGGTCATGCGGGCGACGACCAGCGGCTGGCTGAGCGTCTGGCCGTGGCCGATCGGCACGGCGACGTTCTCGTAGGCCTGGTGCCGGTAGGTCGGCGGCACGAAGCGTTCGCGCGGCACGCGCTCGATGGCGCCGAGCACGGTGGCGTCGGTGATGCCGCTCTGGCGCAGTTCCAGGACCAGGCGGATCAGCCGCGTCGCCGGCGTCGCCGGGTGGCGGCTCACGCGAAAGCCTCGCGCAAGGCTCTCAGCGAACGCGTGTGGGTCAGGTCCAGGTGGATCGGCGTCACCGAGACGTAGCCGTTGTCGAGCTCGGTCACGTCGGTGCCGGACTTGGGCACGTTCTCCAGAAACTGGGTGCCGATCCAGTAGTACGGCCGGCCGCGTGGGTCGATGCGCTCCTCCATGCTGTCGGCGATCTTGCGCAGGCCCTGGTGGGTCGCCCTGATACCCTTGACGCGGTCGGCCAGCATGTCCGGGTAGTTGACGTTCATCAACACGCCGTCCGGGATGCCGACGGCCGTCAGGCGGCGCACGACCTCCGGCGCGAAGCGCTCCGCCGTCTGCCAGTGCACGCGCTTCGAGCGGTCGATCAGCATCTGGCTCATGGCGATCGCCGGCACGCCCAGATGCGTCGCTTCCATGGCCGCGGCGACGGTGCCCGAGTAGGTCACGTCCTCGCCGACGTTGGCGCCGCGGTTGACGCCCGACAGCACCAGCGCCGGCGCGTCCTGGCGCAGCACCTCGTGCACCGCGATCAGGACGCAGTCGGTCGGCGTGCCGTCGACGGCGAAGCGCCGGCCGGAGACCTGGCGCACACGCAGCGGCCGGTGCAGGGTCAGCGAATGCCCGGCGCCGCTCTGCTCCGTCTCCGGCGCGCAGACCCAGACGTCGTCGCACAGCGCGCGCGCGACGCGCTCCAGCACTTTCAGGCCCGGCGCGTGGATGCCGTCGTCGTTGGTGACCAAGATGCGGGCGTTCTTGAGGCCCTTCGGGAAGCGATGCATGGTGTCCTAACTCTGTGGCCCGATGGTCTCAAGGCCGGCCATATAGGGTCGCAGCGCCGACGGGATGTGGACCGAGCCGTCGGCCCGCTGGTGGTTCTCCAGCACCGCGATCAGCGCCCGGCCGATGGCGACGCCGGAACCGTTGAGCGTATGGACGAAGCGGGTGCCCTTGCCGTCGGCGGGGCGGAAGCGCGCGTCCATGCGCCGCGCCTGGAACTCGCCGGTGTTGGAGCAGGAGGAGATCTCACGGTAGCGCCCCTGCCCCGGCAGCCAGACCTCGACGTCGTAAGTTCGGTGGGCCGAGAACCCCAGGTCGCCGGTGCACAGCACCACCGTACGGTAGGGCAGCTCGAGGCGCTCCAGCACCGTCTCGGCGCAGCGCGTCATGCGCTGGTGCTCCTCCTCGGACTGCTCGGGATGCGCGATCGAGACCAGCTCGACCTTGTAGAACTGGTGCTGGCGCAGCATGCCGTGGGTGTCCTTGCCGGCGGCGCCGGCCTCGGAGCGGAAGCACGCGGTGTGGGCGGTGAAGCGCTGCGGCAGGTCGCCCTCGTCGAGGATCCGGCCCGCGGCCATGTTGGTGAGCGACACTTCCGCCGTCGGGATCAGCCAACGGTCGTCCGTCGAGCGGAACTGCTGGTCGGCGAACTTGGGCAGCTGGCCGGTGCCGAACAGCGCGGCATCGCGCACCAACAGCGGCGGGCTGACCTCGATGTAGCCGAACTCCGCCGTGTGGGTGTCGAGCATGAACTGGGCGAGCGCCCGTTCGAGCCGTGCCAGCGCCCCCTTGAGGATGACGAACCGGGCGCCGCTCATCTGCGCCGCGGTCTCGAAGTCGATCAGGCCCATGGCCTCGCCCAGCTCGACGTGGTCGCGGGCGTTGAAGTCGAAGTCCGGCGGGGTGCCCCAGCGACGCAGCTCGACATTGGCGTCCTCGTCCTCGCCCTCGGGCGTCTCGGCGTCGGGCAGGTTGGGCTCGCCGGCGAGAAATTCGTCGAGTTGCGCGGCGAGATCGCGCGCCCGCACCTCCTCCTCCGGGAGTTTGGTCTTGAGGGCCGCGACCTCGGCCTTCAACGCCTCGGCGTCGTCCTGGCGGCCCTCGCGCATGGCGACGCCGATCGCCTTCGAGGCCTCGTTGCGGCGGCTCTGCAAGGCCTGCAGTTCGGTCTGCGCCGCGCGGTGCCGCGCATCGAGGTCGATCAGATCCTGCGCGAGCGGGTTCAGTCCCATCTTCGCGCGGCCGGCGTCGAACGCCGCCGCATTCTCGCGGATCCACTTGATGTCGAACATCGGCGCGACTCGGCCTGCCCTTGCGCGGGACCGGTCTTATAGGGCCGGGCCCCCGGAGGGTAAAGCCGGGCCGCGGGCGGCGAGGGTCAGCGCATACTGAGGTTGTCGAGGATCGCCGTCATGTCGGCGACGACAGCCGCCTGGGACACGTCGCCGTCGACGCAGTGCTGCAAAGAGATGTAGCCACCTGACGTGCCCGGCGTCGCCATCGTTTCAGGAGCCTGGCGCGCCTGCAGACCCTGAGTGCCAAAGAAACACAGGGTCTGGCCACTTGAAGAGTACCCCGTGGCGTAGAAGTAGAAGCCGATGTCGTTGCGCCTGCGCGCGACCTCTGCCCGGTCGATTTCGATCCCCTCTTCCTCAGCGACAGGCCAAAACCGATAGGTCTCCAGCAGCACATCGGGGTCATTGGAACTGAAGCTGTAGTTGTAACCGGGTGCCAGCCTAACCAGCGCCCCGATGCCGCCGGGCCATTGCCACTGCTCTTCCATGTCCGGCGGAAAGCGCTTCTCCCGCCGCCAGCGGGCGATGTCGGGAAGGTCTACGCCGGCCGGCTGCGATACCGCGATCAGACTTTGCTCGGCCGTGATCGGCTCCCATTCGCTCCACTCTTCGGTCGTCTCACAGGCAGCCAGTCCGAGAGCGGTGATCGCCAACAGCATCACACGCATGACCCCCTCCCCCAAGAAATGCCGAGTTCTGCTGCGGCAAGCCTACCGCAAGCGCATGTCGGGAGAAAGGAACGCCACCTAAGGTTGGCGCCGCGTGACGCCGCTAGCTTTCCGGCCTGGTCTCGCTCTCGTCCGCCTCTCCGGCCGCTTCGGCGTAGGCGGCGTCGCGGCGGCGCACGACGAAGCCGGCGCAGACGATCGAGATCTCGTAGAGCAGGATGATCGGGATCGCGAGGGCGAGTTGGCTGAGCGGGTCCGGCGGCGTCAGCACCGCGGCGGCGACGAAGGCGACAACGATGGCGTAGCGCCGCTTGCGCTTGAGGCCCTCCGGCGTCGTCAGGCCGACGCGGGCCATCAGCGTCAGCGCGACCGGCAGCTCGAAACTCAGGCCGAAGGCGAAGATCAGCCGCATCACCAGCGACAGGTACTCGTTGACCTTGGGCTCGAGCTCGATCGGCAGCGTGCCGTCGCCGCCCAGCTGCTCGAAGGCGGCGAAGAACTGCCACGCGACCGGCAGCACCACGTAGTAGACGAAGGCGCCGCCGATGAAGAACAGGATCGGCGTCGCCGCCAGGAACGGCAGGAAGGCGCGCTTTTCGTTCTTGTAGAGCCCGGGGGCGACGAACGCCCAGATCTGCGCCGCGACGATGGGGAACGAGATGAACATCGCCGTGAAGAACGCCACCTTGATGTTGGTGAAGAACTTCTCGTGCAGTGCGGTGTAGATCAGCCGCCGATTCTCCTCGCCGCCCCAGACCTTGGCCAGCGGGTCGACCAGGAAGTTGAACAGGGGATCGGCGATCGCGAAGCAGCCGATGAAGATCACGATGAAGCCGATCAGCGAGTAGATCAGCCGCTGGCGCAGCTCGATCAGATGGTCCATCAGCGGCATCTTCGCCGCCTCGGCCGGCTCGCTCTCCAGCGGCTGGTCCGCCGTGCCCTCGACCATGGCTCAGGCGCTCGGTTTCGCGGCCGCTCGGGGGGCCGCCCCGGGGGCCGCATCGTCGTCGGTCGCGGCCGCCGGTGCCTCCGACGGCTTGGTCGGCACGCTGGCGGTCGGCGGCGCGATGCTGTTGGCCCCCGTCGGATCGACCGCGTCGTCGTAGGCCAACTCCGCCTCGACGTCGCTATCGAAGCCCCGCTTGATGTCCTTCAAGTCGGCGATGCCGCTCGAGCTCTCGATATCGCGCTTCAGGTCGGTGACGTCGTCGAGGCCGGCGGCGGACGTTACGTCCTTCTTCAGATCGTCCAGGTCGGCCTCGCGGGCCATGTCCTCGACGCCGCGCTGGAAGTCGCGGGCCAGCGCCCGCGCCTTGCGCAGGTACTGGCTGACCGTGCGCATGGCGCGCGGCAGGTCCTTCGGGCCGATCACGATCAGCGCCACGACGCCGATCAGGAACAGTTCCGGCCAGCCGATATCGAACATCGATTTCTAGTCGTTTGTCGGCCCGCCCTTGCAGGCGGGCGCGCCGCTCGTCAGGGCCCTGGGGCTCAGCCCTTCGCGGCCTCGTCCTTGCCGGACCCCTGCTCTTCGATCCGCTCGCTGCTGCTGCTGTCCTCGGCGGTCTTCTCGTCCTTGATGTTGGTCTTGAAGGACTTGATGCCCTTCGCCAGGTCGCCCATCAAGGCAGGGATCTTGCCCCGTCCGCCGAACAGGATCAGCACCACCGCCAGCACGATGAGCCAGTGCCAGATGCTAAACGTGCCCATGAAGCTCGGCTCCTAACAGACTGATGGGGCGGCGCCCGTCGCGCCGCCCGCCGGTTTGGCCGGACTATGGCAGAAAGCCCCCGGCCCCGCAACGCCGGCTCCCTTCCTGTTACGCGGGCCCGGCGCTTTCGGATGCACCCTCCGTGCGCGGAAAGACGAACGCCTGGGTGCCATCCAGATAGAGCCCGACCAGCTCGCGCTCGGACGGCAGGAAGCGGCCCGGCACCCGCGCGTGCAGGTGCACGGCGGGCCCCCCGTCCCGCGCGACCGAGAGGTGGATCAGGCTCGAACGGCCCAGGAGGCGCGCCGCCTCGACGACCCCGGCATGCGCGGGCGCCGCCTCGGCGTCGGCCAGGCGGCGCAGGTGCACGGCCTCCGGCCGGATCAGCACCTCGACCGCGGTGCCGTCGGCCAGGCCGTCGACCTGGACGGTGCCCAGCGGCGTCTCGACCTGGGCCTCCTGCACCGTGCCCGGCAGGCGGTTCACCTCGCCGAAGAACTCGGCGACGAAGGCGTTCGTCGGCGCGAAGTACAGCTCCGCCGGTGTGCCGACCTGCTCCAACCGCCCCTCGCGCATGACGGCGATGCGGTCGGCCATGAACATGGCCTCCTCGGGGTCGTGCGTGACCATCAGGACGGCGGCGTCGATGCTCTTGAGCACGTGCAGTGCCTGGTCGCGCACGGTGTCGCGCAGGCGGCTGTCGAGGCCCGAGAACGGCTCGTCGAGCAGCATCACCTGCGGCCGCGGCGCCAGCGCCCGGGCCAGCGCCACGCGCTGCTGCTGGCCGCCGCTCAGCACGTGAGGGAAGGCGTCGGCCTGCGCCGCCATGCCGACGCGCGCCAGGACTTCCTTCGCCCGGTCGCGTCTTTCCCCGGCCGACAGGCCCTTCAGGCCGAACGCAACGTTGTCGCCGACGCTCAAGTGCGGGAACAGGGCGTAGTCCTGGAATACCAGGCCTATGCCGCGTTCCTCCGGCGGCACCCCCGCCTGGCCGGCCTCGGCCAGCATGCGGTCGTCGAGGGCGACGCGGCCGGCCTGCAGGCGCTCCAGCCCGGCGGCAATGCGCAGCAGGGTCGACTTGCCGCAGCCCGACGGGCCCACAAGGCAGACCAGTTCCCCCGCCGCGACGCCCAGGCTGACGTCGTCGACGGCGAGGAGGTTGCCGTAGGCGTGGCTGACGTGGTCGATCGTGAGGCTGCGCATAACGGAGGCGCGCGACCCTATGGCAAGGCCCATGGCGCGGCAACTAGGCTTCGTCGGTCTCCGCCAGCGGCGCCGCCGCGGTCTCGTCCTCGGCACCCTCCCCGGCCTCGCCCGCGGCCTCGCCGGCGCGGTCCTGGTAGATGCTGATCGCCGGCCGGGCGTCGAGCAGGCCGGCGGCGCGCAGGTCCTTCAGCCCCGGCAGGTCCTTGAGGCCGCCGAGCCCGAAATGGTCGAGGAACGCCGGCGTGGTCAGCCAGGTGAGCGGCCGCCCCGGCGTGTCGCGGCGCCGGCCGGGCCGCACCCAGTCGGCCTCCATCAGCAGGTCCAGCGTGCCCTTGCTGACCATGACGCCACGGATTTCCTCGATCTCCGCCCGGGTGACCGGCTGGTGGTAGGCGACGATGGCGAGCGTCTCGAGCGCGGCGCGCGACAGCCTGCGCGGCGCCTCGGTCTCGATGTCGAGGCGGCCGGCCAGGTCGTCGGCGGTACGCAGCGCCCAGCGCCCGCCGGAGCGCACCAGGTGCACGCCGCGGCCGGCGTAGCGGCCCTGCAGCTCGGTCAGGAGGTCCTCCAGCGGCGCGCCATCGGGCAGGCGCGCGGCGATGGTCTTCTCGTCCAGGGGCTCGGCCGCGGCGAACAGCACCGCCTCGACCAGCCTCAGGTCGTCGTCGTTCAGCTCGGACTTGTTCAGCTCGGGCATGGCTCAGCCCTCTCCTTGGCGCCGCGCCGGGCGCAGGTAGATGTCGCCGAAGGCGCCGTCCTGGCGCACCTCCAGCTCGCCGGTCTTGGCCAGCTCCAGGCTGGCGACGAAGGTCGAGGCCAGCGCCGAGCGGCGCAACAGCGGGTCGTGAATGTCGTGCGGCAGCAGACTGTCGAGCGTCGTCCACTCCGGCAGCTCGCCCAGCATGCGGGTCAGCCGGTGGATTGCCTGGTCGACCGAGAAGAGCGCCGTCGAGCCGATGGTCAGCGGCGCCGCCTTGCCGCGGCGCTGGATCGTGGCGTAGGCCGCCAACAGCTCGAACAGCGAGACGTCGAGCACGCCATGGGTGACGACCCGCAGCCCCTCGGGCGCGCCGCGGGGGAACACGTCGCGGCCCAGCCGCGGCCGCGCCATCAGCTTCTCCGCGGCGTTGCGCATGGCCTCCAGGCGCTGCAGCTGGAACTGCAGCGCCGCCGCCATCTCGGCCCCCGTCGGCTCCTCGCCCACCGCCTCCGCCGGCAGCAGCAGGCGCGACTTCAGGTAGGCCAGCCAGGCGGCCATCACCAGGTAGTCGGCGGCCAGCTCCAGCCGGATGCGCCGCGCCTCGGCAACGAAGGCCAGGTACTGCTCGGCCAGCGCCAGGATCGAGATGCGCGTCAGGTCGACCTTCTGGTCGCGCGCCAGGGTCAGCAGCAGGTCGATGGGCCCGGCGAAACCGTCGAGGTCGAGAACGAGCGCCTGGGCGCGCTCGACGCCTGCGGCATCGGGCCAGTCGTTCTCAGGGATCGGCGTATCGGCCATGGCCTTACCGGATTCCGACGCCGGCCAGGATGGCGTCGATCAGGAACTGCGCCGGCGCGCCGACCAGGACCGCGAAGACGTTGAGGTCCAGGCCGACCTGCCGGCCGAGCATCGGCAGGATAAAGATCAAGCTTAACAGAATAGACAACCCGGCGCGTTCAAGGCGCGCCAGCCGCCGCGCCAGCGGCAACGGCAACAGGCCCACGGCGACCCGCCCGCCGTCCAGCGGCGGCAGCGGCAGCATGTTGAACACCGCCAGTATCACGTTGATCTGCAACGAGTTTGCCAGGTTGCGCGCGACCCACTCGTCGACGATATCGGGCAGCAAGGGCACCACCCACAGAGCCCCGGCCGAGCCGGTCGCCAGCGCCAGGTTGACCGCCGGCCCGGCCGCCGCGACCCAGACCATGTCGCGCTTGGGCTGCCTGAGTCGCTCGAATCGCACCGGCACCGGCTTGGCCCAGCCGAACAGGAACGGCGCCCGCATGAGCAGCAACAGCGCCGGCAGCATCACCGTGCCAAAGGCGTCCACGTGACGCAGCGGGTTGAAGGTGACGCGGCCGAGGCGCTTCGCCGTGTCGTCGCCCAGCTTCCACGCCACCCAGCCGTGCGCCGCCTCGTGGAAGGTAATCGCGAACAGCACCGGCAGCACCCAGACCGAGGCGACATAGGCGATCTGCGAGGCGTCCATCTGCACGATCAGACCCGACCTTCGACGGCAGCACCCGCAAGCGTGCCACTGACCCGTCGCGCTCCGTGTCCGTGTCGTCGTCCCGTGGGCATCGTCTCGTCAATTGGTGCCGATTTGCGCGAGGTCATGTCGTGCCTTTGCAATGTGCGGTCTATTCCATGCTGGTGGACCCGCCCGGGGTCACCTCGGCGCATTTCTCTTGCCAAGCAGCCTGACGTTGCCACCGGCGATGCCGCAGCGCCGCCTGTCATGAGGCATGTGAACGGGTGTGCATCCGGAACTGCGCGATCCATTGTGCGACATCGGCTCTTGCAGGCAACGGACCACCGTCCTCGAGGGTCTTGCAGGCGCCGTGGCCATGCCAGCGGGCGACCAAGTCTAAGGAACTGGCTCGATGATCGATATTCTCTTCGTTCTGATCGCGCTAGGGCTGTTGATGTACCTGGCGTTTCGCGGCATCACACTGATCCTGCTCGCGCCGGCGACGGCGCTGCTCGCTGTGGTCCTGACCGGCGGCCTACCTGTCCTCGCCGCCTACACGCAGATCTTCATGACCAACACGGGCGACTTCATCGTCGCCTTCTTTCCGTTGTTCCTGCTCGGCGCGATCTTCGGCAAGCTGATGGACGACAGCGGTTCGGCCAAATCGATCGCGGCGTCGGTCAGCGACTGGTTGGGCCCACAGCGCTCGATCGTCTCGGTTGTCCTGTGCTGCGGCGTCCTGACCTATGGCGGCGTCTCGGCCTTTGTCGTCGCATTTGCGATCTTTCCGGTCGCCGCTGCCCTGTTCCGCACGGCGGATATCCCGAAGCGCTTGATCCCCGGCACACTGGCGCTGGGCGCCTTCACCTTCACGATGACGGCCCTGCCCGGCACGCCCGCCATCCAGAACGCGATCCCCATGCCGTTCTTCGGCACCACCGCATTTGCGGCCCCCGGGCTTGGCGTCATCGCCGCGATCGTCATGTTCGTGCTTGGCGTCGCCTGGCTCGACCGCCGCGCCAGGACGGCACGGACCGCAGGCGAGGGCTACGGCGAACACGCCGACAGCCTGCCGGAGTCCGACGTGGTGACGCGAGAGCTTGCTCAAGGGCGAGGTTTCGACATCGCGGAACTGCCGGCGGCACGGCCCGAGGCCGAGAGCCTGCCGTCGTTCCCGGTGGCGCTGGCGCCCGTCGTCCTCGTGATCGTCGCCAACTTCGCGTTCGTCGAGTTCGTCCTGCCGCTCATGGACACCTCGTACCTCGCCGAACCCCGATTCGGCGCGACGACGATCGAGGGCGTGCGCGGCGTCTGGGCCGTCATCGTGGCCCTGTTTCTCGCCTGCCTGCTGATCATCGCCACCAACTGGCGGCGGTTGACGGATCTGCGCGCGAGCCTGGACCACGGCGCCGACGCCTCCGTGCTGCCGATCTTCAACACCGCCAGCCTGGTCGGCTTCGGCGCGGTGATCGCCGCCCTCCCCGTCTTCGGGTTGATCAGCGAAGCCGTGATTTCGCTGGGTGGCGGCAATCCCCTGGTATCGGTTGGAGGGGCTGTCACCGTGCTGTCCGCCATGACCGGCTCCGCGTCGGGCGGCATGAGCATTGCCCTCGACGCCCTGGGTCCGATGTTCGTCGACCTCGCGCGCAACACGGGCGTCTCGCTCGAGGCCATGCACCGGGTCACGACGGTTGCGTCCGGGGCGCTGGACGCCCTGCCGCACAACGGCGCGGTCATCACCCTCTTGACGGTCTGCGGGATCACGCACCGCGAGGCCTACCTCGACATCGCGATGGTCGCCATTGTCGCGCCGCTGATCGCTCTGGTGGCCGTCATCGTTCTCGCCACCCTGTTCGGGTCGTTCTAGGACCGGCCGGGGCGCCGACACAAAGCCGACGCGGCATGCGGCCGGTTTCATCGCGCTGCGACGCCAGGTTTGGATGCAAAGGAGGCGGACATGAGCGCCCGCAATACCAAGACCGTTGACATCGCCCTTCAAGGTGGCGGCGCGCACGGCGCCTTCGCGTGGGGCGTACTCGACCGTCTGCTGGACGACGACCGGATCGACATCGCCGGTGTCAGCGGCACGAGCGCCGGCGCCATGAATGCGACGGCGCTGGTGCAGGGTTTGGCATCAGGCGGGCGACAGGCCGCGCAGGAGCTGATGCACGCGTATTGGAAGCGCGTCAGCGACGCTGCCCAGTTGAGCCCGTTCCAGCGCACCGTCTTCGACGTGCTGGCGGGACGTTGGAGCCTCGATCGGTCGCCCGGCTTCGTGCTGTCGCAGTTCCAACAGCGCATGTTCTCGCCCTACGAGTTGAATCCGCTCGGCCTCAATCCGCTGCGCGACATCGTCGCCGAGATGTTCGATTTCGACGTCGTCAACGGCCCGCAGGCGCCGAAGCTGTTTCTGTCCGCAACGAACGTGCGAACCGGGCTTCCCAAGGTCTTTCGCCAGCCCGACATCTCGGTGGATACGGTGATGGCGTCGGCCTGCCTGCCGTTCCTCTTCCAGGCCGTCGAGATCGACGGCGAGGCGTATTGGGACGGAGGCTACATGGGCAACCCGCCGCTCTTTCCGCTGGTCGACGAGTCTGATGTCCGCGATCTGATGATCATCCAGATCAATCCCCTGACCAGGCCCGACATTCCCAAGACTGCCTACGAGATCGAGAACCGACTGAACGAGATCACGTTCAACGCCAGTCTGATGAAGGAACTGCGCTCGCTCTACTTCCTGGCGGAGATCATTGAACACGAAAACATCGAGCGCGAGAGCTACCGCGACGCCCGGCTGCACCGGATCGAAGCCGAAGCGGAGATGACCGAGCTGAGCGTGTCCAGCAAGCTCAATGCGGAGTGGGCCTTCCTCACGCACCTCCACGACATCGGCCGGCAAGCCGCCGGCCAGTGGCTGGATGACCACTTCGACGACCTGGGTGTGCGGACGACCTGGTCGCCCATCGACATCCTGTCCGAGAGCCTGAAGCCGGCTCACTTGCCTGAAGGGGCTGAACGGAAGTTCGAGCAGGTACAAACGACCCGGAAGAAGCGAAGGGCGCGCTCCTCGACGGGCCAAGGGAAAACGCACAGCTGACGAGCCGGCCCTGGCCAGCCGGCGGCGCGGTGCCTGGGGCACGCCCGTGGCACCCTGCCCCCTTTTAGTCTTGCCCGCTCGCCAGCAGAACATCCAGCCGCGCTGCGAGCGCGTCCGGATCGACGTCGTCGGGCGCAGGGCGCCGCGCTTCGGCGCGTTCGAGGCGCGCCCGCGCCGCGTCGGTGAGAAGCGGCACCGCTGCCGTGACGGCATGCATGGCCTCCAGGTCCCCGGCCCCGTCGAGCACGACGTCGCAGCCGGCGCTGAGTGCGCGCTGAGCCCGTTCCGCCGGGGAGCCTTCCAACGCCTGCATCACGATGTCGTCGCTGACCAAGACGCCCTCGAAGCCGATCTCGCCGCGGATCACGTCCTCGATCACCGTGGGCGAGCAGGTCGCCGGCCGCTCCGGATCGATGGCGTCGAAGACGATATGGGTCGTCATGCCCCACGGCGCATCGTTGAGCGCGCGGAACGGCGCGAAGTCGCTGGTGGCAAGGGTCGCCAGGTCGGCGCTGACGCGGGGCAGGTCGTGGTGGCTGTCGACCGTGGCGCGGCCGTGCCCCGGCATGTGCTTGATCACCGGAAGAATGCCCCCGGCCATGAGCCCGTCGATGGCGGCGCGGCCCAGCGCCGTGACGGCGTCGATCTCACTGGAAAACGCGCGGTCGCCGATGGCGTCGGTGGTCTCCGGCCGCGCCAGGTCGAGCACCGGCGCGCAGTCCACCGTGACGCCCAGCGTCGCCAACTGACAGGCAATCAGCCGGTGAGCCAGCGTGACCGCCTCGATGGCCGTGTCTCCGCCCAACGCGGCGAGGCGCGCGGCGGCGGGCGTCTCGCGCCAGTGCGGCGCCCTCAACCGCTGAACGCGGCCGCCCTCCTGGTCGATCAGCACCGGGCAGACGCGGCCGACGGCGTCGCGCAGGTCGGCGACCAGCGTGCGCACCTGTTCGGGATCGACGCAGTTGCGGCGGAACAGGATGAAGCCCAGCGGGTCGGCGTCGCGGAACAGCCCCCGCTCGGCGGCGCTCAGCGTCGGGCCCGCGCAGCCGAAGACGACGGCGCGCGGGCTCTCAGGGCCGGGCAACCAGGCAGTCCTGCTTCAGCGCCTTGAGCTTGTCGCACAGGGCCGTCGCCGCCGCGCGGTCGGCCAGCGGCCCGCCCTGGATGCGGAAGAAGGTGCCGCGCCCCTCCAGCTCGACCTGCTGGATGGTCAGGTCCAGCGCGCCCAAGAGATCCCGGTGCTTGTTCTGTACGCGCTCCCACTCGGCGCGCGCCGAGGCCTCGTTGCGCACCGAGGCGATCTGGATGCGCCAGCTTGGGCCGTTCGCGGGGGCCGGCGTCTCGGCGGCCGGGGCGCTGGCAACTTCCGGTTTCGGCGCCGGGGGTTCCGGAACGGCCGGGGCGGCGGGCTCGGGCGTGACGGCAACCTGCGGCGCCGGTTCGGGCGCGGGCGCTTCGGCTACCGGCGGCTCCGGGACCGGCGGCGTCGGCGCCACCGCGGCGAGTTCCGGCTCCGGGTCCGGCGCGCGGGCGACCTCGGGCGTCGGCGCCGCGGCGGCGGGCTCGGGTTGCGGTGCGGGCGCGGGCTCAGGCGTTGGCTGCGGTTCCGGTTCCGGCCGCGCCACCGGCGTCTCCGGCGGCGGCAGCAGGCGCTCCAGCGTCGGCCGTTCCTCGTCGGGGCTCAGCCGGTCGTAGACCAGCTTGTCCTGGTGGGGCACGTCCATGCCGCCCGGCTCGTCGGGCTTGCGCTTGACCTCGGCCGGTGCGCGGATGACCGGCGCCACCGCTTCGCTGCCCTGCCGTATCCCCTGGTTGTAGGCGTACCAGACGACGACGCCGAAGCCGCCGACCGCGACCAGCGCGACGATGATCGCCAAGAGCGTGGTGCGCCGCGCGGTGCGACGCGACACGTCGCCGGGATAGGCCTCCTCCTCGTCGAGCGCGTAGACCGGCTCGTCGTGGCTCATTCGCGCATTTCCTCCACGGGCTCGACGCCCATGATGCCGAGGCCGGAGGCGATCACGAAGGCGACGGCCTGCACCAGCGCCAGGCGCGCCCGCGTGAGCGGCACGTCGTCGGCGAGGAGGAATCGCAGGCTGGCATCGTCCTTGCCCCTGGTCCACAGGGCGTGAAACGCGGCGGCGAGGTCGTAGAGGTAGAACGCCACCCGGTGCGGTTCGTGCGCCTCGGCCGCGCTCTCCACGGTGCGGGGCCAGGCCGCCATGACTTTAATCAACGCCAGCTCATCGGAGTCGGTCAAGCGAGCGAGGTCGGCCTCCGCGAGGTCCCCGGGCGAGAGATCGATCGCCGCGAACTCGGCCGCCGCGTGGCGCAAGACGGAGCGGCAGCGGGCGTGCGCGTACTGCACGTAGAACACCGGGTTGTCGCGGCTCTGCTCCTGCACCTTGACGAGGTCGAAGTCGAGCGGCGCGTCGTTCTTGCGCGTCAACATGATGAATCGCACGACGCCGGCGCCGACGCGGTCGACGAGGTCGCGCACGGTGACGAAGGTGCCCCCGCGCTTCGACATCTTGGCCGGCTGGCCACCCTCAAGGAGCTTGACGAGCTGGCACAGCTTGATGTCGAGCGTGCCCTTTCCGTCCGTGAGTGCCGCGACGCCGGCCTTCATGCGCTTGACGTAGCCGCCGTGGTCGGCGCCCCAGACGTCGATCATGTCGGCGAAGCCGCGCCGGTACTTGTCGAGATGATTGGCCAGGTCGGAGGCGAAGTAGGTCCAACCGCCGTCGGACTTCTTGAGCGGCCGGTCGACGTCGTCGCCGAACCGGGTCGCGCGGAACAGGGTCTGCGGCCGCGGCTCCCAGTCCTCCGGCGTCTTGCCCTTGGGCGGCTCCAGCACGCCCGTGTAGATCAGGTCGCGCGCCTTGAGGTCCTCGTAGGCGGCCTCGACCATGCCGTCGGCGACCAGCTTGGCCTCGGACGTGAACACCTCGTGGTGCACCCCCAGCGTCGCCAGATCGGCGCGGATCAGGTCCATCATGGCGTCGACGGCGAAGGGCCGCACGACCGGCAGCCAGTCGGCCTCGGGCGCGTCGCGCCAGCGCTCGCCGTCGCGCTCGGCCAGGTCGGCGCCGACGGGCTTGAGGTAGTCGCCCGGGTAGAAGTCCTCTGGCATCATGCCCAGCGTCTCGCCCAGGGCCTCGCGATAGCGCCAGTGGACCGAGCGGGCCAGGGCGTCGATTTGGGCGCCAGCGTCGTTGATGTAGTACTCGCGCGTCACCGCATAGCCGGCCTTGGCCAGCAGGCTGGCCAGCGCGTCGCCGACCACGGTGCCGCGCGCGTGGCCGACGTGCAGCGGCCCGGTCGGGTTGGTCGAGACGTACTCGACGTTGACCTTGTGGCCCTGGCCGGCGTCGGAGGCGCCGTAGTCGGTGCCGGCGCCCAGCACCTCCGCCACTTCGTCCTGCCAGACCCGTGGCGCCAGGCGCAGGTTGACGAATCCGGGGCCGGCGATCACGGCGCCATCGATGTCGTCATGCGCCGCCAGGCGCACGGCCAGGCCATGGGCGATGTCGCGCGGCTTCATGCCGGCCGGCTTGGCCAGCATCATGGCGGCGTTGGTGGCCACGTCGCCGTGGGCCGGATCGCGCGGCGGGTCGAGGGCGACGCGGGTCGTATCGAGCCCCGCCGGCAGCTCGTTGCCTTCGGCCATGGCCTCGATCTCCGCCACAACGACGGCGCGGAAGCGGTTGAAGATGCTCATGGAAGGGCGTTCGTAGGACTCGGGAGCTGGAGCAGCGGGCGGGACCCTAGCCAAGTGACCCATGAAAGCCCAGCGCGAAGTTGACACCTATTTGACAATGCCGTGATACCGCTTACATAGCGGAGCGGCCCCGGAGGGCCTGGAGGTGCGTAAGTGAGCGTTGCCGAGACCGAACGGGTCTTCCTGATCACCGAGAGCGCGGCGAAGCGCGTCGCCGAGTTGCTCGTCGAGGAGGACGTGCCCGGCGCCATGCTGCGGGTCTACGTTTCCGGCGGTGGCTGCTCCGGCTTCCAGTACGGGTTCAGCTTCGACGACGCCCGCAACGCCGACGACCTGGTGTTCGAACGCGACGGCATCCGCGTCGTGGTCGACGAAGCGTCCCTCGATCTGTTGGGCGGTGCCGAGATCGACTGGGTCGAGAGTTTGGGCGGCGCCGCCTTCCAGATCCGGAACCCCAACGCCACCTCCTCCTGCGGCTGCGGCGCCTCGTTCTCGGTCTAGCCACCGCGTGCTAGAAGGGAGGCTTCGGGCCTTTCTTCGGAGCGCGCCGTGTGAAAATCGCCACCTGGAACGTCAACTCGATCAAGGCGCGCCTGCCGAACGTGCTGGCCTGGCTCGAATCCGCGTCCCCCGACGTGCTGCTGATGCAGGAGTTCAAGACCGTTGACGAGGGCTTCCCGGCGTTCGAGTTCGAGGCCCTGGGCTACACCCTCGCCGTCCACGGCCAGAAGTCCTACAACGGCGTCGGCATTGCCTCGAAGGAGCCGTTGGAGGACGTCACGACCGGCCTCGCCGGGGACGACACCGACGAGCAGGCGCGCTACGTCGAGGCCCGGGTGGCGGGCGTGCGCGTCGCCTCCATCTACCTGCCCAACGGCAACCCGGCGCCGGGGCCGAAGTTCGACTACAAGCTGGCCTGGATGGAGCGCCTGACGGCGCACGCCCGCGGCCTCCTCGCCCTCGAGGAGCCGGTCGTGCTGGGCGGCGACTACAACGTCATTCCGGCCGACGGCGACTGCAAGGAACCGGCCGAGTGGGCCGACGACGCCCTTGCCCGCCCGGAGAGCCGGGCGCGCTTCCGCACGCTCCTGAACCTCGGCTACACCGAGGCCTGGCGCGCGCTGCATACCGAACAGCAGGTCTTCAGCTTCTGGGACTACCAGGGCGGCGCCTGGCAGAAGGACGACGGCGTGCGCATCGACCACCTGCTGCTCAGCCCGCAGGCCGCCGACCGGCTCACGGGCTGCGAGATCGACCGCGGCCCGCGCGGGCTGCCCAAGGCGTCCGACCACACGCCGGTCGTGGTCGAGCTTGAGGCTGGCTGAGGCCGGAGTCGTCGGACCTGAAGGAAGCCCCTCAGTCGAGCCGCTCGCTTGCGGCCGGCACGGCGTAGCCCGGCTCGAGCGACGCGTGCGTGCTCGGCGAGCGGACTTCCCTGAGGATGGCGAATGCCAGCACCACGGCGATGCCGCCGATGAACACCCGCCGCAGCAGGCAGTGATAGCCCTCGCAGCTGGCCTCCTTTTGCGCCGACATCGCGGTCACGCCCCGACGCTCCATTGAAACCCTCCAGGGTCCGCCGCGACGGTCGATGCCGCCGGCGGGCTCGTGGTGTCGAACTATGGGCAGCGCAACAAGGGGCTTGGGCTCGTCCTACCTGGTCGGCCGCCACGGATCGCAGCGTAACAATTGAAAGCAAACAAATGGTTGACCCCGGCCGCGCCGTGCGAGGCCGGAGCCGGTCAAGCTAATCTATTGTAATTTCAGGGAAATATGCCGCCGGAACTGTGACGCCGCGGACCGGCCTTTCGGCCTTGTCCGCGGCGGTTCAAGGGGTTGGACCCGCGGGTGACGCTCCGGTGTCAGCTGCTGGCCTGCATCGCGGCGGCCGCCACGGGCGCCGGCGTCGTACCGGTCGCCTGCAGCTCCTGCGCGATCGCCAGCACCAGCACCAGCGCGGCGGCGACGATGAAGACCCGGCGGATCGTGCCGCAATAGGCGTCGTAGCCGCGATCCCGCCGTGAGGTGGTCGTGCGAACGGGGATGCGTGTCATGATGAGCCCTCCACTGAACTCGAACCTGGATCATGCCGGTCGAGCCACAGCGCAGATGGGCGGCGCGGACGGCAGGCGCAATGCCGCGCCGGCGCGCGGGTCGGTCGGGGCAACAGATTGGCGAGCGTGAGCAAATCCGGGACGAGGCCCGCCACGTACGTGGGCACCTTGCCGCTCGATTGGATGGCTCAGGTCACCATATGCCGGGGATCAACCGGAACCGCACACGCGCGGCGTAGTCCGCGTAGCCCTCCAGTTCGCGCCACAGCGTCGCGTCCTCCAGCCCCGTCCGCACCACCAGCGCCAGCACGTAGACCCCCGCCGGCAGCAGCGCCCAGAACGAGCCGAACACGAAGGGCAGCGCCAGGCCGGCGACGCTCGCCCCGACATAGCCGGGATGCCGCACGAGAGCATACGGCCCGCCCGACGCCACCCGGTGCCCGCGGTCGCGCTGCAACCGCACGACGCTGGAAAAGAACGGGTTGGCGACCACCGCCCAGACAATGAAGGCGTAGCCGGCCACCCCGATGGCCAGCCCCAGCGCCGAGGCCCAGACCGGCATCCCCGCCCCCACGAACCGCCGGTCGAGCCCGGCGACGACCATGATCGCCAGCGGAATGACCACGGCGATCAAGGGCGCCAGCACCTTGTCCCAGCCCTTGGCGTCCTTGTGCCAACGGCTGCGCTCGACGATCAGGTCCGGGTCGTGGCGCAGAAACCAGACCAGCGCCGCCGCCTGGCTCACCGCCACCACACCCAGATACGCCCACGCCATAGGCCAGGCGACCGTCCCCGCGCTGCCGAACAGCGCGGCGGCGAGCAGGACGACGCCGAGGACCGCGCGGATCGTCGCGCGGATGGCGAGTTTGGGTGACACGTCAGGCGTCGACGTGGCCCCTAGATATCCGCATACACGTGCGTCTCGGCCTGCCCGCCCGGGTGCGTCACGGCGCCGGCATAGGCCGGGCCGACGCCCTGGGCGTACTTCCACAGGGTGCCGGACTGGTAGTCGGTGGGGTGGGCTTTCCACGCCGCCTTGCGGGCGGCGAGCTCGGCGTCGTCGAGCTCGACGGTGAGCGTGCCGGCCTCGGCGTCGATGGCGATCATGTCGCCGTCCTGCAAGAGGCCGATGGGGCCGCCTACGGCGGCCTCCGGGCCCACGTGCCCGATACAGAACCCGCGGGTGCCGCCGGAGAACCTCCCGTCGGTGATCAGCGCGACCTCCTCGCCCATGTCCTGGCCGTAGATGGCGCCGGTGGTCGAGAGCATCTCGCGCATGCCGGGGCCGCCCCTGGGGCCTTCGTAGCGGATCACCAGCACCTCGCCCTTCGCGTAGTTGCGGTCGAGCACGGCCTGGAGGGCGTCCTCCTCGCGGTCGAAGACGCGCGCCGGCCCGCGGAACTGCAGCCTGTGCAGGCCGGCGACCTTCACGATGGCGCCGTCGGGCGCGAGGTTGCCCTTGAGGCCGACGACGCCGCCGGTCGTGCTCAACGGGTTCGAGACCGGCCGCACCACGTCCTGGTTGGTCGGAAAGGTGACGTCGCCGTAGGACTCCGCCAGCGTCTTGCCGGTCACGGTCAGCTCGTCGCCGTGCAGGAAGCCGCCGTCGAGCAGGGTCCTGATGACGATGCCGACGCCGCCGACCTCGTAGAGGTCCTTGGCGACGTAGCGGCCGCCGGGTTTGAGATCCGCGATGTAGGGCGTCTTGCGGAAGATCTCGCAGACGTCCATCAGGTCGAACTCGATGCCCGCTTCGTGGGCGATCGCCGGCAGATGCAGCCCGGCGTTGGTCGAGCCGCCGGTCGCCGCCACCACCACGGCCGCGTTCTCGAGCGCGCGGCGGGTGACGATGTCGCGCGGGCGCAAGTTGTCGCGGATCAGGCGCATCACCGCCTCGCCCGAGGCCTCGGCGTAGGCGTCGCGGGACTCGTAGGGCGCCGGCGCCCCGGCCGAGCCGGGCAGCGCCAGGCCCATCGCCTCGGAAACGCAGGCCATGGTGTTGGCGGTGAACTGGCCGCCGCACGAGCCCGCCGAGGGGCAGGCGACGCATTCCAGCTCGTGCAGGTCCTCGTCCGACATGGCGCCCGCGGCGTTGGCGCCGACGCCCTCGAACACGTCGATGACGGTGACGTCGCGGTCCTTGAAGCGCCCCGGCAGGATCGAGCCGCCGTACATGAAGACGCTGGGCACGTTGAGCCGGACCATGGCCATCATCAGTCCCGGCAGCGACTTGTCGCAACCGGCGAGGCCGACCAGCGCGTCGTAGCAGTGGCCGCGCACGGTCAGCTCCACCGAGTCCGCGATGACCTCGCGGCTGACCAGCGACGACTTCATGCCGGCGTGGCCCATGGCGATGCCGTCGGTGACGGTGATGGTCGTGAACTCGCGCGGCGTGCCACCGGCGGTCTCGACGCCGCGCTTGACCGCCTGGGCTTGGCGCGACAGCGAGATGTTGCACGGCGCCGCCTCGTTCCAGGTCGTCACCACGCCGACGAACGGCCGGGCGATATCTTCCTCCGTCATGCCCATGGCGTAGTAGTAGGAGCGATGCGGCGCGCTCTTGGGCCCGACGGAGACGTAGCGGCTGGGCAGCTTCGACTTGTCCCACTCACCGTTACCGGACATGGTGGCTCTCCCCTCGCGAGACGAATTTGTCATACATTTGCGCGAGCATAGCGGGGGGTTGACCGTCGGCAAAGGGCACGGTGGGCATGGGGTCCATGCAGAAACGCACGGAGATGCGATGAGCGCCGCCCGTGTCGGCTGGGTCGCGATGGCGCTGGCGGCGACGGTCGTCGCGGCGGTGTCAGCGCGCTATTGGCTGGCCGACGTCACGCTGGTGGCGCCGCCGCTGCGGCAGAACTTCCTCGACCACACCGTGATGTTCGTGGCGCACACGGTGGGCGGCGTCATCGCGCTGGCCGTGGGGCCGTGGCAGTTCCTGGGCAGGCTGCGCAGCCGCCGCCCGGCGGTGCACCGCTGGACCGGGCGGGTGTACCTGACCGCCGTCGCGATCGGCGGCGTGGGCGCGCTGGGTATCGCGCCGACGACCTACGCCGGACCCGTCGCCGCCTGGGGCTTCGGCGTGCTCGCGGTGTGCTGGCTCGGCACCACCGGTCTCGCGCTCGCGGCGATCAAGGCCAACGACGTGCCGACACACCGCCGTTGGATGATCCGCTGCTATGCGCTGACGTTCGCCGCGGTGACCCTGCGCCTGCAGTTGCCGCTCGGTGCCATGCTGGGCGTGGCCGAGGCCGACATGTACCGGGCGGTGGCCTGGTCGTCCTGGGTGCCCAACCTGATCGCCGTCGAGCTGTATTTCGCCTGGAAGCGCGGGCGGCCGGTCGCGGTGTAGCACCGCTTTTGCCTCTGGCGGAGTCACCCCCACCCCGACCCTCCCCCTTCAAGGGGGAGGGAGATTTTTCTTTGCTACCAATGGGTTCCCTCCCCCCTTGAGGGGGAGGGTTAGGGTGGGGGGTGTTGCGGCGCTTCAGGCGAGCGCTGACAGAGCGAGGGTCCGGTCGTCTTCCTACGCCGCGCTCAACCGCTCCAGCGCCGCCGCCAGCTTCTCACGCGCGGCTTCGGCGTCGGCGCGGCGGTCGCGTTGTTCGTCGACGACGGCGGGCGGCGCCTTGGCGATGAAGTTCTCGTTGGCGAGCTTCTTGTCGAGCTTGTCGATGTCGCCCGAGAGCCGCGCGATCTCCTTCTCGAGACGCGCGCGCTCCTGGCCGATGTCGATAACGTCGGCCAGCGGCAGCACGATCGTCGCCTCGTCGACGACGGTCTGCACCGCCCCGCCGGGCGCCGTGCCGTCCAGGTCGATCGCGCTGATCCGCGCCAAGCGCGTGATGCGGTCCAGGTGCCGGTCCAGGCGCGCGCGGGTCGCCGACCCCGCGTCGCGCAGGATCATCGGCACCATGGCACCGCCCGGCACGTTCATCTCGGCGCGTACCGACCGCACCTCGCCGATCAGCCGCACCACCCAGTCGAGTTCCGCCGCCGCGTCGCGGTCGATCAGCGCCTCGGCGTCCCGCGGCCAGTCGCCGGTGACCAGGGGCGGCGCGTCGGGCGCCAGCTGGGTCCACAACTCCTCCGTCACGAATGGCGTGAACGGGTGCAGGAAGTGCAGGATGCGGCCCAGCACCCAGCCGGCCGTGGCGCGGGTCTCGTCTCTGAGGGTCTCGTCGTCACCCTGCAGGGCGGGCTTGGCGAACTCCAGGTACCAATCGCAGAACGTGTGCCAGGTGAACTGGTAGATCGCGTTCGCCGCTTGGTCGAACTTGTATTCCTCCAGCCCCCGGTCGACGGCGCGCTGGGTCTCGACCGTGGCGCCGACGATCCAGCGGTTGAGGGTCGCGCTGGCGCCCGCCGGGTCGAACGCAATGTCCGGCCGGCAGTCGTTCATCTCGCAGAAGCGCGCGGCGTTCCACAGCTTGGTGATGAAGTTGCGATAGCCCTCGATGCGGCCGGTCGAGAGCTTGATGTCGCGGCCTTGCGCGGCCATGGCGATCAGCGTGAAGCGCAGCGCGTCGCCGCCGTACTGGTCGATCAGGTCCAGGGGATCGAGGATGTTGCCCTTCGATTTGGACATCTTCTGGCCCTGGGCGTCGCGCACCAGGGCGTGGATGTAGACCGTGTGGAACGGCTCGCGCTCCATCAGGTGCAGGCCCATCATCATCATCCGGGCGACCCAGAAGAAGATGATGTCGAAGCCGGTGACCAGCACGTCGGTCGGGTAGTAGCGCTTCAGCTCCGGCGTCTCGTCGGGCCAGCCCAGTGTGGAGAACGGCCACAGCGCCGAGGAGAACCAGGTGTCGAGCACGTCCGGGTCGCGCGTCAGGCCGTGGCCCTCGCGCACCATCTCGACCTCCAGCATCGAGCCCGACGCCTCGTAGTGCCGCTCCGCCGCGGCGTAGGCCTCCGCTTCGCTCTCCTCGACGAACACGGTGCCGTCGGGGCCGTACCAGGCG
>Ga0049107_10000087_pt1 | contig 22857 bp, 30 predicted proteins | sample WorMetilPIANOSA1_FD_61187 | JGI IMG/M metagenome (GOLD analysis project Ga0049107, IMG submission 61187) | Marine gutless worms symbiont microbial communities from Max Planck institute for Marine Microbiology, Germany - Olavius ilvae PIANOSA.1 | ecosystem: Host-associated > Annelida > Digestive...
CGATCCCACATCTCGGACTTTTCCGATGCCGTGTACCATCTTCGTTTTCTGCGTGACATTTACAACACCTCATCTTTTCATCTAAAGATAAAGTGTTGCGTCGATCAGTTGAACTCACCCTCCTCCGATTGCTCCTCCGCATCATTTTTCAGGTTGGACAGGAGCAGCAGCAGCGCGGCGCCAAACATCGCGATAGTGGCTGGTTCGAGCCCCAGCGGGTGCGCCAGGATAAAGCCCGTCATCACCAGTGCCAGTACCAGCATCGACTGCTTCAGCAACCTGACGTCGGTTATCGCTTCGCGCTCTCGGAATTGCATGATCCGCTCGCGGGCGTCGGCGGTGGCGTGCATGCTACGCCCCCAGATGAGGTAAATGATTCCCAGCGTAATCGCCAGGATAAGCGGAATAATCGGCGCGAGGTTGAACAGGAAATCATTAAATGACAGGTTGACCGCCGAGCCGATCATGATATTCGGCGGATCACCGATAAGCGTGGCGGTGCCACCGATATTGGAGGCGAATATTTCAGCAAACAGAAACGGGTAAGGATTAATCTTGAGTTCGTGGCTGATCAACAGCGTCACCGGCGCAATCAACAACACGGTGGTTACGTTGTCGAGCAGCGAAGAGAACACCGCCGTAACCAGCGAAAGCGTCAATAAAATTCCCCAGGGGCTGGCTTTGACCCGCTTCGCCGACCAGACCGCAACATACTGAAAAACCCCGCTTTCGCGGGTTATCGCAACGATCACCATCATCCCGGTTAACAGCCCCAGGGTATTAAAATCGATACCCGAAATTGCCGTTTCCTGGCTGAGTACGCCGAGCGACACCATCAGGGCAGCGCCCAGCCCGGAGACGATGGCGCGGTTGATTTTTTCGGAAGCAATTAAAGCGTAGGTTGCGATGAACAGAATCGTCGACACCCAAAGCGGGTCCCAGCCGAAGATTACCTGCGATGCAAGTTCGTTTTCACCGAGCATTTATGCCCCTTGCGCCGAAATTTGTCTCCGGTCGCATCCGAGGCTTCGATTTCAATTCAGTCATTTGGAGATACGGATTTTTCGTTATTATCGTCATTAATCAAGCGCCCCATGATGATGCCTTCGAGCACGTCCCAGGTAGACACCATCCCGACCAGCTTTTACGAGTCGCCCTCAACGACGATAACCGGCAAACTACTATCCTTGCTTTCATCGAGCAGGGACAACAGCTCGGGGAATGCCGTCTCCGGGGTACAGAACAGTAGCTTCTTTTTCTTTTCGAGGAAGTTTTCCACCGGCTGGTCCGCAATTTCATGCCAGCGGTCACCCATTTGCATGATCTCGTCCGGCAGAAAGTGTAGATCGGAAATGCTGTGCTTTCCCAGGTTCAGGGCTACCTTGGGCAATAACAGGTGGCTCAGGCGGCGCAGGCCGAACAGCCCGACGAACGCCCCCGTCTGATCCACGATCGGTATATTACGTACGTGCTTGGTGTGCATCAGCAAGAGCGCATCGGCAACGCTATCGGTTGGCGCCAGCGTGAACAAGCCGGAGGTCATGATGCTTTTTGTCGTCATTTTAGAACGTACCTGATAACGCAGCTCGCTATAAATAATACATCGATTCATCGCCCTTGCCATTGGGGAGTCAGGTAAAAACGGCGGATTAACCTCGATTAATTGATCCAGGTTAAGTCAGACGGCAAAAATTGCACCGGGATTGGCATTTAATGCAAACCCGGTCTGGAATTCATTCGTCGCAATTCACCCACACGTCAGCCGACAGGGGGATCGACTGGCAAAGCAGAATGTAATCCTCAGACAGATCACGCTGCGAGAGTACGTTGTTCTTGCGCATCTCGACTTCACCCTGCCGCAACTTCACCATACAGGTACCGCAGTGCGCATCCATACACTGAAAAGCCGGGTCGAGGCCATCCGCGAGCATGCAGTCGAGCAGTGCATCACCCTGTGTGTAGGGCACTTCATGCTCGAGGCCGTCGAGCGTTGCGCGGAAGCTTGTGATATCGCCGGCGGGATTCGATTCAGGTTTCATCGCTTAGCCCAGCAGGCAGATTTCATCGCCCGGCTTGACCGTGCCTTCGGTCAGAACCGCTGCGTATACTCCGGCAAAGCCGTTATGCTTCCTGGCAATGTGTTTCAAAATCCGCGGTTGCGTTTCCGCCGTATCAGGATCGATGGTGATTGATTTGCAGCGCGGATCGAGTTCACGCACCATGATTTCGAGTCGATCGCCGACTTTCAGTCTTCGATTGACGAGGTCATTCTCGTAAAACCCGCCGGCCTTGTCCCAGTTCACGTAAAAATTGGCGCGGAAGCGACGTTTATCGAGCGCAAGCCCGGTTTCCTGTTCCAGTTGCGCCAGCGTTTGCCGCGAAAACAGTGACAGCGGACGGCAATCAACCGCGTTCTTCTGCGTGAAATGCAGCCGCAGCTCACCTTCCGATTTATCGCGCAGGCTCTCGAGAAACGCGGGATCATCGACATCGAGCGTTGCGCCGGCAGGCGTTTTGATTTCGAGCGCAAAAGCATCGGCCGACGGATAAGGTGGATTCAGCGCCTCCTTGAACGCGGCCTCCATCGCCGGTGGCTTCAGCGTGGTTGCGTGGTTTTTATAACTGGCACTGTAAAGGACAAACTCCTCCTGCTCCCGATTGGTGTGCCAGGGGAACTCCGGTGGTGCTTGCGTCGACGAAATCGCGTAAAGACGATCGCCCATGACACCAGTGTAGGCGACGAAAACTTCATCGACCTGCTCTCCGCGCATGCTTTTCACGGGATAGCGCCAGACACTCTCCAGCGTACCGATCTTGCTCATATCTAATCCAGGCTTGTTACCAGAAACTTGTATCTTACTGACAGGGCGGTTTTCTTCCACTACCACGGACGCCGCAACGAGCATGATTATGCCAACGCAATCCGTCGTTCGCCATTTTCTGACAGTGACCGGCAATTATGACCGCAGTCAACCCGACTATGCCTGCATCAGGTCTTGCCCCCGCTCTGGTTCGGCATACATTACGAATATTACTGGTCTCGATCGACATTGACCGATTCGATTCCTGGTATTGTTCGCTATCAAGCTGGGTTACCATGGTCGGGTTATGATGAGTGAAATCAATTTTATTATCGGGGTGCTGGCGATCATTTATGGCATCTATAGTTATATCCAGAGAAAAGTTGCACCCGAGAAAATCGAAAAATTGCAGGCGCTGATCGAGCGCAATGGTGAAAAAATGGCAAACTCCATTCACATGTTCGGTTATACGATATTACCCATCGTTGCCGGCCTGCTGCTATTGTTCTCTCATTTTCGGGGCTAAGGCGAGACACGGCTGATGAAAAAACAGATAACCTCCCTGATCGAGGAAGATGTCATAACGGTGGCGCTTAACGATACCGTCGCAAGCGTCGAAAGAGTCCTCGACTGGCATCATCTTTCCTGTGTACCTGTAATAAACGACCAGGGCAAATGTTTCGGGGTCATTAGCGCTCCTGATCTGGTGCATTTTCACAATGCCCGCAAAAACCCGAGCGCCGAGCGCGCGTGGGAGATGTGCACGCATAAAACGATCGAAGTGAGTCCGGACATTTCGGTCAAACAGGCAGCGGAATTAATGGTGAAAAATAACATTCACCATCTTGTGGTTGTCGAGGATGGATCTATTGCAGGCATCGTTTCGTCGATTGACATTCTCAGGAATGCTGTTTTCTCCGAGACTGACACTCAAAGCCAATAGTTCAACCGTAACTCCCCGTTGACAACCCGTGTTGGGCGTTAATCCCCGACCCGGGGGAAGCGGTTAGTTATGGCCCGGCGAAATGCAGTGATGAAACCGACAACCCGGCGCCGGTTCATTGCTGCTGAGACTTGTGTCCACGGCTGTACCACAACCTGCTCGGCCCATTCAGTTGTTCGCGATCTATCCACAACAGATGGATATCGCGCTGTTTATCGATGGCAATTGACGGATGGGATTGTTCGCCGCTTCCGCTGGCGACGGGTGGCGCATAGTCATCACTCCACTCCAGATCATCGTTATAGGTGCTGATCCAGATGTCCGAGCTACCGCGCCTGAAATCGTCCCAGGCCACGGCGAAATCACCGTCCTGATTGCCTGCTGTTGACGGGTTGTAGTGTGGTTGTGTATCGCCTTCCTCGCCGTGCACCTTTTCATTCGGACCAAAACTCTCACCGGCATCGGCACCGAGTGCGGCAAAAATACCGTATCCCTTGCCACCTCTGCGTTTGTCCATCCAGGCCGCCAGAATTTCATCCTGCGCAAATGACGCCAGCGAAACCCTGGTAACACCGCTACCCCGGTCGTACTGATTTCGGTTGGCGAAAAATTCATTGAGCGATTGTGGTTCGGCAAAAGACTTTCCACCATCCCCGGCATGACTGAACAGTAAGCGCGTATGCCCGGCTCGCCGGTCTTCCCAGGCGACACACAACCCTGCACTGTTGACCGCGATTGCAGGAAACAGCACCGGCGTTTGCAGACCGCTGGATTCGACCGACTGAAGAGATTCGACAGTAAGCCGGTTAGCGTTGTCGATGCGCAGTGCAGCGACCTTGAGGAACCACATGCCGTTATCCCGTTCGCGCCAGCTGGCAAAAATACGATCGCCAAAACTGGCGATACTGACATGGCTGGCTGTTGCCTGACTGAGTCTCACCGGTTCGGCCAGACCATCAGGACTCAGTATTCTGGCGAAAACGGATGCATCCTGTTCAAACGCCAGTACGAAACGATTACCCCTTATGGCATCGATGGCAGGTTCATATGCCTCGCTACCACTGCTGACCAACAGGGCCGGGGGGAAAGTTTCCCCGGTTAGCGATTTTTGCGCGACATAGATTTGTGGCGCTTGACTGCGATTGTCTTCCCACACCACAGCGACCGATTCCCCGCTAACGGCAATATGTTTACGGCCAGAACCGTCAAGATGATGGTAAACATCATCGACCCGCGGCCCGCTTACGCTAACCCTGCTATCGAAAATCCAGTGTTCAGACGCCTGCGCGTTGAATATAGCCAGGGCCAAGCATAAACCCGCTAATCTGAATCTCATTGTCGCGCCATAAACTCTTTCAACGGCATCGACTCGTAATGCTTTTCCAGAATGTAATCACCGTACAGATTCATCTGCGCCACGGTCTGGAATCCCGCTTTTTTGAACAGGGGTTTCTGCTCGGGCGAGAAATAAATAAACGTGGGCGTACCCAGAATTCGGCTACGCGACGCAAACTGCATCTCGGTAGTCCGCTCTCCATTACCGAGCTTGATACGATTTCCGCTTTCGGTATCGACATAGGCCAGCACAAAGGCGTTGTTGTATTTGGCGCTGAGCGACGCATCGGTGAAAACTTCCGCGTGCATTTTTCGACAGGTGGTGCAGCCGTAGCGACCAAAGTACAGCAGCATAGGCTTGTTTTCACGGCTCGCCAGTTGAGTCGCCTCGGTCAGCGACAGGAACTGGTAACCCTCGGGTGGTGCGGCCATCAGCCTGTCGATCGACAGGGTGAAAAGAATAACCAGGACAAGCGGAAAGCGCATAAAAAATGACTGCTGCATAATCATCGTTGCTGTTGAGATCGGCAAAAAAAGTACCTTTTCGGCAATTGATAGTCAAGGACTGCACAGCGGGGTGACAGTCAACCCGATTCGTCGCTGCGACGAGATAAGCCAACTGACCGCCGTTAGCATAAAAAGATTAAAAGTACTTTTTGCCAATCGAGTATCCACATACAATATGCTTGTGCGTCATTCATTGCTAACAAACAATTTTTTCTGCTCGCTGCTTTGCCTTGTGCTGTTGAGCTTTAACGGTGTTGTCTTCGCCCAGGTGTATAAATCCTACGATGCCGAAGGTAACGTTGTTTTCAGTGATGTACCGGTGCGGGACAGCAAGGAAGTTGAAGTAACCGAGCCTAATGTGAGCGATTCACTGGAGATACCGGCACCGCCGCCAGCTGAATCAACGCCTGAGGGTAAACTTGAGGCGGAGCCCGAACCCGAACCGGCCGCTCAACCCAATGCCGAAAGCGATTCTGCTGACACGAATAATGACGGCAGGATAAGCAGACGCGAAAAAGAAGCGCAACGCGAGGCTCGGCGCAAGAAAAGGCGCGAAGCGGCGAAGGCCGCCGAGGGAGAATAAGCGGCAATACCGCCATTTTCGTCACGCTCGCAATCACTTTCCCGGGTTATTCCAGGCCCCTGATCATTCAGATTTCAGTGGCTCTTACAGAAACAGGGGCGATCGCTAATCATGAATTGTGCCCCCGGACCGGATCGCCCATTGCACCCGCGACTTGTGCCAGGTAAATTCAATGAACTTTTGCAACTGCTTTTCATAGCCTGGCAGGATTGGTCGCAGCACCCCCCCGCCAGGCCCGGCGACAGGTGTGGCTCGACCCGGCGCCTCTACCCGTTAGCTGAGTTCGCCGCGCGCCGGATAGTCTTTTTCGAGGGCAAACTTGAGCGCACCGATGATTTCACGAAAATGCGGGCGCGCGAACGGCATCGTGCTGATCTGAGCCCAGTAGAGCGTGTTATCGGGTCGTACAATAAACAGGCCCGGTTCACTGAACTCGGCGGGCTCCTCGATGCCAATCGATGTCAAGCCACGCCCGGCCGAGCGATGTAGCCCCCAGTCTCGTGCCTGTTCGGTGCTAACGCCATAACCAATTGCCAGGTTTTCTAATCCCCAGTCCTGGCGCGCCTGTTCGGCGCGTTCCCTATCATCACCGCTCAACACCATTATCGAAACCCCGATCTCGGCAAAATCGCCGGCGAGTTTGTCGAGCTCACCGACGTACTTGCTGCATATCGGGCAGTGCAGGCCGCGGTAAAACACGACCATGGTGAAATTTGCGGGATCCTGATCGGCCAGCGACCAGGAACCCTCCAGCGTATCAACTTCGAGGGCAGGCACGGGCTGGCGGGGTTTTAATACATTCATTGGGGACTCCTGTTACTTTGATGCGTGTCAATATGGTTAGAGCGCTACAGTGTTAGCTTTTTCCTGTTAAAGCACAATGGAAAAGCGACATGGGTGATGTAAAAACTGTAGATTTGATCGAACTGGATACCGGTAGTTCCATCTGGGAGAGCTTTTTTACCGTCTTCCCGCTCGTCGTCATCGGCACCAGGGAAGCCGATGGCAGCGACGATCTCGCCCCCAAACACATGGCGATGCCCATGAGCTGGAAGAATCACTTCGGTTTCGTCTGCACCCCAAGGCATAACACCTACCAGAACATCCAGCGCGATCGACAGTTCAGCGTGACCTATATGCGGCCATCGCAAACGGTGCTGGCGAGCCTTGCCGCCACACCGCGCTGCGAGGATGGCAGCAAGCCGATCACGCAGGCGCTACCGACTTTTGCGGCTGAATCGATAAACGCTGCATTTGTGCAGGACGGTTATCTGTTCCTCGAATGCGAGCTGGAGCAAATGGTCGATGAGCTCGGCGAGAACTCGCTCATCATCGGTCGCATCATTAGCGCCCGGGTAGCCGAGGATGCGTTGCGCTCTTCGGATCAGGATGATGGAGATCTGGTCTACTCCGCACCCCTGCTCGCCTATCTTTACCCGGGTCGTTTTGCTGAAATCACCGACAGCAACAAGTTACCGTTTCCGGCCGGCTTCAAAAGGTAATCCAGATGAGCGACAACCACGCAGTTCTGGAGTACCTGCAAACCCAGCAGGCGTCCATGACCGGTCTATTGAAAGACCTGGTACTGATGGAAACACCTTCGACCGACCGCGACAGCCAGGCGCAGATTCGCCAGCGCCTGAAAATCGAATTCGAAGAGATCGACTACAGCGTCAACCTGCTGCCCGGTCGCAGCAGCGGTGGTCACGTGTACGCGTCACCCGGGAACCGGGCTAATCGACAACCCGCGCAGTTGATGATCGGTCATTGCGATACGGTCTGGCCAATCGGCACCCTGCAATCCATGCCGCTGGTGTTCGAGGAGGACACCCTGCGAGGACCCGGTGTCTACGATATGAAAGCCGGTCTCGTCGAAATGGTTTACGCACTGCGCGCAATCGAACACCTGGGCCTGAAACCTGCCGTTGCACCTCTGTGCTTCATCAATTCGGACGAGGAAATCGGCAGCCGTGAATCGACGCGTTACGTGCGCGCACTGGCGCAGCGTGTCGATCGCTGCATGGTACTCGAACCCTCGCTCGGCCACAGCGGCAAAATCAAAACCGCACGCAAGGGAGTAGGAAGATTTACCGTCACCGTACAGGGCAAGGCCGCGCATGCGGGCCTCGACCCCGGCGCCGGGGCGAGCGCCATCCTGGAACTGTCCCACGTGATTCAGAAATTGTTCGAACTGAATGACCCCGAACAGGGAACCTCGGTCAATGTCGGCGTCATCGATGGAGGAATTCGACCTAACATGGTGGCACCCGAAAGCCGCGCAGTCATCGATGTACGCGTGCAGACCCAGGCCGATGCCGAGCGCGTGGAAAATGCAATCCATAACCTGGAAACCGCCACCCCGGGGGTTTCATTATTAATCGAGGGCGCCATCGGTCGCCCACCGATGGAACGCACCGATGAAAATCTACGCTTGTGGAAGGTTACGCAGGAACTCGCCGCGGGCCTTGACATGGAGCTTGAGCAGGGTACTGCGGGCGGTGGCTCCGACGGCAACACCACCAGCCTGTATACCGCAACCATCGATGGCATGGGTGCCGTCGGCGATGGCGCCCACGCCAGCCACGAATACATTTACGTGGATTTACTGCCCGTGCGCTGCGCACTGTTGACACTGTTGCTGCTGGCACCACCGCTTAACCCCTGACCCGACAACCGGAGCTGACCGATGATTCGTCCCTTCCTCGCATCCGTAACCCGAATTTCGGACCTGAAACCAGGCAACATCATCTCATCCAGGCTGCCGCGCGAACACTGGGATAGCGGTGACTACGTGGTCGGCAAGGTGCTCGACACGCGCGGGCACCTGAGCGCAATTGAACTGCGCGGCGGGCGCATGATCGAAGTCATGGAGGGCGATCTCGTGGTGGGTGCATTCGGCACCAGGGTGGCAACCCTCGAAGCCGTCGGTGACTGGCGATCCATCGACGACTCCGGTGAATTCAATGCGCTGACCGCGGCCGGATTGTTCGGCAAAACCACTTCGTTATCACCTTTCCTGTCCTCGCCAATGCACCTGCAATACCACGGACATGTCATGCGCAACGAGACAAAGGTAACCATGCGCAGCAGTTTGCCGGACATCGAGATCATTGATTTCGATATACCGGTGATCCTTATCGTCGGCACGTCGATGTCAGCCGGCAAGACGATGTCCGGGCGGGTCATCGTGCACCTACTATCGCAAATGGGACTCAACGTGATCGGGGCCAAGCTGACCGGTGCCGCGCGCTATCGTGATATGTTGAGTTTCAAAGACGCCGGCGCCAGCGCAATCTACGATTTCGTCGATGCCGGACTGCCCTCTTCGGCCGTGGACGAAGCCACTTATCGCGAGGCTCTGCCATATCTTTTATCCCTGATCGCGCGGGACAAACCCGATGTAGTCGTCGCCGAGGCCGGCGCCTCGCCACTCGAACCCTACAACGGCGCTATCGCCAAGGAAATGATACGCGACCAGGTCAAATTCAAACTGCTCTGCGCGCAGGATCCTTATGCGGTGGTGGGGGTACAGGCGGCCTTCCAGCGCAACCCCGACCTGGTGGCCGGCGGAGCGGCCAACACCGACGCCGCGATTGCGCTGGTCAAGAAACTGTCCGGGCTGACCGCGCTCAACCTGATGGACCCGAGAAGCCATGGCCAACTCGGAGAAATGCTGCGAGCAGCACTGGGTTTAGCGGCCGCATAGAGCAGGACCCGGGAGCAAAATTTACGCTATCGGTTCAATGCCAGATTCAATACACTAGCGGATCGAATAAAAAAGCTAATCGAGAGGCCGCTTGAGCACCCCAACCCGCATCGCCGTGATCGGCGCCGGCATCGTCGGATGCAGCTGCGCATTGTGGCTGCAAAAGAAAGGCTTTGCGGTCACCCTGATTGATCCCGACGACCCGGGCGCCGGTACTTCTTCAGGCAATGCCTGCACCATCGCCGAATACGGTTGCGTGCCGGTTAACAACCCGGACTTGTTCCGACGGCTGCCATCCCTGTTATTTTCCAGCGACAGCCCGTTGAGCATAAATCCCGCTTACGTCCTGTCGAATCCCGCGTGGATGATCGATTTTCTGCTCAATTGCCGTGAACAAAAAGTGGCGCGGATTACCCGGGAACTTGGCAAGCTCCTGGGCAAGGTTTATGACGGCCTCGATCCGCTGCTCGACATGGCAGACGCGCGCGACCTGCTGGCGCAGAACGGCTTCATGCATGTTTATCGCGATCAGCACGAGTTCAACGCTGCCAAACGGGCCAACCAGACACGGCGCGAACAGGGTTCGAACTTTGTCGAGCTCGACCGGGGCGATATTCAGGATCTCGAGCCTAACCTGAAAATTCCGTTCGAACGCGGCCTGCTGTTCGACAGCATCAGTCACGTGCTGAACCCGACGGCCTTATGCCAGCGTTACGTGGAATGTTTCAAGCGCAACCAGGGACAACTGCTGCGCCACCGGGCGCTCGAAGTCATACCCGCAACCGGATCGGTGCAGATCCGCCTGGATAACGCCGAGATCGTCGATACCGAGCGTGTCGTAATCGCTGCCGGTGCATTCTCGAAATTCATCGACGCTATTCCCACAGGACCGCTGAAACTCGATACCGAACGCGGTTACCACGTGCAGTTCAGCAACATGCAGCATTTGCTGAGCCGTCCGGTAAGCTGGCAGCAAGCCGGTTTTTACGCTACGCCGATGAATCTGGGCATGCGCTTTGCCGGGACCGTCGAGATCGCAGGCTATAAAGAAAAGAAAAACCCGCGCATACTCGACTACCTGAAGCGCAAGGCTCATGAAATGCTGGAGCTGCCCCCGCAGCCAGACCAGGAATGGCTCGGTTTTCGGCCTACCTGCCCCGATGCCTTGCCGTTAATCGGTTTCAGCGCGACGACGGAAAACATCCTCTACGCCTCCGGCCACCATCATCTCGGCCTGACCCTGTCCGGAATCACAGGCAAGCTTATCGCCGAACTGGCAAACGGTGAAGAACCAAGCCACAATATAGCCCCGTTTAGTCCACGAAGATTTTCATGACATGAGATTTGACGCAAAAAAGGTAGTCATTACAGGAGGTTGCGGCGGTATCGGCATGGCACTGGTGGAGCTGTTCGCCAGCGAAGGCGCCAGGGTACTGTTTTCCGACCGCAGTGAAGAAGATTGCTGCGACCTTAGCGAAACCCTGCAGCAAAAGAACATGGAAACGATTCACCTGGCCGGTGATTTACGCCAGAAATCCTATTGTGAAGGACTTATAGCCCACGCTGTCACCGAACTTGGCGGCATCGATATCCTGATCAACAATGCCGGGATCATCCCACGGGGCAATATCCTCGAAACTACCGACGACATGTGGTTCAGCGCGCTCGATGTAAACCTGAACGCGGCCTTTTTCCTGTGCCGATCAGCAATTCCGCATATGCAAAGAGCCGGCGGTGGCGCGATCGTCAATACTTCTTCCACCTGGGGCATTTATCCCGGGCCGGGTCACGTCGCCTACTGCACCAGCAAGGCCGCACTGGCGGCGCTCACGCGTAACCTGGGTCGGGATCATGCCGCCGACGGTATCCGCGTCAACGCAGTATGCCCCAACGAGGTTAACACCCCGATGTTACGCAGCGGCTTCAGGCGTCGCGGTATCGATCCAGACACCGCGGTCGAGGAACTCGGCAAAACCGTGCCGCTGGGACATGTTGCCGAACCCGATGAAATCGCCGATGTCATCGCCTTTCTGGCCTCGCATGACGCCCGCTACGTTTGTGGTGAAACCGTCGAAGTCAGCGGCGCCAAACCTGTATACGCCTGATTGATGAGTAGCCTTGCGGGCAAGGTAGCGGTCATTAGCGGCGGTGGTCAGGGTATCGGTCTCGGTATCAGCCAGGCTATGCTTGCCGCCGGCGCGACCATTCTGGTGGCACAACGCAGCCCGCTGCCGGCGGCACTGGCAGATCAGGAACGGGTGCAGTGGATCGAGGCAGACCTGTCGAGGCCGGAAAGCTACGCAACGATCGCCGATTGCGCAGCGCAGGAATTCGGAAAGATCGATGCCTTGATCAACAACGCCGGCTTCATGTTCGAAAATACCCTCGACCAGATGTTACTCGAGGAATGGAATCTCATGCTCGCGGTTAACCTGACCGCACCGGTGTTTCTGAGCAAACAGTTGCTGCCATTGCTGCGCGCGGCAGGTGGAGGCAGCATCATCAATATCGGTTCGATCGAAGGCCTCGCGGCCAACCCGGAACACAACGCATATTGCGCCTCCAAGGGCGGCGTGCATGCGCTTACCCGGTCAATGGCGGTCGATCTCGGCAAAGACGACATCCGCGTCAATGCCATCGCTCCCGGCTGGATTCGCTCGGAGTTAAGTGACGCTTACATCAATGCCCAGCAGAACTCGCAGCAGGCCTGGCAGGACCTGTATAAAATGCATCCCGTCGGGCGTATCGGCGAACCCGACGACGTGGGCAAGCTGGCCGTTTACCTGGCCAGCGATGACTCGACCTTTGTCAGCGGACAGGTTATCGTCATCGACGGTGGCCGCACCAGTAAACTGCCGCTGCCTTTTTAAACGGAGCAGTATCCATGACAACAGAAAGTGTAGACAAGCTAATGCAGGGTTACCGGCGCTATCGTGACGGTGACTACGAAGAGAGTCGAACCCTGATCGAAAGCCTGGTGACCGAGGGACAGCACCCGGAAGTGGCCGTGGTCGCCTGTTCCGACTCCAGGGTCGATCCGGCAATCCTGTTTCAGGCGGATCCGGGCGATTTATTCATGGTGCGCAACGTCGCCAACCTCGTTCCACCTATGGAAGAGGAAGGCACCTACCACGGCACCAGCGCGGCACTCGAATTCGCGGTGCTGGGTCTCGGCGTCAAGCATATCCTGGTATTGGGTCACGCCCATTGCGGTGGTATCAAGCTGATGATGGAACCTGATCCGTATAGCGGTGCTTTCAAATTCGTACCCGCCTGGGTCTCAATGCTCTCGGCCGCCCATCGGCGCGTGCTCGCCACCATGTCTGATGCCGGTCCCGAAGCCTGTACACGAGCCTGTGAACAGAATGCAGTGCTGGTCTCACTGGAGAACCTGACCACCTTCCCGTGGGTGCGTGAGCGCATTCAATCCGGCGACCTGCAGCTGCACGGCTGGTACGTCGATATCGCGGGGCCCAAACTCAGCGCCTATGACTGGGAGGCAGGCACTTTCATCCCGATCGACTGAAGCCGGTATGTCAAAAAGCCGATCGATATTCCGCTCACCGACCGGATTCCGAAACACCCGCCGAAAACCGGACTTTCCGGCCTGGTAAATCAGCCCGGCACAGGCTCACCTGGTCGGTTCTACAGCACAGGAATCGAGCAGGTCGAAGCCCGCTCAGGATTATCCCGCATTAAAAAGTGTTTCCAAATTCTGCCGCATTGAGATATACAGGACCCTGCAAATGTATTAACCATTGCAATACCCGTTAACTATATTGCAAAAATATAACAACTTAAAAAAACCCGGGTGCCTGTTGCCGGGGTAAATCTTAACAACACCAATTCGGGAGGAATCGATGAAACAACCAATTAAATCACTAGTGGTCACGGCGGCGTCAGCTGCGCTGATACTGGCCAGTAGCGCCAGTTTCGCGGCGGGTCATAGCTGTACCAACGACACCTGGAACAAGGTAATGAAGCGCGGCAAGATGGTGGTCGGCGTCAAGGCTGACTACAAGCCCTGGGGTTATCGCGACACCAGCGGCGCCATCGTCGGCATGGAAGCGGATATGGCAAAAATGGCGGCCGACGCCATGGGTGTCGACGTCGAGCTGGTCGCAGTGCAGTCGTCAAACCGTATGCAATTTCTGGAAAACGGCAAAATCGACCTGATGATTGCGACCATGTCGGATCGTGTCGATCGGCGCAAGCTGGTTGGCATTACCCAGCCTAATTACTACACTTCGGGCACCAACGTCATGGCGCCCAAGGCTGTCGGCATCAAGAAGTGGGATGATCTGCGTGGCAAACCGGTATGCGGCAAGCAAGGCGCTTTTTACAACAAGGTAGTCGCCGACCGCTACGGCGCCAAGATCGTTGCTTTTACCGGTAACGCCGAGGCCAAGCAGGCGCTGCGCGACAAGAAGTGTGTTGCCTGGGTCTACGACGATTCGTCGATAATGTCTGACCTGTCTTCAGGCAACTACGACTCGTTTGAAATGCCGCTCATGAGCGAAGACGACAACCCCTGGGGTCTCGCGGTGCCGCTGGCTGAAAAAGACTGCATTTTCGGCAACTTCATGTCAGGTCTCACTTACAACATGCATCAGTCGGGCAAGTTGATCGAGCTGGAAAAGAAGTGGGGCATTCAGCCTACCCAGTACCTGAAAGACCAGAACAAACGTTTCGCCGACTGGATTCAGTAACAAGCCGGTTTTGAAAAATCGATAACCCGCCGCTCGGGGTTTGCCCCGGGCGGTTTTATCGACAGATCATAAAATGAACGCTTTCCAGCAATATTTCTACGATCTCGCGCAGACCCACCCGAAATGGAATTTCATATACCTCTATGACCCGACGCAGACCGACCGGGTAATCGAGGGCCTGTGGATGACGATTCAACTGTCGGTCGTCTGCGTCATCCTCAGTGTCATCATCGGCGTTATCGGCGCCTGGGCCCAGGGCGCACATTCGAAGTACCTGCGCCTCGCGATGCAGGGCTACATCCAGTTTTTCCGCAACACCCCGCCGCTGGTGCAGCTGATGTTCTTCTACTTTGCGCTGGGCCAGTTTACGCCGACCTACTCTCCTGATGGCTGGCTCGAAGTACCCATCATCTCCAATGTCGGCTGGGCCATTATTTCGCTTTCGTTTTTTGCCGGCGCGTTCAACGTTGAAATTTTCCGCGCCGGGATCGAGGCAGTACCCGATTCCACCCAGGAAGCGGCCGAAGCGCTCGGCATGAACCGCCTGCAGATTTATATATATATCGTGCTGCCACTGGCGTTTCGGGTCAGCCTTCCCGCGCTCAACAACAACCTGGTCAACCTGGTGAAAACGACGACCCAGGCGCTGGCGATTGCGGTGCCCGAACTGCTCTACCAGATGATCAGCATCTACAACGATTACTCGACCGCGCAAAACGCCTGCATGGTGTTTCTGTTTTTCGCCTACTTCGTACTGGTTGGCATCCTGGTGCTGGGCATGCACCGCTGGGAGCACAGGTTGCGCATCCCCGGATACGGCGCATGAAGCCCGCGCGCAAAGTCGTCAGCGGATACCACGGCAGCACCGATCTGGCGGTGTTGAAACCGTTTAAATTCAGCCCCGCCGGCAGCGTGCAGGATTTGGTGTTCAGCCGCTGGCTGGCCGATTTTTCGCCACGCAGCCTGCTCATCATCGGCCTGTTATTCTGCCTCTGGCCCGGCTTTGCAATGGCGCAAAGCAATTACAGTTTCACGCAGGCGCTGGACGCGCTGTGGCGCTGGTTACCGTTTATCGTGACCAAGGGTTTCGCACTCAACCTGCTGGTCAGTTTTTTTACCATGCTGGTCGGCACTATTGCCGGCGTCCTGTTGGGTCTAGGGCAGATTTCGCCGTTGCGACCGCTGGCGCGAGCGAGCTGGTTTCTTACCCAGCTGTTTCGCAATTCACCCTGGCTGGTGCTGCTGTTCATCGTCATGCTGGCGTTGCCGTTTGAAGTGCAGATCGGCGATACCGTCTATCCAATACCCGACTGGCTGAAAGCGGTATTCGGCCTGTCGCTGCCGATTATGGCCAATATTTCGGAAATCGTACGCGGCGCAATCATGTCGGTGCCCACCGGCCAATGGGAAGCCGCCGAGTCGCTCGCCTATACACGCCACCAGACCCTGTGGCTGGTAATCCTGCCGCAGTGTTTCAAGCGCATGATCCCGCCATGGATGAACTGGTACGCAATACTGACGATGGCCACCCCGCTGATTTCGCTACTCGGGGTCGAGGATATCGTCACCCTGTCGCGCCAGGCGATGGAAGCCGAAGACAACCACCCGGAACTGCTGGTGCCATTCTTCGGCTTTACGCTAATCATATTTTTCGCCTACTGCTATCCGATCGCGCGATACACGATAAGACTGGAGAAACGCTTTGTCGTTAATCAGTAAACTTTGCTGGAGCATCCAAGATGACCAATAACGACTGGACCCCGGACCAACCGCTGGTCTCGATCTGTGACGTGCACAAGTCCTTCGGCGACCTCGAAGTGCTCAAGGGGGTTTCGCTGGATATCATGAAGGGCGAAGTCATCTGCATCATCGGCCCCTCGGGTTCAGGAAAATCAACGCTGATTCGCTGTGTCAACGCGCTCAACACGATTGACAGCGGTTCGATCAAGGTAGAAGGCCTGGAAGTGCATGACCCCGGGCTCGACAAGCTCGAGTTGCGCAAAAGAGTCGGCATGGTGTTTCAACAGTACAACCTGTTTCCGCACAAAACCGCGCTGGGAAACATTATGATGGCGCCGCTGAAGGTGTTGAAACAACCGCAGGCGGAAGTCGAGGAACGCGCGCATAAACTGATCAAGCGGGTCAACCTGGGCGGCAAGGAAAACAGTTACCCGGGCGAGTTATCCGGTGGCCAGCAGCAACGGGTCGCTATCGCAAGGTCACTGGCGATGAATCCCGATGTCATGCTCTTCGATGAAGTCACCGCGGCACTGGATCCTGAAACCGTCAACGAAGTATTACTCGCGATCAAGGACCTGGCTCAGGATGGTATGACCTGTATTCTGGTCACGCATGAAATGGGGTTCGCGCGTGAAGTCGCCGATCATATTTACTTCACCGACCGCGGCGTCATTGTCGAGCACGGTCCTCCGGCAACCTTCTTTACCGAGGCCACCGACCCACGTACCAGGGAATTCTTAAGCCAAATCCTGTAAACTCCAGACCCGGATTAGCAGATGACCAGCAACCATGACCTGCCGCAGCACGCCTCGGTAATCGTTATTGGTGGCGGCGTTATGGGCTGCTCAACGCTCTATCATCTCGCCAAAGCCGGGGTTAGCGATGCAATCCTGCTCGAACGCAACGAGCTGACTTCCGGGACAACCTGGCACTCGGCGGCGCAGGTACGCGCGCTGCGCTCGAGCAAGAACCTGACCGACCTGATTCGGTATTCGATTTCGCTCTACAGTTCGCTCGAACAGGAAACCGGCCAGGCGACCGGCTGGATCAACAAGGGTTCGCTCTCCATTGCCACCAATCCCGACCGGCTGACTTTCATCAAACAAGGAGTACGCGCGCCAGTTTTTCGAATGGTGCGACGAAAACGCGGTTCATGTTCAACATATTGTTTTTTCGGCGGAGGAATTTCAGCATTTCCTCGACTATCGCGAACAGGGAGTGATTCCCGCCGAACACCGCTGCGTTCTATTCGTGCTTGGACGCTACAACGTTAACTTTCAGTCTGAACCCGCCGACCTCGATCCATTTCTGTGGCATGACCTCGCCGGGCTCGACTGGTTTACCTGCGCCTTTGGCAGCCAGGAACAGCAATGCGTAATGGCCGCGATCAATGCCGGTGGTCACGCCCGCATCGGCTTTGAAAATAATCTATACCTGCCCGACGGGGAGATCGCGGCCAGCACCGCGGCCCTGGTATCGAGCCTGGTCGACAGCATGCAGACACAGGGTTTGCATCCGGCAAGCGCCGGCGCCGCGAGTCAGTTGCTTGGGGTACGTAAAGCGTAAACCAGCAACCCGGTCGCGACCAGACAGAACCCGGTCATCATCATCGAGATCACCGCGAAGGATATCTGCCACTGCAGCAAGCTGCCGACCAGCGCCGGACCGAGCGCCGAGGCAAATACCATGATCGCATTAGTCATCGACTTGATCGCGCCCAGGTGCCTGGCGCCATAGAGCTCCGCCCATAGTGCGCTCAATCCGGTGAAATAAAGCCCGGAACTCACGCCCATCAGCAGCATGTAAGGCCAGACCATGAATACGTGATCGGACAGGTTCAGTACCACCAGCGAGAGCGCCAGTGGCAACAGGAACAGCGGCACCACTCGCCTGGCGCTGAAACGATCGATCAGCACTCCGGAGTAGATCGTGGTCGCGACCGATACCACAGAGTAAAGCCAGTAATTGCCTGTCAGCCACAGACTGCTCCAGTCCTTCGCGTTGGCGATTTCTGCGGGAAAGAAAAACAACGCCGTACCGATCATCGAAGGTGCAATCATCGCCGGCAGCATAAGATAGAAGCGCTTTTCGGATAGCATCTGCCGCCGCGTATAATCCAGCTGTCCGTTTTCCTCGCCAGCACGTTTGTTCAGCGCATCGCTATGCTCGGCATGACGCTGGCCATGTCCCTTAAGTAGCCATAATGCCGGCACAATCGAGCACAGCACCGCGACAGCAACAATAGAGAAGGTATCGCGCCAGCCCATGACCTGGGTGGCGTAAAGACCGGCCACCGGCAGTATTGATTCACCAAAGGCAAAACCGATGGCGGCGAGCGCGATCGCCTTACCGCGGTCGGCGTCATGATAGCGTGCCATCGACGTAATGCCGGCGTGACTGCTGAGTCCCTGACCGAACTGGCGCAACATGAATATCGCCAGCACCAGCAGTAGCGGCGAAGTAACCGACCCCATCACCAGGCAGGCAAGGCTCAACCCGGCCAGGGTACAGGCGGTGAAAACACGCAGATCAAAGCGGTCAATCAACGCACCCGTCCAGTTGATCACCAGCGCCGAGGCGAGTGTGCCAACCATGTAGATGCGCCCCCAGCTGCCGGCATCGAGCCCGAAATCGGCCTGGATGCCCGAGCCGAATACGCCGATAAAATAGGTTTTCCCGGCGCTGGACATAAACGCTAGGAAAAGGCGAATCCCAGGAAGCGCGGATTCGACCGTGCGAAACGCCAGTAGCTAATCAGCATTTCGGCACGCCAAATGGAAAGGCATGCGGGGCGCGTAGCCGAATTTTGCAGGGAGTTTGCGGCATGGCATGAATTCAGTGGCGGGTCGATTGATGCGAGGACTATACGCTATCAGACCCGACTGCAGAATACTGTAGCTGGCAAAACAAAAGTCGAGAAACAGTAGCCGGTGAATCCTTTGTCCGGGCAGTGCCTGCCAGCCTGAACCAGGAACCCGGCCCCGGTATAACCAAAGTGTTCGGGAAATATAGTACAATCGCCGGTTGATTACAGGCAGAGAGTTGATAATGGCGAAGTACCCCGGCGGATTCCGTGTGAACAAGACCTTCTGGTCCGTTTTGGTCTTTTTACATCTTGTTATCGCACCCACTGCATGGGGTGCCGATGATGCGGCCAACAAGCAGATCCAGGTTTTCATAGAGCGGCAAGTTCTCATTGCGCTGGAAAACGGGGAGGAAATTTACAATTTCGACATCGTCACCGGACGTGATGGAAAGGAAACTACGGCCGGTAGCTACCAGATTTCCAGAAAATACGAGAAATATACGAGTAAGACATACGGATCCGAAATGCCCTATACCATGTTCTTCACTGACGACGGCAAGGCAATTCATGGAACGCAGATGGCGACTCTCAGGTCCTACTTGCATGCCTATCTGGCTGAATCAGTCGGCTCCGAAGGTTGCGTCGGGCTAACCGACGATAATGCCATGGCATTGTTCGAGTGGGCTCCGGTTGGAACGCCTGTTGTTGTCATAGCGGAAGAGAAAGAAAAGACCGATGAATAAAATGCCCGGGATGATGCCATGAAACTGCTCGGCCAAAGCGTGTTTATCGCGCTGCTGCTCATATTTCAGCCGGTTTATGCAGATGATGCACACAAAGCCGACACCGTGCTTGTGATCAAGAGTGAGAAACGTCTGTATCTTCTGCACAAGGGCGTGCCATTTGCGACATTACCAGTCACTTTCGGGGGACAGCCCGAAGGTCACAAGCAGTCGCGCGGCGATCAACGAACCCCCGAGGGGCATTACAAGCTCGATTACAAAAACGTTAACAGCAAGTTCTACAAATCGATACACGTTTCCTATCCAAATGCCGAGGACAAGGCGCTGGCCCGCAAGCTTGGTGTGCACCCGGGTGGCGATATCATGATCCACGGCCAGGCGAATGGATGGGAGTGGGCGACGGCGGTCGTGCAACTTTTCTCCTGGACCGATGGATGCATAGCACTGAGCAACGAGGATATGGACCAGGTGTGGGCCGCTGTAGATCCGGGAACTCCAATCGAGATTAGGCCCTAGCCTGCGGGCTTGCGCACAATCCTGAACTGCCATAACTAAAAAAGAACTGAGGGAATCCAATGTCAGCCAAAGAGCTTCTGGAAAGACCGGAAAAAGTGGTTAGCGCGGTAAGATTACTCTACCTGATGATTGCCATCGGAATGGTTCGAACCGGTATGACTGTATTACGCCACGCCGATGTGAGATCCCCGTATTCACTCATCTTCACCAAGATATTGGTCTATTCCGTAAGCCTTTTCCTGATTTACCAGATCAGTCAGGGCAAAAATTGGGCAAGGTGGTCTCTCCTGGTGATATTCGCCATCGCATTCCCTTTGAGTGTCCTGCCTACTCTGGATGCAATTTCCCACAGCCCCGTTCACTCCCTGCTGGGATTTCTTCAGTTGGGGTTGTATATCGTCGCGATGATATATCTGTTCCAGCGCAGTTCAACGGAATGGTTCGGCTCAGGGAAAACTCCTGGCTAGCGCCGTCGTATCGAATTAACCTGCGACTCCAGTTCGAATATCTTTTACCGGGGGACCCGCTATGTGGGCACGCAACAGATTAACCGAGATGCTGCAACTCACTCATTCGCAGACCAGAGCATTGAAGCGGCCTGATCGATCTTGCGCCCGAATTTCAGTTGGCGCAGACCCGCGGGAATATGAATGAACACAGGGAAGACGGCCCAGGAGAAAAGCAGGCCCATCAGAATATAGCGGTAGCCATCCACAAAACCGGTTTCACTTTTACCGAAGATTTCCTTTGTGTCGTTGCGGTAGGCGTAGCCGTTGAATCTACCTGAGCGGCCGTCGTCTTCACCGGCAACGACAACGTGATCGCCATTTTTCAGTATCCACGGCTGCCCGACGTTAAGTTCGATAACATTGTTTGCGCCCTGAATTTCAAATTGGACATTACGGACGTCAATCGCCCTGTAGGTTCGAACTGTACCCTCGATTTTGCGTAACATTCCAGTCATTCCAGAATAAAGTATTCTTGTTCCTATACGCCCACAAAAGAAACCCGCAGATAGCTTTTCGCGGCGCTGCATTATCGACAATAAATAGCAGCTTTCAACAGGTTTTATTGAATAATTCGATCGTTGATAAATTGTTCTCATTTGGCACAGGTCTGCTATCCCGGCGCGCTCTCCGAGGCTGACGCTAAAATGAACTTTCTGAACTTCTCGAAACTGCCAACTGCGGGCGTTCGTAGTCCTGAAAACCAGGTCATATACCACCTTGAATTCCCAATCGTTTCATCAAAACTAAATGGATTGGAAATTAAATGTCGGAACTGATAGATTTTGCGCACCTGGTAGCCTCATGCTGACCGGCATCGTACTGGGCATCATGCTGGTTTTCAGCATGATTGCATTCGTTCAGGGCTGGATCGCGAGCGAGTTCGGGCTTTACATCGGAATGAAACTGTTTTCCCTGAGTCAGGTCTATATCGTGTTATTGGTCGCTCTGTTCGGTTGTCTGGTAGGATTGATTCCGGGCATCCGCATGTATCGCTACTCACTGATTGACGGTATGACCATTCGTGTATGAAATTTACCAGGTAACATAGATATGACAGAAAACAGATACTTTATCGCCCTGGCCCTGCTGGCGGGCCTGCTGCTTAATTTTGGCGCCGTGGCCGCCGAGCCGCGGGAAATCAGCTGGGATGACCTGGTGCCTGCCGAGGCGGAGTTCGACGACGCTTTTACCAGGCTGGACGAAGATACGCTATATGAACTGGTTCTAATCGCGGGGGTTCGGAATCGAATCGAAGCCGGCAGCGAGGTCGACGAAAAAACTATCGCCAACTACCGCGAGCGCGTCGAGGATCTGGAAAATGAGGGTGTCGATGTCGACGGCCTGATGGCGATGCGCGAGCGGATCATCGAGGAGCGCACCGCCAAAACCTATCTTGCCAACGAGGAGCTGAACGGCAAATCGGTGCGCATTCCGGGTTACCTGCTGCCGCTTGAGTTCGATGGCGACAAGGTCACCGAGTTTTTCCTCGTGCCCTACGTCGGCGCCTGCATCCACACCCCGGCGCCACCGCCGAACCAGATCGTCCACGTCAAGAACGAGGAGGCATACACCACCGACGGGGGTCTTTATACACCGGTCTGGGTCAACGGCCTGATGAAAACCGAGCAGAGCCAGTCCAGTCTGAACCTGGTTGACGGTTCTTCGGATATCCCCAGCTCCTATGCACTCGAAGCCATATCTGTCGAGCCTTACGAGTAAACGACAGCCCCGTGCAAGTTTCCGGTGATTCTAACCACCGCTTAAGCAGGAATGACTCCATTGTTAAATTCCAGGCTTCTGTTTTAGGTCGGTTTTTACCACTAATACTGATCGTATGAATGTCCGTATATGGACTCCTCCTCGTTTGCAAGTAATCGGTTTGTGGCAGTTGGCTCGACTGCATACGTATATCCGGCCTCTTCAGGTGGCATACGCTGATGCCGGGCCATAATGGGTTTT
>Ga0049107_10000088_pt1 | contig 22785 bp, 20 predicted proteins | sample WorMetilPIANOSA1_FD_61187 | JGI IMG/M metagenome (GOLD analysis project Ga0049107, IMG submission 61187) | Marine gutless worms symbiont microbial communities from Max Planck institute for Marine Microbiology, Germany - Olavius ilvae PIANOSA.1 | ecosystem: Host-associated > Annelida > Digestive...
TCGTTCGACAGAGGTCGTGCCATGCATGCTGGCCTCCTCATCCAGCACACATCTTGAATCAGAACCTCGCCCGCGCGGAAACCCCAAAATGATTCCGCCTACGGGAATCCCGCTCTAGGGCCGGAACGCCGCTCCGTTGACACCATTGACCCGCTCGCCGGCTCTCGTGGCGCCGGTTTGGCTCCGCCGCTGGCGGAAGTCACCCCCACCCCGATCCTCCCCCGTCAAGGGGGAGGGGGATTTTCTCTTATGCGCCAAGAAGTTCCCTCCCCCTTGAGGGGGAGGGTTAGGGTGGGGGTGTGGTTGTTGCTTGCCTGCAGGCCAGCGCCCCCTTGAACGGCCCCGCAATTCGGCGGGTGACCCAGCCGCCGTAGAAGTCGCCGTCCAGGGCCATGACCTGCCCGCCGCCGACGAAGCAGGCGTCGACGCCGCCGGCAAGCCCCGCTACTTCGTCCCGAACAGCCGGTCGCCGGTGTCGCCCAGGCCGGGCATGATGTAGGCGTGCTCGTTCAGTTCGCGGTCCAGCGCTGCCGTGCAGATCGGCACGTCCGGGTGCTGGTCCAGCATCACCTGCACGCCCTCCGGCGCCGAGACGAGCGCCAAGAACCGGATGTCCTTGTCGGCGACGCCGTGCTTGTTCAGCACGTCGACCGCGGCGGCCGCCGAGTGGCCGGTCGCCAGCATCGGGTCGACGAGGATGAACGTGCGGCCCTCGACCTCCGGCAGCTTGACGTAGTACTCGACCGGCCGCTTGGTCTCGGGGTCGCGATAGAGCCCGACGTGCCCCTCGCGCGCCGCCGGCACCAGCTCGTGCAGCGCGATCGACATGCCCAGGCCGGCGCGCAGGATCGAGACGATGGCCAGCTTCTTGCCCTCGATCACCGGCGCGTCGAGCGGCTCCAAGGGCGTCTCGATGCGCTTGGTGGTCAGCGGCAGATCGCGCGTGATCTCGTAGCCCATGAGCTGCGTGATCTCCTTCAGGAGCTGCCGGAACAGCACCGTCGGCGTGTCCTTGTCGCGCATGTAGGTCAGCTTGTGCACGATCAACGGGTGGTCCAGCACCCGCAGGTTGGGGAAGTCGCGCGGCTCGGTCATCCTGGTCTCTCGCTCCCGCTGCTCTTGGTTTTCTACAGGCCGTGGCGTGCCATGAGGGCGTCGCGCGCCTCGCGCGGCGCGAAGCCGGCCTCGATGGCGGTGCGCGTAACGTCCTTTAGCGCTCCGTCGTCGAGCCCGAAATGGCGCCGTGCCACATCATACTCGCGCCCGACGGAGGTGTGGAAATGGGCGGATCGTCGGAGTTCAGCGTCACCCGGCAGCCGGCGTCGCGCAAGGCCACGAACGGATGGTGCGCGTAGTCGGCGAAGACGCCGGTCGCGACGTTGCTGGTGGGGCAGCATTCGAGCACGATGCCGCGGTCGGCCAGTTCGGCAACCAGCGCCGGATCCTCGGCCGCGCGCACGCCGTGGCCCAGGCGGCGCACCGGCAGGCTCGCCGGCGCCTCGCGGATGGCGGCGGGCGCACCGAACTCGCCGGCATGCACCGTCGTCGCGAGGCCGGCGTCGTGGGCGATGGCGAAGGCGCCGGCGAACTGGGCCGGCGGAAAACTCAGTTCGTCGCCGCCCATGCCGAATCCGACGACCCGCGCGTGTGGGTTGTCGACGACCTGGCGGGCCACCGCCTCGGCCTGCGCGACGCCGAAATGGCGCACGCAGGTGACAATCACGTAGCCCTCGATGCCATGCTCCGCGCGGGCGTCCTCGATGCCGGCGACGATGCCGTCCAGGTGTTGTTCGTAACTCATGCCGGCGGCGGCGGCGTGGTCCGGCGAGGACATCAGCTCGGCGTAGACCACGCCCTCGGCGGCGCAGCGCGCCAGGTACTCGAAGGTGACGTCGCGGTAGTCCTGGGGCGTCTTGATGCCGCCCGAGGCCATGTCGTAGACGGTGAGGAAGTGGCTGAAGTCGCGCCACTCGAAGCTGTCGTCGTCGCGGAACAGCTCCGGCGGCAGGTCGACGTCGTTGCGCGCCGCCAGGCGCCGCACGAGGTCCGGCGCCGCCGTGCCCTCCAAATGCACGTGCAGCTCGGCCTTGGGCACGCCGTCCTTCACGCGGCGTCCTCCGGCCCCAGCCGTTGCGCCACGACGGGGCCGATCTCCGGCGGATCGCCGACGTGCATCGCCGCGCGCACCGCGGCCGCCGCCGCCGCGGCCGCGCCATCGTCGCGCGCGTGCACCACAGCCAGCGGCCGGTCGGGGCCGACTTCGGCGCCCAGAGCCGCGATGTCGGTCAGGCCGACAGCGTGGTCGACCGCCTGGTCGGCCCGCGTGCGTCCACCGCCCAGTGCCACCACCGCGACGCCGACGGCGCGCGTGTCGATGGCGCTGACGACGCCGGCGTCATCGGGCGCCACTGCGCGCACCACCGGCGCCGCCGACAGGTGCGCGTCGGGGCGCTCCATCAGGTCGCTGGGGCCGCCCAGCGCCGCGACCATCTGCGCGAAGCGCTCCGCCGCGGCGCCACTGGTCAGCGCGGTCGCGACTTGGGTCCGGCCCGCATCCACGTCGGCCGCGAGACCGCCGAGCGCCAGCAGCTCGGCGCACAGCTCGGCCGTGACCTCGATCAGCCGCGGGGCGCGGGCGGCGCCAGTCAGCGCGTCGATGGACTCGCGCACCTCGACGGCGTTGCCGGCGGTGGTGCCCAGCACCTGGTTCATGTCGGTCAACAGCGCCGCGGTCTTCATGCCGGCGCCGTTGCCGACGGCGACGATGCTGCGGGCGAGGTCGATCGCCTCGTCCTGCTTGGCGACGAAGGCGCCGGAGCCGAACTTGACGTCCATGACCAGCGCGTCGAGCCCGGCGGCGAGTTTCTTCGACAGGATCGAGGCGGTGATCAGCGGGATCGACTCGACCGTCGCCGTGACGTCCCGGATGCCGTAGAAGCGTTTGTCGGCCGGCGCCAGGTCCGCCGTCTGGCCGATGATGGCGCAGCCGGCATCGCCGACGACACGGCGGAAGGTGGCGACGTCGGGCGCCGTGTCGTAGCCGGGGATGCTGTCCAGCTTGTCGAGCGTGCCGCCGGTGTGGCCCAGGCCGCGGCCGGAGATCATCGGCACGAAACCGCCGCAGGCGGCAAGGATCGGCGCCAGCAACAACGACACCTTGTCGCCGACGCCGCCCGTCGAGTGCTTGTCGATCACCGGTCCTGCAAATCCCGCGTCCGACCAGTCGAGCACGGTGCCGCTATCGCGCATGCCCAGCGTCAGGGCCACCCGCTCCGCCATGCTCATGCCGCGGAAGAAGATCGCCATGGCGAACGCGGCGACCTGGCCTTCGGAGATCGAGCCGTCGGCGATGCCGCGCACCATGAAGGCGATCTCGTCGTTCTCCAGCTGCAGGCCGTCGCGCTTCTTGCGAATGATCTCCTGCGGCAGGAACGCCCTACTCGCCATAGGGCACCCAGACGTTCTTCACCTGCGTCGCGCGGCGCAGGAAGTCGGGGCCCTCGGCGGCGAACCAGTCGCGGCGCTTGCCGTTGTTGACCCAGGTGCGCTTGAGGTTGCCGACCGAGGCGTGTTCCACCGCACCGCTGCCCTCCTGCGAACCGACGTACCAGAGCACGTCGACCTCGTCGTGCTCGGCCAGCACCTGGGCCAGCGGGTCCCGCTCCCCGGTGACGATGTTGATGACGCCGCCGGGCACGTCGGAGGTGTCGAGCACCTGGTAGAAGTCGGTGGCGGAGAGCGGGTGGCGCTCCGACGGGATCGCCACCACGCGGTTGCCCATGGCGACCAGCGGCACCACCAGCGAGACGAAAGCCAGCAACGGCGCCTCGTCGGGGCAGACCACGCCGGCGATGCCCAGCGGCTCGTTCATGGCCAGCGCGACGCCGCGCAGGGGCGGGCTGTGCACGGCGCCGTCGTACTTGTCGGCCCAGGCGGCGTAGGCGAACAGGCGCGCTACCGCGGCATCGACCTCCTTCGCCGCGGCGCTCTTGCGCGCGCCGGTCATGTCCATCAGCCGGCCACGGAACTCCTCGGCGCGCGCCGCCAGGTTCTCCGCCACGTAGTAGAGGATCTGCGCCCGCGCGTGGCCGGTGGTGCGGCCCCAGGCCGCCGCCTTGCGCGCCGCCTCGACCGCGTCGCGGATGTCCTTGCGGTTGCCCTCGCCGGCCTCGGCGATCAGGCGGCCGTCGGGCGCCTGGACGGGGCGGCTGTAGCTGCCGTCGGGCCGCGCCTGCTTGCCGCCGATGTAGAGCTTCGCCGTGCGGTCGATCAGCGGGAGTTCGTCGTCGCCGTACTTCACGGGCGGCAGCGGCGCTGGCGCTTCGATCTTCGCGACCTTGGCTTCCCACGCAGGCTGCAGGTACTCGAACAGCCCCTCGCGGCCGCCCTCGCGCCCGAAGCCCGACTCCCGGTAGCCGCCAAAACCGGCGGCCGCGTCGAACTGGTTGGTCGTGTTGACCCAGACGACGCCGGCCTGAAGCTTCGGCGCCACGTCGAGCGCCAGGTTGACGCTCTCGGTCCAGACGCTGGCGGCGAGGCCGTAGCGGGTGTTGTTGGCAAGCGCCACCGCCTCCGCCGGCGTGCGGAAGGTCATCGACACCAGGACCGGGCCGAAGATCTCCTCCTGGGCGATCATCGAGGCCGGCTCGACGCCGGTGAACAGCGACGGCGGGTAGAAGCAGCCCTCGGTCGGGCAGGCCCAGGACGGCTGCCACAGCGTCGCGCCCTCGGCCGCGCCCTGCGCCACCAGCTCTTGGATGCGCTCAAGCTGCACGGGCGCGACGATGGCGCCGATGTCGATCGCCTTGTCGAGCGGGTCGCCGAGCCGCAGCGTCTCCATGCGCGCCTTCAGCTTGGCGACCATGGCGTCGACGATGCCCTCCTGCAGCAGCAGGCGCGAGCCGGCGCAGCAGACCTGGCCCTGGTTGAACCAGATGGCGTCGACGACACCCTCGACGGCGCTGTCCAAATCGGCGTCGTCGAAGACGATGAACGGCGACTTGCCGCCCAGCTCCAGCGTCAGCTTCTTGCCGCTGCCGGCGGTGGAGGTGCGGAGCAGCCGGCCGATCTCGGTCGAGCCCGTAAAGGCCACCTTGTCGACGTCGGGGTGGGTGACGATCGACTGACCAGTGGTCGGGCCGTCGCCGGTGACGATGTTGACCACCCCCGGCGGCAGCCCGGCTTCCTGACACAGCTCGGCGAAGCGCAGGGCGGTCAAGCTGGTGAACTCGGCAGGCTTCAGCACAACCGTGTTGCCGCAGGCGATAGCGGGCGCGACCTTCCAGGCCAGCATCAACAGCGGGAAGTTCCAGGGGATCACCTGACCCGCGACGCCCAGCGACACATGGCCCGGCAGCTCGGAGTCCAAGAGCTGGGCCCAGCCGGCGTGGTGATAGAAGTGGCGCGCCACCAGCGGCACGTCGATGTCGCGCGTCTCGCGGATCGGCTTGCCGTTGTCGAGGGACTCGAGCACGGCCAGCAGGCGGGCGTGCTTCTGCACGAGGCGCGCCAGCGCGTAGAGGTGGCGCGCCCGCGTATGGCCGTCGAGCCGCGCCCAGGGCCCCTGCGCCTTGCGCGCGGCGCGCACCGCGGCGTCGACGTCCTCGGCCCCGCCGTGTGCGATCTCTCCGAGCTGCTTGCCGTTCGCCGGGTTGATCGTGGCGATGCGGCCGCCCTGTTTCGGCGCCACCCACTTGCCGCCGATGAAGAGCTTGAAGCGCCGGTCGTGGGCGTCCAACCACGCCTCGGCGGCGCCGGCCGCTTCCGGCGCGGGGCCGTAGTCCATGGAATTGAAGATCTCAGCGACGCTCATCGTCGTCCTCTAAGGCTGGAAGCCACATCCGCACGGACATGTGGTGATATGTCACGCCTTGCTGGCCTTCCGTTGTTTCAGTCTGCAACGATGCGCCGGATTGGAACCACAGAGGCACAGAGGCACAGAGAACCCAGAAAGAGAAAAACCAGTTCTTCCATTCAACATCTCCAATCTAGGTCTCACGGCGCTGTCTCGAGTTCTACTTTTTCTCTGTCGCCTTGTGTTTCATACAACCAGCAATCAGGGGATGAAAGCCAGGTCACAGCACCATCCGCCTGATCCCTGATCTCAGGGTTGCCTCATTGAAATTGAGGATCAGCCCTTTGGGGAGGCGCGCTAGCTTAAGATACGTCAGCAATTGAGCTTCGTGGATCGATGCGATCCTGTCGACGGTCTTGAGTTCCAGAATCAGTTCCTCCCGAACGACGAGGTCCATCCGGTAGCCGCAATCGAGCCGTACACCCTTGTAGACAACTGGTAACGGCACTTGGCGTTGAAACGGTACGTCGTGCTGCTTGAGTTCATAAGCGAGACATTCCTCATAGGCCGACTCTAACAGCCCCGGTCCAAGGGCCTTGTGGACCTCAATGGCGAGCCCGATGACCTCATCGGTGACGGGATCATGTGGCTCAGTCATGAAGTCAGAAACACCGGATCGATTCGCAGAGCCAAATAGAGCGACAAACGGATCAGAGGATTTGGCTGTGACCTGGATCCAGTTGTCCTCTCATGTTGTTTCTCTGTGCCTCTGTGCCTCTGTGCCTCTGTGGTTCAAACCTTTGCTCACGACATCGGATGCCGGTAGCTGGCGGAGTAGCGGCCGGTGACGTAGTGCTCCAACTGCCGCTCGATGTCGGTGAGCAGGCTGGAGGCGCCGAAGCGGAAGAGGTCGGGCTCGAGCCAGGCGCGGCCGAGCTCCTCCTTCATCAGGATCAGGTAGGCGAGCGCGTCCTTGGCGGTCGAGATGCCGCCCGCCGGCTTGAATCCGACCCGCGTGCCGGTACGCTCCAGGTAACTGCGGATCATGCGCACCATGACGAGGCTGACCGGCAGGGTGGCATTCACCGGCTCCTTGCCGGTCGAGGTCTTGATGAAGTCGCTGCCCGCCATCATCGCCACCAGGGACGCCTTGGCGACGTTGCGCAACGTCGCCAGCTCGCCGGTCGCCAGGATCGCCTTCATGTGCGCCGGGCCGCAGGCCGCGCGGAACGCCTTGACCTCGTCGTACAGCGCCGGCCAGTCGCGCGTCAGCACGTGGCGACGGCTGATGACGATGTCGATCTCGCGTGCGCCCGCCGCCACCGAGGCCTCGATTTCGGCCAGTCGCTGCGGCATGGGCGAGAGGCCGGCCGGGAAGCCGGTGGAGACGGCGGCGACCGGGATGCCGCTGCCGTCGAGCGCTTCGACGGCGGCCGGCACCATCTCGTGGTAGACGCACACGGCGCCGGTCGTCAGGCCCAGGCCCGTGGCGCCCAGCGCCTCCAGCAGGTCGGCGCGCACGGGCTGCCGCGCCTTGGCGCAGAGGCGGCGCACGCGGCCCGGCGTGTCGTCGCCGGCGAGGGTCGTGAGGTCGATGCACGACACGGCCTTCAACAGCCAGGCGGCCTGCCAGTCCTTCTTGACCGTGCGGCGCTTGGTGAGTGTGGACGTGCGCCGCTCGACGGCGCTCAGGTTGACCCGAACGTCCTCCAGCCAATCGAACTCCAGCGCCGTGCCGGGATTACGTTCCTCATGGCCCGGCGTTGCCGTGGCCGGCCGGCCGGGCATGGGGTGCACGTTGCCGGCGGCGCCGCTCGACACGGAATCGGGCCCGCTCATGCCGATCCTCCCTGGTGCTTTTCTCGATTGGCCCCAGTGTGCCCGAAAGCGGTCGCGCGTGCGAGCGCCGGGCTCACGTACAGCCGGCAAACGCCCGCAGGGCCGCGAACAGCGTGGGATCGTTGATGATCCGTGGCACCTTGTGCTGGCCGCCGAGCTGGCCGCGCTGCTTCATCCAGGCCGCGAAGGTGCCCGGCGGCACCGCGTGCACGCGCGGCGGTTTCAGGCGCTGGCCGGTGCGGTACGTCCGGTAGTCCTCGTTGGTGGCGGTCAGCTGCCGGTCGAGCTCGGCTGCGAACGCGTCGACCCCTGCCGGGACGGTATCCGCGAACTCGACGATGTACAGGTGCTGGCCCAGGTCGCCAGGCCGTGCGGGCATCAGTGCGCCGACCGAATAGTCGACCACGTTGGCGCCGATCGCCGCGGCGGCGCCGGCGACGGCGGTCTCCAACTCCTCGGCGATGAGATGCTCGCCGAATGCCGAGAGCATGTAGGACGTGCGGCCGGTGATGAGGATGCGCGGTGGCACCCGGTCGACGAACCGCACGGTGTCGCCCAGCACATAGCCCCAGACGCCGGCACAGGAACTGACGACGACCGCGTAGTTCACGCCGGGCTCGACCGTCTTCAGCCAGTGGCGCGTCGGCGTCGGGGCGTCGAGTTGCTCGAGCGGCACGAATTCGTAGAACAGGCCGTTGTCGGCGATGAGGCGCATGCCCTCGCCGTCGCCGCGGTCGGCGATGGCGATGAAGCCTTCGCTCGCGGCATAGACCTCGCGGGTCTCGGCGTGGGAGCCGTCCAGCAGCGCCGCAAAGGTCTCCCGGTAGGGGGCGAAATTGACGGCGCCGTGCACGAGTAGCTCCAGGTTGGGGTAGAGGGCGACGAGGCGGCGGTCGTCGGTCCCGGCGGCTTCGGCCAGCCTGTCGAAGAACAGCAGCAGCCAGCTCGGCACGCCGCTGATGGTGCGGATGTCGGCGTCGAGCGACGCGGCCGCCAGTTGCGCGACCTTTCGCTCCCAGTCGGCGATGCGTTCGAGATCGCGGGGCGGGAAGTAGCGCGGCCGCGCCCACCAGGGTACGACCGACGCGGCGATACCGCTCAAATCGCCACTGTAGATGCCGGGCGCCTCTTCCTTAAGGTCCGTGCTGCCGCCCAGCATGAAGTTGCGGCCGCCCAACAGCCGGCTGCGCGGCCGGTTCACCAGGTGATGGACCAGCAGGTCGAGTGCCACGCGCTCGTTCGCCTTGTTCATCTCGCGCGAGCACGGGATGTACTTGGTCGTGCCGCTGGTCGTGCCGGAGGTCAGCGCGAAGAACGGGATCGTGCCGGGCCACGTGACGTCGATCAGGCGCGGGAACGCCGCCTCCCAGTAGTCCCGCCAGAACGCCTCGTAGGTGCGTAGTGGCACCCGCGCCTGGAAATCCGCAACCGACTGGATAGCCCCGAAATCGTGGTCCGCGCCAAACCGCGTGCCGCGTGCCGCGCCGACGAGCTTCAGGAGCGCCCGCGCCTGCGCCGCGACCGCGTCTTCGCGCGCGAACTGGCGCCGTCGGTAGCGGGCGTAGAGCCGCAGGATCGGCGTGGCGTCGAGCATTGCGGGACCGTTCGGGAACCGGGCACCCGACCATAGGGGTCGGCCCGGCTACAATCGAGCGGCCATCATCAACGGTGCCCGCTCGTCCAGGCGCGCGAGGCCGCATCGCCGCGCGGCCGCGAACGCGTCGGCCATCTCGTCCTGTGTCGGCCGGCGGGCCAACTCCGGGAAGTCGTCGGCGCGGTAGCACGGCCGGTACTGGCCCATGACGTTGAGGTAGGTGTTCCGGGAGACCTCCTCGGCGATGAAGCGCAGCACGGCCTCGGTGCCGGCGATCTCGTTCGGCAGCACCAGGTGGCGGACCAGCAGCCCGCGCCGCGCCGTGCCGTCGACGATCACCAGGTCGCCCACCTGCCGGTGCATTTCCTTCACCGCCGCCCGGTTGACCGCGACGTAGTCGCGGATCTTGGAGTACTTCCGAGCCAGATTGGCGTCGCCGTACTTCATGTCGGGCATGTAGATGTCGATGACACCGTCGAGCAGGGCCAGCGCCTCGGCGCTGTCGTAACCACCGGTATTGTAGACCAGCGGGAGATGCAGCCCCTGTTCCGCGGCCAGGGCGACGGCCTCCACGATCTGCGCCACGACGTGGCTGGGGCTGACGAAATTGACGTTGTGGCAGCCCTGGCGCTGCAGCGACAGCATCATGCCGGCCAGCTCGTTAGCCGCGACCTCCCGCCCCTCGCCCGTCTGCGAGATGTCCCAGTTCTGGCAGTAGACGCAGCGCAGGTTGCACCAGGAGAAGAAAATCGTGCCCGATCCGCGCGTGCCGCGCAGCGGGTCCTCTTCGCCGTGGTGCGGGCCGAACGTATGCACCACGGCACGCTCGCCGGTACGACAGACCGCACCCTTCACCGTCTCCAGCCGGTTCACCCGGCAGTGGTGGCCGCATAGGTCGCAATCCTCGAGGTGCGCGCGCGCCCGCGCCGCGCGCGCGGCCAGTTCACCGGGCCGCAGCGTGAGGTAGGCAGGGACGAACGCCTCAGGGTCGGCGATCATGGCGCCAGCGTATCACGGTGGGATTCCGCGCGGTTGCCCGCGTTCTTCCAGGGCGAACGCAGGCGCACGGCGTAGAGGAATTGAACGCGCTTACGCGGCCTTCTTCGCCACGATGAACACGGCTTTGCCCTTGTCCGGTTGCCACTGGTGGTCGATCGCGAAGCCGGCGGCGGTCAGGCTGTCGACCAGTTCCTGCATGGTGAAGACTTTGACCATGGGGATCAGCCCGAAGAAGTGCCCGACCGGTCCGATGACCTTGAACCACTTCATCGTGTCGCCGAGGCACGCCGTGCTGCTGACGAAGACGCCGCCCGGCTTGAGCATCCGATGGACCTTGGCGATAGCGGCGTCCTTGTCCTCGAGCAGATGCAGGATGCTGTGGCCCATGACGACGTCAAGGGTCCGGTCGGGCACGCTGAGGTCTTCGATCGTCGATTGTTCGAAGGTGGCGTTTTCGACCTTGCCGGCGTCGGCTTTGCGCTGGGCGATCTCGATCATCTTCGCCGAGATGTCGATGGCGCGGATGTGCTTCACGTGGGGCGCGTGGTGGATCGCCGTCGTGCCGGTGCCGCAGCCAAACTCCAGCACTTCCATGTCCGGCCGCAGATACTCCTGCGTGACCTGCAGCTTCTTCTGGTAGGACGCCTCGTCGGCGACGGGCCGCTTGGCGTAGCGCTCGGCTATCCTGTCCCAGAACTTGGTTGGCCGACCCATCGTCAACTCCGCTTGCGTGGCTGTGACCATGCGAGACACCCCGCGCGGGGTGCCACCACTCGAAAGGATTTCTCGAATTCGCCCAGCGATGGGCCGTCGCGACCGGCAATTCGGTCGCAAGAAGGCGTCGCGCTTACGCCAAATCTTCCAGGAAGGCAACGATCAACCGCGTCAGGTCGCCGGCGGCCTCCTTGGCCATCGCCATGGTGTGCTCGTGGCCGAGGGGCTCGTCGCTCATGCCGGCGCCGAGGTTGATTCAAAGCCGGATATCTGTGTCAGGATCTCCTGCGGCGAGGGCGCTCATGTAGGCGAGGCACAGTTCGAGGGACCGGTAACGGCCAAAGGCATCGATTTCCTGGCGTTCGACGATGGGAAACGTAGAAAAGATGTAGCGGACGTCGTCGCGGTCCGTGATGCCGTAGAGATGAAAGTACACGGCGTCGAGCTTGGCGCGCAATTGCAAGCGGCGGTCCTCGTCCCATTTGAAGGGCAGCTTCACAGCCCCGCCTTCATCGACATAGCCCATGTCGCGGGCAAACGGGGCCATGTCGTACGCCGTGTAGGTGAGTTCCAAAACAGCCTCTTTGACGATCTCGCCGGCCGTTTTTGCACCGACGTGAACCGCGTCGTATCTCTCAGGCGGGACGACAGGAAGTTGTTCGATAATATACCAGCTTGCATGATTCCTAAGGATCTTAGTTCGGGCAACGAAATCACAGATAATACTGTTGAGATTCGCACAGAATAGCGCCTTTTCACTTGCTTCAGTGTCCAGTATCAAGATTGGCAGTGTGTGACCAGCCGCATAGGCAGGGAATATGCATGCTATAATAGATCTCGCATTTGTCGTAGATGTGACATCTTTCAGTGCAATTTGCACCGATCCATTAGAATCATACAGAACATAGTAGCGCGGTGATGGGAGGAAGTCTGGGTCTTCATATTGACCAAGCTCTGTTGCTCGACCCTGGCCTCTACGATGAAGGTTCTTTTCGGCGACGACAATGCTTGCGGCACGGTGGTCAAACGCTTGCACCATCTTGCCTTCGTAGAGTGGAACCCACTTTCCCTGTGAACTCTGCCATATATTCGCACCAGTTGGATATGCGCCTTCCTGTTCTTCTAGCTCCTGGCTTGTGCAAAACAGATGTGAATCATTGGCCATGTCGAACATCCTCAAGTATTTCACTGGCCATACCTTGACCTCATCGCCCGAGGATCGATCAACCAAGATCGGAAGGCGGCCGTAGATTGCGCTTGAAAGTATTGAGTCACGCTTTGTTCGGTAGATCGGTGTTGTACGGGTGTTCGGGTTGACTCTATTGATGTGTTCTAGCGATAGCGTAAATGTGTTATCCTCACGTTCAACATCTTGCACATCTCTAACAAATGCTGCGAATCGGCATTCTCCAAAACATCTAGCTCCAGGTGAAAATACAAACGCGCAGAATTTGAACCTATAGTAAACATCGGGAAAAAAACAGCTCGCCGTTGTCTCTCTTGTTGAAGAAATCATAAACACACTTTACTGCGCCCAGCCTCATCAAGCGTTCAAAGAACTGCTGTGAGACTGCCTCAGTTGCTATTCCCGAGGGAACAAGCACGCCAACTACGCCATCGGGTTTGGCGATTTTTGCCGCCCGTTCGACAAACAACGAGTTCAGGTTGGTGTCTCCGCCAGACAACAAGGGGTAGTCGCCGCACGAACGCGCCGTCCGGGCGGCTGTCTCGGCTCGCGCACTGGCCTTGGCAAAGTCGATTGCTAGCGGATCGCCCACTTCCGCAAGCGCTGCAACCATGCGCTTGCGGTCCGCTGCCCGTTCCGCCATGGCGACTTCGCGCTTGCGGGCCGCAAACCACTCGACCTGCTGCAGCTTCATCCGGTCCCAGGGTGGATTGCCGATCACCGCGTCGAAGCCGCCCTCAAGCTCGCTACTTTGCCAATTCGACCAGACGCCGGGGAAAGCCACCTGCCAATTGAGGAAGCGTTCTTCTGCGATGAGCGATTGGGCGCGCGCGAGTATTTGGGCAAATCGCTTCCCCTCCTCACGGGATGTGTTCGGCTTGCACTGACCAAGTGCAATATCGACCGGATCGCCAAATTGTCCGTCGAAGAAGGCATGAAGAGCAGCCTTTTCGTCGCGACCTCTGATGCCCAACCAGTCGAATGCGTGTACTAGATGGAGGAAGGCGTCGAGAGATGCAGTCATTTCCTGCACTTCGGCGAAGACGTCGGCGGAACGATGCGCCTCGGCAATCTCGGCGTCAGTCAGGCCCTCGATAATCCGCATGGAGGTAGCCGCCCGGGTCGCTCGTGTCACGGGCTCGTGCAATAAAAGCGGCGTTCCATGTTCCGCAGCTTGGTCGATACCGCCGCGCACCCATGAGCCAAAAAGGCTGTCGCCGCACCGCAGATGATGATCGAGAAAACTCAAGGGCGCGCCGACAGTGAATGTGTGCAGCCAGAGCGCTACTTTGGCCAGCTCAACGGCCATGGGGTTCTTGTCCACACCGTAGACGCAGCGCTTAAGAACCATCCGTCGCACTATGTGGCGATCATCGAGTTGTTCCTCGTTAATCGTCCAGCCACGCTCCTCGGCGTTCGAAAGGATTGTGTTTCGGATCGTCTCTATGCGTTCCAAAAGCGGCGACAGGTATTCGCCCCATTCGACGGCGGCCGCAGCTTCGGCCATAGCGGCGATGACCTGATCGGCCAGGTAGTCGACAAGGCTGACCAAAAAGTGCCCTGAGCCCATGGCCGGATCGCAGATCTTCAATTCGAGCAACTTCTCCGCAGGATCGACACGCCGGAGGATGCCGATTCTGCGATCTTCAACGAGACTGTTATGGGTGAGTTCCGCAGCTCTTGACGTGAAGACATCCAGACGTGATCGGACAAGAGGCCCGATCGTTTCCTTGACGATCAGGCCGACGAGGTCATCGGGTGTGTAGTAACTGCCCGATCCCTTCCGGGCGAAGATGTTGGGGCGGATCGTGATCTCTTCGCCGTCACGGATAACCTCGTGTTCGAGTAGGCGCTCGTAGATTGAACCAATCTGCTGAACGCTCAGATCACGGTAGTTGATGTAGCGGCGGCCATCGGGGGTCCGTTCGAAGGAAAGGGCGTCGATGACATCGGCGACGACCTGATCGCCAAGCCGAATGCGTGTGAGAAGCGGGGTGGACACCCGGTCAAAAAGTCCACCATTGTAAGGGGGTAGGCCAATCGAGGCGTCGCCCTGACTGATTGCTCGACAAAGATCGTCGATGGTTGACCAGTATCGTGCGGCGGAGGCAGAAAAGACATCGTTGCGATCCTTGCGCCTGCCAACATCACCACGGACTCTGTCGCGCAGGCCGTAGTCGTCATAGCGCTCATCGCGGACCGGCAGCAGGTCGCGATCTTCCGCATAGAGGAGGAACAGAAGCCGATACAGCAGGATGAGAGCGGCTTCGCGCACTTCCTGCAACGGCGCGTCCGGTGCCGCGGCGGCGATTGCCCGGGCGAGTTCGGGAAAAACCTGACCAAACACCAATTCGGATAGGTTGGCGGCGACGCGTTTCTCGTAGAACTTGCCTTCCTCAAGCGCCCGCTGATGAAAGGTGCGTGGATCAGCCGCCCCAGGCAAAAAGGCTTCCCGCCGGAATATCAGCGCGAATACTCTCAGCCAATGACGGCGCTCACCAGGAGCGAGGGCAAAATGCCCCTCGTTGTACCCGGGAAGGTCGAGTACTGTCGCGAGATTGATTTCGAAGAAATGCTCCGAAACAGAACGGGCGCCTTGGTAATACAGACGCCACCTAGCGCCGTTCGTGAGAATGCCCCAACGCAGCTTGCCGGTGGTGAGGTCGTCCACACGCCGTAGATAACGGAGCATCTGAGTCGAAGGTGCGGTCTCTTCGCCGCGACGACCCGACCGACGGTCGAGCGGTCTCAGCCAGCGCTTGGACTCAACGATGGCAAGCCCGAACTCATAGCGCCTCCATTCATCAGCATATTCGTTGGCGCGGTCCTTCGCTGCATCGTCGGCGAAGAGCAGGCCATCCGGCACGTCTTCCCGGCCACGGACTGTAAGGTTCTGCTGCCGAAGGCTGGCTATCCACCCGAGACGCTCCAGAATGGGCCAGATAAGGTCATTCTCGGTTTGGGAATCGTTGGGCGTCTGGTCAGTCGGGAAGCAATCAAACAATGCGCGGAGTTCGGTCTCAAGACAACGGACGCTCTCATCGTCAAAGAGCTGACAGTCCGCAACCCCAGCTATCGACTCCTGCAAGAAGTCTCCGGAGAAGAGCCCGCCCTGAACACGGTCCGTCATTGTTGTGACTGTAGCATTCGCGCTCGTCGGACGGAGGTGTGAGTCCTCAATCCGATTCACTTCCTTTGGCTGATGATTGCGTCTGCGACCACAGTCGCCGGGCTGTTCCGAGACCCTGCGGAGGCAATACGGCCACGCGTCTAATCGTAGTCCTCCAGGAAGGCAACGATCAACCGCGTCAGGTCGCCGGCGGCCTCCTTGGCCATCGCCATGGTGTGCTCGTGGCCGAGGGGTTCGTCGCTCATGCCGGCGCCGAGGTTGGTGATCATGGAGACGGCGGCGACCTTGAGGCCGCACTGGCGGGCGACGATGCACTCGGGTGCCGTCGACATGCCGACGGCGTCGGCGCCCAGTACGCGGGCCATCCGGATCTCGGCCCTGGTCTCGAAGCTGGGGCCGTTGAACCACATGTAGACGCCTTCGTGGAGCGTGATGTCGAGGCGCTCGGCGGCGCCGCGCAGGGCGTCCTGCAGGGCTGGGTCGTAGGCATCGCTCATATCGAAGAAGCGCGGGCCGTAGTCGTGGTCGCCTTCGCCGATCAGCGGGTTGGCGCCGGAGAAGTTGATGTGGTCGGTGAGCATCATCAGCGCGCCGGCCGGCGCCTCGGGCTTCAGCGAGCCGGCCGCGTTGGTGAGGAACAGCACCTCGCAGCCCAGCGCCTTCAGCGTGCGCACGGCCGGCGCCATGACGCCCGCCTCGCCCCGCTCGTAGTAGTGCGCGCGGCCGGAGAGGCAGGCGACCGGCACGCCGCCCAGCGCGCCGAGCCAGACCGTGCCGCCATGGCCGGCGATAGAGGGTTTGGGGAAACCCGGCAGGTCGTCGTACGGGACCTTCACCGCGTCCGCGATGCCGTCGGTCACGGGGCCCAGGCCCGAGCCGAGCACCAGCCCGACGCGCGGGTTGAAGCCGGGCCGGGCCGCGGCGATGCGCGCCGCGGCCTCGCGCGGCAGGTCGCTCATGGCTCGGCCAGGTTGTCGGGGCCGAAGGAGGCCGGCAGCAGTTCGTCGAGCGTGAAGCTCCGCTTGATGCCGTCCGGGCCGCCGACATGGATCGGCGTTTCGAGCGCGCCGAACTCGCGCAGCTTCTGGCGGCAGCCGCCGCACGGCGTGCACAGCAGGTCCGGCTGGTCGACATAGCCGCCCCGGCCGTCCTCGGGCGCGCCCAGGACGACGAACTCGGTCAGCCGCGTCTCGCCCGATGCGACCATCGCCGCCAGCGCCGAGCACTCGGCGCACCAGCCCTGGGGGTAGGCGGCGTTCTCGACGTTCGGCCCGGCATAGACCCGGCCGTCGGCGCCGCGCGCGGCGGCTCCGACATGGAACTTGGAGTACGGCGCATAGGCCCGGTCCATCGCCACCCGCGCCGCCGCGAACAGCTCATCGACGCCGCCGTCGGCCACGGCTCAGCGTTCCTTGACGTAGGGAACGCCGCTGGCGCGCGGCGCGATCGCGGTGCCGACGAAGCCGGCGAGCAGCAGCACCACCAGGATGTAGGGCAGCGCCTCGATGATGAACGGGATCATCAGCACCAGCTCACGCACGAAGCCGGAGGTGCCTTCGAAGTCGATGGCGCCCTGCAGCCGCGCGGCGATCGCCTCCAGGAAGCCGAACAGCAGGCAGGCCAGCATGGCCGGCACCGGCCGCCACTTGCCGAAGATCAGCGCCGCCAGGGCGATGAAGCCCTTGCCCGCGGTCATGTCGCGGATGAACGCCGCGCTCTGCGCCGTCGAGAGGTAGGCGCCGGCGATACCGCACAGGGTGCCGGTGACGATCAGCGCCTGGTAGCGCATGGCGGCGACGGAGATGCCGGCGGTGTCGACCGCCTCAGGGCTCTCGCCGACGGCGCGCAGGCGCAGGCCGAAGCGGGTGCGGTAGAGCACCCACCACGTCAGCGGCACGATGATGAAGGCGACGTAGACCAGGATGTTGTGGCCGGAGATCAGCTCGCGATAGATCGTGCCGAGGATCGGCACGCCGGAGAGCGTCTCGGTGCCGATCCACTCGATCGGCAGGAAGCGCGACTCGCTGTCGAGCTGCGGCGTGCGGCCGCCCTGGGCGAAGATCGTGATGCCCAGCACGACGGTGAAGCCGGCGGCAATGATGTTGATGCCGACGCCGGAGACGACCTGGTTGCCGTTGTGGGTGATCGAGGCGAAGCCGTGCAGCATGGCGAGCCCGATCGAGGCGACGATCGCGGCGAGCAGGCCGAGCCAGGCCGAACCGGTGATATAGGCGACGGCCGCCGCGGCAAAGGCGGCGCCCAGCATCTTGCCCTCGAGGCTGATGTCGACGATGCCGGAGCGCTCGGCGAACAACCCCGCCAGCGAGGCCAGCACCAGCGGCACCGAGACGCGCAGCGTCGCGTCGAGCAGCAGGACGAGGAAGGTGAATTGATCGTCCATCTCGGCCCTAGTCCGCTTCTGCCGGCTGCGCCGCCGGCTCGCGCCGCGCGAAGATGGCCTTGATGTAGGGCAGGAACATGAACTCCAGCGCCCCGGCGAACAGGATCACCAGGCCCTGGATAAAGACCACCATCTCGCGGCTGATCGCCGGCATGTCGAAGGCGAGATCGAAGCCGCCCTGGTAGAGCGCGCCGAAGAGCAGGGCCGCGAGCAAGATGCCGACCGGATGGTTGCGCCCCATCAGCGCCACGGCGATGCCGACAAAGCCGTAGCCGGCGGTGAAATTCAGGATGATGCGGTGGTTCACCCCCATGATCTCGTTGAGCCCCATCATGCCGGCGAGGACGCCCGAGACGAACATCGCCAGGATGATGTTCTTCGACGGCGAGATGCCGGCATAGACCGCCGCCGTGCGGTTGGCGCCGACGGTGCGCAGCTCGTAGCCCCAGCGCGTGTGCCAGATGAACACCCAGACGAAGACGCAGCAGATCAGCGCCCAGACGAAGCTTAGGTTCAGCGGCGAGCGCGCGAACTCGATGCCGAACCAGCCCAGCGCCTCGTGCATCTGCGGCAGGAAGGTGTGCTCGGCGAACTCGCGCGTCTCGGGCGACATCTGGCCCGGCTTGATCAGCACGTTGACCAGGAGATAGACCATCAGCGTCGCGGCGATGAAGTTGAACATGATCGTCGTGATGACGATGTGGCTGCCACGCTTGGCCTGCAGATAGCCGGGGATGAACGCCCAGCCGGCGCCGAACAGGCCGGCCGCGATGATCGCCAGCGGCAGCACCAGCAGGAACGGCAGGAAGTCGAGGTAGAGGCAGACCAGGCCGACGCCCAGGCCGCCCAGATAGGCCTGCCCCTCGCCGCCGATGTTGAACAGGAAGCAGTGGAAGGCGACGGCGACCGCGAGGCCGGTGAAGATGAAGTTGGTCGTGTAGAAGAGCGTGTAGCCGATGCCTTCCTGGGAGCCGAAGGCGCCGCGGATCAGGATCGCCGCCGCCTCGAACGGGTTCTCGCCGATGACGAAGGCGACATAGGCGCCCGCGACGACGAAGGCGGCGAGCAGGTTGATCAGCGGCAACAGCCCGATGGTCACCCAGCGCGGCGCCGAACCCGGCGTCGCCGCCATCAGTCGCTGCTCTCGGCCGCGGCGGCCGCCGCCGGTGCGGCCATGCCCGGGATCGCGGCGGCGGGATCGACCTTGCCCGCCTCCGCCTTGCGCGGATCGATGCCCGCCATCATCAGGCCCAGCATCTTCTCGTCGGCCTCGCCCTCGGCCACTTCGCCGACGATGTGGCCGTCGAACATGACGACGATGCGGTCCGACAGCGACATGATCTCGTCGAGTTCGACGGAGACCAGCAACACCGCCTCGCCCGCGTCGCGCATGGCGATCAGGCGGCGGTGGATGAACTCGATGGCGCCGATGTCCACGCCGCGCGTCGGCTGGCCGACCAAGAGGACGTCCGGGTCGCGCTCCATCTCGCGCGCGACGACGATCTTCTGCTGGTTGCCGCCGGAGAAGCTGGAGGTCATGAGCAGCGGGTTGGGCGGCCGCACGTCGTAGTCGTCCATGCCGGTCTGGCACTGGGCGACGATCGCTCTACGGTCCATCAGGATGCGGCCGTTGATCGCGTCGTCGTAGTGGTAGCCCAGGATCGAGGACTCGCTGGCGTCGAAGGCGGTCACGAGCCCCATGCGCTGGCGGTCCTCCGGGACGTGGCCCATGCCGATCTTGCGCATGCCGCGGGCGTCGACGCCCTGCTCGGTGACCGGCTCGCCCTTGACGCGGATGACGCCGGAGGTCGGCCTGCGGATACCGGCGATCGCTTCCAAAAGTTCCGACTGACCGTTGCCGGAGACGCCGGCGACGCCGACGATCTCGCCGGCGCGCACGTTGAAGCTGACGCCCTTGACGCGCTCCACGCCACGGCTGTCGACGACGCGCAGTTTGTCAACCTCCAGGCGCACCTCGGCGGGCTTCGCCGGGCCCTTGTCGACACGCAGCAGCACCTTGCGGCCGACCATCATCTCGGCCAGCTGCTCGCGATTGGTGCCGGCTGTGCGCACGTTGGAGACCACCTCGCCGCGGCGCATCACCATGACGTTGTCGGTGATCGCCATGATCTCGCGCAGCTTGTGGGTGATCAGGATGATTGCCTTTCCCTGCTCCTTCAGCGCCGCGAGGATACGGAACAGGTGGTCGGCCTCCTGCGGCGTGAGCACGCCCGTCGGCTCGTCAAGGATCAGGATCTCGGCGCCGCGGTAGAGCGCCTTGAGGATCTCCAGGCGCTGCTGCAGACCGACCGGCAGCTCGCCGGCGATGGCGTCGACGTCGACTTCCAGGTTGTAGTCGTGCTCGAGGCGGACCAGCTCTTCGCGCGCCTTTGCCAGGCCCTCGGCCAGCGTCCAGCCACCTTCCGCACCCAGCATGACGTTTTCGAGCACGGTGAAGTTGTTCACCAGCATGAAGTGCTGGTGCACCATGCCGATGCCGGCGTCGATGGCGTCGTCGGGGCTGGTGATGTTGGTCTTGGCGCCGTCGACCCAGACCTCGCCGCTGTCGGCCTGGTAGAAGCCGTACAGGATCGACATCAGGGTCGACTTGCCGGCGCCGTTCTCCCCGATGATGCCGTGGATCGAACCCTTCTCCACGCGCAAGGAGATGTCCTTGTTGGCGTGGACCGGGCCGAAGCTCTTGTTGATACCGCGCAACTCGATTGCCGGCGCGGCCGCACCCGTCGCCGGGGCGGCCGCGCTAGCATCGGACGGATGACCGTGGTCGCCCATCGGCTGGGCTACACCGTCGTGGTCAGTAGTTGCACGAGTTGTCAGAACTGTAGTCGTGCACCTCGATCTTGCCGGCGATGATCTCGGCCTTGGCCTTCTCGACCGCCGCCTTCATGTCGGCGGTTATCAGCGCCGCGTTGTTGTCGTCGATGGCGTAGCCGACGCCGTCCTCGGCCAGGCCCAGCACCTGGATGCCGGGCTGCCAGCTGTCGTCCTGCGCCGTCTTGTAGACGTTGTAGGCGGCGACATCGACGCGCTTCAGCATCGAGGTCAGGACCGAGCCCGGGTGCAGGTAGTTCTGGTTCGAGTCGACGCCGATCGAGTACTTGTTGAGGTCGGCGGCGGCCTGCAGCACGCCGAGACCGGTGCCGCCCGCGGCCGCGTAGACCACGTCGGCGCCGCGGTCGAACTGGGACTTCGCCAGCTCGCCACCCTTGACGGGATCGTTCCACGCCGCCGGCGTGGTGCCGGTCATGTTCTGGTACACGTCGGCGCCCGAGTTGACGTACTTGACGCCCTGCTCGTAGCCGCAGGCGAACTTGCGGATCAGCGGGATGTCCATGCCGCCCACGAAGCCGACCTTGCCGGTCTGCGACTTCTGCGCCGCCAGCATGCCGACCAGGAACGAGCCCTCATGCTCCTTGAACACGATCGACTGCACGTTCGGCAGGTCGACGACCATGTCGATGATCGAAAAGCGCGTGTCCGGGAATTCCTTGGCGACCTTCTCCAGCGCCGGCGCCTGGGCGAAGCCGACCGCGATGACCGGGTCGTAGCCGCGGCGCGCAAAGTTGCGAAGCGCCTGTTCGCGCTGCGATTCGTTGGTGACTTCGAACTCGCCGTACTTGATGCCGGATTCCTGGCTGAACTTCTCGACGCCGTTGTAGATGCCTTCGTTGAACGACTTGTCGAACTTGCCGCCCATGTCGAATACGACAGCCGGCTTGATGTCGGCGGCCTGGACTGCCGTCGTCGCCAGCAGTGCCGCGCCGGCAATTGCCGTTAGCACGAATCGCTTCATTTTTGCCCCCACTCCCTGAGACATAACAATCGGTTGCGCCGGGCGGGCGCCCGGCTTGCCGGTCACTTTAGAGAAGCTTCCGCACGGGCTGTAGCAGAATCTTGACCGGTTGGAAAAACGCCGGGCCGGCGCCGGCCGTCCTCAGTCGGACCAGGTCCAGGGCTCCGCCGGGGCCGCGTTCAGCTCGGCGAGCGAGGGCTGGGGCACGATCCGGCCGTCCTTCAGGAACGGGTCGGCGAAGTGCCGGGGCGCCGCGCCGTCCGGCGTCAGGATCGGCCGCGCCGAGTACTGCACGATATAGGCGCGCCGCAGCGCCGGCGTCGAATTGCCGCCGGAACGGTGGAATGTCGTCGAGGAAAACACCGCCACACTGCCGGCCGGCGCCACCACGGGCTCGCCGGGGTCGTCGCCGAAATAGCCGACTTTGTCGTTAGTGCCCGACTGCAGGTCATGGGGCACGGTCTCGCGCGAGCCGGCCCGGTCATAGGGCAGCACGTAGATCGTGCCGTTCGCCGCGTCGACGTCGTCGAGCGCGATCCAGGCGGTGACGTAGGGCCCCACGTCATACGGGATATAGCCGGAGTCCTGGTGCCAGCCCAGCTCGAGGCCCACATGCGGTCCCTTGACGACGAACTGTTCGAGGAACAGGTAGGCCTCGCCGCCCAGCGTGGCGCGGCAGATTTCCGCCATCGCCTCGCCGAACAGGAACGGCTGCAGCCGCGCGCGCATCTTGTACTGCAGCGGCAGGATGTAGCGCTGGCCGCGGTGGTTGAGGCCCACATGGTCGCTGCCGCGAGCGTCCATCTCGCCCTCCAGGAATGCGATGGCGTGGTCGCACTCGTCGCGCAGCATGGCCAGATCGGCGCCACCGACCGCGCGGTCGAGCAGGAAGCAGCCGTCCTCGCGGTAGCGCCGGCAGTCGTCGGCGCCGATCTCGAGCGCGGTGGGGGCCTCGGCGATCGACATGGCGCCAGTCTGCCCCTTGCCCGGCCGTTGCGACAAGGCCCACTGCGGCTATCATGCCGCGGCTTCGGGAGGGCACCATGGCCCGGATTCAACCGGCATTCGCCAACGCCGACGTCGCGGCGGTCTTCCGCGCCTATCCGGCACCGCTGCGCGCGCGCCTGCTGGCGCTGCGTCGGCTGATTTTCGACACGGCCGCCGAGACGGACGGCGTCGGCCCGCTGGACGAAACTCTGAAATGGGGCCAGCCGAGCTACCTGACGGCCGCGTCGCGCAGCGGCACGACGATCCGGATCGTCGTGCCGCTGCGCGACGCGGCCGTCAGGTAGCTCGGCTGGCCCCATTTCAGAG
>Ga0049107_10000089_pt1 | contig 22770 bp, 11 predicted proteins | sample WorMetilPIANOSA1_FD_61187 | JGI IMG/M metagenome (GOLD analysis project Ga0049107, IMG submission 61187) | Marine gutless worms symbiont microbial communities from Max Planck institute for Marine Microbiology, Germany - Olavius ilvae PIANOSA.1 | ecosystem: Host-associated > Annelida > Digestive...
AAACTAGAATGATGGGGCTTTCAGATGGTCGAAAAAGTTTTCGGATACGTTTAGCCGTTTTGATACAATACCGGAGTGTGACGGACACCCAGCCAGCCACCCAGCCAGCCAGCCAGCCACGTTGCCGTAGCTATTATGCTCAACGCCTTAGCTAAGGCGTCGAGCCTAAAAATCGACGGATTTTAAGTTTTTCATATACGACATCGTGAAGAAATTTGACACCGAAAAGTTACGAACTTACCCTCCTCAGCAATAAACTGTTGCTACAGTACAATATTCAACAGCAATATTTGAATATTTCAGTTAAACAGCTAACTTTTCGAATGAATGTTGTAGAAAAAAACACTTTTTGCACTGTGTGGCAACAGTTTGTAAATGAGGTTGGTACATTTATATTTTTTCAGTGTTGTGTTTCTTCAGTGTGTTGTATACCCAAAATTAATAAAATCAGTTAATTTCTTGTGGAGTTATTCAGAAAATGTAAGGGGGTGGGGCGTTTTTAGACACATTGTATACATTAAAGACTGCATAAGAACATATGCAACAATTACTTCTTGTCTGCAGGAGATTTAAGGCAAACTGAAGTATTGCATCCAACATCACAACTATCAGACATAGATTTAATTTCACTGTTCACATTTCACATGCTGATTGCATCCACATTTCTGTTACAAACAATTAATGCAAAATAGTCTAAAATCACCATAAAGTATAATGGCAACACTTTGACTTTGAACCTTGTACATATCGAACCTTTCCAACAATTAAACAAAGATTAAGAAGATAAGATACAAAACTGTCCTGACAAGCCTCTCTACCTAGCCTAATTACTTATCAACAACAACAACAATGCACTGCTGATTCAAAATTTCAGTGGGCTCTTCTGCCTTTTACCTCTCATCTTTCTGTCCAAAATGTTGCTGTCAGTTACATACAGATGCAACAGGGAATATTTCAACTGAATGTTAACTTCCAATGACCTTCCTTTCTAGACCGACGGGTCTAAGTATAGATAGACAGGCAGACAGCTGAACATAATGGTGTTATTAGTTACATGAAATATATTTCCACCACATTCAAAGTTTATATGACCTTCTGCTGTGGACTTATGGATCTGAACATGAGAGACACACAGAACAGCAGCATTTCATAACATGGACTCTTTGCGGGAGGGCCATATAATTACACATCACACAAGTCTGAGTATAGTTCATTACAAAACCTTCACAACAAAATGCTGTCAATTTTCTGAAAGAGCCATATCAACAACAGCTTACAAAATGACCGAAAAAATAGTCTAACAGAATTATATGCAGCGAAGCAGAAAGTGACCGCTCAGCAAGATACGTTTGAACATAGCAACAGCTGCACGGCATATATACAGGCACATAGTTGAAGCCAGTTTACGTGAACGTGTCTAACAGATGGCGCAGTTACAAATCACACAAGAACTTTACATCATTATGACAATAACAATACTAGTCCATAATATCTATGTTTTCTGCACTCGGGTTATGACAATATATAGATAATACAAAACAATACTGTCAGTGTCTCAGACATCTAGCCAACTACTTAACACAATCAACTTGTTTTCTTCTGTTAAGATCAATGGATACTGCAGACTACAGAAAACATGCATTATAGTAGCTATATCTATTCACTTTCCACTTCACTACTCCAATAACCAATAGTATATACAACATTCATCATCGTGTGCCAGCAATTTTTACGCTGGCTCATGCTGTATCCACAATAACATTCCCAATTACTTATAAGTTTGCAATAAATTTGCCACGTTAGAAATCTGCTGTTGTTTATTAATACAGCTAAAATAATTCATATTAAGCTGCCAATCATTAACTTCCAATAAAACCATTTAGCAGCATGTTGGACTATTACAGTTTATTGTATTTCAAGGATTTTACCAAATATTGCCTTTCTACCACTTTTGAGATAGCCTGAAATGTGTTAACATTTTCAGTGATAATGCTGATCTACAGTACAACCTGAGCAAAGTATGGTATAGATGTTGCAATAATATTCATAAGAGTACTGTCAAGGTAGGTCATAAAATGTCATACATAGCTAAAGAGCACTCAGGAGAATGCAAACCTTTGACAATGGGTGCACAATTCCAAGATCTGATCCCGCCAGAACCCCCTCAGTGAATGCGCTAGTCATCCCTATAAACATTGCCCTTCCAATTATAAACCACCATGCCAAATTTGATCACTCTACATCAAACAAAAATCTGACCCATCTGAGGCCATTGCCATGGACAGGAAGGAGTGATCAAGTTCTAATCACTCGGTCAGAGTCAAATTTAATGCAGATCATTCCAGAATTTCTTTTGGATTTTGTTCAACCAGCCTACTTTTTCCAAAGATTACTCCAGGTAAGGCCTGGTACCAATAGGTCTACCGCAGAAGAAAAGAAACTTCGGGGATAGCTGGTGCAATATTTTTATAGACTAAATGCCTTTCCTGTCACCCAAACAACAGAGTCAAAGCACTGAAGGAACAACTCAAACACAAGTTTCTCAGCTGTTTTGCATACACATGAACAGACAAAGAAACAGACAGTAACAACTGCATAACCTCCATTGGTGAAGGCAGTTAACTGCTGGCTTGTTCAGAACAAGAACTTGTTAAATCACAAATAAAAGTATACATTATGCTGCACCAGTTACTTGAAACCATGCTGTTAAATTACTTACCGTCAAATTTCAGTTTCCCCTAGGCTCACTTTGATATGTAACATACGTTGCAGCTCACAAAAAGAGTTCAGCTGCTGAATACTGACAACTAACAGAAAGAGACAGTAAATGTACAACTTCATACAAACATCTCTATCAATACAACAGTTTCTGGTATGCAGTGGACAGCAACACCTATAGCTGAAGTTAGCATTAGGTTACGATAATGCATTCTGTGCAGCAGCCATGTTCAAACTACGGAAGCGATAACTTGGCCGAGCTGCAGTTTCAAATGCAGCCATCTGCATCCCATCAGCGGCAGTGTCGCCTGTTTCGCCGGCAACTTCGTCGAGTCGCGGGGGTAACGCGCGAACGTACCGCGGCTGAGGACGAAGAACGCTAGCGATTCCGGCATCACAGCTGTCGTCCGTTCCTTCGTCATCCTCCCTCTCTGGAGTAACCGCTCGTGGAGTTGTGCCACGTGACAGAAACGTGTACAGACTGCCCGTCATGTTGGTCGGACTGTGTGCCGGCGACACCGTATGACTCTGCGCTGGTGTAACGGGCATCGACTGCACCATACGCGCTCTGGCGGCTGCCGATGATCCGCTGCTGTACATTCGGTTCAACGCACGTCGCCGACACGGTGCGTCCGACTTGTACAGACAGCGCTTCATGACTTCACACGAGATTCTCCTGCACCGTGCATCGTCCTGCAGTGTCATCATCTTCGTTGGGTCCAACAAGTTCTGTGTTGAACCTGTACAGCATACTTCATAAGTAAGCACCACTGACTCTCCAAAATGGTCTCACACACGATGTGTAAACTGCACTATATATCAAAATAACTCGGACTCCTTAACTGATTACACAACGAATAAAACAAAACTTTATAGCAACAGAGAAACAGTATATCGCAGTTTTTTATTATATTTAAATGCACTTAATATTAAATACTTTCATTTCCTATTTGACCTACCAGGTGTCTCACAGTCCCAATCCCTAACGTTTTCTACCTTCTTCTTGTCAGAACATCTGTAATGGCTGGAATTTTTAATGTTTGCATTTTTCTCAACCAAACACTGCCACATCTTTATGCCACAAGTAACTTAGATATACTTCAGAGCTGCCAATTTTATGCATGTTTTTGTAGTCTTGAAGTGCAGTTACATATTTCCCAATTCCACATTTATATTGAGTCATCATGAATATGCCAAAATTATTATGCATTTATGTGCCATTTGATATGACATTTCTGCTCATATTTTTACTTTTGTGTGAGAAACTATGACAAAAATATCATCGGCAAGTATCTGCTGAAGACAAGCTGTGAATTCAGATGCTACATAAGAAAAGACTATGTATTAAAGCAGAAGCATATCTCAGTAAACAAAAAGACCTGAGGACCTGTGGCAGTATGGCTACCATGATGCAAAAGCCTCTCTGTTGATGAACATATGCAGCTGCTACTTGCTGTGCTGCATGCCATTGTAACATAAGCTCACAGGGAAACATGATCTAAGTGCCTCAGTGATATGTTCTGTTAGAACTAAAAGGATTTTATTACGCTCACAAACTCTGATGTATATGCACGGTGCAGGAACAGCAGTCAGTATACTCCTGATTCTTTTAGTCAATACATACATACTATGGTAAAACTCCACATGTAATTAGAGCAGATACATATAATTTACAAGAAGCTCAGCTGATGCTGACAAACCCACGCAACAGCTCGGTCGGTTTGCGTTCCAAGTAAAATAATAAAATAATAAAAATAAAAAGTGTAACCGATAGGATTCGAACCCAGGCCTCTTACGCGCAAAGCAAGCTCTCTGCCACTCGCACCATTTCCAAGATAAGCACTTCATTTCACCGTCCTATGTACCGTGAATACTGTATATCACAGTTACAGAATACTATTTATTGCTGTCAGTATTAAGAATATCGTCGACATGAGCGGTAACAAACAATTCGTTATAACATGTGCATGTATGTCATACATTACACGTACAGCAACCGCTCTACGCCAACATCACTAGTGCCCTCTGGTGAGTGATAAGTTTGTTTAATTTTCTGTTTTCCACTGTCTGTAATTAATTAAAATAGTTATGACTTAATTAAAATAGTTATGACTGCTAGTGTAATGCGGGTTTTGTGACAGAATTCTAATGACCTGGAAGAAGCGGTTTATCGTATCGGCAACTCTGCTGCCGCTGTTGCTTTATCCTGCCTCCACCATAGTGCCCTATCGTATGAAGGGAGGAAAATTTCCCCCTTCTTGTGCAAAATTTTCAACTACGACTCCAAGTTTTTGCACATTTTTGGTAGAGCCCCTGGTGGTCTACAATGTGTGTTGTAGAATTTAAAAGTGTTGCACCGTTATTGAGATATTCGACTTGTAAGTATACAGTGACCTTGAAACCTGGGATATGGGTCACTCAAGGTCATCGAAGATGATACCATTTAATCCGGCACCCATGACTTCCCATTAACGTTCCATAGTAACCATCGGCCTATCTCACACCGTTTCTGAGATAAACGGCAATTTCCATTGAAAAACACCAATTTTCCCATCCTCGTGTATATATAGCCCTACTGAAGGGGTTCCCCTTGGACTTGGGTATCGACACAAGGGTCAGAAGAAACTAGAATAAATGGGCTACCAGATGGTTGAAAAAGTTGTAAGATAGGTTTAGCTGTTTTGATACAATATCGGTGTGTGACATCCAGCCACCCAGCCACGTTCCCGTAGCAAGTACCGCGCTTACTACGTCGCGTGGGTAAAAAACCATGCCCAAAGTCTTAGTTATCTGACTACAGTAAATATCAAAACAGTTCCAAATCATCATTGCAAATTACACACAATGTAGATATGAATTATCATAGTTCAAACTGGGCTAAAAAATTGCGCATGTATGTGAAATTCAGTGAATGTATATTATGATGTACAACCTGTTAGCGTTGCCAGGCTGGCGCTGGAACCTGACTGTTCCTTGACGGAACTTAGTGCTGAGTAGCGTGTCCGGTATGATAAGAATGGTTTTAGCCTTCCAGACCATGCTACTGCATCACCACTTGTGTCATCAGATGATGCAAAGCTTCCTTCCATAGTCAGATTATCTACACACACAAAACTATCGTAATAAAAAAGATGGTCTCACTGAAGGTAACATATCCAAACTTGTCAACTACAACAATTTTTCTTATGCTTCTTCAAAAACAACACATTTAGACTAGTCAAGAATGGCAGCATTAACTACTTCACTAAAATTACTTAGGACCAAGTTTATAATATCTTCTTGTCATCCGAAAAGTATACCGGTAATACAAACATGCAAACACAGAATAAGACTTGGCAAAACACCTAATACATGTAATAACAAGAACCAATCAGAGAGTGCCAACCTCAACCAGGGCAGCTGCTGTAACCCTAATCCTGACCCTAATGTAACATGATCTGAATCAACACCAAAATCTAACAGTTCTCGCTAGTCACACACCACACCCCTCCAACGAAATTTCATCACAATTCATCGACAACTTTGAGTTATTCTGCTGACAGTCAAACAGATAAACACCGGGTAAAAGATAACCTCGTTGGCTAATAATCAAGAACAACACATATAGCTGAACTGTTTTCTAATGCTGACAAATTTCACTAAGATTTTGTCTAGCACAAATCATGTACTGCAAACATTCTTGCACAAAGGCAAAAAAATCAGCCTATTCATTAAGAACAAGGACTCGAAATAAATAAAACCACTAATCTCAATGACTTACACATAATTATTAGTATAATTGAAGTGCTCCGTGAAAGAACCAAACATCTCGATATATTTATTTTTTCCAACCATCACTCAATGGTGTTCTATTTCAGATGTTCTGTTTACTGGTGGAAGGGGAGTGTCAGATTTTAGTGTTTTAAAATATTATTAATTAAATATTAATTATTCGGTTAATATACTGAGCGAATGTCTACATATTTCTAATCGACTGCAGCCAGCTCTTCAAAACCTGCAATAATGTGTTGTTTGGTTGCTCCGCCTGAGAAAATCACTCAAAAAACCAGTGACGCAGCAGAAAACCTGCAATTATAAAGTGTTGTTCTGTTCTTCCACCCGAGATCGTCATGCACGACGTATATATCGGCAGACATTCAGAGAATAACATTAAATGTATCCTGCATGATGATCTCAGGCGGAAGAACCAAACAACTCATTATAATTACAGGTTTTCTGCTGCATCACTGGCTTTACAAGTGATTTTCTCAGTTTCATAGTTGTGGAACATATTTGGTTCTTTCACGGAGCCCTTCAGTTAGTATTAGTATTAATAGTATTATTATTATGCAATCACATCATATGTCAGCCACACATGAAGGTAGCAATTCAAAACGGGCATCTTTACTTCGCTGCTAGTGTACAATTGGTACGTGCAGCATAGATAATCATCAGTAGTCTCCTGCTGTACAGCAGGTTTTTGACATCCTTTCTCTCTTGTCTCCATACCTCTCTATCCTCAGCTGCCCGTTTGAGTGCAACACAGCCATCATCGTTTGCCAAATCATGTACCATTTTTATTCTTCTCCCTCTTGTTGGTTTACCTCTTATTCTGCCTTCAATAATTTCATGCAAAAGTCCGTTGTGTCTTAAAACTTGGCCAATCCATCGATGTTTCCGTTGCTAAATAGACTTCAATATTTGCCTGTATTCATTTACTCTTCTAAGAAACTCCACATCAGTAACTTTGTCAAGCCAGCTGATCTTTTCCATTCTTCACCATATCTGCATTTCAAAAGCTTCTAATTTTCTTCTGTCTGAGTCAATCAATGTCCATGTCCCTGCTGCATGCAGTGCTATATTCCAGATCAAGCATTTCATTCTTTAGTTCCAGGTTCATTTTACCAGTAAAAAATTTCTTCTCCATGAACCCTTTCTTCACCATTGACAACAAGTGAAACAGCTGAGCCAATTCTGATATTTAGGTATCTTTATATCAGAGGATGGATATTGCACAAAAGATATTTGGAGCAGAATTGAGAAGGCAAAGAAAGTGTTTGTGGAGAAAAGGGAATTGTTTACTGGTAACATGAATCAGGAACAAAAGAAGAGAATAAAGAAATGCTTGGTATGCAGCATCCTTCATAATGGCAGAGGTCAGTGTGCCCATACTGGGGAAACAGTGGGGTGCCCATGTCCATTACAACGCTGAAAAATTCCCATTCATTACAGCATGAACTGCAATAAAAAATATATATAGCTGCCTGTGCCTTGTGCAGCAGTGGCTCAGTGGTTAAGGTGGTGGACTTGTGCCCAGCGAGCCCGGGTTCAATTACCACTGGTACCCATATCAGTCATTCAGGTTCAAATCCCACTGGTACCCATATGAGTCATTAATGGTGACAGGAAGGGTATCTGGCCAAAATTATTCCCGTGTGCCAGTAAATTTCATTTGCAGCATTTTCTACCTTGGTACCTCGGTACCTTGGTAGGCACGCACGAGCCCTTGAACAAGGCAGTCAACAACATCAAGTTTGGATGTACCTCGTGCAATGCAGAGTTTAAATACCCATGCGTGCCCGTACTCGTGCGTGGTTACTAAAATACGGGCATAGAATTGTACATTACATCATTATCAAGTCAAACATCTATGCTGACCGTACTTGTTGTGAGACATCAGAGAAGTACTGGTGCCCGTCATCTAGACTAGCCTTCTGATTCGTTTACTGTACAAAACTGTTACTGACATTGCATTTTAAGTACTATTTCATGTTTTAGACATTCTTTTATGTGTAAATGGTTTGCGGCTGACAAGACATAACAGTAAACGAATATGTTATGCTACGACATCAGTAATTGCCTTCATCAATATACTTCAAGGTCAAAGAGTTTTAATACCTTTGTTTTCTCGACGATCACGATATCCATACTTCGTGTATGCAAAATATCACATATTCTATTATACTGTCAGCAAAGTTATAGATTCCGACGTCAAACAATACGAAAAATAAGCTTACATGATTGCCGAAAAATTTGTAAACAAACAACATGCAAAGAATATATAAATTTAAAATCCAAAGTTAACGAAAAAGTAAAACGGAATCTTAACCTTTTCGTGCAACCCGCCCCTATAAATAAGGCACAACTCCCATTTTTCCACTCATTCCGTGCCTATAAACTAATACTACATATATCATCCCTGTTTGCAGATGTTACGTCCAATCCTACCGTAGTGTTTGCGTGTCTTAATGTTTAATCAAGGTGTTTATTCACAGCTGTTAAAGTGGTATTGTGAAGCAGGGGGGCTCACCTCACGAAGCCAGGTTGGAGCAAACCCCATACCCATTCCAAGTTTCCAACCCCACTAATTTGGCATTATTAGGCATAAAATAACACTTTATAGATTCAGTCAGGGGGTTCATACTATCGCAGCTGGGGGGGGGCTCAAATGGGAGCAGGGGGGGCTGACCCCCCCCCCCTCACTTTAACCATTGTTTATTCATCACAATCGTCGCCGCGAGCCGATTCCTCTGGCTGCTGACTACAGTCGCAACTCAACTACTAATCGACACGCGGGGCGCAGCATGCACTAGTCTACATGCAGTCGCTAGGCGGCGCTGACTGTCACTACACCTACGGTCACTGTCCAGTAGCAGCAGTTCCATATCTCCTAACCCGGCCGTCTCTCATCATGTGTTGCGGGCCTCGCAAGCTCATATACTTCTCTTCGATTGCAGCTCAAATCCAGCCAAAACTGAGTTCTATCTTGTTTGCACACGTCGCAATCTGGTAAAATTATCGGACGAATGCCATTTCTTGACTGTCTGTTCATCGGTTATTCACTGTGCTGATGTTGTTGGAGATCTTGGCGTCCTGTTGGACAGTGAGATGACCGTGCAGCAACACATCGGCAAGGTTACCAGCGTATGCTTCTAACACCTTCGGAGGCTTCGACAGATCCGAAATTATGTCAGTCAGACAGTCATAGCACAACTTGTGATTGTCAACGTCATCAGACTCATCACTTGCATCGATTATTGCAACTCCGTCCTGGCCGGTCTTCCTGCGTAGGTTACACTGGCGCCGCTGCAACGAGTACAAAACGCGGCCGCTTGTGATCGGCGGTCACACACCAGTCCTGCACTACAACAGCTGCACTGGCTGCCGGTGAAGTATCGTGTCACCTTCAAGATCGCCACACTCATGCACCAATTCTACACAACCGCTGTCCAGTGTCCATCGTACCTTGTCGACTTAGTAGCTTACAACGCGACAGACCCGCAACGACGTCAGCTTAGATCGTCAACGTACGACGGACACGAACGGAGTTTGGAAAGCGTGCCTTCTCTGTCTGCGGTCCCGACGTGTGGAACAGTCTTCCTGTCACAGTTAGAAACATCGACAATCAATCAGCATTCAGACGAGAACTCAAGTCACATTTTTTTGTGCTTTTTCCTCGTAACTGTCTCCGTTCGTACTCTACTGACTTTGTAATGCAGAGTCGGCCTTGTAGGACTGGGCACTAGCCTATAACTTTTTATTGTATTGTATTGTACAGGATCGAAGAAATTACAAGTTTAGAAATCCGCATAATTCCCGGGAATTGAGCAATGGCTTATTGCCGGTTATTCCCGAACGGGAATTCTGGTGGCCTTGCCACCATCAAGACATGTATGTGCATGCTGGATTCCATAAACAGGAACAAGTTCCATATTCACTAAAATGTAGTTTTCACGCAATCCTGTCTTCTTCAGCATTTTGATACTATGTTTAGGTTACTCGACGGCTTCTAAATATATTTTCTTTCAATAGCTGTTCATTTAGCTCTTTATGGCAGTCACACGTCTTAAACAGAACAGGAAGCAGCACGTGTTGGTTCTAGTTAAGATTGACTCATGTTCTGTTGTCGGCTTTAGGACAGCTGACCGGGAGATTATTGGGTACGAATTACAGTGTCAAAACTTCATGAAATTTTGTGTCAAAGTCTCAGGCCAAGATATCAAGTCATCACAAGCCAGCATGTTCAGAGAGATTGAAAAGCAAACCACAGCTCACAAGTTACAGTTATTGAAGTCAGGGCATAAGTCTCTGCAGACTGGCGACTCAAAGTAGCGCCACTGAAGTTACGACCATATGGCACTATGAAAATTATTATTATTTTAAATGCCCTTGGGTGTGGTATAATTACACAGAAAGCAACAGATTTTCTAAACACAGTGAGTGCAGGGACGTTAATGAGGCCATACATTACAAGACTGGAGCCGAGACAAAAGCGTTCGTGACCAAGGCCAAGGCGTGTATGGATTACACAGCAGATGTTCCATGCATAAAATCTCATGATTCAAGCCAATCCTGCCAAGTGAAGTCATCATCAAAGAAAAAAAAGTCGAGTGCTTTGAAATATCGTATACTCAACGTTTCCACTGTAATGTTGCAGTAACAATATCCTTTATTCTGCAGCACTTTTTGCAAATAATACCCGCAACAACATCGCATCGAAAACTGAAACCATCAACGTAAAACATGGCATGTTGTCAAAGAGATACATAATAAAACCGCTGCTGTTGAATGAGATAAGAATAAAATCCGGATGTATGCAGACATAATCTGTCACCAGTGCCGTGCAGCACCTGCAGTTGCGGGGTTGCACAGCTTGCAATGCGCCACAAATTAAAGAATTCTTGAATATATTTTCAAATTTCCACCACTATAACAGTGCTGTGCTACTGCGAGGGCTGCAAGAGAAATCTTGCCACAAAGCACTAAACACAGTGAGCGCTGTATGCCACGATGCATACCTGAAGAATTTTAAGATGCCAAAACACACAGAACCAGGACACAAGTTTTGTACACTGAGAACGAAACTGTAACAGTTCAGGAACAATGACGTCTGATATTAAAACTGCACTCTAAGCTGCAGTGCAGTGTATTGTAATTGGTCCTGTCTGTGTGTTTGTTTTTGGGTCTGTTACCAAGATAACTCGAAATTATTATTGTGTGCATCAATCCTCACTAAACTGGTTTTGTAGGTAAAGGTAATGACTATCTCCAGCTGATTAAATTTTGGCCGTCCCACGCCCCCGGGAAGGGGGTCTGCAGCGGGACGAAAATTTTTGCCTCCATCTTACTACATCCAGCGCAGAGTGTTTGCGTCTCCCCGAGCGCTTTTTTCATTATATGATGCTATTAAATGCGTAGTATCCATACGACAGTACAGCTACAAAGGATACGCAGCCCTAGAGTTCAATACACTTTTATACGAAGTCTCTCCCAAATTATCAAGTTAAAATAATAATTGTAGAGATAACATGGACACATCATCATCTAATCACTTGGCTTTTGTTTTACTACCTGCTTTTGCACAGTTACCGTGAGTTAGGACCTTTGTGGATTCCGGAGATATTCACAAGCCAGATGCTCTTGCAACGCCTAACCAATACTGTTGAAATGAAAAAGCGCTCAGAGAGACGCAAACACTGTGCGCATACTGGCTGTAGTAAGGTTTGGACATTGCCCGCCCGTTGCAAACACACAAACCCACAGACAGGACCGATTACAATACACTGCACCGCAGCTAGCTAGCGCACAGTGTAAACAAATAATGTACTATATAAGGATATAAAGCCTATATCGTCGCTGTAATCACCAGACCTCCTAAGTGCAATTTTTGTCGATTTTGACATTTTCTAATCAAATAACAATATTATGTATCCTACATATTATGACAAAAAGTCATAATGATAATTTAATAGTAATAACAATAACTTCGTAGGATAGTATCTAAAATATTGGTAAACAGCTGAATTATTACACGTTTTTCGGTCATTTTTTAAACATTTTCCAAATGCGGTTACGAGGTCTGGTGATTACAGCGACGATATGTTGCTGCATACAGAACCACAGCAATGTCTATTTAGTAGTCAAACGACCAGACTTATTTATTACCTGGCATCCAAAAACAGGATTTACAGAACACAGTGCCTACGGAACGATGAATACTGTCAGATGCTGGCTTACTGCTGCTTACGCTCCCAGTGCTTAATTATAGGCAAAACAGCAGATATACAAACGTGTATTGTAGTGCTCACTGTGAGATGAGAAGACAGACCATCACAACATTAACATGAGTGAACAGACTGGTCAGACAAGCCATGCAAATCTGGATGCCAGTGCTAATTTTTTGGTCCTTAAACAGGAAAGTTAGTTAGTTGGTGTTTTTCAGCACAAATAGGCTATATCACGCCATAGAAGTAGGAATATGTATCACATAGGGCCGGGGGAGAACATAAATATCATGCAATAAAACAACGAAATAATACAATAAACCAACACAATCATAAGCTCTCTTCAGACTGGGCTTTATGGAGATGATCTCCTCGCCACGGTTAGGCTTCATCAGAGGGGTCTTTCTAGCCAATCACTTGGCAAGTAATGACAACTTAACTATAACAACCAAAAGACAGAACACATATCAACTAAAATTCACAACACATAAAATGAGGCCCTAATAAGCAACGATACAATAAAAGCGTGTTAAGATATAAAACAAAACCAGACCTGGTTTAGTCGCCTTGTACGACATCCGGCCAGGAAATGGAGCGGGTCCATTCTTACAACCCCGGAGCCCACACGGGGCAGGGAAACCTGCATGATACAATACAGTAAAGTGCAGAGTTGCGAGACTGAACTGCCAATCACATAACTGCATCGCTATGTACACAACACATACGTGTACATGCTAGTCATATATTCCTACACACAGAGTTTCAGCATAATGTACACACTACACACACCTGCATTGCGTGTACGACTTGTACGATAAAAGTAAAGTTCTGATTACACGGAGAATCACACACTAACAACAACAAAACTAAAATCGTGCATGCTCAGGCGCCATTAACAACATACTCTGCAAAACTTAAAAGTTTTACAAACAGCAAAGTTTTAATAAAATTTGTGAAAGCTTCCTACAGCGAATGTCTGTCGCTGTTGATCTATTTACAGTGGACAAAGTGTGAGAAACCAGAAATTATTAGGACTGCCAAATCTGGAGAATGAGGACAACTGTGAACAGCAGACCATACTGCAATGTGCCTATATTTTAAAGGGTTGATTCAGTTTTCGAGTTCAGTAGAAAGCAATTAAGTCTGGTTTATTGTGGCAACTCATTACAGAACGTTAACACTGGTTCACTAAACTGTCTAAAAACTGCACGAGTTTTCTATCACAAAATCGTCCCAAGTTCATGAAACCACTAGTTTCCTGGTGCAAAACTTTTCCATTTTACAGTGCAATCTTTCGAACAAGCTGCTACTCATTCTGTACAGAATCCCACCACGAGAAGATAGCAATGCAAGTGTGATATGGAACACCACAGACTCGAACAGAATAATCCAGCTAACTTAGTGTCAACCCGAAAACTCAACCCTACAGACAGAACTACAACAATGGTTACAATGTCCGTACACTGTGACAAGAGCTACAGATGCACAAAACAATATAATCAGCGACGGCACAACTGTACACATTAGAAAGGAACCTAATTTGATTACGTGACGACGACGAACTGTCACAGACTGGTGCTCTAAATGATTATATAACTACAGTTGCCCTGTGTGAGCTGCAGCGTTCGGTGACTACTGGTCAGCGGGTGAAGCCGACTGGCCCAGCTGAGACGTGCTGCTCCCTACTGGCGCTTCATCAGAGCCGTCGCCACCAGCTGACAGTGTTGCTGACTGAACTACGTGAGGCGGAATCAGTTTCGCACTCAGCGACGGCTTTATCTCAAGCTCTATATTCACATATAACAAGAGTAACAATAAGCAACGAAAAAGCGCTCGGAGGCGATGCAAACACTGCACGCTGGCTGTAGTAAGGCGGACCCACAAACAAGCACACAAATAGACAGGGACGATTACAATACACTGTGCATCTTAGCACGCAGTGTAATGATAAGTTCAATACTGACAAGTTCAGAGCAAATCACTACGATTAACTTCGACCTCTAAACGTCTTCAGCTGGGTGCAGTCACATAAACATCAGTCTGTCTTAGTACACAGTGCGCTAAGCTTAGCGGTGCAGTGTACTGTAATCGCTCACGTCTGTGGGTTTGTGGCTGTGTTTGTGTGTGTGGGTCTGTTACCACGATAACTCGAAATTGCTTGCATCGATTTTCACCAAATTGGGTCTGTAGTTGAAAGTAGTGACCATCTCCAGCTGTCTAAATTTTGGCCGTCTTGCACCACCGGGAAGGGGTCTGCGGTGCGCGAAAATTTTGGCTCTGCCTTACTACGGCCAGCACGGACTCTGTGTCTAAGGGGGGGCTGCAGCGGGGCAAAATTTTTCGCTCCGCTTTACTACAGCCAGCGCACAGTGTTTGCATCTCTCTGAGCGCTTTTTTCATTACTGTCTGTCCTGTGTGCTAACTACGCATCAAAGAGGCCTACATAAACATGGACGTATGTGTGCACGCTCGCATGCACTTACAGCTAACTGATGGTGTCAGGAATGGCATACGGCCAAGAACTGCCCTGTGATCAGAAGTCCCACATTACATGAATGGAGGTGCGCATGACCCCGTATCATGATGCAGCAGTGATTTCAGTGTTGATTGCACTGTTTACCTTTTCCAACAAAACTGCCACTTTTTGCTTTACATGCCCCCATTTGTTAGACTTAACTATATACAATAATCAAAAAATTTAATTTATAAAACAACGCACAACGTACACTAATGAAAACATCTGAAGGTGTATCTGCTAGAAATGAAGGTAGACAAGAAGTGGTATAACTAACACCAGATAACAGAACACAACAGAAGACATGTGATTAAGGCATATATGTAACACAAATTTTATGCAGGGGGAGGTAAAATTTCCTTTTCCCACAGAAAGTGACGACGCCATTATAATAGTGTTGCGCAATCTCACTACCTGTATTATGAAAACTTAATACTCTAAGCTGTCAAAATTTATGAACATGTCACTGTTATCCCTAAACTGATCTTCAACTAAAACCAGAAAAAGATAATTCTCTTGCACTTATGGTATAATAACAACAATCAGGTGACACTTTGCAGTACAGGTAGGCATGTATACATCATTTAGTCTAAATGACGCTTCAAACTTAGTAAAAATTCTTGTAAATGCACCGCTGCTGCTTTCTACCATTTTCAGCATGCCATCATCCCTCGGAACACTAAAGGAAAAACAGAATCCTACCGGTAGCAGAAAAGTTGAACATGGGAGGCAGAGTTTTCCCATTAGGAAGACGAGTTGTTGGCTGTCGCAGCTCGTCAAAATACGCATGAACACAAGCATCAAGTGGCGCTATGCGACGTGTGGGAGTGTACTCCAGCAGCTGTCCAACGAGATCCATTGCCTCTGCTGGCGTACGCGGTCTAAATACCTGAAATAGAAAACAGACAATCTGCAATTCGGTAAATCAGTTCATAAATTCTGCAACTGCATTTAGACCGGTTGTTAAACTGCGATCACATTATAGCGGGAATACAGTACTGACCTTTGTCCACGGATGGGCTTTAATCTGAGGAAACTTGAATTCCTGATAGTTCTGGTTCATGTCACGTATCTGTTCACGCGAAGGAGTTCCAAGCACTTTGATAATTTCGACAAGCTGGTCGACGCCACTGTCACCGGGGAATATCGGCTGACCCAGCAGCAGTTCAGCCACAACACATCCAGCTGACCACACATCTGTACACACGCATCACACATGCTACGAAACTGTGTCCAATCCTCAGCTTGAACAACTGAAGGAAAAGAAAAGAAAAGAACATTTTCGATATATTTCGAGAAATTTCGAGAAATTTATTTTTTCTGCCCATCAAGCAGTGGTATTCTATTTCCGATGTTCTGTTTACTGGTGGAAGGGAAGTGTCAGATTTTAGTGTTTTGAAATATTATTCATTAAATATTAATTATTTGGTTAATATACTGAGCGAATATCTACGTATTCTAATCAACTGCAGCCAGCTCTCCAAAACCTATTGTAACGTGTTGTTCGGTTCTTCCACCCGAGATCGTCGTGCATAAAGCATATATCGGCGGATGTTTTTGGCGGACGAAAATCACTCGTAAAGCCAGTGATGCGGCAGAAGACCTGCAATTATATCGAGTTGTTCGGTTCTTCCACCCGAGATCGTCATGCACGACACATATATCGGTGGACGTTCACAGAATAACATTTAAAGCGTCCTGCATGACGATTTCTGGCGGAAGAACTGAACAACTCTATATAATTGCAGGTTTTCTGCCGCGTCACTGGATTTACGAGTGATTTTCTGTTTCATAGTTGTGGAGCATATTCGGTTCTTTCACAAAGCCATTCAGTTGTTCTTACACTGCTGAATAACATGGCAGCTTTCAGTCTGGCATATCATCACAGCAACTTGAGCAGGACTGGAGAAAGCAGGAGAACTGGCCACCATGTTGCATAGCAGTGTGTTATAGGGTCCAACTTAAGTATGCATACACACTGTTATTCTCTCTCTCTCTCTCCGTTTTAACGGCCATTTTCCGGGTGGACCTGGGTTAGCCGGTACCAGAATGTCTCCATTCTGGATTTTGTTGGAGCTAAGAGTGATGGAGGTGGTGGTAACAACTAGAGCTATAAGACATGAAAGCTCCAGTAAAAATGTCACCGTCAACAAACCAACACCCAGTTTTCTTTACAGGCCGGATGCCCTTCCTGTTGCCCAACCAACAGTGTCAAAGCACTGAAAGATAAACATGCACACACACTCTCTCTCTCCGTTTTAACGGCCACCTTCCAGGTTAACCTGGATTAGCCGGTGTTCATTGAAGCAAAGGATGATGGAAGCAGTGGTGACAATTGGAGCTATAAGCCGCTCAAAGCTCCAGTCAAACCACCACCACCAACAAACCAACACCCAGTTTTTTTACAGGCTGGATACCCTTCCCCTTCCTGTTGCCCAACCAACAGTGTCAAAGCACTGAAGGTAAAAATTTCACATTCCATGGACTTGCTCACCCCAAGCTCATCTGTGGGTCTTCCAACTCTGACCACAAATAGCTCCTGGTTACCTTGGGGAGGGTTGCCATGCCCTCATCAGCCCTCTGATGCCAGAACCCCATACACACTGTTATTCATAAAATCAAATTATTACCAATTCCATTCTTAAACATGCTGCAGGGCTATTTGCCTTTCTCTTCCATCCAACGTATCTTGTCACGTCTTGCTTTCACAGTATTCATCTTCAAACCAAACCTTTAACTTCAATTCCAGATATCCACTTCACTATCTTCTCACACAGACACCTCATTCTTTGCCATCAAGATCAAGCCGTCAGCACACCGCAGCTCTTTTATAGCATCTTTAGTAACAACTTCCAACTTCCAGCATAAATAGCAGAGATCTTAATACAAATCCCTGCTGGAGTCCCACTTCACGTCAAATGTCTCTTGCTGCTGTCTGTGCATCTTCGTACATGTCTGTGACTGCATTCACCACATACACTTTCTTACAGCCATACTGGTACTCTATCGAATGCTTTAAAAAGTCTACAAAAGCAAAATTGTTTCTTTCATTGACTTACACATTTTTCCTGCATCGAATGACAACAGGTGCACAGCTTAGATGGAACACTGCTGTCGCGTCTCAAAACACGGCCAATACATCCAGGTTTCCTTTGCCAAACAGAAATCAGTATTTGCCTGTCTTCATTTATTCTTCTGAGATTTCCTCATTAGTAACTTTATCAATCCAGCCATCTTTTCCGTTCTTCTCCACATCCACATTTCAAAGGCTTCTAGTCTTCTTCTGCCTGTCTGAGTAAATGTCCATGTCCATGTCCATGTCTCTGCTTCATTCCATAACAAGCATTTCATTATACTGTGCGCTAGCTGCGGCACAGTGTACTGTAATCGGCCCTGTCTGTTTGTGGGTCTGTTACCGCAATAACTCGAAATTGCATGCATCAATCTTCACCAAACTTGGTTTGTAGGTAAAGGTAGTGACCATCTCCAGCTGATTAAATTTTGGCTGTCCTGCGCCCCCGGGAAAGGGGGTCTTCGGCAGGGTGAAAATTTTTGGCTCCGCCTTATTACAGCCAGCATGCAGTGTTTGCGTCTCTGTGAGCGCTTTTTTTCATTATTCTCTTCTTTTGTTGCTGATTCATGTCACCAGTAAGTATTTAATTCTCCACAAACACTTTCTTTGCCATCTCAATTCTGCTCCAAATATCTTTTGTGTAATATCCATCTTATGATATTAAGCTACCTAAATATTTAAATTGGCTCAGTTTTACCACGTTGTCCATCGACTGCAACGTCCGCATCAACACATTATTTACAGGTCATTTTGGAGACGAGTTCGAATCATGTACATCACCTTTGTGTTTTCGACATTAATCTTCATATCAAACTCTCTGGTGACCTTATTCAGGTTATCCATTAGTTGTTGTAACCCTTTCTGTCAGCTACCACTGCCTTGTCACCTGAATATCTGACGCTGTTAACTACACGACCACCTACTGGAATTCCAGTTTACTGATCATCAGTTGCTTCTCTAATCACTGCTCCATCATACATTAAAATACAATATTGGGGATAGCAAACATACTTGCCTTACCCCACCTTTTATTGTATACGTTCCAAATCAATTCCCTTTCTCCCCAATCCTCTCCAATGTTCTGTAGTATCGTCATTAGTTGGTCCAGTCTATACAATCAAAAACTTTTTCATAATCAACATGGCAGACATAGACTTTATTGTTGTATTCCAGGTTTTTTCATACAACGCATGCAATGATACAGATGCATCTCATGTGCCATGACCAGTCCTAAAACCAAACTGATCCTTCCCAAGGTATGACTCTGCAGTAGATTCTAGCTTGACAGTTAAAATCTCCAACACTATGTTTAATGCACGTGAAAATAAACTACTTGTTCTAAAAACAATCTTATCTTGAGCTCTATGTTTTTTTCTTTTTTTATATGTCAAAATTACATGGTAGGTCATTTCAGACACACACATTCAAACTAATCAGTTATCAACATTATTAAGATCAAAATGTTGTAAAAATATCAGAAACGAGAACATTATTTCTGATGTCTGAAAAGTTAGGTTGAAGACAGAAAGTGAATTCTGTGCTTACGAGCGTGCATCTTTTAATATCACTAGCAGTCACTTTGATGACAGAAACAGTTACCGATCTGCGACGTATAGTCTGTTGCTCCAAAGATGAGTTCCGGTGCACGATAATATCGAGAGCAGATGTATGAGACATTTGGTTCACCACGAATCAACTGTTTGGCACTGAATCACAAACAAAAACATAATACAGTACCAAGAAAGTAAAAAGTAAAGACCTTCCCTCATGGATCCAGAGGATGCTGATCTTCATTTCATTAGCCATCAGCCAGACACCAGCATATGTATTTACTCAATATACTGTACCTTGCATGATATCTGGACAATCTCTAACCAGGTAAATAAGTCATGAAAATTATATCAACATGTGTGTTAAGTCAACTGAAACTGAATTAGTAAAATGCTGACATCATGACTCCAAGGTCGTGTTAAGCAGCTTTGAAATGCTGCATTACATCAGAAGCATCAGTCGCCGTCATCAACCCAGTCCTGTCACATTTGGTCGTCGTGTTGATTCTGTTCTGCTGCAACTACAGCAACATTTGTTAGACTGCCATGTTACCTCACTGACAGTGCACAGCCAGTCCTCAGTGCCACTGCATGCTCGTGTTCTTGTCATCAAAGAATGAGCATGTTATAATGCCATTGCCACTTTAACATCTCCACTGGCTGCATTTACTCCCGACATATTGGGTACAAGCTTGCCATGTTTGCTGATTGCATGGCTCAGCACTATCATAGGTGCACTAGTGGCTGTGTGGTAGGGTGCCGGATTTGCAATCGGGAGGTTGCAGGTTCGAATCTCGGCCTGGGCTACTTCGCACCAAGGTCTACTCAGCCTTCCATCCCTCCGGGGTCGGTAAATGAGTACCAGCTGTGGCTGGGAAGGTAAAGGCAGGTATGGCTCATTCCGATTGCGGATGAACATTTGGGTGTGCAGGTAAAACTGTGAAATCCCTTGAGAACATGTGCCATACCTGAGCGCTTCTGCAGTGGCGGTTCACTACGAAGAGGTGCTATATCAAGTGTATGCATCTTACCCTACCCTATACCTTGCCAACAAACTGCAACTCGTGGCTCACCTCGAATCCAGGTGCTGTCTTTGTTCATCATCCCACGAATGTGCCTCTGCACCACTCACTCACTATTGCACATTGCCTATTGCTGATTAGGTCCGGAAGAGACTATGGCATATTATGAGACAGATGTTCACCAGAAGTTTTCCATGTTTTACATTGAGCAACCAGATCCTGCCTGTTACTGTCAACATTTCATTTCTGCACTGACATGTTGTTTGGTGGCCTCGGTCTACTTTTTGTTTATGCCAACTTATCTACGATGATAATGATACAGCTGCAGGACATTGATAACAGTTAAATGACGTCAGAAAAAAAATTCAAGTGTACGAAGAATAGTAATTATCAATGACAATTAATAATTACCTGGGGTACTGGCATCAGAGGGCTGATGAGAGGCATGGCTACCCTCCCCAAGGTAACCAGGAGCTATTGGTGGTCAGAGACAAAGTTAGAAGACCCCCAGGTGAGCTTGGGGTAGGCAAATCCATGGAATGTGATATTTTCCCTTCAGTGCTTTAACACTGTTGGTTGGGCGACAGGAACGGCATCCGGCCTGTAAAAAACTGGATGTTGGTTTGTTGATGGTTATGATTTGACTGGATCTTTGCACGACTTATAGCTCCAGTAGTCCAGTTGTCACCACCACCTCCATCATCCTTTGCTTCAATAAACACCGGATAACCCAGTTTCACCTGGAAAATGGCCATTAAAACGGAGAGAGAGAGAATTAATAATTACCACACATGCTGTCTAATAATATTGTCTCCCTTTGAACATACTTAATACCATGTGTCTCAAGAAATGACCGCTAGGTTTCTTCTATAACTCAAAGTAGCTTGAGCCTATCGTCATAATTTTTGGCACACAGTATCCTGAACATCATAGTTTCTGAATGCATATTTTCCCATCTCACCTCAGTTGTGCTGATACACTACCAAGAAACATTAGCAACTGAAAAGTCACGTTGTTTTTCTTTGAGTGGGTGGCTCTGGAAATGAAACGACCAAATGATGACCAACGAATTCGAGTATTCTGTGAAAATTCACGTACTGACTGATTTGTCCGTGGAACACCTTCCTCGCGTAACATGAGGTCATCAACAAGCCAAGTCCTCGGAAGTACGCACAGTTCATGGTCTACCACTCTCTCGATGCCTGTCAACTGAATCGGTGTCTATGTTTTCTTGGCAGCTTCTGAAGACTTTGCCCGTCCCAATTCTCATCTCAAAATTCTTTCAGCAGCTTCTGTGCAGTGTATCCTTTAAACTTATAGAAATTTCTAATCATTTTTTTCCTTGAATGCTTACAAACAGTAGTAACGTGTGAAAATACGTCATCCGCCACCATGAAAAATTGCAAAGTAAAGTAAGTAAACACGAGGTTTCATGTGAAATTATAACTGCTTTTAGAAGCCAGGATTATCGTGATATTGCAAGTCAAATATTAATGAATACTGTTTCAATTTTCTCCGAGTTATGGCAGATTAAGTTGTGGACATTTTTTGAGACAGAGTGTACCGGGTGCGGCAAAATAAAGTAGCCCCCTAGCATCTTTTGCGGTTTTCTCAGCAACCGCTTGGAATTTCAACGCAAAATTTTACACACTTACTTAATCATCATTAATTTTGTGCATTTAACAGTCGTATCAGCATATAATTATGAGGGGCGTTCAAAAAGTTTTGCAACTCGACCATAAAGAAGAATGGAAATGTTACAAACTGCACTTTATTTTTCAATATAATTACCACTGAGTTCAATGCATTTGCGACATTTTTCTGGCAGACTGTTAATTCCACTAAAAGAGAATTCTTCTGTCTGTCCCTCCAGCCACTCCTTTACAGCCTCCTTGAGCGCTTCATCGTC
>Ga0049107_10000092_pt1 | contig 22524 bp, 18 predicted proteins | sample WorMetilPIANOSA1_FD_61187 | JGI IMG/M metagenome (GOLD analysis project Ga0049107, IMG submission 61187) | Marine gutless worms symbiont microbial communities from Max Planck institute for Marine Microbiology, Germany - Olavius ilvae PIANOSA.1 | ecosystem: Host-associated > Annelida > Digestive...
AACCCGGGTTAGGGGTCACTCAAGGTCATCGAAAATTATACCATTCAATCCGGCACCCATGACTTCCTATTAACGTTCCATAGTAACCATCGGCCTATCTCGCACCGTTTCCGAGATAAATGGTGATTTCTGTCGAAAATCACATGAAAATCGCCAATTTTTCCTACCCCCTGTGTATTTAACGCCCCCACTGAAGGGGTTCCCATTGGAATTGGGTATTGGCGCAGGGGTCAGAAGAAACTAGAATGATGGGGCTACCAGATGGTCGAAAAAGTTTAAGTTAGGTTTAGCCGTTTTGATACAATACCGGCGTGTGACGGACAGCCAGCCACGTCACTGTAGCAAGTACGTACTGTGCATATCTGCATCGCGCAGTAAAAATGTATTACTTGGAGGTTGAGGGAGCCAGACAAAGAGCTAGGCTCAGGAAAATATGAAAGACGTTGTGGATAAGGATGTGAATGATTTGCCCTCAAAACCAAGTGATGCTTGGATTGTAGTAAATGTAGGGAAATGATTTGAGAGAATTGAAGTGACAGCAACAGAGACAATGAGCTGAATACGAATTGTACATTTCTGGTGCCTGCCGGCTCACCCAGGTTAACGTGAATTAAGGACCGTTAAATGAGTTCATTGTTTTGTGTACGTAGTTGTTGACACTCGGCAACTGTTTGTTGTGTTTGTCATTCAGTGTATGCAGTGAACCTGGCTTCACTTTGTCCCTTTTCACTTTCCAGTCTGATTGCGTATCAGAAATATGAATGGCCTCACGTGCACCCACCAGCCAGACGAGCGACGTCGGCCAAGCAGACAGATACAGCAGTGGAGTCAACACAGCACTTCACTGTGCCACGTGGTACTGGGCTTTCATCAGAAAGTCGACGGGAGTCGGCTACTGAATCTGTTTGGAACTTGCGTGTTCCAGTCAACGGTGCAAGTGGCAAGTTTTCTCCAATTTTGCATTATGCTGATTTCTTCATAGACGCCTTGTTGTCAGTAGATGAGTAGATAATTTGGGCAAATAACACAAAATGTGTGAATTACGATGCAGAGAAATAAATGTGAGAAGCAAAGTGCCAATTAAATAACGATTTAGAAGTTTTGATATGAGTTGTAAATAAAAATTGCTTTAGACTAACATATTCATTGTATATTGACAATGATGTATTGGTTTATTTTTATCTGAGAAATATTCTGAAGATAGTCGTATCTTTCAGTTAAACACTATCACCTTGGCTTTAGGACTGTAATATTCTGGGTGTAATGGCTGTTTGGACATCCCGAAAGTTTGGGAGTTTTGGACCCATCAACTTATGACAACAAAATAGACTGTGCAGCTGCAGCTAACATGAAGCTAATGGAGCTTCTGCAACAGACTGCCGTTTAGCGCGTTAATGTACCACGTGTACAGTTTTATGATAAGTGTGTAAATATATACAGTTCCTGTCCTGTCCATATCTGTTCCCTGCATTAAGGTGATAGTAGGGTAATTGTTTGAAAGTATGCAGATTTGTGTAATGGACTGATATGCTGTGTCCCTAGGCTGTGAATCTGTACATGACCTTTGTTCTGAATAGTTGATGTTAATGATTTGATTTGGTGTACAGAGTGATAACTTTCCACATAACAGCTGCACTTATGCTGCTTGTTGCGACAATCATTGACCAGAGTAGGCTATCACTGTGGTGCTGTTTGGTACTGCAGATGGCATGGATGAAGACGAAATGTTGAATGCATGTCCAAAGGGCGGTGTTGAAAGACTTGCTGAACTGTTTCCCACGTAAGAAAGAGTACTTTGATGATTGTAGTTGCTGTCAGTGTGTGTGCGTGGAAGTAAACGGTGCAAGTGTTTGTACATTATTTTAGCTTATCTGCCATCTCAGTCATTTGCATGTACCAGCGTTTTAGTAACCTGCACTGAGGCCGACACAATATGCCTCCACCCCCTGCAAGTGGTGACTTGAACAGCCACCCAGAGTGGCCTGGTGACCTTGACCTTTTGACCGTGTAACTGGTGCAGAATTTCACCATTGACACGGAAAACCTTCCTGCCAATTTTGATGTTTATGCGACTTTTCATTGTGGATTTATGGGCAAACATGCATCAGACTGACGACGTGGCGTTATAACTTTGACCTTTGAGGTCACCGTGCATTCGATGATGTGGGTCATCGTACTCCATCTGTGTACCGAGTTTGAAGTTCGTAGGCCTTCCCATTCCGAAGATATTGGTGATCTTCGGTCACGGCATTAATCGGCCTGGTCACCTTGCCCTTTGACCTTTTGACCTCTAAATGGGGTCATGGTTACCCATGTTATGGCTTGCTTCCTGCCATTTTTCAGCTTGCTACGCCTTTCCATTTTCAACGTCAGGTACGAGACAGACAGACAGATGGTCAGACAGACGACAGCCATCAATGCTTAAGTCCCCACCACATCGGGGCGGGAGCATAATTTTTTTATAATGGCTATGCAGCGTTGATCTTATTGTACATTTAACACCGTTTCTAAATAGTATTAATTGTTCATTCTTCTGTTACTTATAATTTATATCGTGCACACCGTGAACGGCACTGAATGGCCTTATCTGTGCCCGTTAAGAAACTAATCACTCACTCACTCATGCACCCCCCTTTCCGTTTGGCCGCATCTGTTTAGTGATGCTTGTCATGAGAAAAGGAGGGGAGAGCAGTTGAAATGGTCCCTGGCATTTAGGCAGTACATTGGAAGTTTTCCATGTGCACAGCTACCAGGACCAGTTCATACAGCCCATTTGGGCCGAGTTTTTTTTGTGTATTTAGCCTAGGTTTGTGCTTTGTGTGTTCATTTGTGGTTTTTGATTTGTTTGTGTGTCCCCATTCTTTTATGTGTCCCTGGGCAGTTGAGTCATCTTGCTTACAGGTTTTTGGCGCTAGCGTAAATATTTAAATGAGCCTCCTAGAGCTTTAGCTGCCTCCACTATAGCGTGGGTTAGGAGCTAGCTCCATCCCTTTTGGGCCGTGGTGAACAAAAGCAACGCGGGTTAAGGTGGTTATTACGTTGCTGGCCTTCGGTTAATGAATGAAAGGTGCACATCACTGCTCAGGGCCCCCTGTCTCCGAAATGACCTATACTGTGTCGAGTAGGACGTTAAACTCTACTATACATACATACTTACTCATGCACAGTGAAGTTGTGCATGTTTTATCTAGGCCAACTCGGGAGGAGCTAGAAGCGATCACAATGGAGCCAACTCGCATTGTAATGGACCAGAATTGGCTGGCCTCGCATGTCCGGGGTGTCTGCGGAGGACAGATGCCACCGCTCGTTGGACCGTATGCAGTTCCGTACCTAGTCGCCCAGCTGGAGGGGATGCGGAAGCACTTCATTGACGATGATGATTCTGTGTGTTAAGCGGACGTAGAGTCACTGAAACGTAGCAGTACTGTTTCGTGATACAATGATGCTCAGTTCAAAAGAGTCCTGCCGTGTATGTGTCAATATTACAGTGAAAGAAGTACAAAAAAAACGAATTCTGTTAAGTCGGTTGGGGTTTAACGGCACTTTCAGCACAAATAGGCATTTTGCCATCAGAAATTCTGTTAGGCTGCCAAATCTGGAAAATAAGAATATTACTGAAAAACAGTAGTAGAATGTGCCCATAGTGTTTTGACTGAGTCATGTCCAAGCACAGTCAGAAGTGCAGCATGTAGTTGACAGTGGTAATGGATTTTATATTGCATATACCGGTACCATACAAAACTGTCAGGCTAAGTTGTCTTAAAACTGCAAAAAATTCCAGTCACGAAGTCACCGTACGTAGTTTGTGAAATAGTGAGTTTTCTGCTGCGAAATGTTAACTGTTGTACAGTTTTTCTGTGTTGGTGCTGTTTCCATTGCTATTTTTGATGTTCTGATATTTCAAAGAAAATTTTCTTTGATGTGGTGATTTTTCGTGGCTTGGCAGACATCCATGTTATGGCCCACAAAGCAGTATTGATTACTACACGTGATACAACTGTATACTGTTCAGTGTCATAGCCACGGGGCCATCCCCCAGTCCTCTATGCACGAAATGTTTTTGGCTATAAATTTGGTGTTTTCACATCGCATGTAGGCATAAATTTTAAAAATTCTCCCAGACCGCTTCATTAGGTAAAGGTAAATAGTGCCACGCCCCGAAGGGACGGATGCGTGGGTGCTCATCTCCCTGTCTTTGGCCGTTGAGCCCATAGGTGGATAAACCACGGTGTCTGTGACGCATGGCCAGTGCGACGCCAGACATACGGTTACCTTTCCAGCTTATGCCGGTACCAAATTTATACTGCTTGGTGACAGTTGGCTGCTCAGGATATTAATTCTATAGCATAACGCGCCTGAATTCACTTGACCCGCACAGGCCCGGATTCGAACCCAGGCCGGCCGGTACGCTGATCAGGCCAGAGACTAAAGAGAGCACGCATTTAACGTAGCGTAGTGGACACACGCTACCGCTGTGCTAAGTAGACAGCCACCACTTCATTACACCTTTCCCCAATTCAGATTTCTACTAGCAGTACATTTGACACGTTTAATAAATATTACACGTAATCCAGCGCATACGCCGGCCCAATCAGTGTACAGAATAACGCAGACAATTATCGACATTGAAATCTGGTACTTTTGTTAGCTATATGATACACTCTAGGAATATGCATGTCACGAAAAATATGTGTGAACTGTTAGCAGCTGCAGTAAAGTATTAGTGAAATGCTGAAAACGCAGTGTGCAACAAATCCATCAAGTCCTATACACACCATGTAAGGGACCGTTCAATAATTACATCGCGCTTTTTTCTGTACTTTTTGACCCCCCTCACTCTGTCACAGGTTGTCACACTTTTGACTACCCCTCCGAAAATTACGTCACACTCATTCAACCCCCCCCGAAACATGAAAAAATGTATGAATTAGAATAAGATTCCTTTCACAGTCAATATTTTTACACTCAACTTATTTTGCGCAGCAGTTACTCGTCAGTCCACGGTGATGACAGGTGGTCAGATGTGCTGACTATCAGAAGAGTGGTTCCAGTTGGTGCATTGACAGTGAACTGCTCAACACCTGCAGTAAGTAAGTGAAAAGTGAGCGTGACGTACGCAATGTACAACCTCCCCCTCCCCCTGTCACTCTTTGACCGACCCCCTGCCCCGTCCGAGCGTGACGTAATTATTGAACGGTCCCTAACCACGGCTTGCTATGTACATGCGTAGGGCCTCCGGCTATCACAGGACCCGCTGTCTGCAAAACTACGATAAAAACAAGAAGGTTAACTACCGCAAACAGACCGCGCGTCAGCATTCTTGTCACTAAAAAATTTGGCCAGGCAGCTAGGGGGCGTGGTCGACCCTGCAAAATTTTCATCGCATCAACTTTGATTACCATGCAAAATTTGATTGCTGTTTCTCATACTGTGTGGCACATGTAGGCAGTCCCAAAAGTTTTGGGGACGCTGGAGACCAGCCCCTAGGATGTGGGCGTGGCTAACCCTCAAGAAACATGGCTCCTCCCATATCTCTATGCCAAATTTGGTCGCTGTAGGTCAAACCATATGGGCGTAGGTATAGGGGTCCCAAAAATTTGGGGAACGCTCTGGCCCCATGGGGGCATGGCTGACCCCGTAGAAGTACGCCCTTACCCACATGTGTCACCTTGCCAAATGCGGTCGTTCTCGGTCAAAAGGTATACGATTGTAATTATGGAGAATTGTCAGGAAAATGACTCCTCGCGTCCTGCATTTGCAGGTGGCTCAAGGTAATCGGAACCAACACGGATCGATCGCCTATCTGTGACTTCCTATTTGTGATCAATAGTAACCATGGATCTCTTACCGTTTTCGAAATAAACGGCAATTTCTCTTGAAAATCAAAAAAATCCCCCCACACCCGGGTATTTAACGCCCCCCCCCCCGATGTGTGACGGACGGACGGATTTGCTAAGAGAATATCGTTATGCTCGTGCTGTCGTACTTACAACAGTGGCTGTGGCTGTCAAACACCTGAGGTAGCACAGACAAACGTTAAAATTAGTTAATTGCGGTGTTACAATATGTGTTATAATTTGGAAGTTACCAGGTCGCAAAATTTTGCGAGTGTTAACCAGCTATGAATTCATAGCATTTTGCAACTTAATAAGTGTGGTCTTGTAAAAAAACACTGACCTTTACAGTAAACGTTTTAACAAGTGTAGCTAGCGCAAACAGGTCGCGCATCAGCATTCATGTCACAAGCATGTTGGCCCCGGCCAGGGGCATGGTCGAAGTGTAAAAGTTTCCTTTCATCTAGTTTGATCATCGTGCAAAATTTGGTTGCTGTATATCATCCATCGAGTGGGTCATCACATATTGATGTCTGGCGACGAGTGACATCAACGACCGTGGACTTCCAAATTGCTTGTTCTTGCGTGTACTACTGGGCGTAGGTAAAGGTCCAAAAAATTTACGGGCGCTGGATCCCAGCCCCTAGAAAGACACCCCTCCCACGTGCGTTACCCTCCCGAATTTGTTACTCCTAGGTCAAACGATAGGAGCGTAATTACGTCGGAGATCCTCCTGAAATAATTTGACCCCTCGTGTCCCGTCTTTCAAGGTCACTCAAGATCATCGCAACCAACACGGATCATTCGGGTACCTAGGAACTAGTGTTCAGTAATGGGCTAAGCCATATGGGCTTATGTCGGAGCGTTTCCGAGATAAACGGCGATTTCGGTCAAAAATAGCTAAATTTTCTCACCCACGGGTATTTAACGCCCGGGCTGAGTGGCTAACATCGGAATTTTGTAACGATTGTAGGGCTGAAAGAACTAGAATGATGCTCCTACCAGAATATCAAAAAGTGTGACGATATGTGCATATGTTTAGACACAATACCGGCATTGGACAGACGGGCAGAATTGGTAAAACAATATCGCGCTCTGTATGCTGTGAATGCTGACGCACGATGAAAATTCGTTAACATTTTTCGCTTAGCGAAAAACAAACTCATGATAGATTGTTATCAACGTTGAGAAAGTGCACGGACAAACAAACCCCTGCGTGTGATCTGTCAAAATTCCGTGTACGGACAGGGTTTATATAGTTAAAGAACTCGTGCATGAAATAATAAAGTATGCAGAGAGTTGTTATTCAGCGATGTACGGTAGAGCCATTGACGATCGACGAACGTCTGGCCGCTCAGTATCATCATCGTCGGCTTTCGATGTCTTCGGTCTTGCGCCGTGAAGTGAATCCTTCGTGGGTGGCTTGTTGTTGAAGGATGTTTCGTCGTCTGCTCCTGTCATCGGTCTTGAGGCTGTCGGGTGATCAGCATTGGGCAGGCCGTATGGTGCTTTGCCCCTTGGGACAAGCGGTTGGTGAACGTTGTGTTCGTCTGGCTGAGGGTGAGATCCTCCGCTCAGCTTTTCCTCCAGCATTTTCACCTTGTTGGCCATGTTTTCCTGACGTATCACACACGAATACATTCCGTGTAAGATCGGATAAGAATGGGTGTTGTCACCGACAAATGCATCTGCAGTAGTCACAGTGCAAATGAAAAAAGCGCTCAGAGAGACGCAAACACTGCGCGCTGGCTGTAGTAGGGCCTAAGGCGGAGCCAAAAAAATTTCGCCCCGCTGCAGACCGCCTTCCCGGGGGCGCAGGACGGCCAAAATTTAATCAGCTGGAGATGGTCACTACCTTATCTACAGACCCAGTTTGGTGAAGATCAATGCACGCAATTTCGAGTTATCATGGTAACAGACCCACAAACACACACACAAACAAACCCACAGACAGGACCGATTACAATTCACTGCGCCGCTAAGCTTAGCGCGCAGTGTAGTTAGAACTTAGAATGACACAAAGGCCGCTGATGTGAAAATTGAAAGTGGACTTGGTTACAAATCTTCCCAAGTCCGAGTCCAAGTAAAGTCCAGCAAAAATGGACTTAAGTCCTGACTCGAGTCCAAGTCCGGACTCGAGTAGGCTACTACAAGTCTGCTAAAATGATGCATGCTACGGAAATTTGTGAAGCCGTTTAATCGAAATTACTGTTGAGTATTGTCGAAAAAATCACTTTTTGCTCTTGAGATGAGATGGTATAAACCTGGTGCCAATTTTCCTCGTGTACCGAAAGTTATAAAAATCAGTTGGTTTTTTCATGGAGTTATTCAAAAATTAAAGGGGTGGGGATTGAGACACGCATAGAGTTACAGAGCGGACACACATATAATGTTCAAAAACATGACCGGTCTTCAGCACGCAATGAACTCCTAACTACAGACCTGTATGAGATTGAAAGCCATGGCAATGATGGCGAGCCCGAGTACAATGTAAATGCCGTCGATGATCATTTTGACGGCGCCGCCGTCGTTGACAATTCCTGCGGCAAATCCAGGCACGACGTCGCCGAAGCCGATCGTTGAAATGGTCACGAAACAGAAGTAGGCGGCTTCCATCGCCTCCCACCCCTCCCAGACACCGAACAGCACAGTGCCCATCAAAATGTAACCGGCGATGATCAACAGCGTCACAGTCAGCGGGATACCAATTGTCGGAAACTGCAGTCAGTAAAAACAGAAAAAAATATGCGTCATCATCAGTATCATACTCAGGGAAACCTTCCAATCAAGCAGAATTTGGAATAGTACATACAGTGGCAGATGATATAATTCTCCATTCCTCCAAATGTCTAAAAGACTCAAGTTAGTAGTCTATTTATCCACAGAAATAAGCATAGGACGAACAAAAAGCAACAACAATAATATCAACCTTTAATTTAACAATAAAGATTTATAAGAGTCATGCGAAACAACCTGTGCGGGAGGCCGCCACAATATGCCCCCGCCCCTGCAAGTTGACCTTTGACATTTTGACCTTGAAAGTGGTGTCCGAGTCACGTGTGACCTGGGCTACCTCTGTGCCAATTTTAGTCTTCATAGGCCTCTGTTCTCGACTTAGGCCCGTTGTACGCGACAGACGTCAGACAGACGTCAGACACGCATCATCGCTTAATGCCTCCGTCCTATGGGGGCGGGGACATAATAAAGCTTAGGAAGACTAATAACATTTGAACACCAAAGTCAAAGGTCAAATGCTGGAGCACCTCGTCGTCGACTAGATCGTCATAGTCGTCGACGACGACCGGTGCGTGCTGGTCGCGGGTACTGCGGCGCATCTGTTCCTGATAGAGTTCGGACAACGACGGCGGCGGGTTGCCATGTTGGTGGCCGGCCAGGTCGCGAGGACGGCGCTCGGCGGCCTCTCGCTGGCGACGGCGGGCGCGCTGAGCGCACAGGCCGCAGCAGCACAGCTTGAAGTAGACGAAGCGAAACACGTCGGCCATCGTCTCGCCGATCAGCGCCACGCACACCAGCATGATCGGAATACCGATCATCGCGTACACGACCACCGTGATGCGACCCCACGTCGTCTTGGGTGCAATGTTACCGTAACCTACACATATTGCCCAGCCGCAAACTAGCGCTGTGAACGCTATATTCATCTTCGCCAAGGATGTTGTGTTTTTGCCCTTGTACAGTATACATAAATGTGTACGAATTTTATGACATTTTGGTGCTGTGTAATAGGCTACAGGCGTAGTGGTGCAATGGTGTAGTTGCACCATGGTAATCTAAGTTCTGCAGCAGGTGGTGAATGACCAAGTGGCGCCGACCTGGTGCAGAATGTTCTGTGTGCAAATTGGTATTTAAGCTCTGTTTTGTTTTTAGTCATCCTCGGTTCGACGGTTGGCTGCAACATGAACCAGTCTTCTACAGTTGTCTCGATCAGCTGCCTTCTCTCTCCGGTGTCATTTCGGCCCATACGTTGGCATTATCCAACTATGACGTTCTCTCGGTTGTCCTTTTCTCTGTGCTGGTATTGTTCCTCCTATGAAGTCCTCCAGACATGGCGACAGTTTCCGCATAATGTGTCCCAAGTAAGGTAACTTTGTCTTTTGACTGCTTGCAGAAGTTCTTTCCCTCATTACCTCCTCCTCTTGCCTTTGTGTGTTCGTCTGTCTGTCTGTCAGCAGGGTGACCCAAAAAGTTGCCGACCAACTTTGATGAAATTTTTCAGAGGAATAGGAAGTGTAACTAACAAGAGCTGATTAGATTTTGGTGGTGATATTATCATGATGCGGATACGAACATTTTAAAAAGGAATTTTTACCACTGCGGGTAATGGACAATTCAACGAATTTTGCTGATATTCAAAAAGTTGTCGACAGATTCTTATGAAATTTTTGAAGTGTGGGATGTCTCTCTAGCAACAAATCATTTGATTTTGGTGCTGAGCCGGATCACGGTCCGGGGCCAGTTATTTTTGAAGGAATTTTTTTAGCGCGCCATTGTGTTAGCAAATCCGTGACATTCTGGTGTTGTATCTAAACGAATGCACATATCGTCAAACTCTTTCCACAGTCTGGCATGATAGTTTACTGAGCGCTACCGCCGTTACAAAATTCGAAGGAAACTCTCTGAACAGGGCGTTAATTACACGGGGTTAAAAAAATTGCGATTTTCGACCGAAATCGCCGTATATCTCGTTAAACGGTACGAGATAGGCCCATGGTTATTATGGATCTCTAATAAGAAGTCATAGGTAGCCGATCGATCCGCGTGGGTTTCAGTGAGCTTGAATGACCTTGAAAGGACGGTTACGAGAATGGTCAAATTTATGGCGGATCTCCGTTAATTACGCTCGTAGGCCTACAGTGTGACGCAGAATGAACGAAATTGGCGTTTGCAGTAAATTTTGGAGTAATCAATTTAACCGTACGTTATTTCTTCATTTCGCTTCGTGCCAAATGCGTCTACACTCTACACACTAGGGCCTATTTCGTTCAATATTTTGTACTACACGATCCGTAATTTTGGATGACTCAAACCCCGCGTAGCGGACCCGAGGAAAACTGCTGCTACTGCTAGTTTGTGTCAATGCGTAAATAGAGAAAAGATGGAAACGGTGTGCACAGACCGACGGTGGTGTATACGGTGATGGAGAAGAGCATTGAGCCGACGAGACTCCAGTCGTATTCGACGCCGTTTTCGGTGCCCATCAGCGAGCAGTTGCGGCCGTCGTAATTGTCCTTGTTGAACTCGATGACGTCGGCGGCGTACTGCTGGACGATGGAGCGGACGTTGTCCAGTGCGTCGTCCAGTTGCGAGGCGTCGTCGTTGCGCAGGTAGCTGTGCCCGACGCTCCACAGTTTCTGCGCGGCCGCCTCCTCCACCGCCAGGTAGCGCGACTCGCGCTGCCTGCACTGCTCCAGCTCGTTCGAGCTCTCCAGCACCTGCACGCGCCAAATCAGCATCAGCCCCATCATCATCATCATCACCACCACCACCACCACCACCACCACCACTTATTACCGTTGTGTCAAAGGTCATCCAACAGTAAAATTTCGTCAAAAAAAACCAAAAACGGAACTGGCTTGGGCATATGTCAAAAGAAAGACAGCACGGTCAAACAAGCCAAAGAACGCAGAACTCGAGGACAAATCTGGAGAAAGAGATACGAACAACTAGAAAAAAGCATAGGAAGACTCTGTGATCCGCGTAGACAGTCTCTTTCAGTACTACATATAACCGGAGATCTAGTGCAGACACTTTACAGTTTCTAAAACACAAAGAAAATTAAATTAAATTAATCCGTCACACCAAGACCGCTGGTGACATAAAGAACGAATGAGGCAAATAAGTCAATGAAGCGCGAAAACGTATACAACGTACAAAAAAATTAGACCTAACACCTAATCACTGTTTATTAAATCACCGCATAAACAGTAGCTAAATCGAATTCACAGACAACGCATATCAACTATTATTTTGAATAATGAATTACTAATGAACTGTACAGTTTACCCATTCACATATAGCATTCTCGCACTTAAATGCCTTTACATAAACTAGCACTATGCTGCCCTCCGGGCGGGCTATTTTCGAGCAGGTGCCAAGTTTATAGGCAACAAACGTACTAACAAATAGCATTACTTATTTTCAGTTTCAAATTCCATTTCTTATCGGTTTTATACCGTGGTTGAAGTACAGTGACTTCCGATTATCGATCTGAAATTTTCGTCAAAGAATAACTTCTAAACATACAAATGCGAATGAATTGCACCTATGCACTTACGGGATCACGCCGATTCAGAATATGTATTGTATGTGCATGGGCTAGACGGGTGCGGAGTTTATTGGTAACAAACAAACAAACACACTCACTCACTCACTCACATACTCAGCTTTATATATTAGTACAGATTTCAATATTAAGTTGTAGAAAATACCATAGCGAACGTCTACATGTAAAACCCGTTTAGACAAGAAATGATTCATTTACAGATATGTCACGGCAAAACACGAAAGTGGGATATATAGAATCAGAAAGCTGACAATGTTTATGCGCTGGTATTTTTATATACAACATTTCTGTCAGGCGAAGCTTTAAGCTATACTCCCCGTCGCTGTAGCAAAGAGAGCCGCAGAGTCGGATGGAGATGACTGACCTGAAATATGTAAGCTCCGATGACAGTGTAGCCGATCAAAACAGCAAAGAGGATGAGCCTCTTGAGGAACCAGAAGAACGCCTTTTTGCAGCTGAAGATTCGCTGCTGTTCGATAAAGCTACGCTCAGCCGCTCTTCGCTTGCCGTCGTACGTCATGGTTGCGACTACTGTAGGCCGACACGACGTGCGATTTCCAATAACCCCGCACTTCACTTTAACCTGTTTTCATTCCCACACACATGACAGCGATCACATAACATCCACAGCGTAGCAGGACACTCAATAGAGCGCACGCCTCCACCAAGACCCGACAGTTCCCTTTAATTACTCTCAAACAAACGCCCGGTTAAACACACCCAGTGTTGCGGAGTATGACGCGGTCCTCACCTAACCGTAATACGTCCTACCGGGTATGACACGAAACGTCAACTGTAACCCTAACCCTACCCTAATCATAACAATAATGTAAAATCCGGATTATCACCAAAGTGACAAAGTCTAATGGGTTCTTCCATGGTCCACGTGCCACCTTTCCACCGAATTTTATGAAAATCGGTTGAGTAGTTTTTGCATAATCCTAATAACAAACACACACATGACCTCATTGGTGGAGATAATAAACAAAGAAAATAGCTCTGTCAAACACAAACTTAGCATTAACTTCAGTTTTTGTGGTGTATTAGACTTTTATAAGCATCTGTATGGTTTACAGAGGTGACGTTTTTAAAACACTGTTTGCAAGAAGGTGGCATATTTTATTCTTTGATGCTGTTGAACCTGAATATCGGTGTTGCTTCTTAGTGACAAGTATTTGACAAGTTACCAGTCATTTGTATCAGCTGTTCATGAACACTTTGGAGATATTGTGTTAGCTAGAAATTGAGTTCATATGTATCTGTAATTGTTTTTCTTCTTCTTATTTTCTTACTTTTTACTGCACCAGTTGCGAATAAAGGTATAATAAGCACTAAGCAGACAATTCTAGCTATAGGCATAATGAGTAGAAAGTTGTGCAGCCGAACAATCATTTTACCGCGCGACGCTATACATGTAAGCGCAATCTTTGCTGTAGCCCGGTGTCCGTCTGTCTGTCACGGTGGTGTATTGTATCCAGACGGCTGAAGATAAAGGGTGGGCCAGCTATCTTCAAACTTCTTTCTCAGCCCGCGGTCGCCGGTAGCCCCATCATTTTAGTTATTTGATCCCGAGCGCTGGTACCCAATTCCAATTCCAACGGAACCCCTTCAGCGGGGGCACAAAATACACGGGGGTGAATTTTTTTGCGATTTTCGACTGAAATCTCCGTTTATCTCGGAAACGGTAGGAGATAGACCCGGCCATGGTTTCTATGGAACGTTAACCGAAAGTCATAGGTGGCGGACGATCTGTATCGGTTCCGATGACCTTGAGTGACCCTGAAAGGCGGGACGCGAGGAGTCAAATTTTCAGGCTGATCTCCTTAATAACGCTGGTACCGTTTGGCGTAGAACGACCAAATTCTGCAGGATAACACACGTGCGGAGGGGTGTATTTCCAGGGTGTCAGCTACGCCCCCGTACCAAGAGGGCGGAGCCCCAGCGCTCCCCAACTTTTGGGATTTCGTTCTATTTATGCCAGGGCTGGAAAAACCTAGGTTTTTAACGAAAAAAATAGATTTTTAGGTTTACATCCTTTGTCGCAGAACTACCAAATTTGACATGGGACATACAGGGAAGGGCTTGTTTTAGGGGTCAGCCACGCCCCCACCCCAAGGTGGCGGGGTCCCAACGCTCCTCAATTTTGGGGGTTCCGTCTATTTATGCCAGGACTGTAAAGTTTTTTAACGAAAAAAAATTAGGTTTTTAGGTTTTAATTAGGTTTTTAAATTAGGTTCGGTATGTGTTGCCGGACAAAATTACGACGCACAAGCAAAATGAAGAGTAAAGACAAGTCCTGTAAGCAAAGATTCGGCCATGTGAACGCTGCAAATGGCAATTCATATTTGAATATCATTTTTATTAAATTAGTTACACAATAATTAAGTAAAAACCTAACAATATATAAATTTAAAAACCTAGGTTTTAAAACCAACTTCGACAGCCCTGATTTATGCGTACACCCTTTGTCTCAGAATTACCAAATCTGACGTGGTAACATGTCGTACGGGGAAGGGGCTTGTTTTTTAGGGGGTCATCCACGCCCCCACCCAAAGGTGGCGGGGTCCCAGTTATCCCAATTTTGGGGGTTCCCTTCTATTTATGGGTACACCCTTTGTCGCAGAAATACCAAGTTTGACGCGGTAACACGTGGGGAGGGGTGTGTGTCTTGGGGTCATGCAGCCACGCCTCCTATCCCAAGACAGCAGAGTTCAAGCGCTCCCCAATTTTGGGGTTCTCCTGCATTTATGCCTACATCCTTTAAAGCAGAACGACCAAATTCGGCATGGTAACCCTTACGAGGAGGGCGTGTTTTTAGGTCAGCCACGCCATTGCCTTTGCAGAAATGCGTCGCGCGGTTTGTCATCGATAGCTGAGTTTCTTGTCCTAAGGTAGTGCGGCAACAGATTGCAGGAGAGGTGGTATATACGTGTAGTATAGGCTTAACTGCAACCTTTTCTGCGTTCGTTTCTCAATTTAGCATAGATTAAAACTGGTCTACATTTTCCAAAGTTTTCGTGGAGTAGTGATCAGGAGACTGCGTCTTTGTAAAGAAGTTTTACGTCAAGCAGAGGCTGAATTTCAATGACGCTGTTTCCAATTCTATAACGATGGGATCGTTTAAAAAGCCTGTTTTGTTTGGTTATTCATGAGTCATACCGCGGACCCCATGCTGGAAGAGCATGCCAAACGGCTCAATACGATGGCTTGAAAACAATACGCCTATGCAGGTAGTGACGTGGCAGTCCCTGATCAGGTAATTGTTTTAGTAAAAATATTCCTTGACTGCATGACTTAAGAACATCAGCATGATCAAGAACACTAAAATTACTTCTTAGCAGATTGTACCTGCTCAATACCTTCTAACGAAACAGGCAAGGAACACATACTGTGACGAAGCCTATGGAAAACTTATTGACAATTATCATTGCATTTCTAACTGCCCAATCCCGAATATGGCAAAATTCATCACCAAGTTCCACATAAGTATTTTCTGGTACCAGAAGGTTAGTATCATCGGCATATTTAAACAATGCATTCATCTGTGACATATACAGCGGAGTTCGCTTTACACAATGATCCACAACGGAGTCAGCAAAAACGGCATAGTGACAGTACAAGAGTACCAGTAAACCCTATTTGATGAAAGCTTTGAAACTACTTACGTGGACGTATGACGCAGAAAGTGATCGCACCTGTTGCGATCACTGTTCACTGTGATCGACTTCTGCTGCCTGCAGCCTGCTGCTGCAACTGCTGCTGCTGCTGCTTAGCGAGTGAAATGTTGACGTCATTGTCAACGCAACGCGTCTCCCGCGGTCAATCGTCCACCGAGCCTCAGGACGTCAATATTTTATGATCGTGCATTGTCTTCAGTTTCTCGATAGCCTGTATGCGCGCGCACAAACACGACGGCGCGGTGTGTATTATTCTCTGTCACCTGGAAGCACCAGCGGACGAACTCAACGTATCGTGAAGTTTGGACTTTGACAGGTGCGGCGCCAGATCACCGTTACGGCTAAAGCAACTTGCGGTATTGTGGCCGCCATAAAAATCGCACGTATTTCCGGATCTGCAGACTTTTCTACGCGTCGGCAAAGGCGGTCGATTTCGGTTTTTGACAAAATCATTCACTACAATGCAAAAAGCAGGCCCAAGCTTAAGTCACTAGTCACTTTTTTCCATGAACAGCGTCAGTGCTATTAACGCGAGACAGTGCCATTCGAGAATCGAGACCAAGACCAAGACATTTCCGGGAAAGATGCATAGCAACTCATAAAATCTTGCACAGGTAATACCAGTGCCAGAAATAGGCCTAATAACAGGAATACTTACATTCACGCAGATCAAGCTCAGCTGATACTGACAAACCCGCGCGACGCGATGTTAGATATATCGTACGGAGGGAGAATGAAGTATCGGCAAGTCGAAAATCGCCAATTTTCCTCACCCCCTGTATTTAACGCCCCCGCTGATGTGGTTCCCTTGGAATTAGGTATCGGCGCACGGAGTCAAAAAAAACTAGAGTGATTGGGCAGATGGTTACAAAAATCTGGGATAGGTTTAGCCGTTTAGACACAATATCGGCGTGTGACGGACAGACAGAGAGACAGACAGACAGACAGACACCTCACGACAGCAAAGTCCACTCTATGCAGAGCGTTGCGTGAGTAAAAACGCAAAGTAAGTATATAAACTGAAATTTAAAAAGTTGTCACTTTACAAATGTTTCAAACAATATTTAAGTGGCTGACATTTTCATCGCCTGTCAGCGCGCAGCATACAAAGCACGATATTGTTTTACCATTTCCGTCAGTCTATCCACATTGTGGTATTGTAGGCATACATCGTCAAATTTTACCCACCTTCAGGTAGGAGCATCATTCTAATATTTTGAGCTTCACCGCCGTTACAAAATTTCAATGGAACCCTTTAGTGGAGGCGTAAATACACGGAAATCGCATTCATCTCGGAAACAGGACGAGATATGGCCAACGTTAGCAAACACTAGGCCTAATAGGAATACACTGATAGCCGACCGATCAGTGATCAGTGTCGGTTCCAATGACGTTGAGTGACCTTCAATGGCGGCACGCGAGGGGCACATTTTCCCGGCGGATCTCTGTACTTACTTTAAGTACCATTTGACATAGAACGACCAAATTTGGCACGATAACACGTTGGCGATGGGCGTCTTTCTAAGGATAAGCCACATCTCACCATGGCGAGGCCTCATTGTCCTCAATTTTTGACCTCCGACCTACTTACATACGGTTTGACCTAGAGCGACCAAATTCGGTGCGATAAAACTGTTGGGGAGAAGCGTGTTTCTAGGGGTCAGCTACGTACATAGATGCGGGGCTCCAGCTTTCCCCAGATTTTTGGGACCCCTACCTACTTACATACGGTTTATCCTAGAGCGACCAAATTCAGTGAGGTACCGCATGTGGGGATGGGCGTTTTTATGGGTCAGCCACGCCCCATCCCAAGGGGCAGGGGTTCAGCGTCTCCATTTTTTGGACCTCATATAATAGACCTATATGACCTTGCGCGCACACGTTAACCACACAGCAACTAAATTTTACAAGGTAGGCCTAATCAAACTAGATGAGAGGAAAATTACAGGGTCGACCACATCTCGTGCCCTGGCCAAAAAAATTGTGACACGAATGCTGCTGCGCGATCTGCTTGTGTTACCTAATCTTCTTGTTTCAATGAGTCTTGCTGTGACTTATCGCGGAGAACAGCGGAGAAAATTCTTCAAATGTATTATACCCCACGTTAACCCCACGAGAACCAAAACAATGTTAATCCTTCCTATCATACGCCATTAATTACTATCAGACCGATCGTCGGGCGTCAGAACACACAACCCCACTGCTCCGGGACCTTCACTGGTTACGCGTACCGGAGCAAATCCAGTTTCGGTTGTGTGTTCTGGCATATCACTGTGTGCATGGCGCAGCACCGGCGTATCTTGCAGACAGCCTGCGGCCGACATCAGAGTTTGTCGCCCGTCGCCATCTTCGCTCTGCCGACACGACTACGCTGCTGGTACCGCCAACTCGTCGGGTAACACTTGGCGACCGCGCCTTTCCGGTGGCAGCGGCGCGGGCGTGGAACAGTCTGCAGTGCCAGCACAGATCAGGGCCGCCTCGTCGCTGCTGTCTTTTCGACGGCAGACAAAGGCCCATCTGTTTCAGCTGTCGTACAACTGACTTCTGACTATACTGCCATCGTTTTTTAAATCTGATATGTAAAGTGCCCCTGCAACTTTGTGAAGCGTCACTATAATCAGTACTTTTGTAGTAGTAATAGTAGACCAGCTCTGCCTCGTATTTTCATTTGCATAACTATATTTGTATTAACATTTTCTGTTTGTGTTGTATATTTTGCATAATACAATATGCGTGTTTCTGCACGTCATTGTACACGTATTTCTTTGTTCAGCCATCCAAACTAATAAATTTTACTCCAATTTCCTTTTTAAACTTTAGGCGTACTTCCGACGTTTCCCCTTTAAGATTCAGTAATGCTCGATTTTCGTTCATCAATAAGTCAACAGGATTGCCATGAACACAAGCTTGTACAAGATGCAGGGGTTGGTTTCACGAATAAGAGATACAAATGCCCCCCAGCGTTCGCTCTGTTATTCGTTGCAGGCTAACGTCACGTCGTCAACGGCGACGGAGTTAAACAAAGCATGCAGGCGTTTGCTGGTATCGACAGGTGCTTTGTTCCGCGCCGCGCGGGCCCGACAAGCCACGCGACGTAGCAGTAAACCAATATGACAATGTATCGTCCCGCATCCGGCCTACCCCACACACTGTAACAGAAAACAAGACTATAAGCTACTACCGAGACAAATGCTTAACGACAGGCTAAACTTTTCGTGCATTATTACCTCCGCCAAAGAGGTTATGTTTTCGAATCACTTTGTGCGTTTGTTCGTTTGTTAGCAGGATTGTTAAAGTGAACAATGGGTTAATGAGCATTTCGTATAACAACGCAGAAGTAGATTTAGTTAGCAATGCATTTGTAATAACAAAAGTTCGTTCGAGAAACCATATCTATGGGCACGTTCTCGTGGCCTCGAATAATAATGTGTATCAGTGGCTTTAGGTGCAGACTGTTGCAATAGACGGCGGCGACAGCGGCGGCGGTGGAGGCAGCACGCCTGCATAACAATGTTCTGAGATCGATGCTCGTGTGATACGCACCGCATTGACTGTTGTACACACACGCATACTGTCGATATACGCCTGCAGTTATTACTCGTTCGTTCAGTGCACTGCGCTGAAGTGCCGTCGGAATTTCGTACGTGACGTATAGTTCATGCTTAGAACACCAACATATGATACAGCTGTTTAAATACTCCGCCAAAGATAATGTGTTTTTGCATTTTGTGTGTGTGTGTGTGTCTGTCTGTCTGTCTCTGTCAACAGGATAGATCTAATTCAAAAAGTTGTCAACAAATCTTACTGAAATTTCTGGAGAGGTAGGAAGTGTGACTTATTAGATTTTGGCGGTGATTCGGAAATCACGTTGCGGATACAGGATTTTTTTTAAAATAAGCATTACTAGTAACTGCAAAGTTTTCGAACTCTCACAACGCTCGATTACACTGAGCCAACCGTTAAATGGCAACAGACTTAACAGTGGATAGTTGAATACTCAGATTGGGACACTGAAGCTCCAGGCGATTCGTACGTAGCCTTTGTAATAAACTGCTTTATAGTGATAATGCCGAACTGCAGGACAGGAACTTTCAGAACTGCAGATCGAGATTGATGAGGCCCGAAGGGTCGAATAACGAGGCCCGATCGAAGGGTCGAGCGACGTTGGGGTTCTTGGGTGAAGGGGCAACCAGCCCCCTCCCCATCAGCTAGGGGTCTGGGGAGTGCTGTAAGCTCCCCCAGTGGGGTCTAGTGGATTAAATATTGTCGCAGCGTCGAAAAAAAATTGTTTTCGGATTTTGAAGTTTGACGAAGCTACGTGCATGCTAATTTGAAATAGGGTAAATTACCCGCATTAAGTTTACTTCCTTTTTAATTTGCATTGCAAAACAAGAAGCTCAGCTTATGCTGACAAACCCGCGCGACACGTTTAGAGGTCACTGCAGTCAAGGTCACCAAACATAGTACCATTATGTTAGGTATAGTTTCCTATTAATATGCAATGTGCTTAAGATGTGTCGTTTTTCCGATATTCGACTTCAAAAATGTCGTAACCTTGAAATCCGGGCCAGAGGTCAATCAAGGTCATTGAAATGGTACCATTCGATAGATTGGGTATGGTTTCCTATTAGTGTTCTATAGAAACTTTGTCCATAAGAGATATTCCACTTCAAAAATGCTGTGACCTTGAAAACCGGATTAGGGGTCCGTCAACAGGGCTGGTAAAAAACTAAGTTTTTCAACCAATTTTTATGGTTTTAGTTTTTTAAGGTTTTGTTTAGTTTTTTAAAAGTTTTTTTAGGTTTTAATTCCGGACACAAAATTACGACCCACAAAGATTCGGCCATGTGAACACCACAAATCGCAGTTCATATTTGAATATCATTTGTATCAAAATTAGTTACATAAGTGAAAAAAAGCTTAAAAAGCTAAAATTCGGACTTTTCACTTGAGGTTTTTGGAATTGGGTACCGGCAGTCGGGTCAAAAACTAGAATGACGGGGCTACCAGGTCGAGAAAGAAGTTTAACGATATCTTCAGCTATCTGGATATATTCCACCAACGTGACAAACAGACAGACGTCAGAGGAACAGACAGACACCGGGCGACAGCAAAGACCGCGCTTACGCATAGCGTAGCGCGTTAAAAACGATAAAACTTCGCAATTTAGGATGGAATAAATGTCTGTAAAAATTCACAGCAATTCCCGTCGGAAATTTGGCAATGGCAGTGGCCTTGAATTTGAATTTTGTAAGCGATCAGCGCAGCAGGTTGGACCATAAGCTAAACATAAACATAAACATAAACGTGCAACTATGGGCATTGTGCCCGCATCTTACACAAAAACGCAACATAAGATTTAGAAGCATCTTGCAAAACCGCTGCCAGATAAGTTGGCCTTTTAGTCGAAACGCGCTTCCTCATTAGCTCAAAACTTGTCCAACCTAGGCCTATTCTTAAAATTATCTACTGAAACTATACTGAAACTGTGAAACATGACGTTGGGGTGCTGTTCCAGAGACTAATGACCGTAACCGTAAAGTTGTAATTGCATAAATCGTACTTGGGACGATATGTGCACAATTTCAGTGGGTTGCCTTTGGTGGTGCTATTAATGTTACGATGTAAAATACTGGGTAAGGTTGGATCATATTTGCCCATTAAAATTTTGTAGACTTCTATCATGTCACCCCTGTTACTTCTAAATGCCAGTGTTGGTAGATTCAGACGCTGCCGGTAATTCAGACGTCTACACTGCCTCAAAATTTTTGTAGCCCGCTTCTGCACCTTCTCCAAATCATCGATTAAGTACATGTAATGTGGATTCCAGACTGATTCAGCATATTCTAAGTTTCTAACAGGTCGATGGTTTCTAAGTGACTTCTGACGAATACTTTATATAATGAAATAAAACTGCCTACATCCATTTCTTTGAAATTTCTTCTAAGAATGCGGTGCCTAACATACTATAAGCCTTGTTTATTTTCTGTTTAATATGGTCTTTGAATTTTAACTTGCAATCAATGATCACACCCAAATCCTTCATAGAGAATGTCCTCTCTGGCTCGATTCGATCAATGACGTCTCCCAGGTAATACGTAAAGTCAGTAATCCTTAACCCTATAGACAAAACCTTGCATTTGTCAACATTTTTAATCTCAACAGCCACTGATTCGACCACTGAAACAGTCTATCAACAACTCCTCTGCAACACAGCACTATCAGCTGATCTGACATGTTTGAACTTTTAGTTTTTTTTGCATCATCTCCGAAAAGAAAAATTTCTGCAAAATTGCTACATGTATCAGGGAGATCATTTATAAAAATCACAAATAATAAAGGTCCGAGGACACTACCTTGTGGTACAGGTATACCACTTAATTACAGAGTGCCCTGAAAACTCATTGTTAGGCCTAATTTTCACTCTCTGACTCCTATGCAGTAAGAAATCTTTAATCCATGAAAATCACTGCAGTTGGTCACCTAAAAATACGCCATAAGAACGGAGTTTACTAATTAGTCTGTAATGTGGGATTGTCAAAGGCTTTGGCGAAATCCGTATAGATAACATCTATTAATTTGCCCCCCTTCTTTACCTGCGCGCCGTAGGCCGCAAGGTCTTGTGGTCATCGGCGTGTGTCTGTCTGTCTGTCTGTCTGTGCGCACTGTTTTTGTCCGCAAGATATCTCAAGAACCGGTTCATGGATCA
>Ga0049107_10000094_pt1 | contig 22220 bp, 15 predicted proteins | sample WorMetilPIANOSA1_FD_61187 | JGI IMG/M metagenome (GOLD analysis project Ga0049107, IMG submission 61187) | Marine gutless worms symbiont microbial communities from Max Planck institute for Marine Microbiology, Germany - Olavius ilvae PIANOSA.1 | ecosystem: Host-associated > Annelida > Digestive...
CGCTGAGCATCGACAACTTCAGATCGACATTAAAGACTCACCTGTTCGCGGCGCAACGGGACACGTAGCGCATTAGAGGCGACGCGTAATGCGCTCTACAAATCTACTGCTACTACTACTTACTTACTTACTTACTTACTTACTGACTGACTTACTTACTTACTTACTACATGCCAGCACAGAATGTGATGGATCCGTGGCAGAGGTTGATGAGACTAGTAGCTGAAGTAGTTGACCAATGGCAAAAGAGACTCAGTGCTCCAGTTCGTACAATTGGAGGTCATTTCAAACGGTTGCTCTGACAGTGCTTTGTTGCGTGTTTCATGACTATATAAAACGTGTTTAGTCATTGACATTTCTCACATCGTTGTACTGTTGTAAATTTATGAAACAAGACTTTCGAATTTCACAAGTTAGTGTAGTTACAGTTTAAAGGCGAGGTGGACAAAATTAAAAAATTTTGTAACACGTTTCCTAGGGATGTTACAGGCCAAATCTGGTTAAAATCGGTTGATGTGTCGTAGAGTTTCAAAAAATGAATAGGTGACGTTTCTTGAAACACAATGTACTGTTGACTGCTTATGTTTCTACAGTAACATTAATAATATGTGTCACAGTGAATATTCATAATGTTCTCCTCTGGCTTGAAGCAAGCATAGAGATGTCTATGCCACTGATCAATGGCATTGTTAATGATGATATGTTCTATTCCAACCAACACATCAATCAGACGCTGCCTCAGATCATTCACATTCTGCACTTTTGTCTTGTATATGACACAGACAAAACATTACGGACATTTTGTAAATTGTAAAATTATAGTAAAAATCATTTGGCTTTTGTGCTGGATGTGGTGTAGATTATATTTTATTCCTGTACATTATGTATGCAACTCCATCCTTTACATAGCAAGTGCGCTACAAATCTTGTTTTATTTTACTGTTACTTTACTCTGAAACAAAGAGATTTGCTTAATGTCATCGATAAAATTGTGCACTGAGCTGTGACATGGTGTAAGTGAAAGTTTATTATTGACAGTAAACAAATTGTTATTTTAGGTCTTTTCATGGCAGTTTTGGAAAAGTTTAACGGATAATGTAATACTGAATCAGCATTTAACAGATTTAGATTCATGCTACACTTGGTGATAATGGTTTAACACATATGTACACCATGCTGTAGCTAATGGATATGATGTTGCTGGTGTTGTTTCTCTGTTAGAGCAAAAAGACGAAGGCGAGACATGCCTTCAGGTGACATTTTATCCTCGTTTCAGGAGGATGACCCAGTGTGGAAGATGATTAGGTTTGTTTTTAGTTATAATCATTAATGTAGAAAAAGCTATGTTGATAAGTTTTTAGTAGGTCTGCAGATTTTAATGATTAATTAATCGATTAATCGTTAAAAATATTAATTTGTTATTTTTTCCTTAGCTGATGAAAAATTTTAGCCATAAAACGTGCTTAGTACATCCAGATGCATAGTTAATAAACTGAGGTCTTTCTTGCTGCCTGAAAATGTCACTGTGATCTGCTTAAGATATTGGCTGAAGTGAGTCATTGACTGACTTGTACAAGCAGTCAACTTTATTTCTTAGCCCCCAACAGTCGTATGGTAGGTAGGGGTACCATTGCTGATGGAGTGATGCAAGATTATGTCAGTAGGCACTGTCTGTCTGTGTATTTATGTGCAATAAGCCAAAAATCTAATGTCCTGAAGGTCAAAGGTCCGGTTCCAGAGCCGGAAAGTAGGCAGGCGTTGTAGTAATCTGTGTTTTTCTCTAGTTGTCCATTTTTTCTCATTGTGTCCAACCTTTGGATTTAATCTGTCTTTTACTTCTTTTTATCCTCTTTAAGCAAATGTCTAATTAACTGTGTTTGTTTGAGTAAATTGTTAGTTAACTCGTAGTGTTCTTTTGTGCAGAGATTTCTTTGGAATATCTTCAGACTTTCCAGTGAGTCAGCTGATGAGTCGAGGAGACGACAGGACGAGTTTATTCTATGTTTCACCGACGCTGAAGCACCTCATTGACTACAACCAGTCCACGATCGATGTTTGTATAATTTTCCAAGATGCTCCGATGCTGTTCTTTCGATGTCACCGGGTTCCCCGACCCTACATAATGTGTTTCGTGCACCTATGGCACGATGTAGCCTATTTGTGCTGAAAGTGCCATTAAACACCAACCAACCTGGTGTCACTGGGTCAGGAATGGCATCCAGCCTGCAAAAAGATCTTGTTCCAGTGGTCACCAGAGGTTTTCCTGGGAAGACTTGTGACAGTTGTGGCGCAACCGGTGATGAATGTGGAAAAATAAGCCGGTTAAGCAAAAGCCAAGGGAGAACTGTTGATTACTTATACTCGGTACATGTACACCTGGTGTGTTAGAAGCACTGACCAGGTATAAAGACACTCAAAGTTGTGGGTGCAATGATGCATTGTATAAATTTATGCTTTATATACCCGTTTTCCTATTCATTGCATTGATACTGTTTTGTGAAACCCACAGGACAGGACATCTGGCCTGAATATCCTTCTGCATCAGTTCCAGGGGTTCTCGTCAGGAGAATAACTGTAAAAATGTCCACAAGTTATACAAGGACCACAAGTTATCTATTGTTGTAGTTGTTTTATTAGTTTTACGTCATCGTTCTGTAGTTTTTTTTAATGTTACACTTTTGCTCAAATATGCTAACATCTGGGCATCGTATTTGAACCGGTTTGTTATGTCGAGCCGTATGCAACCAGCCAGAATATGAATAGTTGTAAATTTTATGTTTTGCATTGGGGTTGTCTGTGCAGTGTGAATCTTGTGTTGCAGTTTGTTCATGCCGGAGTCAGAGTGTTTTGTCGCATGTCAGAAGCTGACTCTGTATGCAAATATCGCATCACTCAGGAGGTAATTAATACTGTCGCTTTATGATCTCTCATTTCCTCTATGTACACGGTGTTCTAGAGAAAGGAACTGTTACATTTTCCCTATACTTTCAGTAATTGTGTTCTGATCTTTTAAACAATTTTTGGCAGGATGCTGCTGAGATAAATTCGTATAACAAAGCAATAATTTTAGCATGCTATGTCTGATAGTGTTCATACCTTACCATTTTAACGCTGGTGTTATTATGGATATTAAAGACCATCCTGGCAACAGACTGTGCAAGAGTTGGATCAGTGGTATGCTGTTCTGCATGTATGTGTAGATGTGGCTGGTGAACATTTTGAATGTAAACTGTTGGACTGTTAGCATGTAATGAAGAAATGAATAAGAATGTGTTGTTATTTGCTAACAGCTGACGACTGTGATTGAATGAAAAGGTGTATGGAATGGATTATTGGATTTTACTGTGGCTGGCCCGACGGTCTGGAACTCTCTACCAGACAATCTCCGGGATCCGGACCTTACTATAGACAACTTCAAGCACTTGTTGAAAACGTTCTTGTTTTGAGCATACCAGTGCAATTAGCGCATTTGATGTGTTACGACGATGCGCTCTACAAATTTACATTTTACTTACTTACTTACTTAGAGGTCATAGGTAATGTGGAAGGGGTTATGAGTAGTCTGCATGTGAATACAGAAGGCACAGGGGTTTGCAGTAAATGATGAAGATTACACTACAAAACGATAACCATATGGTCACCATAACGGAGTGATTCTTGTTATGAATCCACAAGGTCATCCTGTAGAATAAGGCCGTAAGACAAATTTATTGTTAATTTAAACGCTGTATGTGGGTTTGCTATCAAATCTTGGGAATTGTAAATGTTCTTTATATATGTCAACAAATCAGGCGTTATTCAGTGCATTTGGATTAGTTTATCAACTTTGTGGAAGTGCAGGGTTTCACTTTTAGTTCCTGATTTGTGGGCCAAAAATTCCATGTAGTATTTATGGCTTCTCTGTTGTAGTTGCATTATTCGTAGAAGGTATTGAAAAGTTGTATCATTGGCTGTGTAGGGCTTGCCGGCTATTTATCCATTTCTGAGTCGGCAAACAGTTCAGATAACGAAAGAAGAGTTTGTTGCTCTGCTTACTGCACAGCCTGTGTCCGTCAACTCATTCAGCAGTAAAACGAAACAAGCGTTGTCGAAACTTGGTCAGTGTTGATTTGCAACCATTGGATGTTTGTTGTTCTGTTTCAAGTCATTAATGTGCATACTGTCATTGCTTAAATGAAATATTTTCATTTTAATAGTGCGTGCTGACCATAGTGCAAATTAGACCAGCAAGATACACTACTGGCGGTATGTAAGTCTCATGTTTGCTAATATATGCTTTGGTTGGCAGTGGAGCACAACATTGTATGATGTTATCGTTTAGTACAGTTGTATACAGGATGTTCAGATGTAGAGTAAAGTTGCACGTTACAGTTAATTTTTAATGTTAATTCTAGTTCAACACATTTACAGTATGCTTTCTTGTTGAGTCTTATTAGACTGCATTCCTTGGATGCACAGTTTTATTCTTGTTTATGTCTATAAACTTATGTTCATCTTTACAAGATGTACAAGCTGGACTTTCTGTTCGAATTTTGAACGGATTATGCTGATACCAAAGCATTTTTTATCTGATTGCTGACAGTTATGCTTATATGTGGGTTTTAAGGAATGAGCAGTACTTGCCATAAGAACCACACACAGTACTGCTGTTACCAAGATGCCCACATTCTGACATATTTTGTTAGACACCGGCTCTTACCAAACCAACCAGCTGGCTGATTAACATGTGCCGCATGCTGGCTTAATTGGTTTCAACCTTAGGGTCATAAAAAGGGATGAATTACCAAGAAACGGATGTGTATTTCTTCATGAAATCTTCTTTTCCCTGTTTCCCTGTTTTCTTCATAATTGGCTAACTCCTGTTTGATATTTTATTTGTTTGCTTATTTTAGAGAAAGGAAATGTCGTGTTTGTTTATCGACCTAATCCAAGGTATGCAGCATTATTGCATGTTTTACTTAGCAAATGATGCTAGTTTATTTACATTGCCATAAGTAAACGTTTCATGATTTTTAAATAGTTAATCACATAGATTAAGTGTCAGTTTGCACAAATTCGATAATGCACTGCAGTTTGAGATTAATAGATTTTTGCTGGTTGCACATTTTCTGTCATGAAATAGTTAAGGTTATTAAACTTAGAACAACATTTCTAGGACAGTCAGCATTTTCTGACTAGATCTTTGCACGACTGTAGTAGGTGACTGTCAGAATGCCACCAAACTGCATAATGAGTCCACACAGGGTTGGAAAATGGTTTCTGTTTAATGTAAAAAGTATATAATTATTCAGTTTAAAGATATATATTTACATGCCTGCATCATCTCATGCTGCAGCAAAATACAGAAGAGCCATCATGCCGGCGTCCTCCTCTCTTCATTACTTACTTTCCAGTGAATGAGCCTCTTGACATTCTAAATAAACTTTGGTGCCGTAAAATATTTCAACCTCTGACAGTCACACTGTAAGATTTAGATAGTCCTTTTTATCATGCTGCTTAAACAATTAACGGTAGAGTTTATCTGCTATGATATACTAACCTTTTAACACGATTAACATGCATTTTATTTTATTTTATATGATTTTATTGTATTATTTTATTGTATCTGAATGTGTCAATCCAGCCTTTAGCTGTAATATGAAATAAACCATTGATTGACTGATTGGTCTATATCTTCGTCTTAACAGCCATTTTTCCAGGTGGACCAGGGTTAGCCGGTACCAGAATGTCTCCATTCTGGATTTTATTGGAGCTAGGGATGATGGAAGCGGTGGTGACAACTGGAGCTATAAGTCGTGCAAAGCTCCAGTCAAGTCATCGCCAAAATAACCGACACCAAGCTTTTTACAGGCCGGATGCCCTTCCTGTTGCCCAACCAACAGTGTCAGAGCACCGAAGGGAGGTACTGGAAAGTGGCTGTTAAAAATGAGTGTGTGTGTGTGTGTGTGTGTGTGTGTGTGTGTGTGTACATGTGTAAATGCAGGAAGGCTGACAGTAGTCAGTTGATGATGACTGGCTGGTCGGACGGGCTTCACTGTCGTTCATTTCTCGCTCATTACAAACGACAGCATTATCTCAGAGCCTGTGGTGTGACTGTCAAAGATCCAGGTCTTTCTCACCGTGTCTCTACTCTGTTGATAGCAGTTTATAGGTCTGTAGTTGCCAGCACCGTACCTAATACAGGCCTTTATGCTGTCATGCTTTATGCGGTTATGAGGTGGCGGTTTAGTGTAGAGGTAGCGCATTGGTCTCGATCATCGCAGTTGCTCTACATTGAGTCCGGTTAGTACTGGGATGGGTGACTGCCTTTGAGCAGGTAAACTGTCTCATTACGTAACCAGCCACCTAGGCCAACTCGGCCTGGCCATCCCTCCCTGGGTAGGCGCCAGGCGCAATGAGTACTGGCGATGGTTACGACCATCATTAGGGAAGAAAACGGCGAGTTCTGTGTAGCAGTAGCCCTTGCGACCAGGACTGCTGGTATATTGACCCAGTTGGTTAAAGGCGCTGGCTGTTATACTGAGCCGGCCGTCTGGCCGATTTAGGTTATATACTGGCTTAATTGGGTTTAATCCTCACCGGCTCAAAGTGCTAAAACATGGATGAGCTCCCATGCAATGGACCTAGTGTCTATGCAAAATCTTTCTTTCTTCTTCTACACTCACCTCGTATTCACTCACACCAATCGGCATTCTTCTATGCTGTTATGGCCGAATTCCAGCTATTTTAGTGACATTATATATATACGTAGATAGCGACAAAATGACAGTGAGTTCAGAACTACACTCTCTCGAAAAGCACCCCTCCCCTGTGTATTCTTCAAATAAACTTCTCATATAACTTGGTGAAAGTGAGCCGTCCTCAGGAAAGTTGTCACTGGGAAGTTGTATATTTTACCACCTGACCTGTACACTGTTAGCACACTACATCGGGAAATGTGAAATGAACACGATTTTTTCGACAATACTGAACAGTAATTTTGCTTAAATGGCTAATTTTGTTTGGCGAGTAATAATTGACAGTGTGAAACTAACCCATGCTGTGGAGCCAATGTATTAGTTACAATGAGGCGGACATTGATGTATATTTGTAGATGAAAAGCCGCTGGACGTTGCTGCCACCGATGCACTGAAAGCATTTGCCAAAGCTGCACTGGCAACAGAACGCTACTGAGCTCGTTAGTACTGCACTGCTGTGTTGTCGCTGCTACTTGTCACTTACCTGCCGTTACTGACTGTGCTTTATTTGTTTGTTTCTTTGTCTCTTAGTTTGTTTGTATGTTGGCAAGATAGCTGAAAAAGTTGTGGATGGATTATAACTGACTGACTGACGGTCTTTGTTTAACTTGCCTATTTTTCCTGACATTATTCCAGGTTTAGCCGGTCTCCAAAGACATCGAAAGGACAACCTTTTGGTATTGCTTAAAGCAAGATTTTTTCTTTACGGGCCGGATGCCCTTCCTGTCGCCTAACCAACAGTGTCAAAGCATGAAGGGGTCTGTGGATGGATTTTTATGAATTATATAGCTGGATAGTGGATGGTTTTTTGAATGATTGCCTTTTGAGAGTAATTCATATTGTACAATCAGGAACCGGAGTATGTTCTGGCTTGTAGCTTTGCTATGAGTTTAAAGATGGCACCACAAAAAGAGTAGCTCACTTTTGTTTTCTGTAAAGTGACACATTTCTATTAGGGTTAGAAAAATCAGTTGTTTTAAAGCTCAGATCTTGGTAGATCTTTGCGCGATTTGTACATTAGACATTTATATTCTGTTTGTAAGTAAACATTATATTTGCTGTTATAATGTTTTGATTAATCTTACTTTTGATTTTTACTTCACTTTTAAGTAATATTCTGCCTGACCACTAATTTAAAATGTTATGAGTGTTTTTGTTGTTTTTAGACCTTAAAAAGTTTAATATTAAAACTGTAATAAAAAATTAAGTAGATTTGTCCAGTCCTAGATTTTATTCTGAGACCATAATGTTTCAAATTGAAGGGCTCCGTGAAAGAACCGAATATGTTCCACAACTATGAAACTGAGAAAATGACTCTTAAAGTGAGTGACATGGAAGAAAACCTGCAATAACGAGTTGTTCAGTTCTTCCGCCCGAGATCATTATGCACGACGCATTTAATGTTATTCTCTGAAGTCCACCAATATATGCGTCGTGCATGACGATCTCGGGTGGAAGAACCGAACAACACGTCATAATTGCAGGTTTTCTGCCACGTCACTGGCTTTACGAGTGATTTTCTCAGGCGGAACAACTGAACAACACGTTATAATTGCAGGTTTTGGAGAGCTGGCTGCAGTCGATTAGAATACGTAGACATTCACTCAGTATATTAACCGAATACTTAATATTTAATTAATAATATTTTAAAACCCCTAAATCTGACACTCCCCTTCCACCAGTAAACAGAACATCAGATATAGAACACGATTGAGTTTCTCTCTCTCTGTTTTAATGGCCATTTTCCAGGTGGACCTGGGTTAGCCAGTGCTTATTGAAGCAAGGGATGATGGAAGCGGTGGTGACAACTGGAGCTGTAGGTCGTGCAAAGCTCCTGTCAAATCATCACCACCAACAAACCAACACCCAGTTTTTTACAGGCCAGATGCCCTCCCTGCCACCCAACCAACAATGTCAAAGCACTGAAGGGAAAAATATCACATTCCATGGACTTGCTTACCCCAAGCTCACCTGGGGGTCTTCCAACTTTGTCTTTGACCACTAATAGCTCCTGGTTACCTTAGAACACGATTGAGTGATGGGCAGAAAAAGAAATGTATCGCGATGTTCCATTCTTTCTCGTAGCCCTTCAATTATCGGATCCCCAAGGTTATTTTCATAAAACATTTGAATAAGTCTATGGCATTATATAGCCTATTTGTGCTGAAAGTGCCGTTAAACCCCAACTTACCTTGAATAAGTCTGTAGAGATTGACGAAATTTTGGAAGTACGTCAATCAGATTATATATTTATCTTACATCAAGGACTGTAGAAAAATTTCCCATTTTACTTGTAAGATGACTAGCAAAAAAGTTCAAAGTACTGAGTGACAAAAAGCAACTTGATCACATAAACGAATGACATATTGAAACGAATATCAACATTAAATGCTGGCAGATGTTGAAATTTATTCTTTAAATCAAATAGCAGTGTTCTGCTATCGACAGTCTGGTTAAGTTTTCGTTCAAAATTTCCGCCTTTCGCATTGACACATACGCATAGATGGGTGTGCTACTCACTGCGTGACTGCTGCATCAACTACGCATTGATCGAGTTGCTTCTATGATGCCGTGTGCATGTCTAAAAGCGAAAGGTAGACATTTTGAACACAAACTTAGCCAGTGGTTTAGACCGTTGATTGCAGTGACCCGAGTTAGTGAATAACTTTCAACATAAACCGACATTAACGCTGATTTTTGGTGCAATGTGTGTCGTGCACATGGCATCATTCATCATCATCATCATTTCTTCATATAATCAAGTTAATTTTTGTCAAGCATTGTTTGCACGTTTGACGTTTTGGTACTAGTCATCTTAAAAGTGTAATGAGAAATTCTTACAGTCCTTGATGTACCACAGTCTATTGTACGTTTCCACAAAATTTTGTCAATTTCAACCGATTTGTTCAAAAGTTTCAGGACAATAGCCTAGGGGGTCCGGTAATTATAAAATACCGTGTATTTTTGTTAGCTGTGGGAATTGTTTTAGTGAATTATTGTTGATAATGCTGGTGTACAGATAGTTTGGCATTTCCATTGTGATGCTGTGGAATGGAATGGATCTGGCCTCGAATCGACTTTGGCAAAATGCAGAAATTCGTGTCACTTTCTCGTCTTCATTATTACGAGCGACAGTGTCGTGAATGAACTAGTAGATTAGATAATAACATAGCAGTAGTGTGAATCATTGTACAAGTTACTGAAACTGCATTGGACGAATTTCCTACCACAAAATGTAACACTAGTTTGGTATCTGAAAATTTTTTATGGCGAATAAGAGAGATTTCGTATTTGTGCTGCTAACTCTCTTTCTGTTTTAACGGCCATTTTCCAGGTGAACCTGGGTCAGCCAATGCCTATTAAAGCATTGGACGATGGAGGTGGTGGTAACACTGGACTACTGGAGCTATAAGTCGTGCAAAGCTCCAGTCAAGTCATCACCACCAACATTCAGTTTTTTTACAGGCCGGATGCCCTTCCTGTGGCCCAACCAACAGTGTCAAAGCACTGAAGGGAAATATCACATTCCGTGGACTTGCTTACCCCAAGCTCACCTGGGGTCTCTGACCACTAATAGCTCCTGATTACCTTTGGGGAGGGTTGCCATGCCTCGTATCAGCCCTCTGATGCCAGTACCCCAGTGCTGCTAACTGTTTGTGATAAAGTAACAGTTCGGATGAATTTGGCTTTTATGGTCGATAAACACAATCACTGATGCAACCAACATTTAGTGTTTTTGTCACTATTTTTGGATTTACTTAGAGTTAGTGCACTGGTGGCGTTGAGATAATTTCAATGCTGTGGCAGCCAGTGTTGCGAATAGCATTCCTCCATTTGATGTGATAGGCTGCTACATCAGAAACTTCATGGATGGTCAGGTTTATATCCTTGCCGTTATCAGTTTCAGTGGACTTTTTATTGCGATAATGTTTTGTTAAATTATTGCTGTTTTCTATGATGTAAACTGTAAATGTAGATTTATATAGCACATAATCGCACAGCGCCTCTAATGCGCTCAATGCACCAGGTACTGTTGAAACAAAAATGTCTAAGTTGCGTCGGAAGGTGGCACTGTGGAGATCTGGATTTCGCAGTTTATCCGACAGTGAGTTCCAAGTTGCTGGCGCAGCCACGGCAAAGGCACGACGACCTTACGTATCCAGCTGGAACCTAGGGGCGACGAGCAAGTTGCGGCTGGCTGAACGGAGATGCTGTCGTTCAGCGACTTGAGCGACCGGCATACACAGCTCAGACTAGTAGTCGGGCGCTTGGCCGTGAAGACTGTATACTGTCCAGCCGAGCTTGTACGTTACCCGATCTGCCACATCGAGCCAGTGCAGCTTAGCGTGAAGGAGCTGTGTAGTGTGTCAAACCGTGGTCGTACTTCCGTGTGCCGCTCACGACTTGCGCTGCGGCGTTCATGACTCGCTGCAGCTTGTCAGTGACAGTCTTGAGTGATCCGGCCAACAGGATGTTGCAGTATCCAGCCTAGACGTTACAAAAGCATGGACGAGCGTCGCTGCCGACTTCGTTGAATCGTGTCGAGTGAACGATCGACTTACTCGTCGAAGTTGACGTAACCAATGGAAGGAAGTTCTGTATCTATGATACAGACAGGGGCCCGGGAGCCGTGGCGCCGATGGAGCCTATGCTCACCCAACTTTTGGGACAACAATTTTTTGCAAACAAATCAACAGACAACAGTACAAGTGTACAACACTTGTACTGTTACAAAGTACTTTGGCGCCTTCGGCGCGACAGACTTTGCTCACCCAACTTAAAAACACTTCCCGGGCCTCTGGATACAGAACATTTTTTTTTTAAATTCCATGATCAAAAGCAACTCTTAGTTATGATTTACTTTTATTACTTGTTTTGTTGTATTAGGCCTACTCTAAAAAATAACTTTATTTGAAGTTTTTCTTAATTACAAAAATATTTACTTTAAGTGAGCAAAGCATCTGCTTTTACTGTTAGTGAAGTGGGCATTATTTGTTTCGCATTACTTCATACAAGTCCCGATGCCTTCAGTGCTTCGACACTGTTGGTTGGGTGACAGGAGGGGCATTCAGTCTGTAAACAATTTCCACCAGAAATCCCGATATGTTTTGCTTCAGGGAAGTTTTGGAAGACCCGACCTAACTTGGAGTGAATGATCTACGGAAAATAGGCTAGTTAACAAAAATCGAAAGTAGCAGTAGTACTCTAAACAAGTCTGCCAGAACTAACACTGTCTTAGACCTGGGAGTGAGAAAAACTTCGATTGAGAGTGAGCGGAACTTTTTCTCACTTCAGCTTGGTGACAAATTTTGGATAATACGATTGCTACTGCCAGAACCGTAGAATAGCTGCCTTCCTCCAGGCAGATGCAAGGCCAATGTTCTGTTGGCCAAGGTCTGCCTCCACTGCACGAAGCCAAGTGTGGCTAGATCTTCCTAACGGTTGCTTCCGATCGGGAGGCAGCCTCCGGATCACCGCAGCGACAGCTCGGTGGTGATCCTCTTGTGGTGAGCTGCTGGCAATATGACCGAAGAGCCGCAAACGTCTGTCAGTGACCAGGTGGGAGAGAGGATGGCATCCGGTGTTTGCTCCGACTTCCACATGCGTCATGTGGTGAGTATATGGCATCCTCGGGATCTTGCGTAGTGCCCACATGTTAAATGCATAAATGCGAGAGCACTGGAGCTTGTGGTGGACTACGTCTCGCATCCGTACAACAAGACAGGGACTATATATGTCTGGTAGAGGCGTATCACAGGCTGCGCGGTAGCGCAGCACTGTTATAACGGCGACGTCAGTTTCCTATGGGGAAAATGGATCTTGGTATCCAGCCTGATGCTTGACTTCCAGATTCTTTTTTTCCAGCAATTTCATGCAGGATCGATGCCAATCCGACACAGAACCTCACCTCTGCTGCCACCAGAGGAGTCGATCATGCTACCCATATAGACAAAGGCATCGACCATTTCAACATGTCCATCTGCCACCTGGACTGGTGAGCAAGGCATGGATGGGGAACCTGGAATATTTGGGTTTTCGACCAGTTTATCTGAAGACCAAAGACCGCCGCCTCTTCCTGCATTATTGTCATAGCAAGAACAAGCATTTCCAGCATTTCCGCTAGCAGTGCGACATCATCCGCAAAGTCCAGGTCGGTGAACACTTCATCTCCTAAGGTTACACCCGCCATTCCTCGATGTGCAGTGCGCTCCATCATATGGTCCATTGGTCCTAGGAACAAGTCCGGCGCGATACAGCCCTGCCGGACGCCACTACCTACAGCAAACCAATCGCACAACACGCTGTCAGCACTTTAGACACAACTACCTAGCCTATCTTAATCCTACTATATACAAGCTGTGCGGGAGGCCGCCACAGTATGCTCCACCCCCTGCAAGTTGAACTTTGACCTCTTGACCTTGAAAGTGGTGTCCGAGTCACGTGTGACGTGGGCTACCTCTGTTCCAATTTTAGTCTTCCCAGGCCTCTGTTCTCGATTTTTAGGCCCGATGTACGCGACAGACAGACGTCAGACGCGCATCATCGCTTAATTCCCCCGGCCCTAGGGGGCGGGGCATAATAATGTTGACTATTAACAAGTACAGTCATATATAATACATGAGAACTATGAACCATGCATGGTTAGCTGTCAGAAGCTTTCGGACTCTGTGACATACTCACTTGAATAATGGCCCGCACAGCAGCATATGCAGTCGGCTGGCATGGTTTCGGGCTTCAAGTCAGAATGTTAGTGCAAATAGATCGAGCATCAGCGTTCGTGTCACAAAACGTTTGGCCAGGGCAGGGGGCGTGGTCAACTGTAAAAAATGTTCCTCTTGATAACCAAGCAAAATTTGGTTGCTATACGTAGGGACTAAAATTCGGGAGAGTGTTGGGGCCCTGGCCCTTGTGAATAAGTGTCGTATCTGACAGTTTAGAAACACGTCTCTTCCCCCACGTGAGTTACTTAGCCGAATTTGGCTGCTGTAGCTCAAACGGTACGAACGTAAGTTGCGGGTGTCAAAAATTTAGGTGTCGCTGGGACCCAGTCCCTTTGGGAGAGGCGTGGCCGACCCTTAGAAACACGCCTGTCCTCACGTTTTAACGTGCCGAATTTGGTCGTTCTGGGTCAAACGTTACAAGCGTACCTACAGAGATCTGCCGGAAAGGAAGTGCAGACCGTCACCCAAGGTCATCGGAACCGACATGGATCGATCGGCTAGGCCTACCTATGCCAGTGATATTTCAGTAACGGTAACGATTACTGAAACGAAAATATTTTGACCGTCGTTAACGAACACGATGTTGATTTTCAAAACGAAAATAATACAAAAAAGTAAAAATGATGTCTTACAAAACTTATAAAAACGAGAACGTTTTTAAAGAAAACGAAAAGATAACATGAATGACTTTATGCAGAATCTGATCTAATCAGACTGTTGAACACATATAGGCCTGTCACCAGAATCCATATAAGCAGAAGCGCTAATAGACACACTTGTCAACTGGCGGTACAGTACAGCAAATTAGCTACGTTTGCGGTTGCCCAAAATCTGCTGACGGTACCGGCGTCTCGGGCATACGTAGAATCTTCCATCTGTGGGTTGCTGACATCAGGGAGTCGCGATCGCATGAAAAAGTCACAGAAATGCCATGTGCCAGAAATTAAATAACAAGATAATCAGAGATTCAGGATTTGCATTCTGAGTACTCTAGTCTTACTACACAGACTGTATTGTGTTGTGACATTCTGTGACACTTTGTGAGCCCGTGAGTCTGATAGGCAGTACACATAGTACACATTAAGCAAAATCAAATGATTTTCGATTCAATATCCATTGCATAAAAAGACATACAAAACGAAAATGATTATATTTGACAAAACTATAATAAAATAAATATAAAAATGATTGTTTGCAAAACTTATAAAAAAACTTAAATAATTCTATTTGGCAAAACTGTAATAATATAAAAATAAAAATGATTGTTTATAAAACTAATAAAACTAAAATGAATTTCAAAACCAAAATATCACTGCCTATGACTTCCATTAGTGATCCATGGTAACTGACCTATCTCGTGCCATTTGCGAGGTAAACGGCAGTTTCAGTTGAAATTTGTGAATTTTTCCCGCCCACCACTGTGCATTTAACGCCCAGGCTGAGGGCGTGCCTTTAAAATTTTGCAACAGCGATGGAGCTGAGAAAAAGTACGGTGATGCCCCACACCAGATTGTAAAAAAGTTTACCGATATGTGCATTTGTTTAGATACAGAACTACAATGTGACGGACAGACCGACAGACAGAAATGGTAAAACAATATCGCGCTCTGCATGTTCAACTCAACTCAGTTGCTGATATTATGAAAATTTTCAGAACTTGGCGGTAAATGGCCATAAATGGAGTGTAGAAGTGCTTGTTCTGTGCGTGTGTGCGAGTGTGTGTGTCTGTCATGTTTCCTCTGTCTTTCTTGGCTGCATTTTATGCGATAGTCGTTCGTAGATCGTAGTCTCGTGAGACAATAAACGTGCGCTGACGACCGGTAGTAGTAGGCGTAGGTATGCGGTGGCGTGGGCGCGCTGGAATTATGAATGAATCGAGCTGGTACCTGTAGTGGCGGTGGTCGTGGTCGATAATGGCGCTGGTCATTGATCGACGCCGGTGTGCGCACGTTGTCAATGAACTGCGTGCTGCCAGCTCATCAATACGGTACGGCCGTCCGTCGCACTGGCCGGCAGCCAAAGCCGGCCGACACGTAAAACGTTCACTCCTCACTACTACCGCCTTGTTGTTACTGCTTGGTATGCCCGCGTGGAGAGAGTTCGAAGTTTTGTACGATGATGAAGATGATCTTTCAAAGTGGAGCAAAGCAAAACGAAGTAGAAAATAGGCAAAGGTCGTAGCCACTATGCAAGGAAACATAAACTTGAACCGCATATTTCCACTTCCCTTAAATCTGCACTTCCGTCAACAGCAGCTAGGGGGCGGTTCCGCACCCTATTCTTTGTCCTATATATTTTGTCGGTTTTTAGTATAAAACGAAATACGAAATTGTTGTGACAATCGTAGTAAAGTCATGCGAATGGATTTGTTTGTGTGTCTCGTCTCCGAAATGACCTATACTGTGTCGAGTGGGACGTTAAACTCTAGTATACCATACCATACCTATTGTTTGTGTGTCCCCATCCTTTTATGTTTCCCTGGACAGTTGAGTCATCTCCCTTACAGTTTTCGGCGTTAGCGTAACTAATTTAAATGAGCCTCCTAGAGCTTTAGCTGCCTCCACTATAGCGTGGGTTAGGATAGCTATAGCTTCATCCCTTTTGGGCAGTTGCAAACAAAAGCAACGCGGGTTAAGGGGGTTATTATGTCGCTGGCCCTCCATTACTGAATGAGAGATGCACATCGCTGCTCAGGGCCCCCGTCTCCGAAATGACCTATAATGTGACGAGTGGGACTTTAAACTCTACTATACCATACCAGTCATGCGAATGGAGCTGTTTGGGGGTTCAGCCACGCCGCTGCATTATTTTCACAAATGTGTCGTGCGGTTTGTTAGCGATAGCTGTTTCTTGTAGTTACACCAGAAGGGACGGCATCTACACAAAAATGCAGTCATTATTGATTGAGAACTATTCACTGGTTCCCGCCGCCATACGTTGGCCAGTGACTGTTCATTAAGTAGCCGCAAATGAATTATTAAAATGCGTAGATCACATTGTGATTGGCTGTCTGCAAAACCTCAGTTCCACCCAAGTTGTGTCCAAGCCAACGCTTAGCGGGAAGGGAAAACGCCTACGTTGGTGGAGGGTAAAAGCCTACAATATCGATCGTTCGATCGGTAAGCTTAAAAGCACCGTAGAAGCAATCGGCGTAGTGCACAGCCTACACCGACTGTTGTCGGACTGTTGTTGCACTGAAAGTTTGCAGATCGTCATTTTTATTGAAAACCGCTGACATACGTTGAGAAGGCGGTTTATACTACTGCCGCAGAACTTCGACGACGTCGATCTCAGTGACTGGGTCCACGTGTGAGAGGCGGCGACTGCGTCTGACGCTGCGCTGATGCCGCCGATTGCAAAGATGTCGATCAGACTCCGGAGACTGCCGTCCTCGCTGTTGCTGTTGCTCGTCTTCGACCTCTGCGTCATCGTCGCCGGGAGCGAAGACTGCGACCCGCCGCCGTTCTCCGACGTGGCGTCGCGGACCGTTCTAGCCGACTTGGTCTTCAGTGGACATTGCGTCGCCGTGTCGCACGCCAACTCGTCGGCGTCTCTCACCGACCGTCTCGACTTCTCCACGGACGCCGTAACGCTCACGTACTTCATCAATCGAACGCTCAAGGGTGTGCACTACGCAATGCATTTATACAAGGTCAACAGTGCGACCCAGTGTTTAGGGCCCCGCAGCATCCGCAGCTGCGGGGGTATCCTGTCCTCTCCTATCTTGTACTGTACTGTACTGTAGTCTCGTTCTGTGCTGTCCTGTGCTGTCGTCGTCTCTTGTCCTATCATTTCCTGTCCTGTCCTGTCGTATCCTTACTGTACTTTGCCTGTACTGTACTGTACTGTCCTATCCTGTGTTGTCCTGCCTTGTCCGGAAGCTGCCGCAAAGGCGTGGAAAATATTTTCCTTCGGCATTTTCACTGTCGAAATTGGTCCAACCCGAAAGTCAAAGCCAAAGCGGCTTCTGACTGAATAGTCGCGTAGCGCGTTTCGCGATGGACTAGGCCTACAAGAGAAATCTTGCGGGGGTGCGCAAGGTGACTAATCACGTTACTGATGCGACCCGGACGTCTAACATTAAATTTTTAGCGAAAATAATAGCCACAACAGGTACATCAAGGTGGTCGTGTGTACCACATTATATACAATCTTTTTATCAAGCGGAAAAATAATGCAGGCAGACGGATCATTCCGTGGGTACGTGTCACTAAATCATATTAAAATCTGTAGCTGAAATAAAATGCCCTCGATAACGATAACTGTAACTATAACGAAAACGAATAACTATGACAAAATACATGCGTGATTGAGCCGTTGAGAATAGAAGTGAGTTGTATGCGTCGCACAGAGCTTTGTGAAAAAGGCGATCAGTTTTTTCTTGATCTTTCAAAAGCAGATTCGCATTTTATGTTGCATTGACATTTGTTTTTGTACCAGTTTTTTGTCAAAACGACGAAAACGAAAATGGCCTTTGACGAAAATATGCCTAGTTAATTTTCGTCATTATGATGACGACGACGACAAAAATTCGTGATTTTTCGTTGACGAATGACGAGATGAAAATTACGACGAAAACGTGAGTGACGAAAATGCCGATGACAACACACAAGCACGACGATTCCACATTCCAAAATAATTAACAGATGACATTAATCGATATTTCGTAATATACTACTCATTCCGTCAGCCCGTCTCTTCACAATGCATGCATTTTCCATGTACGACGACAACAAAAACTAAAATATGGCCTTTGGCGAAACTTAATTAGTTCTCGTCATAATAAAGTACGATTACAATGACGAAAATTCGGGAGTTTTCGTCAAAGTGACGAAGACGATGAAGTAAATTCGAATGTTTGGTCGACGAGATGAAAACGAAAACTAAAATAAAACTGCCGAGTAAAAACAGTGAATTGCAGCCTACCACAAGATGCATCGTGCGAATTGGTTTTCAACTTTTGTTGCATTTTTGTAAAATTGTAATGTAAAAATTGTAAATTTGAGCTATGTGTAGGCCTAATTTTGCTCATAGATCATTGTTATTATTAAACCATAACCTTTTGAGTCATTTTGTCCAAACTTGAACAAATAACAAATAAATGAACACATACGATGGTTGTCAACGTAGACGCAGAAAAACCGCGCGAAATACTTACTTATAAAATGCTACTAAAAGTTGGCGAAATATCATGTTATAACTATATTTTGTGTCTATATACTTCGTATTAAAGTTTTTCTGTCTTGAACTCAAATTTCCTTGCTGTCTGTGAACTTCTGTGATTGGATAGTTTTATTAAATCTGCCGTTTTTCCTGCATGTTCTACAACTGCATAAATTATGAATATGAAAACGTTGAAAAGACATTTAAAGGTGACTGAAGGTTATCAAAGGGTAGCAAATTGATACAGCATGCACGCATTAATTGCAGGTGATCCACCGGCGTCGAACGTGGTACGCGTCACCTACTTTCCGCCCGAAGAGCCGGTCGGCCGGTGTACGGGGCCGCCGCCGCTGCCGCCGTCGTCCGTACAGGAAATGGTCGGCAGAAGTTTCGTCGTGTTCGTGAACCGGTCTGCGACGGTCGGCCTCGGTCAGCAGATAACATCGTACGCTGCCGACGGACTGCCGGAACGGAATTCTGGGCGCACCATCTCCGCCGTTGTCTCACATGCATGCGACGAGTGCAGTAAGAGTCGCTAACTTATGCGGCGGTTACACGTACACCTACGGTTCGACTTAGATTCGACTGCAATAGAGCGTTTTCAGATGGAGGTGGTTAGGAGATAATGAGTCGATCGCGGTGTACAACTTGGCCCGCAAGTTCCTCCCATTCGCCTGTAGCACACCGCGATCAACAAAGGACTTCGACTCGACGGCCGTTCGACGATCGAATCGTAAGTCGAATGTAGTTGTGGATCACCTGTATGCTGTGAAAACTCCTTATTCGACAGCGCTACGAACGTTCGACGTTATGGCCTCCCTTTCTACGTTACGGCCTCCCTTTTCTGGACTGCTGCACTGCGGCTTCAACAAAGGTCAGCGAGACTGCGGCCAGTGAGTTACGTCACTGTGACCTCAGTTGCTTGTGATAAGCAGTCGAACGGCCGTCGAACGGCCGTCGAATTGAAGTCGAATCGTGGTTATATAATCACCGCATTGCTTGTCTCAGGATGCTGCTCGACTTACAGGAATGATTGATCAACGTCATTCATTCGTTCATTCATTCATTCATTCATTCATTCACTTGTTTATTTCAAGTAGCACGGCCCATAAGTACATGAAACATACAGAAGGATATATAAGAAGGACTGAAAACGATTAACAACGTAGAGCATACCTAACGGTATTTAGCGCCAGGTCTGTGGCGTAGTGGTTAGGGCGCTGGACTTGCGGTCACTGGTTCCAGTCGACTCCCGGCCGGCGCGCTTTCGGGCGGCAACCTGAGCAAATAATAGTTCACACAAACACACACGTGCCTCTGTCACCAAGCAGTATAATTTGGTGCTGGCCAATGAATGGCGATACTCTGCGGCCGATAAGGCAACCGTAGAGGTATGTCAGTCGTCGCACTGGCCGTGCGTCACAGACAGCAGTGGTTTACTCTTGCCTAGTGCCTACGGGTTGATGGCTAATGACTAGGAGATGAGCACCCCTAAATTTCTTAAAGAATTTGGGGGCGTTTGCCTTGCCATTTTCTTACAACTATCCAGATCAGCATAATAATAATAACAGCAATAATAACGACAAATTCAGCCTGCCGTAAGCCGAAGCTTAACGGAGAGGTTACAAAATACATATACTGTTAAGTAAATGACTGTCGGAAAAGATGTGCCTTCGAGTGTTTTTTTGAAGGTCGATGAAGACTGTGCAGAGGTGACGTCAGAAGGCAAACCATTCCAGACTCGAGCTGCAGCCACGCCGAAGACTCGATCGCCGACTGTTTAAGCATGAGAGTGCGACAGTCAATAAGCAATGTACTGAAAAATCTCCTCGTGAACGACGATTACATTATAGATGAATTACACATTAGCTATTGCCGTAATGTCTGTGGTAGTCGCTGCGCCGGTGATCAGATCGTTGTCTACGGCTGTTCGCGTACGCGTCGGTCACTCGGTGCAGCTCAACTGTCGCGCAGCCGGGCGACCCAAGCCTCTGATCCACTGGTTCAAAGACAACGACACGTTCACGGTGCCATCCAACCGCGACGTCAGAATCAACAGGTCTGTCACGGCATTTATTCGCAGCAGGCTCTATACATAGTGATTTTATGATTTTGTATTCTCAGGTCCTGCTGCTTTCACCCGATGCTTTATCATTTCCGTCCTTCGTGCACCACTAATAACATTCGATCTTTTTGACCCACATACTGGCATCGACTTTGTTTAACAGGCCTATTTTTCCGCGGATATTACTAAGGTCGGGTCTCCAAAGGCCTCCAAAGTAGGGTTGGCTGAAGCAGGTTTTTGCAGGGCGGATGCCCTTCGCGTTTTCCAACGAACCACTGTCAGAGCACTGAAGGGGAACTGTTAGGCTGGTATCGATCAGTAAAATTTTCAGTTTAATGTAATCCAAGGACATTTCTATAGCATCTGTACGTCGTCGTCGTCGTCTTAACTACATTCTGTATACGTGAGGCCTGTAAGAATAATCATTATTCATCACAAGTGATGATAGTACAGCATCTAAAAAAGTATACTTAACGTAATTAATTTTGGTGGAAAATTAACTGACTGATTGACTGATTGACTGACTGACTAATAGATTGATTGATTGATTGATTGATTGATGATTTGTCACGACGGAAGTAAGACTAGAGGTTCCAGTGCGTGTGTAGACGTGGCGGCAGACTGATAATAGCAAGTGGCAGGACCAGCGACTCCGGCGAGTATTGGTGCCAGGCCGTCAACGTGCTCGGCGTCGACACCAGCACACCCTTCACTGTCACCGTCGACCAACCAGGTATGGCGAATCATACATTCATTGATCTACTTCTATCTATTCTTCAGCTTCTGTCCGGAAAATCGCGTGTTGACACGGTGTCTAATCTAATCTTCTTCTAATCATAGTGACACGATTTAACGTAGAACGACCAAATTTGGTACCATAACCCGTCATGGGGATGAAACTTTTTTTCAGGATAGACTGCCACCTACCCCACCGACCGGGCGGGACTTAGATTTTCTATGTTCGCTATACATGGCTCAAGAAATAAGTAATCCCTGGGACTTATTCCGGTGCATCGATAACTGATAGATCGATTCGCCCCACATTCCATTCCACCGTCTTATTCCAAATCTAAATCTACAGGTTTTCATTCAGTTAAGTTCTTCTTTGACACAGTTTTGCAATTTAAATCGCCACGTTCCCCGAAATTTAACGCGATCGTTGCACCCGCTTCTCACATTGTCACTGTTGACTACCTTGATATTATCAATGGCCGTAAAACTACTTATGTCACGGTGAGTATTCGAAAATGTCCGCCAGCAGCAGCACTCACACGAGATCCGAGTCTCCTTCTGAAGTTCCATCGCTGAGCTGAAGGACACACTGCAATATATGGGATGGACTGCCGCAGGAGCCGACAGCTCCATCGTGCATGAAGTTCAGAAAGAAACTCGGATCTTATGTGGATGATGCTGTCCAGTGTTGGATAGTTAACTATAACGATAACTATAACTAAAAAGAATGGCATTAGTTAACTGTAACTAAAACTATAACTAAAATGATTGAAATAACTAAAACGAAATAATAACTAAAAT
>Ga0049107_10000095_pt1 | contig 22204 bp, 24 predicted proteins | sample WorMetilPIANOSA1_FD_61187 | JGI IMG/M metagenome (GOLD analysis project Ga0049107, IMG submission 61187) | Marine gutless worms symbiont microbial communities from Max Planck institute for Marine Microbiology, Germany - Olavius ilvae PIANOSA.1 | ecosystem: Host-associated > Annelida > Digestive...
AAGGACTGGCGCCGCATCGCCACCCGATACGACCGCCTCGCGGTCAACTTCGCCGCCGCCGTCTACCTCGCCGCCATCGTCTGTTGCTGGTTATGAGTCCGGAGCCTAGCGGCCCGGAATCGCGCCCGGCACGTGGCGCGCGAGCCGGTACATCGAGGCGGCGTCCCATGAGCGAAAGCGGGCGCGGCGTGCACGACATGGGCGGCCTCGCGGCCGGCCCGGTCGTGGCGGACGAGCACGATTTCGCGCCGTGGGAAAAGCGCGTCGACGCGCTCCTGGTCGTGCTCGGCGGGCTCGACCCGCCGCTGGTGCGCACCGACGAGCTGCGCCGCGGTATCGAGCAGTTGGGCGAGGGCGCCTACGACCGGCTGGGCTACTACGAGCGCTGGATCGCCTCGATCACCGGCATCCTCCTGGAAAAGGGGGTGTTCACGACCGACGAGCTGGGCGCCGCGATGGAAGCGGCGATCGCCCGTCGGGAGGAGACGATCGCCGCGCGCGAGGAAGCGTCGTGACCGCCCGGTTCGCGCCCGGCGACGCGGTCCGTGTCCACACCGGCCGTGCGCCGGGCCACATCCGCACGCCCTGGTACGTGCGCGGTCAACACGGCGTCGTCGAGCGCATCTGCGGCGACTTCGCGAACCCCGAGGAACTGGCCTACGGCCGCGACGGCCTGCCGCGGCGCGCGCTCTACCGCGTGCGCTTCCGCCGGGACGGTCTCTGGCCGGACGACGCCGGGCCGCCCAACGACACCGTGGACGTCGAACTCTACGAGCACTGGCTGGAACCGGCGCCATGAGCGACAGCCACGGCCATGCCCACGCGCCACCGCAGCCCGACAGCGATGCCGCGCCGCTGACCCGCCATCAGGCCATGGCCGAGGCGGTCGAGGCGCTCCTGGTCGTCAAGGGCGTGGTGACGCCCGAGGCGCTGCGCCGCCAGGTCGAGAAGATGGACGCGCGCTCGCCGGCGCTCGGCGCCCGGGTCGTCGCCCGCGCCTGGACCGATCCGGCCTTCAAGGCGCGCCTGCTCGCCGACGGCGCGGCTGCCTGCGCCGAACTCGACATCGACATCGCGCCGGTGCGACTGGTGGTGGTCGAGAACGACGCAACGTCGGACGACGCGGTCCACAACGTCGTCGTCTGCACCCTGTGCTCCTGCTACCCGCGCAATCTCCTGGGCCTGCCGCCGGACTGGTACAAGGCGCGCGCCTACCGTTCGCGCACGGTGCGCGAGCCGCGCGCGGTGCTGCACGAGTTCGGCCTGGACCTCGCCGACGACGTGATCGTGCGCGTGCACGACTCCACCGCCGACATGCGCTATCTGGTGCTGCCGGCCCGGCCCGCGGGCACCGAAGGCTGGGACGAGGCACGGTTGGCGGAGATCGTCACGCGCGACTGCATGATCGGCGTCGCGGTGCCGACGCCGGACTGAGGCGCGCCTTACGCCGCGCGGGCCTGCTTCGCCAGGCGCACCAGTTCCGCCCTCGCGCTCTCCGCGTCGTCGACCGGCCGGGCGAAATCGATCCGGGCGACGCTGCCGTCACGGCGCAGGTCGGCGCCGTCCGGGTCGACGCCGGTAAGGCGCCAACCGTCGCCGTCGCGGCCCATCATGCGGGCGTAGAGCGCCACGGCGTCGGCGTGGTCGGCGTTCATATGCGCGACGATGTCGGATTCCGATTCCGCCAGCGCCGGGGCCGTCGCCCCGACCACCTCGGCGGCGTCGAGCCAGTGGATGCGGCCGAAGCCGGCGACGAGGTGGGCGCGCTCGATTCCGACGCGGTAGAGGTTGAAGTCGCCGAAGCCGGCGTACATCTCGGCACTCGGCTGGCGCGCCAGGAAGCGCGCGCGGTGCCGCGGATCGTCAGACTTGGCGATGCGACCGAGCACGGTCGCGCGGGCGCCGGTCAGCGGGTCGTCGAGCCCCGCCGTGCCGTCGTAGAGCAGCGAGACGCGGGTGTCGGCGGCGAGGTTCTTGGTGTGGTCGGCCAGGTCCGAGAGCAGCAGCAGCGGCGCCGCGTCGTGGTCGCAGGCGACCAGCACCAGGCTGCCGTAGGGCCAGCCGTCGGTTTGCGCGGTCGCGAGCGTCGCCCGGTCGGCGCGCCGGATCAGCGCCCGTACCTGTTGGCCGGGCGCCGGCTCCGGCTCGCTCACGCCCCGCCGGCCATGTGCGTGCGGATCGCGGCCGCGATGTCCTCCGGCGGCGTGCCGTAGGCGAACGCGGTCACGAAGGCGCCGTCGGGGCCGATCAGGTAGGTGAAGGAGGAGTGGTCCATCAGGTAGTCGGCCGACCCGTCGTCCTCGACCTTCTTGTAGAACGCCTTGTAGCCGCGCGCCGCCTGGTCGATCTGGGCCCGGCTGCCGGTCAGGCCGACCAGCCGCTCGTGGAACAGCGGCACGTAGTCGGCGAGGATCGCCACGGTGTCGCGTTCGGGGTCGATGGTGATCAGCACCGGCGTCACCTCTGCCGCCGCCTCGCCCAGGGCGTCGAGCGCCTGGGCGACGACCGCCAGTTCCGTCGGGCAGACGTCGGGGCAGTAGGTGTAGCCGAAATAGACCAGCATGTAGCGGCCGTGGAAGTCGGCGTCGGTTACCGTCTTGCCCGTGTGGTCGAGCAACTCGAACGGCCCGCCGATCTCGACCGCGGAGACCATGCCGGCGATGTTGCCGGTCGACCGGCCACGCTCCAACGTCAGCCAGATGGCGCTGACGCCCAGCACCAGGGCGAGCGAGAGGCAGACGATGGCGACGATCCGGGTGGTGCGCGACATGGGGCTAAAGTCGGATGCGGCGGCGTTTGGCGCAAGAGGCAGGCTGTCGCACGGGGCAGCAGGCGTTAACCATTCGTCGCGCAAACACACGGGAATGGCCGCAAATCTGCCATAATGGCGCTACAGCTTGCGGTCATGGCTCACTATCTATCCATAGGATCCGCAAGAGAGGAACCGGACTTGCGCCAGACGATCGCCCTGGTCGACGACGACCGCAATATCCTGACTTCGGTGTCGATGGCGCTGGAGTCCGAGGGCTTCAACGTGCGCACTTTCGCCGACGGCGAGGAGGCGCTGCGCGGCCTCAGCGCCAGCCCGGCCGACCTCGCGGTCCTCGACATCAAGATGCCGCGCCTCGACGGCATGGAGCTGTTGAACCGGCTGCGCCAGCAGTCCGGCATGCCGGTGATCTTCCTGACCTCGAAGGACGACGAGATCGACGAGGTGCTGGGCCTGCGCATGGGTGCCGACGACTACATCACCAAGCCGTTCTCCCAGCGCCTGCTGATCGAGCGCATCCGCGCCGTGCTGCGCCGCAAGGAGGGCGCCCAGCCGGCCGACGGCGAGATCGGCGAGGGCACCAAGGTCATCTCCCGCGGCTCGCTGGTGCTGGACCCGCGCCGGCACCTGTGCACCTGGCAGGATCGGCCGGTTCAGCTTACGGTGACGGAGTTCCTGATCCTGCAGGCGCTGGCCTACCGGCCTGGCCACGTCAAGAGCCGCGACAACCTGATGGACGCCGCCTACGGCGACAACATCTACGTCGACGACCGCACCATCGACAGCCACATCAAGCGCCTGCGCAAGAAGTTCAAGGCCGTTGACTCCGAGTTCAGCCATATCGAGACGTTGTACGGCATCGGCTATCGCTACAAGGAGGCCTGACCCGCGCGCGCCGCGCGCCGGGGGGACACGGCCATGACCGCCGAGGCGGAGCGGCGCCCGCAGCCGGTCGAGAGGTCGGCGAAGGCGAAGCGCGCCCGCCGGGCGCGGCGCGGCGGCGTCTTCACGTTCCGCCTGACGCGCCGCATCTTGGCCATCAACCTGATCGTGCTGGCCGTCCCCGTCGGTGGCGTCTTCTATCTGGGCCAGTACCAGGAGCGGCTGATCCGCACCCAGCTGGAGGTGCTGCGCGTGCAGGCGGAGATTTTCGCCGGCGCCATCGGCACCGGCGCGGTCGACCTGATGCCGGGCCGCGGCCAGGTGCTGGACGCCCCGCGCGCGCAGCAAGTGCTGGTCCGCCTGGTGGCGCCGACCAGCCGCAGCGGGCCGCCGAGCCGGGCCCGGCTGTTCACGCCGCGGGGCCTGCTGGTCGCGGACACCAACCGCATGGCGGGCCAGCGTACCGCCGTCGTCATCGAGCCGCTGCCGCCGCCGTCGCAGGGCCCCAGCGCGCTCGACTGGCTGCGGCGGCAGGCCGAGCGGGCGCTCAACTGGCTGCCCGGCCGCCGCACCCTGCAGCCCTACCGCGAGCCGCCGCGTCAGGTCGCGAGCGACTACCAGGAGGTCCAGCGGGCGCTCAACGGCGACATCGTCGGCCTGGCGCGCGACGCCGGCGGCGGCAGCATGGTGCTGTCGGTCGCGGTGCCGGTGAAGCGCTACAAGCAGATCGTCGGCGCGCTGATGGTCTCGACCGGCTCGGAGCTGATCGAGAGCAACCTGCGCGCCGTGCGCACGGACATCCTGCGCGTCTTCACCGTGGCGCTGGCGATCACGGTGCTGCTGTCGCTAACGCTTGCGGCGACCATCGCCCGGCCGCTCCGGCGCCTCGCGGAGGCGGCCGACCGGCTGAAGCGCAGCAAGAGCCGGCAGATCGAGATCCCCGACTACTCCGCGCGCGGCGACGAGATCGGCGAGCTGAGCGACAGCCTGCGGGAGATGACCGAGGCGCTGTGGGCGCGCATGGACGCCATCGAGCGATTCGCCGCCGACGTCGCGCACGAGATCAAGAACCCGCTGAGCTCGCTGCGCAGCGCCGTCGAGACCGTGGCGCGGGTCCAGGACCGGGACCAGCAGCGCAAGCTGATGGCGATCATCGTCGAGGACGTGGAGCGCCTCGACCGGCTGATCAGCGACGTCTCCGACGCCTCGCGCCTGGACGCCGAGCTGAGCCGCGTGGTGCCCGAGGCGGTCGACCTGCGCTCGCTCCTGGGCGCGCTCGTCGAGGTCGAGCAGTCAACCGCCAAGGCGGACGCCCCGCGCGTCGCGCTCGACATGCCGCTTGGCCCGCTCCTGGTCACAGGGCTCGAAGGGCGTCTCGGCCAGGTCTTCCGCAACGTCATCCGCAACGCGGTCTCGTTCAGTCCGCCGGGCGGGGAAATCTCCATCGTCGTGCGCAGCGGCCCGGCCGCCAGCGTGCGGGTCACCGTCGACGACGACGGCCCCGGCATTCCTGAGGGCAAGCTGGAAGCGGTGTTCGAACGCTTCTATTCCGACCGGCCGCACGACACCCTGGCCAAGTTCGGCAACCACTCGGGCCTCGGCCTCGCCATCTCGCAGCAGATCGTGCAGGCCACCGGCGGCCGTATCTGGGCGGAGAACCGCTACGACGCCGCGGGCCGCATCGTCGGCGCGCGGTTCATCATCGAGCTGCCGGTGGCGATGTGACGCCTCAGCCCAGCGCCAGGCGGTACACCGTGACCGCGCCGCGCAGGGAGGCGCTGTCGCCGACCGCCTGCCAGCCGCGGCGCCGGAACAGGCCGTGCGTCGTGTCGGTCGAGACGTAGAGCGCCGTGAACCCGAGCCGCCGCGCCGCATCCTCGATCGCCGCGACCAGGGCCGTGCCGATGCCCTGGCCGCGCCGGGCCTCGTCGACCAGCAGCGCCGCGAGCCAGGGGCCGGGCCCGTGCTCGCGGCCGACCGAGTCCGCGCGCAGCGCCGCGGTGCCCAGGACCGTACCGTCGGCGTCGAGCGCGACCAGGCACAGCGGCAGCGCGTCGTCGGCGCCGCATGCCGCGAGGTCTGCCGCCGCGTCGCCCTGGCCGCCGGGGCCGTACCAGGGCGCCCACGCGGCGACGTACCAGCGCGCGAGGAGCGCCGTGGTACCGGGCGGGGCGTCGGCGAGAGGCAAGATGCGCATAGGCCGGCAAACGTGATCCAAGACAACACTAGGCCGGCGCCGGCGGCGACGCGACGGGTTTGCCGCGGTGGTGCGTTGAACGGTGTGAGACGCCGCGGATCCTCGCGGCGCGACCACCGGAGACAAGCAATGAACATGAAACCTCTCGCTCTCGCGGCCGTGCTGCTGATGGTGCCCGGGATCGCCCTGGCGCGCGGTGGCCATGGCGCCGGCCCCGGCGGCTTCGGGCCGTTCCCGTTCGCCGGCGCCGACATGGCCCAGCAGGTCGCCGAACTCGACGCCGACGGCGACGGCAAGGTCACCAAGGCCGAGCTTTTCGAAGGGCGCACGGCCCGCTTTGCCGCGGCCGACGCCAATGGCGACGGTGCGCTCGATGCCGACGAACTCGACGGCCTGCTGCGCGCCCAGCGCCAGCGCATGCTCGACAACCTCCTGCGCCGCTATGACGGCGACGGCAACGGCACGGTCTCGGCCGAAGAGTTCGCCAGCGTGCCGACATGGTTCGAGCGACTCGACGCCGACGACGACGGCGCGCTCAGCGAAGACGAGTTGGCCCGCCTCGACCGGCGCGGCCACCACGGTCGCGGCGACGGCCCGCGCGACGGCAGCGGCCCGCAGGGGCCGAACCGTTAGGCCGATGTGACGCGTGGCTTCGGGCGGGATGGATGGTTCCGCGGTCGGCCGACGGCCGCCCGCCCGCCCGGATGCCGCCGCCTCGGATGCTGCTGAGGAGGCGGCCCTGATGCAACGCGTCGGCGCGGGCGACGCGGCCGCCTGCAGCGTGCTGGTCGAGCGGCACCTGCCGCCCATCGTCGCCTTCGCCGCGCGCATGCTGGCCGACCGGGCCGAGGCGGAGGACGTGGCGCAGGAGACGTTCCTGCGGCTGTGGCGCCACGCCGGCGCCTGGCGGCCGCGGGCGCGGCTCAGCACCTGGCTGCACCGCGTCGCCTACAACCTGTGCATCGACCGGCTGCGCCGGGCCCGCCCGGCACCGCTGGACGAGGCGCACGATCCGCCCGACCCGGCGCCCGACGCGGCGGCCGGGCTGGCGCGGCAACAGACCGCCGCCATCATCGCCGCGGCGCTGGCCGCCCTGCCGGAGCGGCAGCGCGCCGCCATCGCCCTGGTGCACTACCAGGAACTCGGCGGCTCGGAGGCGGCCGAAGTACTGGGCGTCGGGGTGCGGGCGCTGGAATCGCTGTTGGCGCGGGGCCGCCGCACGTTGCGCGCGGAGCTCGCCGGGCGCCGCGCCGAGTTGTTGGGAGAACCGTGATGGACCTGGACCGCTTTCGCGACCTTGTCGCCGCCTACGGGGCCGAGCCCCGCCGCTGGCCGCCGGACGAACGCGACGCCGCCGTGGCGCTGCTGGCGCAGTCGGACGAGGCGCGACGCCTGGCCGACGAGGCGCAGACACTCGACCGCCTGTTGGACGCGGCGCCCGATACCCAGCCGGGCCCGGGGCTGGCGACGCGCATCGTCGCGCACGGCCCCGCGCCGCGCGCCGCCCGCGGCTGGTGGCCGTTCGGCGAGCTGTGGCCGGCGGGCGCGACGCTCGCCGCCGCCGTCGTGCTGGGCCTCGCCGTCGGCGCGCTGGGCCCGGTCGCGCTCGACGGCACGTCCCTCAGCGAGGCCGAGGTCGCGGCGCTGGCCTACGGACCCAGCGTCATGCTGGAGGACGCGCCATGACCATCAAGCTGCCGCGCCCCCGGGCCTGGGTGCTGATCGTTTCGTTGGCCCTCAACCTGTTCATCGCCGGGGTGGCCGTGTCGTGGTGGGGCTTCCACGGCCGCGCCGACCGTGCCGGCGCCTGGGACACGGCGCCGTTCTTCGCCGTGCGCAGCCTGGGCGAGGAGGCGCGGCCGCTGGCCAAGCGCGTCTGGCGCGACCATCGCGACGAGCTCAAGCCCCGCGTCGAGCGGATGCGTGCGGCGCGCCGCGAGGCCTACGGCGTGCTCGCCGACGAGGGCTACACGCCGGAGGCGTTCGCCGCCGCCCTCGGCCGGCTGCGCGCCGACAGCGTCGAGGTGCAGGCCGGCCTGCACGGCGCGCTGGTCGACCTCAGCCGCGAGCTGACTCCCGAACAGCGCCGGAAGCTGGCGCGCGCCATGGGCCGCCGGCGGCACTAGACTGCACGCCATGGAATTCGACGATCCCCACGCCCGCGCGGTATTCTTCGACGTGCACAGCGGGCTGCCGCGCGAGGGGCCCGGTTCGCGGGAGAGCACCCGGCCCGCGCTCGAGTTCGCCGCCCCGTTGCCGCCGCGCCCGTACGTGCTGGACATCGCCTGCGGGCCCGGCATGCAGACGCTGGACCTGGCCGAGTTGCTGCCCGACGCCTCGATCGTGGCGGTCGACTTCCACGAGCCCTTCGTCGCCGAGGCCAACCGGCGCGCGGCCGACCGCGGCGTCGCCGACCGCGTGACGGCGCAGGTCGGCGACATGGCGGCGCTGGACTTCCCGCCGGGCAGCTTCGACCTGATCTGGTGCGAGGGCGCGGCGTACATCATGGGCGTGCCGGACGCGCTCGCGGCCTGGCGGCCGCTGCTGCGCCCCGGCGGCCGGCTGGCGCTGTCGGAGGCCGTCTGGCTGAAACCCGACCCGCCGGAGTCCGTGCGCCGCGGCTGGGCCGAATACCCGGCGATGGTCGACATCGAAAGCTGTCGGCAGATCGTGCGCGACGCCGGCTACGAGCTGCTGGGCGACTTCGTACTGCCGGAGGCGGCGTGGTGGGACGACTATTACACGCCGATGCAGCGGCGGTTGGACGTCCTGGATACAAAGTATGCCGGCGATGCCGCCGCCGAGGCGGTACTCCGGGAGCACCGGGACGAGATCGCCATGTGCCGCGACCACGCGGCCTACTACGGCTACGTCTTTCTGGTGATGGGTACCTAGAGCCCGAGCACGATCAGCAGCAGGCTCGGCATGGTGACGAAGGCCAGCGCCGTCGACATCAGCACGACGCCGGCGACCTCCTCGGGCGAGTTGTCGTAACGCTGGGCGAACAGGTAGTTGAAGATCGCCGCCGGCATGGCGCTCTGCAGCGTCAGCACGCCCGCGGCGACCGGCGGCAGGCCGAACGCCGCCGAGACGCCCAGGCCAACGCCGAGGCCGAGCGCCAGGCGCGCCACCGCCAGCGCCGCGGCGCGCGGCAGCGCGGCGATGCGCAGCCGCGCCAGCGCCACGCCCAGCGTCAGCAGCAGCAGCGGGATCGCCATGCCGCCCAGCAGCTCGATCGTGCGCGCCAGCCACAGCGGCGGCGCCACGTTCCCCACGTTGAAGGCCAGCGCCGCGGCGACGCCGTAGATCACCGGCACGCGCAGGACGCGCCCGAGCTTGGCTTCGCCCGAGGCGATCCAGACGCCGACGGTGAACTGCAGCACCGCCATCAGCGAGAAGTAGGCGATGGCGAGCGCCAGCCCCTCGTCGCCGAAAGCGAACAGCGCCAGGGGCAGGCCCAGATTGCCGCCGTTCGGAAACATCAGCGGCGGCAGGAAGGCGCGGACCGGCAGGCCCGCGACCTTGAGGCCCACGAAGGCAACGACTCCGAAGCCCGCGATGGCCGCGGCGCCCGCCAGCACCATGGTGCCGAACGCCCCGGCGTCGGTCTCCAGCCGCGTCAGCGTCGCGAAGATCAGGCAGGGCGTAGCGACGTTGGTGACCAGCGTCGTCACGAAGTCGGTCTCGAAGGCGCGGCCCGTGCGGCCCCACAGGTAACCGACGCCGGCGACGACGAACACGGGCGCGATGATCGAGAACAGTTCGGAAAACACGGGGTCAGGCGGGGATGGCGGTGGCGGGGCGGCGAGCCTTAGCACGCCGGTCGGGCGCGCGCGACCGTGTGCCAAGGTGCGTTGACTTGCGCCCGTCCCACTCGCAGGCTCGCCGCCATGGCCGAGACCCTGGTGCACGCCACCGCCATCGCGCTCGACGGCCGCGGCGTGCTGCTGCGCGGCGCGCCGGGCACTGGCAAGTCCGACCTGGCGCTGCGCCTGATCGATCGCGGGGCGGTGCTGGTCGCCGACGACCAGGTGACGCTCAGTCGCGCCGGCGCGCACGTGACCATGGCCGCGCCGGCGGCGCTCGCCGGAAAGCTGGAGGTACGCGGCCTCGGCATCGTCGCCCTGCCGGCGGTCGCCGCGACGCTGGACCTGATCGTCGACCTAGTGGCGGAACAAGACGTCGAGCGCTTGCCCGAAGCGGCGCACGACACCGTGCTGGACTGCGCGATCCCGCGCCTTGCGCTGGCGCCGTTCGCGGCCTCGGCGGCGGCCAAGCTGCGCCTTGCGGTAGCGTCGCTCGCCGACCCGACTATACTCGCCGCCGATGAATGACGCCGTCGCCAGTCCCTCGCGCCAGGCGCTGACCGATGGCGGCGTGGTCGTGGTCATCGGCATGTCCGGCGCCGGCCGCACCACGGCGTTGAAGGCGCTGGAGGACATGGGCTTCGAGGCGGTCGACAACCTGCCGCTGCGCCTCCTGCCGCGGCTGGTCGCGGCCGAGGCGCCCGACGCGCCGGCGGATGGCGGCGGCCTCGCCATCGGCGTCGACATCCGCACCCGCGATTTCACCGTCGACGGTTTCATGGCCGAGGTCGCGCGCCTGCGCGCCGTCACCGGCCGCGCCATTACCGTGCTGTTCCTCGACTGCGACGACGAGGTCCTGCGCCGGCGTTATACCGAGACCCGGCGCCTGCACCCGCTGGCCGAGGACCGTCCGGTGACCGACGGCATCGCCCGCGAACGGCGCATGCTGTCGCCGCTGCGCCAGGCCGCCGACGTGGTGCTCGATTCCAGCCACAGCAACGTGCACGAGTTCGGCGCCGTGATGCGCGACCACTTCGCCACGGGTGCGGACGGCGCGCCGGCCGCCGCCGGGCAGGTGCGCGTCTTCGTCACCTCGTTCTCGTTCCGCCAGGGGCTGCCGCGCGACGCCGATCTGGTGCTGGACCTGCGCTTCCTGCGCAACCCGCACTACGATCCGGCGCTGCGCCCGCTGACCGGCCGCGACGACGCGGTCGGCGCCTATGTCGCGGCGGACCCGGACTTCGACCGTTTCTTCGCCCAGGTCACCGACATGCTGTCGCTGCTGCTGCCGCGCTTCGACCGCGAGGGCAAGAGCTACGTCACGCTCGCGGTGGGCTGCACCGGCGGCCGCCACCGCTCGGTCTTCGTGGCGGAACGGCTGGGCCGCTGGATCGCCGACGCCGGGCGTCACGTCCGCGTCTTGCATCGCGACCTGCCGCACGCGCAGGATGGCGGCTGATGCACGACCGCCGCCCCGGGAGAGCAACTTGATCGGTCTCGTCCTCGTCACCCACGGCCGCCTGGCCCGCGAGTTCATTGCCGCGCTCGAACACGTGGTCGGGCCGCAGGACCAGATCGACGCGGTGTGCATCGGCCCCGACGACGACATGGAGCAGCGCCGGCGCGACATCGTCGCGGCGGTCGACGCGGTCAACGGCGGCGCCGGCGTCGTCCTGCTCACCGACATGTTCGGCGGCACGCCGTCGAACCTGGCGATCTCCGTGATGGACCGGCCGGGCGTCGAGGTCATCGCCGGCATCAACCTGCCGATGCTGATCAAGCTGGCCAGCCTGCGCGACGCCAGCGAGCTGGCCGATGCCGTCAGCGCCGCCCAGGAGGCCGGGCGCAAATACATCAACGTCGCCTCCGCGCTGCTCGACGAGGCCAAGTGATGCCCCGGGGCGGGCGCCCCGGCGATCCGACCAGCGCCCGGCGGGTCGTCACCATCGTCAACGAGCGCGGCCTGCACGCCCGCGCCGCCGCCAAGTTCTGCAAGCTGGCGGAGCAGTTCGCGGCCGAGATCGCCGTCACCAAGGGCGGCACCACGGTCTCCGGCGGCTCGATCATGGGCTTGATGATGCTGGCCGCCGCGCCGGGCTGCGAGATCGAGTTGAGCGCCAGCGGCGACGACGCGGCGCACGCCATCGCCGCTCTCGCCGGCCTGGTCGAGAGCAAGTTCCATGAAGACTGAGCGCGCCAGCCGCAAGGGCAAGCAGCGCGTGCTGAGCGGGCTCGGCGTCTCCCCCGGCATCGCCATCGGCCCGGCCTACGTCATCGACCCGGACGCCCTCTCGGTGCCCGACTACCGCGTCGTGCCCGCCGCCGTCGACGACGAGCTGGAACGCTTCGCCGCGGCGGTCGAGCTCTCGCGCACCCAGGTCGGCAAGCTGAAGCGCAAGGCCAAGAACCTGCCTGCTGCCGCACGCTCCGAGGTCGCGCTACTGCTCGACGCCTACCGCCAGATGCTGACCGACAGCCGGCTGATCCGCGGCGTCAACGGGCGCATCGCCGACCAGCGCTACAACGCCGAGGCGGCGGTGCATGCCGAGGGCGAGGCCATCGCCGGCACCTTCGAGGCGATCGACGAGCCCTACCTTGCCGCCCGCGGCCAGGAGATCCGCGAAATCGCCAACCGCCTCATACGCAACCTCACGGAGACACCGTTCGAGGCCTATGCCAGCGCGCCGGCGAACGCGGTGATCATCGCCGAGGAGCTGACGCCGGCCGACACGGCGCTGATCAACCCGGCGCGCATCGGCGGCTTCGCCACGGTGCTGGGCGGGGCCGAGGGCCACACCGCGATCATGGCCCGGGCGCTGGGCCTGCCGGCGGTGCTGGGCATCGCCGGGCTGGTCGGCGACGCCGCGGCGGGCGGCGTGCCGGCAGGCGCGACTGTGATCGTCGACGGCGACGCCGGCCAGGTCATCGTCGACCCGACGGCCGCGACGCTGGCCGACTACCGCCGCCGCCGGGCCGCGCTGGTGCGCGAGGCGCGGCGTCTCGGCCGGTTGACTAGACTGCCGGCGGTGACCCGCGACGGCGTCGCCATCAAGATCGAGGCCAATGTCGAGCTGCCGTGCGAGGCGCAGTCGGCCGCCACCGCCGGCGCCGAGAGCATCGGCCTCTTGCGCAGCGAGTTCCTCTACATGAACCGCGCCGACCTGCCCGGCGAGGACGAGCAGGTCGAGGCGATCCGCGAGATCATCGACCACATGTCGGGCCGCCCGGTCACCGTGCGCACGCTCGACGTCGGCGGCGAGAAACTGGCCTCGTCGCTGTCCGACGAACTGGGCGAGAGCGCCAACCCGGCGCTGGGCCTGCGCGCCATCCGGCTGTCGCTGGAAGTGCCGCGGCTCTTGGAGACCCAACTCGCCGCGATCCTGCGCGCCGGCGCGTTTGGCGACGTGCGCATCCTGCTGCCGATGATCGCGACGCCGGGCGAGGTCGTGCAGGTGCGCAAGATCCTGGCGCGGGTCACGCGGCGGCTGACCCGGCGGGGCGTCAAGATCGCCGAGCGCACACCGCCGGTCGGCGTCATGATCGAGGTGCCGGGCGCGGCGCTGGCGGCCGACGCGCTGGCCCAGGTCGCCGACTTCTTCGCCATCGGCACCAACGACCTGACCATGTACGCGCTGGCCATCGACCGCGGCGAGGAGCGCGTCGCCCACCTCTACAACCCGCTGCACCCGGCCGTCCTGCGGCTGATCCAGTTCGCCACCACCTCGGCCCTGCGCGCCCGGCGGCCGGTCAGCCTGTGCGGCGAGATCGCCGGCGACCCGCGCTTCGCGCCGCTGATCCTGGGCCTGGGCGTCCGCGAGCTGTCGATGGCGCCGCCCAGCATCCCGCGCGTCAAGGAGCGCGTGCGGGCGCTGGAACTGGGCGAGGCGACGCGGCGCGCGGCGCTGATCATGGACCAGTCGGACAGCGGCCGCATCGCGGCGCTCCTGGACGACTTCAACGAGGTCTGGTGAGCGCCCGCCGGGTGCCCGCCCCACGTTACATAACGATATAAACAAATCTTTATATTGAAGGCTCAGCGCGGGTTTGCTATGACCCGCGCGGCCGTGCCGTCCCGCCGCCCCCCAGCCCCCGGAGCACCCCTCATGACCAACGCCGCCGCCGCACCCGTTCCCGCCGAAGACTACGTCGTCGCCGACATCGGCCTCGCCGACTGGGGCCGCAAGGAGATGGCAATGGCGGAGGTCGAGATGCCCGGCCTGATGGCCGTGCGCGAGGAGTTCGGTGCCGCCCAGCCGCTCAAGGGCGCGCGCATCGCCGGCTCGCTGCACATGACGATCCAGACCGCGGTGCTGATCGAGACGCTGCAGGCGCTGGGTGCGGACGTGCGCTGGGCCTCATGCAACATCTACTCGACCCAGGACCACGCCGCGGCGGCGATCGCCGCCACCGGCACCCCGGTCTTCGCGATCAAGGGCGAGACACTGGACGAGTACTGGGACTACACCCACCGCATCATGGAGTGGGCCGACGGCGGCACCCCCAACATGATCCTCGACGACGGCGGCGACGCGACGCTGCTGGTGCATCTGGGCGCCCGCGCCGAGCAGGACCCGTCCCTCCTCGACGACCCGCAGAACGAGGAAGAGGAGGCGCTCTACGCCGCGATCAAGCAGCGCCTGGCCTCGTCGCCCGGCTGGTACGCCCGGCGCGCCGAGGCGATCAAGGGCGTCACCGAGGAGACGACGACCGGCGTGCACCGCCTCTACCAGATGGAGCGCGACGGCTCCCTGCGCTTCCCCGCCTTCAACGTCAACGACTCGGTGACCAAGTCGAAGTTCGACAACCTCTATGGCTGCCGCGAGAGCCTGGTCGACGGCATACGCCGCGGCACCGACGTGATGATGTCGGGCAAGGTCGCGGTCGTCGCCGGCTATGGCGACGTCGGCAAGGGCTCGTCGGCCAGCCTGCGCAACGCCGGCTGCCGCGTGCTGGTCACCGAGGTCGACCCGATCTGCGCCCTGCAGGCGGCGATGGAGGGCTACGAGGTGGTCACCATGGAGGCTGCCGCCCCGACGGGCGACATCTTCGTCACCTGCACCGGCAACATCGACGTCATCACCGTCGACCACATGCGGGCCATGAAGGACCGCGCCATCGTCTGCAACATCGGCCACTTCGACAGCGAGATCCAGGTCGGCGCCCTGCGCAACATGAAGTGGTCCAACGTCAAGCCGCAGGTCGACGAGGTCGAGTTCCCGGACGGCAAGCGCATCGTGCTGTTGTCGGAAGGCCGCCTCGTCAACCTGGGCAACGCCACCGGCCACCCCAGCTTCGTCATGAGCGCCTCGTTCACCAACCAGGTGCTGGCGCAGATGGAGCTGTGGGGCAACCCGGGCGCGTACGAGAACAAGGTCTACGTGCTGCCCAAGCACCTCGACGAAAAGGTCGCGGCGCTGCACCTGGCGAAGGTCGGCGCCCAGCTCACCAAGCTGTCGCAGGCCCAGGCGGACTACATCGGCGTCGCCGAGGCGGGGCCGTTCAAGCCGGAGCACTACCGCTACTGAGCGGCGCCGGCCGGCCGAAACGCGGCACGCGGGGCCGGTTTTCCCTTGCGCGCCGCGTTAACCCTCTTGTCGGACTTTCTTGTTCACCTTGCGTGCCGCGCTTAGACTGACGTCCGTCACTGCGGGCGGCGGTTCGGGGCGCGTGCGATCGCACACGGACCGGGCCGGATAGGAAATCGTGCCGACCGACCTCGAGGCCGCGCTGATCCTGGCTATCGTGCTCAACCTGGCGGCATTGGCCGTGCTGGGGTGGGCCTTTGCGATCTGGCGCGCCGGGCGGCGCCGGCAGGCCCATCTGGCCGGGCTGGAGGCGGCGCTGGCCACCGTGCCGGGCGCCTACCTGGTGTGGAACGCCGGCGGCCGGGTCAGCGCCTCGGGCGCGCTGGAAGGCATCGTCGGCCAGGCCACCCCGGATTTCGAGACCGTCGCCGGCTTGCTCTACGAGGACGACGCGGCCGAGCTGCGCCGCCGGGTCGGCGTCCTGCGCCAACGCGGCGAGGCCTTCACCGTCACCGTCGCGGCGCGCGAGGCGGACCGCACGTTCCAGTTCGACGGCCGGCGGCCGCGGCGCGGGCGCTCCGACTATCTGTGGCTGCGCGACGTCAGCGACGAGGTGCGCGCGCGGGACGAGACGGCGGCGCGGCTCCTGGCGCTGACCGACGAGCGCGACGGCTTCGACGCCCTGCTCGACGCGCTGCCGGCGCCGGTCTGGCGGCGCGGGCCCGACCTGGCGCTCAGCCACGTCAACCGCGCCTATGCCGAGGCGCTGGACCGCGACGCGGCGGCCGTGGTCGCGGCCGGGCGCGAGCTCAGCTCCGGCGGCATCGCCCAGGGCGGCCGCGCCCTGGCGGCGCTGGCGCGGCGCACCGGCATGCGCCAGACCGAGAGCCACCACGTCGTCGTCGGCGGCACGCGGCGCCTGTTCGAGTTCAACGAGCTGCCGGCCGGCGACGGCGTCGTCGGCTTCGCCCGCGACGTCACCGAGCTGGAGGAGGCGCAGGCCGAACTGGACCGCCACATCGACGCCCATGGCGACGTGCTGGAAAACGTCGCCACCGCGATCGCGATCTACGGCCCCGACACCCGCCTCAAGTTCTACAACGCCGCCTTCGCCAAGCTGTGGGACCTGGAGCCGCGCTGGCTCGACGGCGAGCCGACGCTCGACGAAGAACTGGAGGCCCTGCGCGAGAAGCGGCGGCTGCCGGAGATGGTCGACTTCCGCGCCTTCAAGGCGGAGCAGGGCAAGCTGTTCACCTCCGTCATCGAGCCGCTGGAGGAACTGGTCCACCTGCCCGACGGACGCACTCTGCGCAAGCGCATCTCGCCGCATCCCTTTGGCGGCCTGCTGATCACCTACGAGGACGTCACCGACAGCCTGGCGCTGGAAGGGCGCTACAACACGGCGATCCAGGTCCAGCGGCGCACGCTCGACAACCTCTATGAGGGCGTCGCCGTGATCGGCGGCGACGGACGCCTGAAGCTCTCGAACCCGGCCTATGCCCGGCTGTGGCAGTTCTCCGAGGAAGACCTGGAGGACGAGCCGCACATCTCCGACCTGATCGAGATGAGCCGCGACTTCTTCCCCGCGGACGACGACTGGCCGGCGATGAAGCAGCGCATCATCGCGCGCATGACCGAGCGCGGCGCCCGCACCGGGCGGCTGGAGCGCAGCGACAACTCGGTTCTGGAATACGCCATCGTGCCGCTGCCCGACGGCGCCGTGCTGTTGAGCTATATCGACGTCACCGACGGCTATCGCGTCGAGCAGGCGCTGCGCGAGCGCACCGAGGCGCTGGAGGCGGCCGACCAGCTGAAGACCGAGTTCATCGCCAACGTCTCCTACGAGCTGCGCACGCCGCTCAACAGCATCATCGGCTTCGCCGAGGTGCTGCACGGCGAGATGTTCGGGCCGTTGGAAGATCGCCAGCGCGAGTACATGGCGGGCATCCTCAACTCCAGCCAGTCGTTGCTGCAACTGATCAACGAGATCCTCGACCTGGCGACGATCGAGGCCGGCTACATGGTGCTCGAGCCGTCGACCTTCGACATTCACGCGATGATCGTCGGCGTCTATAACCTGACCCACGACCGGGCGCGCCAGCAGCGCCTGGAGGTCGAATACACCTGTCAGCCGGACATCGGCACCATGATCGGCGACGAGCGGCGGCTGAAGCAGGCGATGATCCACCTGGTCGGCAACGCGACGAAGTTCACGCCCGACGAGGGCGTCATCACCATCGGCGCGGCGCGCGACGGCGACGACGTGGTCTTCACCGTGCGCGACACCGGTGTCGGCATCCCCAGCGACGAACTGCCGCGCATGATGGAGGAGTTCGAGCGCGGCGTGCCCCCGCCGGTCCGGCGCACCGGCGGCGCCGGGGCCGGCCTCGGCCTCAGCCTCGTCAAGAGCTACGTCGAGCTGCACGGCGGCACGGTGGCGCTCGAGTCCGAGCCGGCGGTCGGCACCTGCGTCACGCTGCGGCTGCCCTCGGGGCCGCCGGTCGCCGCCGTCCCGGCAAAGGACGCGGCCGTCGATGTCGCCTGAGCGCGCGACGGCCTTGGTCGCGCGGACGGAGCCGCTGGACGCGGTGAGCCTCGCGCGCGCGCTCGATCGCGAAGCGGGGACGGTCGCCTTGGCGCAGGCCCTGGCGCCGCACCTGCGCCCCGGCGACGTCGTGGCGCTCGCCGGGGAGCTGGGCGTCGGCAAGACCGCCTTCGCGCGGGCCGCGATCCGGGCCCGCTGCGGCGCCGCGACCGAGGTGCCGAGCCCGACCTTCACGCTGGTGCAGACCTACGACGCGCCCGCCGCGACCCTGTGGCACGTCGACCTCTACCGGCTGGCGGGGCCCGAGGAGGCGCTGGAGCTCGGCCTCGACGAGGCGTTCGCGCAGGCCATCGTGCTGCTCGAATGGCCGGAGCGGCTCGGCACGCTGATCCCGCCCGACCGACTGGAGGTGCGCCTGGCTTTTGCGGACGGTCCCGACGCGCGCCGCGCCACGCTCACCGGCCACGGCGCTTGGGCGCCGCGCCTCGCCGCCCTCGACCATGCGCTCTGAGCCGCCCGCGACGGCGGTCATGCTGTGCGACGCGGCGACCGACGAGGTGGCGCTGCGCGACATCGCCGGCCGCCCCGTCGTCGACCGCACCCTCGACCGGCTGACCGCGGCCGGCGTCTCGCGGCTGGTGCTGGCCGGCGGCGGCGGCGCCCTCGCCGACCGCGTGGAGCGTCAGGGCCTGGCGGTCGAGCTGCGGCCGGAGGCGACGGTCGGCGCCATCTTGGCGGGCGCGGGCGACGTGCTGCTGCTGCGCGGCGACATCTGCTGGCTCGACGGGTACCGCGCGCTGCTTGACCGGCTGGCGCAGTTTTGGACGCCCGAAGCGATGGACGCGCTTCTCGTCCTGCACCCGACGGTCTTCGTCAACGGCCGCGCCGACCCCGGCGAGTACGACATCGACCCGCTGGGGCTGGCGCGCCGCCGCCATGAGGGGCCGCTGGTGCCGTTCGTCTTCGCCGGCATCGCCATCGTCGGGTCCGGCCTGATCGACGGCGCGCCGGCCGACGCCACGCTTACCGCGCTGTTCGACCGCGCGGAGGAGGCCGAGCGCCTCTACGGCCTGCGCCACGACGGCATCTGGTTCCGCGTCGCCGACGCCCGCCAGGCTGCCGCGGCGACCGCCTGGCTCACCCGCGGCGGCCCGCGGGTCACGTTGTTCTAGGCCGCGCGCGCGTGGCGCCGGCCGTCTTCACGATCCCGCCGCGCGTCGCCTTCGTCGACGCGCTGGCCGCGGGCCTCGCCGCGCGCCACGCCGGCGACGACCCGCTGGCGCTGGCCCGCGTCACCGTGCTGCTGCCGACGCGCCGCGCCTGCCGGGCCCTCGCCGAGGCCTTCCTGCGGCAAAGCGCCGGCCGGGCGCTCCTGCTGCCGCGCCTGGTGCCGCTCGGCGACCTCGACGACGAGCCGGAGCTGGACTTCCCCCTCGGCGCCGAGGCCGCCGAGGTGGCGCCGGCGATCGCGCCGCTGCGCCGCCAGCTCCTGCTCGCCCGCCTGGTGCAGCAGGCGCAGCCGGTGCCCGCCGACCAGGCGGCGCGGCTGGCGCAGGAGCTGGCGCGCCTCATCGAGCAGGTGCACACCGAGCGGCTGGACTTCGGCCGCCTCGCGGAGCTGGCGCCGGCCGAGTTCGCGCGGCACTGGCAGGTCACCCTCGACTTCCTGCGCATCGTCGTCGAGCACTGGCCGGCGGTGCTGGCGGAGGAGGGCACCATCGACCCCGCCGCGCGGCGCAACGCGCTGCTGGAGGCGCGCGCCGCCGCCTCGGAAACGGCGCCCCCGGCCGACCCGGTGATTGCCGCCGGCAGCACCGGGAGTATTCCAGCTACGGCAGACTTGCTGCGCGTCGTGGCCATGCTGCCGCAGGGTGCGGTGGTGCTGCCCGGCCTCGACCGCGACCTCGACGACGCGAGCTGGGACGCGCTCGGTCCGACCCACCCGCAGTACGGCCTGAGACAACTGCTCGCCGGCCTCGGCGTCGACCGTGTCGACGTCGCCGACTGGGACGACGCCCCCACTGAGCCCGAGCGCGAGGACCGGGTGGCGCTGCTGCGCGAGGCGATGCGCCCGGCCGAGACGGCGGAGCGCTGGACGGAGCTCGATGCAGCGCCGCTGCTGCGCGGCGTGCGCGACATGGTGCGCGTCGACGCGCCCGGCGAGCGCGAGGAGGCCGGGACCATCGCGCTAATGCTGCGCCAGGCGCTGGAGGGCGACGGCACCGCGGCGCTGGTCACGCCCGACCGCGGCCTCGCCCGGCGCGTCGCCGCGGCGCTGGCGCGCTGGGGCATCGCCATCGACGACAGCGGCGGCACGCCGCTGGGCGACACACCGCCGGGTACATTCCTGCGCCTCGTCGCCCAGTTGGCGGCGGACCCGGCGCCGGTGCCGCTGTTGGCTGCGCTGAAGCACCCGCTGGCGGCCGGGGGGCTCGCGCCGCCGGCGTTCCGCGCCCGCGTGCGCGCGCTGGAGATCGCGGTGCTGCGCGGGCCGCGCCCGGCGCCCGGCCTCGCCGGCCTGCGCGCGGCGCTGGACGACCCCGACCTCTTGCGCTGGCTCGACGACCTCGACGGCCGGCTGGCGCCGCTGACCGCGCTGTTCGACGGCCGCCCGCGACCGCTCGAGGCCCTGCTCGACGGGCACATCGCCGCGGCGCAGGCGCTCAGCACCGACGACCAGGGCTCCGCCCGCCTCTGGGCCGGCGAGGCGGGCGAGGCCGCCGCGGCGTTCGTCGCCGAGCTCAAGGCCGGCGCCGGGGCGCTGGCGCCGCTGCCGGCGACGCAGTACCCGGCGCTGCTCGGCACGCTGATGAGCGGCGCCACCGTGCGCCCGCGCTACGGCACCCACCCGCGCCTCGCCATCCTGGGGCCGCTGGAGGCGCGGTTGCAGCACGTCGACCTGGTCGTACTAGGCGGTCTCAACGAAGGCACGTGGCCGGCCGAGCCCGCTGCCGATCCGTGGATGAGCCGGCCCATGCGCGCCGAGTTCGGCCTCGCCCCGGCGGAGCGCCGCGTCGGCCTCGCGGCGCACGACTTCGTCGAGGCCGGCGCCGCGCGCAGCGTGGTGCTGACGCGGGCGGTGCGCAGCGGCGGCGCGCCGACCGTGCCGTCGCGCTGGCTGACGCGGCTCGACACCGTCCTGCGCGGCGCCGGGGAGGCGAACGGCCTGCCGCGCGAGCGCCAGTGGCTCGACTGGCTCGCGACACTCGACCGCCCGGACGGGCCGCCGCAACCGTGGCCGCCGCCCGCGCCGCGCCCGCAGCTTGAGGCCCGACCACGCAAACTCTCGGTGACGCGGGTCGAGACCTGGATGCGCGACCCGTACGCGATCTACGCCCAGTACGTGCTGCGGCTCCGGGCGCTCGACCCGCTCGATGCGGCGCCCGACGCGGCGGCCTATGGCACCATCGTGCACGAGGCGCTGGACGCGTTCGTCTCGGCGCACCCGACAGGACCGCTGCCCGACGACGCACTGGACCGGTTGCTCGCTGCGGGCCGCGCGAGGTTCGGCAACTTGGCCCACCCCGCCGTGCAGGCGTTCTGGTGGCCGCGCTTCGAGCGCATCGCGCGTTGGTTCGTCGGCCACGAGGGCGCCCGGCGCGCCGCCCTCGACCGCGCCTGGGCGGAGGTCGCGGGCCGGCTGGAGATCGCCGCGCCCGGCGGGCCGTTTACGCTGACGGCCACCGCCGACCGCATCGACCAAATGGCCGCGGGCGGCCTCGTGATCGTCGACTACAAGACCGGCGCACCGCCCAGCCAGAAACAGGTCGCCGCCGGCTTCGCGCCGCAGCTGCCGCTGGAGGCGGCGATCGCCCGTGCCGGCGGCTTCGACGGGATACCCGCGGCGGCGGCCCAAGCGCTGCTTTACTGGCGCCTGTCGGGCGGCGAGGTGGCCGGCCACGAGAGCGCCGCCGGCGACGACCCGGCGGCGTTGTGCGACGAGGCGCTGATCGGCCTCACGGCGCTGGTCGCGCGCTTCGACGACCCAGAGACGCCCTACGAGGCGCGGCCCTGGCCCAGCGAGGCGCCCGCTTATTCCGACTACGAGCACCTGGCGCGGGTCAAGGAGTGGGCGGCGGCCAGCGAGGATCCGGCGTGAGCGCGCCCGCCCTGCCGGGGGCCGTGCTCGACCGGGCCCGCGAGCTGCAGCAGCGCGCGGCGCGGCCCGGCACCAGCGCCTGGGTCAAGGCCTCCGCCGGCTCCGGCAAGACCAAGGTGCTGAGCGACCGGGTGCTGAACCTGCTGCTCGCCGGCGTGAGCCCCCAGCGCATCCTCTGCCTCACCTTCACCCGCGCCGCGGCGGCGGAGATGCAAAGCCGCATCGCCGGGCAGCTGAGCGAATGGTGGACGGCACCCGAGGCCGAACTCGACGAGGCTCTGGAGTCGCTCGGCGCCCAGGCCGACGACGAGATACGGCGCCAGGCGCGGCGGCTGTTCGCGCGCGTCCTCGATACGCCGGGGGGCATGAGGATCATGACG
>Ga0049107_10000096_pt1 | contig 22132 bp, 22 predicted proteins | sample WorMetilPIANOSA1_FD_61187 | JGI IMG/M metagenome (GOLD analysis project Ga0049107, IMG submission 61187) | Marine gutless worms symbiont microbial communities from Max Planck institute for Marine Microbiology, Germany - Olavius ilvae PIANOSA.1 | ecosystem: Host-associated > Annelida > Digestive...
ACAGACCATTCGAAATCGGTCAGTTCGTACTGGCACATCGCAAGCTCCCATCGTTTGGAAGCTTGAATCAGATCACCGCCGATTCGGGAATCCCATTTATGGGTTCATGACCTAGCGCTCCGGCATGCAGATTGCGGTCATCCTCAAAGGCTACCCGCGCCTCTCCGAGACGTTCATCGCCCAGGAGCTGTTGGGGCTGGAGCGCCGCGGGCTGGACCTCGAGATCTGGTCGCTGCGCCGGCCCTACGACCCGGCGACGCACCCGATCCACGACGAGATCGCCGCCCCGGTCAGCTATCTGCCCGAATACCTGCACGACGAACCGGGCCGCGTCGCCAAGGCCTGGGCGCGGGCGCGGCGGTTGCCCGGCTACGCGGCCGCGTGGCGTACCTTCCGCGCCGACCTGTCCCGGGACAGGACGCGCAACCGCGTACGCCGCTTCGGCCAGGCCTGCGTCTTGGCAACCGAGCTGAAACCGGACATCGAGCGGCTGTACGTGCACTTCCTGCACACGCCGGCGTCGGTCGCGCGTTACGCGGCGCTGCTGCGTGGCCTGCCGTTCGCCATCTCCGCCCACGCCAAGGACATCTGGACGACGCCCGACTGGGAGCTCAGCGAAAAGCTCGACGCCGCCGACTGGACGACGACGTGCACGCGCGCCGGCGCCGCGCGGCTGGGTGCACTGGCCGGCCGGTCCGACAAGGTGGCGCTGACCTATCACGGCCTGGACGCCGCGCGCTTTCCGCCGCCCACGGCCGGACGGCCGGACCGCGACGGCAGCGGCGAGCCGGTCGTGCTGCTGTCGGTCGGGCGCGCAGTGGAGAAGAAGGGCCTCGACGACCTGCTCGCCGCCCTCGCCTGCCTGCCCGCCGGGCTCGACTGGCGCCTGGAGCACATCGGCCGCGGAGAGTTGCTGGAGTCGCTGAAGCAGCAGGCGGCTTCCCTGGGCCTTGCCGACCGCATCGTCTGGCACGGCGGACTGCCGCAGGCCGAGGTGCTGGCGGCGCTGCGCCGCGCCGACCTGTTCGTGCTGGCCAGCAAGGTCGCGGCGTCGGGCGACCGCGACGGCCTGCCCAACGTGCTGATGGAGGCCGGGAGCCAAGGCCTGGCCTGCCTCGCCACCGACACCGCCGCGATCCCGGAACTGATCGCCGACCACGCGAACGGGCGCCTGGTGCCGCCCGGCGACCCGGCGGCGTTGGCCGACGCGCTCGCGGCGCTGATCCGCGCGCCCACGGAGCGCACGCGCCTGGGCGCCGCGCTCAAGGCCACCGTCGCCCGCGACTTCGCCATGGACGCCGGGCTCGACCGCCTGGCCGCGCGGCTGGGGGCCGCGGCACGAGCGCACGCCGCCGAATAATGCGGGTCGCGTTCTACCCGCCGATGAAGCCGCCGACCGATGCCGTGCCCTCGGGCGACCGGCGCATGGCGCGGCTGCTGATCGCCGCACTGGGCCGCGCCGGCCACGGGGTCGAGCTGGCCTGCCGCTTCTCGAGCCGCGACGGTACCGGCGACGCGGCCCGCCAGGCGCGCCTCGCCGCGCTGGGCGACCGGCTCGCGGCGCGGCTGACGGCGCGGCTCAAACAGCGGGCGCCGGACCGGCGCCCCGAGGTCTGGCTGACCTACCACCTGTATCACAAGGCCCCGGACCACCTGGGACCGGCCGTCGCCGAAACCCTGGACATTCCCTATGTCGTGGCCGAGGCGTCGAGCGCGGCGAAGCAGGCCGGCGGGCCGTGGGACCTGGGGTATCGCGCCGCCAATCGCGCCATTGCCCGCGCCGACGCGGTGCTGTCGCTGAACCCCAATGACGACGCGGGGGTCGTCGCCCATCTCTCGGATGCGAACAGACTGGTCCGTCTTTATCCATTTGCCGACACCGCGCCGTTCGCCGCCGTGGCGGGCGAACGTGCGCGGCACCGCGCGACGCTGGCGGCGCGCCACGGCCTCGACGCGGCGCGGCCGTGGCTGGTCGTGGTGGCGATGATGCGGCCCGGCGACAAGGCGGAGTCGTACGCCGTCCTGGCCGCGGCGCTGGAACGCCTGGGCGACCGGCCGTGGCACCTGCTGGTCGCCGGCGACGGCCCGGCGCGGGAGCCGATCCTCGCCGCGCTCGAGGCCGCAGCGCCGGGGCGCACCACGGCGCTGGGCGCGGTCGACGAGGCCGATCTCCCGGCGCTGCTGGCCGCTGGCGACGTCTACGTCTGGCCGGCGGTGCGCGAGGCCTTCGGCATGGCGCTGGTCGAGGCCCAGGCCGCCGGCCTGCCGGTCGTCGCCGGCGCCGCGGGTGGTGTGCCGGCGATCGTGCGCGACGGCGCGACGGGTCTGTTGGCGCCGGTCGGCGATGCGCCGGCGTTGGCGGCGAACGTTGCGGCGTTGCTGGACGACCCGGCGCGCCGCGCGGCCCTGGCCGCCGCTACCGCGGACTGGGCGCACACGTCCCTCGACATCGCCGGCGCGGCGGCGACCCTCGACGCCACCCTCGCCCGCGTCGCGCGATGAGCGCTGTCCTGCTCCATGTCCAGCACCTCTTGGGCATCGGCCACCTGATGCGTGCGTCGCTGCTGGCGCACGCTCTGGCCGAGCGGTTCGACACTCTCGTGGTCTCCGGCGGATCGCCGGTCGAGGGCGTGGATTTCGGTCGCGCCCGCTTGCACCAGCTCCCTCCCATGGGCGCCGGCGATCCGGCGTTCAAGACGCTGGTGCAGGCCGACGGCAGGCCCGTCGACGACGGTTTCCGGGCGATCCGGCGCGACGCGCTGCTGGCGCTGTTCGACGACATCGCGCCCGGCGTGCTGATCACCGAGATGTTTCCCTTCGGCCGCCGCCAGAGCCGCTTCGAGCTGTTACCCTTGCTGGACGCGGCGCGCGCGCGGCAAACCCTGGTCGTCGCCTCGATCCGCGACGTACTGCAATGGCGCAAACCCGCGCGTACGGCCGAGACCACGGCGTTGGTCAACCGGCTTTACGACCTGGTTATGGTGCATGGCGACCCGACGTTGGTGCACCTGGAGCACACGTTTCCCGAAGCCGCGGCGATCGCCGACAAGGTGCGCTACACCGGCTACGTCGCGCCACCGCCGCCAGTGGCCGGCGGCGGCGCAGGCGACGGCGAGGTGATCGTCTCCGCCGGCGGCGGCGCGGTCGGGGCGGCGCTGCTGCACGCCGCGGCCGAGGCCCGAGCGTTGAGCCGCCTGGGCGACCGCCCCTGGCGCCTGCTGGTCGGCGGCAACGCCGAGGCGCCCGACCTGGCCCGCGACGGCGTGATCGTCGAGCCGGCGCGGCGTGACTTCCGCGCACTGTTAGGTCGCGCCGCCGTGTCGGTCAGCCAGGCCGGCTATAATACGGCGATGGACGTCCTGGCTGCCCGTTGCCGCGCCGTTTTCGTGCCCTTCGTCGGCGCCGGCGAGACCGAACAGAGCGAACGCAGCGCGCGACTGGCGGCGCGCGTCGGCGGCATCGAAGTGCTGGCCGAGGACGCGCTGACGCCCACGGCCCTGGCCGCCGCAGTCGACGCCGCCAGCGCGGGCCCGCGGCCGGAGTCAGCCCGGCTCGACCTCAGCGGCGCCGCGACGACGGTCCGCCTCATCGCCGACGCGTCATGAAAGACGTCTGGACGCCGCTGAGCCGCGAGCTGGACGCCTGGGGCGCCGCCGGCAGGACCGCGACGTTCTGGTGGCGCGACGACGACGCGCGGGCGCCGTCCCGGGCGCTCGACCGGCTGGCGGACCTGCAGGCCGGCGTCGGCGTGCCCGTGGCGCTGGCGGTGGTGCCCTACGGCATGGACCCGGACCTGGCCGGCTGGCTGCGCGCCCACGGCGACCACGGCGGCATCGCCGTGCTGCAGCACGGCTACGCTCACCAGAACTTCGGCGGGCCGCGCCAGAAGCGCGTCGAGCTGGGCCCGCAGCGGCCGGCGGAGCAGGTCATCGGCGAGCTGGCGCAAGGGTCGCAGATCCTGGAGCGCTTGCCCGGCGCGCGGCGCATTCTGGTGCCGCCGTGGAATCGCATCGCGCGGCACTTGATCCCGATCCTGCCCGACTTGGGCTTCGCCGGCCTCAGCACCTTCGGCGCGCGCCGGCGGGCACAGCCGGTCGCCGACCTGACCCAGGTCAACACCCACATCGACCCCATCGACTGGAAAGCGACGCGGCGCTTCCGCGGCACCGGCGCGGTCCTGGCCGACGCCGTGGCGCACCTGGAAGCGCGCCGCACGGGCACGGCCGACGCCGAGGAGCCGACCGGCCTGTTGACCCACCACCTGGCCCACGACAGCGCGACCTGGTCCTTCATCGCCAGCTTCGTGGGCCATATCGCGGCCCACGAGGCGGCGCGCATGGTCGCGGTGGATGACATGTTCGCGAGGGCGGCGTGAGCGCGCACCGCTACAGCGCGTCGTCGGTGCGCGGCGACTACCTGCGCTGCGCCGCCGGCCTGGTGCTGTGCGGCGGGCCGTTGATCGCAGCGCCCATGGGCACCGTCGGCCTGATCATCTTCGGCGCCTTGACACTGTTGTTCGTCGTCTACGGCGCCCGCACCTGGGAGCGCCAGCACACGGCGGTCACCGAGGACGAGCGCGGGTTGTCGACCTCCGGACCGCGGCAAGCTAGTGTAGCCTGGCGCGAGCTAGAACACTTGACTCTCAGCTTTTTCGCCACGCGCAAAAGCAAGGGCGAAGGCTGGATGCAACTGAGCTTGCGTGGTGGGGGGCAGAGGCTGAAAGTGGACAGTCATCTCGACGGTTTCGATGGCATCGCGCGGCGCGCGCTGAACGCCGCGCGCGAGAACGGTGTCGAGCTGTCGCCGGCGACGCTGGCCAACTACGCCGCCCTGGGCCTGGACGACGAAGGCGGCTGGGGCGCGCCGTCGACTTGGCGCCCGGACGGCCCCTCAAGCGACAGTCCATCGAGCGGCGGTGCGGCAGGCGGCGACCCATGACCGACCTGCTGCGCGTCAACGACCTGGTGGTCGAGTTCAACATTCACGACGGCATCCTGAAGGCGGTCGACGGCGTCTCGTTCCGCGTGCGCGCAGGCGGCACCACGGCCCTGGTCGGCGAGAGCGGCTCCGGCAAGTCCGTGACCAGCCAGGCGATCATGCAGATCCTGCCCAAGATCGGCCGCATCGCCGGCGGCGAGATCCTGTTCAACGACCCGGCCAAGAACGGCGACGCCGTCGACATCGTCAAGCTGAGGTCGGACGGGCGCCGGATGCGGGCCGTGCGCGGCGGCCGCATCTCGATGATCTTCCAAGAGCCGATGACCTCCCTGTCGCCGCTGCACACCGTCGGCGACCAGATCGGCGAGGCGTTGCACCTGCACCGCAAGGTCGACCGCAAGGGCGGCTGGGAGCTGTGCACCGACATGCTGCGGCTGGTCGGCTTCCCCGACCCGGACCGCGCCATGCGCACCTATCCGTTCGAGCTCTCCGGCGGGCTGCGCCAGCGCGCCATGATCGCGATGGCGCTGGTCTGCCGCCCGGCGCTGCTGATCGCCGACGAGCCGACGACGGCGCTGGACGTCACCATCCAGGCGCAAATCCTGAAACTGATCGGCGATCTGCAGGCCGAACTGGGCATGGCGGTGCTGATCATCACCCACGACCTGGGGGTCGTCGCCAACGTCGCCGAGGAAGTCGTCGTCATGTACCGCGGCAAGGTGACCGAGCACGGCACGCTGGAGGACATCTTTCGGCACCCTGAGCATCCCTACCTCAAGGCGCTGCTGCACGCCGTGCCGCGCTTCGACATGAAGCCGGGCGAGCGCCTGGTGCCGCTGCGCGAGGTCAACGCCCAGGCCGGCCAGATGCTGGCCGCCAAGGAGCCCTGGCCTGAGGGCGCCGACCGTACCTCGCCGCTGTTGAAGGTCGAGGGCCTGACCAAGAGCTTCACGATCCGCAAGAGCGGCTTCTGGAGCCAGGCCAAGGAGCACGACATCATCGCCGTCGAGGACGTCAGCTTCGAGATCAAGCGCGGCGAGTGTCTGGGCCTGGTCGGCGAGTCCGGTTGCGGCAAGACCACGGCGTCAAAGATGATCATGCGGGCGCTGGCGCCGGACACGGGCACCATCGCCTTCAACAACCGTGGCACGCCGGTCGACGTGCTGGCGCTGGGCAACGAGGCGCTGAAGTCGTTCCGCCAGCGCACCCAGTTCATCTTCCAGGACCCGTTCGGCTCGCTGAACCCGCGCATGACGGTCAACGACATCATCTCCGAACCGCTGGTGATCCACGACGTCGGCGACGCCAAGAGCCGCGCCGAGATGGTCAAGGAACTGATGCGCCTGGTCGGCCTCGACCCGCGCTTCCTGAACCGCTACCCGCACTCGTTCTCCGGCGGCCAGCGCCAGCGCATCGGCATCGCCCGCGCGCTGGCGCTGAAGCCGGACCTGCTGATCTGCGACGAGCCGGTCTCGGCGCTCGACGTCTCGATCCAGGCGCAGATCCTGAACCTCTTGCTGGACCTCAAGCACCAGCTGGACCTGACGTATCTCTTCATCTCGCACAACCTGGCCGTCGTCGACTACGTGGCCGACCGCATCGCCGTGATGTGCGCCGGGCGCCTCGTCGAGCTGGCGCGTTCGGAAGTGCTATTCCAAAACCCGATCCACCCCTACACGCGGGCGCTGGTGGCCGCGGTGCCCGAGCCCGACCCACGGCGCCGCCTGGACCTCAGCGCGCTGATGGAGGGCAAGGCGTCGCAGCCGGCCGCCTGGCCGGCGCCCTTCACCATCGATTCAAAGACGCACCCGCGGCTGATCGACCTGGGCGACGGTCATTTCGTCCGCGCCGATCCCGAACTCGGCGAACTTCCGGAGGTAGCATGAGAACCCTCACCCCCGCAGGGCGCCTTGGCCGCGCCCCGGCCGCGGCGCTCGTCGCCCTCACGCTGGCCCTTGCCGCGCCGGCGGGCGCCGTCGACCTGGTCGAGACGGCGACGCTGGAGGCGCGCATCGCCGCCGGCGAGTTGCCGCCCGTCGCCGAGCGCGCGCCCAGCGTGCCGCGGGTGGTCGAGGTCGCCGAGCCGGGCCAGCACGGCGGCGACCTTCGCACCATCATGGGCCGGTCGAAGGACATCCGGCTGATGGTGGTCTACGGCTATGCGCGGCTGGTCGGCTACACGCCGGAGTTCGAAATGCTGCCCGACATCCTGGAGGACGTGACGGTCGAGGAAGGGCGCATCTTCACGTTCAAGCTGCGCCCCGGCCACAAATGGTCCGACGGGCACCCGTTCACGGCCGAGGACTTCCGCTACTGGTGGGAGGACATGGCCAACAACGAGGAGCTGTCGCCGTTCGGCGCCCCGGCGTTGTTGCAGGTGGCGGGCGAGTTCCCGCAGGTCCGCGTCGTCGACGAGACGACGGTGCAGTACGTCTGGTCGAACCCCAACCCGTACTTCCTGCCGCTGCTCGCCGGCGCCTCGCCGCTCTACATCTACGCCCCGTCGCACTATCTGAAGCAGTTCCACCCGGCCTACGCCGACGCGGCGGAGCTGAAGAAGATGGTCAAGAAATCGCGCCGGCGCAGCTGGGCCTCGCTGCACAACTCGCGCGACAACATGTACAACTCGGACAACCCGGCGCTGCCGTCGCTGCAGCCCTGGACCAACACCACGCGGCCGCCCAGCCAGCGCTTCACCTTCGAGCGCAACCCCTACTTCCACCGCGTCGACCAGAACGGCCGCCAGCTGCCCTACTTCGACCGCGTCGTCATGACAATCGCCGACTCCAAGCTGATCCCGGCCAAGGCCGGCGCCGGCGACACCGACCTGCAGGCGCGCAGCCTGTTCATGACGCACTACCCGTTCCTGCGCGAGGCCGAGGCGCGCGAGGACTTCTCGACGCTGTTGTGGGACACGGCCAAGGGCTCGCACATGGCGCTGTTCCCGAACCTGAACCACGCCGACCCGGCCTGGCGCAAGCTGTTCCGCGACGTGCGTTTCCGCCGCGCGCTGTCGCTGGGCATCGACCGCGACGAGATCAACCAGGTGCTGTTCTTCGGCCTGGCCCAGCCGTCCAACAACACGATGCAGGAGGCCAGCCCGCTGTACCGCGACCAGTACCGGATGGTCTGGACCGAGTTCGACCCCGACCGCGCCAACGAGCTGCTGGACGAGATCGGCCTGACCGAGCGCAGCTCGTCGGGCCTGCGCCTGCTCGCCGACGGCCGCCCGCTGGAGCTGGTGATCGAGACGGCGGGCGAGGACACCGAGCAGATCGACGTGCTGGAGTTGATCCACGACACATGGCAGGAGCTGGGCATCAAGGTGTTCACGCGGCCCTCGCAGCGCGAGGTGTTCCGCAACCGCGTGTTCGCCGGCGAGACGATGATCGCCATCTGGAGCGGCCTGGAGAACGGCATCCCGACGCCCGACACCAGCCCCGACGAGCTGGCGCCGACCAAGCAGATCAAGCTGCAATGGCCGGCCTGGGGCCAGTACATCGAGACCAAGGGCAAGGCCGGCCAGCCGGCCGACATCCCCGAGGCGCAGCACCTGTTGCGCCTGAACGACGAATGGTCGCGCACGGCGACGACCAACGAGCGCGAAAGCATCTGGCACGAGATGCTGGCGCTCTACACCGACCAGCAGTTCTCCATCGGCGTCGTCTGCTGCACGAAGCAGCCGGTGGTCATTACGAACGGCATGAAGAACGTGCCGCAGGATGGCATCTACAACTGGGACCCCGGCGCCCATTTTGGCATGTACATGCCGGACACCTTCTGGCTCGACGCTTCCGTCAATTGACGGGCCCGCGACCGTAGCGGCCGGAGCAAGGCATGTTCGGCTATATCGTCCACCGCCTGATGGTGATGATGCCGACGCTGCTGGCGATCAGCGCGCTGGTCTTCATCATCATCCAGCTGCCGCCGGGCGACTACCTCGAGACCATGATGGCCGAGCTGCAGGCCCGCGGCGAGGCCATCGACGAAAGCCGCATCGCCTTCCTGCGCGCCGAGTACGGCCTGGATAAGCCGCTCTACGAGCAGTACTTCATCTGGCTCTGGGGTCTGCTGCAGGGCGACATGGGCTGGTCGTTCGAGCACAACCGGCCGGTCTCCGAGGTCGTCCAGGGCCGCGTCTTCATGACCTTCGTCGTGTCGATGAGCTCGATCATCTTCATCTGGGTGGTCAGCTTCATCATCGGCCTCTACACGGCGACGCACCAGTACAGCCTGGGCGACCACGTGGCGACGTTCATCGGCTATATCGGCCTCGCCACGCCCAACTTCCTGTTGGCGCTGATCGTGCTCTACTACTCGAACCGCTGGTTCGGCACCGCGATCGGCGGCCTGATGGACCCGCAATACATCGACCAGCCCTGGAGCTGGGCCAAAGTCGTGTCGGTGATGGGCCATCTGTGGATCCCGGTCATCATCATCGGCACCTCGGGCACCGCCGGCATGATCCGGCGGCTGCGCGCCAACCTGCTCGACGAGTTGCAGAAGCAGTACGTCGTGACCGGCCGCGCCAAGGGCCTGCCCGCCAGGCGCCTGCTGTGGAAGTACCCGCTGCGCATGGCGCTCAACCCGTTCATCGCCGACATCGGCAACCTGCTGCCGGAGGTGATCTCGGGCGCCGCGCTGGTCTCGATCGTGCTCAGCCTCGATACCACCGGGCCGATGCTGGTCTCGGCGCTGCAGGCGCAGGACATGTATCTCGCGGGCTCGTTCCTGATGTTCCTGGCGATGCTCACCGTGATCGGCACGCTGATCTCCGACATGGCGCTGGCGCTGCTCGATCCGCGCATCCGACTGACCGGCGGGGCCTCGAAATGACGGCCGGGCGCGAGCGCGACGGCCGCGTCGAGGCGCCGCCGACCGACGCCGCCGGCGGCGGACGGAGTTCGGACCTCAAGCACTACGTCAGCCCGGAGCCGTTCGTCGTCGAGGAGGAGGTTGCGCTCACGCCCGAGCAAGAGCGCTACTACATGGCTTCGCAATGGAAGCTGATGTGGTGGAAGCTGCGGCGCCATCGCCTGGCCGTGATCTCCGGCGGCTTCCTCCTGCTGCTCTACGCCTCGACGCTGTTCTCCGAGTTCATCGCGCCCTACGAGCTGCAGGCCCGCGACCGCAAGCACATTTTCGCGCCGCCGCAGTCGATCCACCTGTTCCACGACGGCTCGCTCGTCGGCCCGTTCGTCTACGGCTACACGTTCCAGCGCGACCCCAACACGCTCAGGCCGATCTTCACGCCCGATCCCACGAAGGTGCAGCCGATCCGCTTCTTCTGCTCCGGCGGCTACAAGGGCGTCGAGTACAAGTGGTGGGGCTGGATCGAGGGCGACTTCCACCTGTTCTGCCCGGCCGAGAAGGGCGCGCTGTTCCTGTTGGGGACCGACCGGCTGGGCCGCGACGTGCTCTCCCGCATCATCTACGGCGCGCGCATCTCGATGACCGTCGGGCTGATCGGCATCATGCTCAGCTTCGTGCTGGGCATCGTCAACGGCGGCATCGCCGGCTACTACGGCGGCTGGATCGACAACATCATCCAGCGGGTCATCGAGATCCTGCGCTCGTTCCCGCGCATCCCCCTGTGGCTGTCACTGTCGGCGGCGCTGCCGGTCAAGTGGTCGCCGATCCTGGTGTTCTTCGGCATCACGCTCATTCTCGCGCTGCTCGACTGGCCGGGGCTCGCCCGCGCCGTGCGCTCGAAGCTGCTCGCCTTGCGCGAGGAGGACTTCTGTACCGCCGCCCAGCTGATGGGCGCCTCCACCCCGCGCATCATCGGCCGCCACCTGATGCCCAGCTTCGCCAGCCACCTGATCGCCAGCGCCTCGCTGTCGATCCCGGAGATGATCCTGGGCGAGACGGCGCTGAGCTTCCTGGGGCTGGGTCTGAGGCCGCCGATCACCAGCTGGGGCGTGCTGTTGAACGAGGCGCAGAATATCCAGGTCGTCGAGCTCTACCCCTGGCTGATGCTGCCGATGGTGCCGGTGATCCTGGTCGTCCTCGCCTTCAACTTCCTCGGCGACGGCCTGCGCGACGCGGCGGACCCGTACAAGTAGCGGGCGCGCGTCTGGCTGCGCTGCCCCTCCGCGCATGCCGTGTCTCAGTGGTGAATTCAGTTGAACCGCGGAGGCACAGAGGAGCCGGGACGAGGCGGACCGTGGAACGTCCCCGGGGCGTCGCCCACAAATCGAAGCCCTCATGGCTCGCCTTGACGAAGCACGAGGGCGTGCGCCGCGCCACGGGCCTCGTCCTTCGACGTTGCTCAGCATGAGGCCCTTGGGTTTCGATCGCGCCATCAGACGCTGTATTGCGGCTGCAGGCCCTCACGCCAGCACCGCGAGGTCCAGCGGTTCGGCCAGGCCGTAGAGCTGGCGGCCGGTGCGCACCTCGGGTTCCTCTTTGCGCTCATAGCCCTGCTGGACCGCCAGCTGGTACGTCGCGCACGTCGTCAGCGCGCGCACTTTCTCCTCCTTCGTGTGCTTCTCCAGGCGCGCGGTGAGGTTCACCGGTTCGCCGATCACAGTGTACTCCAGCCGCTCGGCCTCGCCGACGGCGCCGAACACCAGGTGTCCGGCGGCGGCGGCCATGCCGACGCGGATCGGCGGCCGGTTGGCGGCCCAGCGCTCGGTCGACCAGGCGTCGACGTCGGCGATCAGCGCGTCGATGGCCTTCAGGACGTCGGCGGCGTAGGTCTCCGTTGGCATCGTGGCGCCGAAAGTCGCCATGATGCCGTCGCCCATGAACTTGTCGATGGTGCCGTTGTGCTGCTGCATCAGCGGCACCATGCGGTGCTGGTATTCGGCGAGCACGCCGATCAGCTCGTCCGGCGGAAGCTGCGTGCCCAGCACCGTGAAGCCGCGAATGTCGACGAACAGTACCGCGGCCTCGCGCGCCTGGCCCTGGCCCGCCGTGACCTCGTGCTCCGAGCCGCGGATCTGCTCCGCCACCGACTTGTCGAAGAAGCGCGCGAGATCCCGCGCGGCCGTGCCCTCCGTGATGGCGCGGATCAGCAGCACGCGGGCGCGCATGATGGCGAAGATCAGGAGATTAGGTGACCGTGAAGATCGTGATGATCTTGTCGAACTCGGCCCCCAGCAGGATGGCGTTCGAGGTCATGTAGTGCACGTAGTCGCGGGTCACCATTTCGCCCGGCGGCTGATGGTCGACGGCGTAGACCACCAGCACGGCCCAGCCGACGATCGCCGCCGCGCCGGCGATGGCGACATAGCGCGCTTCGAAGCGCAGCGCGCGCAGCGCGATGAAAATGAAGATGTAGAGCAGCGTCGGCGCCTTCAGATAGAACGACGGCGGCTGCTCGTACTGCAGGTGGAAGCTCCAGATGACCAGCATCAGGAGACTCATGTCGATCAGCACCGAGAGCGTCAGGAACCAGCCCGGCAGGCGGCCGCGCCAGCTGCCGTAGAGCCGGATCAGCGTGAAAACGAAGTACGCGCCCAGCGCCCACGGCACCGGCGCGAACGTCTCCTCCGCGTCGAACGTCTTGGGCGCCACGGTGTAGAGCACGCCGAAGGTGAGCACGATGAGCAACTGAACAAGCGAGATCAGCAGCTCGGAATTGTCCTGCTGCTCGTCGATCGCGCGCTGCACCCGCTCGGGCAGCTCACGGTTGGCGCCGGTCAGCCCCAGAAAGTCGAGGAGCCGCGCCATCAGCCCAATCGCTTTCGAGTGTAATCCGCGCACGCCCGCATCTTTGCCGCAGGCGGCGGGGCGGGCGATGCACGACGCGTCACAGCCCTGTGCCCGTGGCGTGAAGCCTGGGCGGCCGGCGGCTTGGCGCCCGGCTGCGGGTTCAGGGCCGCAGCACCAGGCCTTCGCGGGCGACGACGGTGCCCGGTCGCATCGCCTGGGCCTCCTCCTGGATGCGGTCCATCACGTCGTCGGTGTGGCTGGGGTCGTGATGGAAGATGACGTAGGTCTTCGCCCCCGCGGCGTTGGCCAGGCGCACGCCCTCCTGCCAGGTCGAGTGGCCCCAGCCGCGGAAGTTGGGATACTCATCGTCGGTGTAGGTGGCGTCGTAGATGAAGATGTCGGCGCCGTCGATCAGCTCGAGGATCTGGTCGTTGAGCTGGCCGTCCACGTGCTCCGTGTCGGTCACGTAGCAGATCGTGTTGCCGGCGAACTCGACGCGATAGCCACAGGCGGAGTTGGGGTGGTTGAGCGGCCGCGTCTTGACGCGGATGCCGGGCCCTGGTTCGTGCTCCTCGCCGCAGTGGAAGTCGTTGAAGCGGATCTCCGCGTCCAGGATGTCCAGCGGCACCGGGAACAGCGGGTCCATCATCATCTCACGCAGTACGTGGCGCAGGTTGTCGTCGGGCAACAGGTGGCCGGCCCACAGGCGGAAGGAGTTGCCTTTCGCGTACGCCGGGCCGAAGAAGGGCAGGCCGCAGACATGGTCGAAGTGGGTATGGGTCAGGAACAGGTCGGCGTCCACCGGCGCCTCGGGCGCCAAGTGGTTGCCCAGCGCGCGCAAGCCGGTGCCGGCGTCGAAGATCAGCAGCCGCTCGCCGCAGCGGATCTCCAGACACGAGGTGTTGCCGCCGTACTTGACGGTGTCCGGCCCCGGGCAGGCGATGCTGCCGCGCACGCCCCAGAACCGGACGAAAAAGTCGTCCTCAGTTGCCAATTCGGCCCCGCTCACCCCGCAACGGTCCTCCCCGCCGCGCGACAGTCTGCCCGATGGGCGCGCAGCCCGTGAAGTGACGGCCGTCACACCCCAGGCCACGAACTGGACCGGCGTCGCCTTCGGCGTGGCGCTGGGCGTCTCCGCGGCGTACCAGATGTTCAAGCTGCCGCCGGCGCTGCCGCTGCTGTTCGACCGCTTTGCCTACGATCCGATGCTGGCCGGCGGGCTGATGTCGGTCTACGCCCTGGCGGGCCTGGCGCTGTCCTTGCGCTTCGGCCGCCTGCTGCAACGCCACGCGCCCGCGGTGCTGCTGTGGGCGCTCGCCGGCCTCGCCGCCGGCAACGCGCTGGGTCTCGTCGCGCCATCTAGCGGCGTGGCGATGCTGGTCGCGCGCGGGGTGGAGGGGGTCGGCTTCGCGGCGCTGGCCGTCGCCGGACCGGCGATCGCCACGTTGAACGCGGCGCCGCGCCACCTGCCTATCGCTGTCGGCCTGATGGCCGGCTGGATCCCCGCCGGGCAACTGCTGGCCAACGCCGCCGCCGGTATCGCGCTGGGTGCCGGCGCCTGGCAGGCGCTGTGGTGGAGCGGCCTGGCGCTCGCCGCCGCAATGGCGGTGTGGACGCTCGCCCTCGCACGCAAGCGATCGGTCACCTTCGGTGTGGCCGGTCGCGAAACGCCGGCGCCGACGCCCGTGCGGCCGCTGCTGCTGGCCGCCGCGACGTTCTGCCTGTGGTCGACCCAGTTCTTCGCCTATATGACCTGGCTGCCCGAGTACCTCGTCGCCGCCCACCGTTTCAGCGAGGCGCAGGCCGTCGCCGGCGATTCCGTGCCGATCGCGGTGCTGCTGGTGTTCAACCTGGTGACCGGCGTGGCGCTGCGCGCCGCTGGTGCCGCTGTTGGTCGGCGCACTGATGCTGCAGGCCGCGGTCTGGGCGCTGCTGCCGGTGACGGGGCCGGGCTGGGGCGGGGCGGCGAGCCTGGTCGCCTACGGCATCGGCGCCGGCATCACGCCGACCTGCCTGTTCGCGCTGCCGGCGGCGATCTTGGGCCAGGCCCGCGCCGGCGCCGGCGCTTTCGGGGTGTTGATGACCCGCCGCAATCTCGGGGTGCTCGCCGGACCGCTCTTGCTGGCGGCGGCGCTGCGTCTCGCCGGCGACTGGCACGTGGCGGCCCCGGTCTGCGGCGCGGTGACGCTCGGCTGCGCGCTCGCCGCACTGGCCGTCGGCCGCGCGATCAGGGACCAAGGCTAGGGGACCAGCCGGTAGCCCCCGGGTTCGGTGACCAGGATCGCGGCGTTCGACGGGTCGCTCTCGATCTTCTGGCGCAGGCGGTAGACGTGGGTCTGCAGCGTGTGCGTCGTGACCCCGGCGTTGTAGCCCCAGACCTCGTTGAGGAGGACGTCGCGGCCGACCACCTTGTCGCCGGCGCGATAGAGGTACTTCAGGATCGCGGTCTCCTTCTCGGTCAGCCGGATCTTCTTGTTGACCTCCTCGTCGAGCAGCAGCTTGGCCGCCGGCTTGAACGTGTAGGGCCCGATATTGAACACCGCGTCCTCGCTCTGCTCGTGCTGGCGCAGTTGGGCGCGCAGGCGCGCCAGCAGCACGTTCAGGCGGAACGGCTTGGTGATGAAGTCGTTGGCGCCGGCGTCGAGGCCCAGAATCTCGTCGGCGTCGGTGTCGTGGCCGGTCAGCAGCAGCACCGGCGACTTGACGCCCGAGCGGCGCATCAGGCGGCAGACCTCGCGCCCGTCCATGTCGGGCAGGCCGACGTCAAGGATGATGGCGTCGAAATACTCGCCCTTGGTCGCCTCCAGCGACGCGGCGCCGTCGCCCACCTCGGTGGTCGCGAACTCCTCGTGCAGGCGCAGCTGCTCAGCTAGCGAATCGCGCAGGGCGCCGTCGTCGTCGATCAAGAGGATCTTCTTGCCGATGGTCATCGCTCGACCTCCACGACCGGATAGAACGCCACGTAGTCCTTGATATGCGCCGCTTTTTCCTTGGGTGCCGGATAGTACCACGCCGCGTCGGGCGCCTCCGCGCCGTCGACCGCGACGGTGCGGTAGTGGGCCGTGCCCTTCCACGAGCACACGGTCGTGCGGTCGCTGTCGCGGAAGAACTCCTGCCGGATCGCGCCCGGCGGGAAGTAGACGTTGCCCTCGACGATCTCGACGGCGTCCGACTCGGCCAGAATCTCGCCATTGTAGCGTGCGCGTGCCATGGCATCCCCGCCCCGTGGTCTCACTCCAATATTTGTCGCAACACGGCGCGGAACAAGGGATGACCCGGTTCGGCGAGCGCATCGACGGCGGTGAAGTGGTTGCGGCCGGGCAACTCGACGATCTCCAGCGGCAGGCCACGCTTGTGCCAGGCGTCGGCGTAGACCGCCTGCTGGCGGTGAAACTCGTCGGTCTCCAGCGCGCCCACGGCCAGGATCAGCGGCCCGGCGCGGTCCGGCAGGTGATTGATCGGCGACAGCCGCGCCGCCTCCGCCGCGTCGAGGCGGATGTCCTCGTTGAGGAAGCACAGGCGCAGCGGCTCCAGATCGTAGAGCCCGCTGATGCCGCAGGCGCTCTTGATCAGATCGGCCGGCAGGGCGTCGGCGGCGAAATCGTGGCTTGCGACCGCGGCGATCAGGTGTCCGCCGGCGCTGTGCCCGGCGATGTGCAGCCGCGCCGGATCGAGGCCCAGCTCGGCGCCCTGGCGCCCCAGCCAGTCGAGCGCGCGCACGCACTGGTCGACGATCGTCGCGAGTGTCACGCTGGGCGCCAGGGCGTAGTTGATCGCCACGTAGTTCACGCCAGCATCGACGAACACCGGCGCCGGGTAACAGAAGTCGCTCTTGTCCATGGAGCGCCAGTAGCCGCCATGGATGAAGACGAGCGTCGGCGAGCCGGGGGCCGCGGGAAAGAGGTCGAGCGTCTCGTTCGGTCCGTCCCCATAGGCCAGATCCAGCCGGGCCTCGGGGTTCGCGCGCACGCGCTCGCCGTCGGCCGCCCACTTGGCGAAGAAGTCCGGATGGCACGGGTGCCGCGCCTTGAGATCGTACTGGGCGTCGAGCCCGGCCTGATCGTAGTCGAGATACAGAGCCACGGTGTCCCCTCTCGTTTGCCCGAGCATCGCGCAGGCGCGGGCGCGCCGCAACGTCAGCCGGGCAGCGCCAGCAGGTCCGTGTGGCCCAGCGTCAGCGCCAGCGTCCCGTCGCCTGCCTGTGCCCGGCGCGCGGCAGCCCAGGCATCGGCACCTACCGCCGACGAGATCCCGTCGACGACCGCGGTCAGCAGCGGCCCGGCGCTCAGGTGCCAGTCGCTGGGAGCGGTCTCGACGACGTAGCCTGCGTGACGAAACGCCGTTTCGGCGTACGCAACGGCACTGGGACCCAGCGCCGGACCGAAGCCTTTGTCGCGGGCCATGTCGCGCCAGAAGGCGTCCATCACGGCCCCGTCGTCTTCACGCGCCGGCGTCCAGTCCGCGCGGCCGTCGACCGTCAGGGCGAACAGCGCCGGGATGCCGGCGGCGGCGACCTTGGCCACCAGCGCGTCCAGCCACGCCGCGGAAACCAGATCGAGCAGCGCCGACGCGGTGACGCCGTCGCACGCGAGGTCGAAGTTCTCCAGGTCCGTGAGGTCATGCTGCCGCCCGGCGATACGGATCACCCGCTGCAACGAGCCAAGCTCGAGGCTGTCGCCGCGGTCGCGTACCTGCCACGAGACGCGCCGCGCCCAGGCGCGGGACTCGGCATCGAGTTCCGCGAGCAGGTCCGCGTCGGCGTCCGCCACGGTCCAGGCCTGGCTGCCGGGCACCTGCAGCGCCAGAAAGCGCACGTTGGCGCCGGTGCCGCCGGCCAGGTCGACAAGTTTGACCAGCCCGCGGTCGCGCCCGCCGCGCGCGGCGGCGGCGAACGAGCGGGCTAGCGCCTTCGCGTCCGGCGACGAGCGGGCGGCAACGTCGGCCGCTTCGCGCAGGCGCAGCCAGTCGGCGGTGAAAGCGTTCATACGCCGACCTTTGCGAGTTCGGCCGCGAAGGCGCGCGTTTGTGTCGGCCAGTCGGGGAGGCGCGCTGCCCGCGCGCCGGCGGCGAGGCGATCGCGCAGGCCCGGTTCCGTCAGCACCCGGCGCAGCGCCACTGCCAGCGCGTCGACGTCGCCCGGCGGCACCAGCAGGCCGGCGTCGGCCGGCACGGTGTCGGCGACCGCGCCCCCGGCGCAAGCGACGACCGGCAGACCGCGCGCCAGGGCCTCGCCCAGCACCATGCCGTAGCCCTCGTAGTGCGAGGCCAGCACGAACACGTCAGCGCGGTGGTAGGCCGCAGCGACGCCGGCAGCGTCGAGCTCGCCGGCCAGGACGATGCGGTCCGCGAGGCCGTGCCGATCGATGGCGTCACGCACGGCGGTGGCGGTCGCGGCGTCGCGGTCCAGGCTGCCGACGCAATCGAGCGTCCAGTCGAGATCGGCGAGGCGCGCCAGCGCGGCGACCAGCGTCGCATGGCCCTTGCGCCGGGTCAGGGTCGCGACGCACAGCAGGTGCGTGCCGTCCGACCCAGCCGCGCGGGATGCCGGGTCGGTGCCGGGCACGACGACGCCAAGACGATCGACCGGCACGCCGTAGTCGCGGGTCAGGATTGCCGCCGTATGCGGGCTGGTCGCGATCGTCCGCGCCGCGTGCGCCAGCGCAGCCCGTTCGGCAACTTCGAGCCGCGCAGCGGTCGCGGCGTCGAGCCCGGTCTCCAACGCCGCCGGGTGGTGCACCAGCGCGACGCCGCGCCCGCCCAGACCGTCGCCCGCCGCCGCGAGGCACAGGCCGTCGAGCACCGGCAGGTCGGTGTCTGCCAGCGCGGCGGCGACCGCGTTGCGCGCCCGGGCGTCGGCGTCGGGGTATCGCCCCACTAGTTCGTGCACCGTCACGTCCCAGCCGAGATCGTGCAGGCCCGCCACCATGTGCGCGTCGTAGAAACTGCCGCCGGTGCGCTGGGTGAGGGCGCCGGGCACCAGGAAGTCCAACCGGGGCACCAGGCGCTCAGCCGAGGGGCGCTTCGTAGGCGGCCCAGGCGGTCGGCGATTCGTCGAGCTGCACGCGCAGGCCGGACAGGCCTTGGGCGCCGGGCCCGAAGCGGCCGGCCGCGACCTCCGCTGCGATGCGGCCGTGGATCGCGCGGGCCAGGAACTCCGTGGTCGTGTTCTCGCCGGCGAAGTCCGGCACATCGTCCAGGTTCTTGTAGTTCAGCGCCGCCAGCACTTCGTGGAGCACGGTCGCGGCGATGCCGATGTCGACGACCAGCCCGTCGGCGTCGAACTCCGGCCGCACGAAGCGCGCCTCGACCGCGTAGGTCGCGCCGTGCAGCGCCTGGGCGGGGTCGAAGATCTCGCCCCTGAAGCTGTGCGCGATCATGAAATGGTCCTTGACCGCCAGGCTGTACATGCGAGTCCCTCCGCTGATGCTCAATCGTAGCGGACCAGGTGGCACAGCGTCCCGCCCGGATCGGCCGCCAGCCGCGCCATCGTCACCGGCAAGTCCACGAAGGCGCTCTCGCCGGTGAGCAGCGCCTCGAACGCCGGATCGGTCAGCAGGTCGAGCGCCAGGTCGAGACGCTCGGCCCGGCTGCGTCGCGCGCGGCGCGCCGTGGCGACGCTGCCGACCTGACTCGACCGTAGCGTTAGTCGTTTGGCGTGGAACGCTTCGCCCAGCGGCGCCGGGACCGGGGCATCGCCGTACCAGCTCAGTTCCAGCACCGTCGCTTCGAAGCCGGCGAGGCGAAGGGCGGTCGCGAGCCCCGCCGCGCTGCCGCTGGCGTGCACCACCAGGTCGCAGTCGCCCGCCGCCGCGTCGGGGGCCGCGAAGCCGACGCCCAGCGCCGCGGCGACCGCCGCGCGGCCCGGGTCGACGTCGACGAGGGTGACCCGCGCCGCCGGCAGGCGCGCCGACAGCGCCGCCACGAGACACCCGACCGTGCCGCCGCCGACCACCGCGACGCGGTCGCCAATTCTCGGGCCGCCGTCCCACAGCGCGTTGACCGCCGTCTCCATGTTCGCCGCCAGTGCCGCGCGCCGGTCGGGCAGGTCCGCCGGCAGCGGCCGCGCCGCCTCCGCCGGCACGACGTAGCGGTCCTGGTGCGGGTGGAGGCAAAACATCCGCTCGCCGACGCGCGCGGGATCGACGTCGTCGCCGACCGCCGCGATCTCGCCGACGGAGGCGTAGCCGTATTTCACGGGCGCGGGGAAGTCGCCGGCCTGGAACGGGCAGCGCATTGTCGCGACCTGGCTCTCCGGCACTCTTCCGGCGAACACCAGCGTCTCGGTGCCGCGGCTGATGCCGCTCCAGTGCGCGCGCACCGCCACCTCGTGCGCGCCGGGCGGGTCGAGCGGCTCGGCGCGCACTTCCCCACGTCCCGGCGCCGCGACCCAGAACGCCCGCGCCTCAGCCGGCATCGAGATCGAGGTCGAACAGCACGTCCTCGCCGAGCGTGAAGCGCCGCGCCGGCGGCCGCAGGCTCTCGCTCAGCCGCGCAATCTCCGGCAGCGCGATGCCCGGCCGGCCGGAGCCGATGATCAGCGGCGCGATCGTGATCTGCAGCCGGTTGAGCACGCCGGCGGCGAGGAACCGCGACACGGTGACGCCGCCGCCTTCCAGGAACACGGCGGTCAGGCCGCGCGCGGCGAGGATGTCGAGCACCGCGCCGGGTTCCAGCCCGGCGCCGTCGGCGGCGCGCGGCACGCCGATAACTTGTGCCTCGCCGTGGATTTGGGCGTCGGCCACGTCCGCGCCACAGAGCAGCAGCGTCGGCGCCGCGCCGTCGCGGAACACGCCGTAGCGGCCGTCGAGCCGCCGGTCGGTGTCGATCACCACGCGCACCGGGCTGTCGCCCTCGACGCGGCGCACGGTGAGCTGCGGGTCGTCGGCCTGCACCGTGCCGGCACCGACCACCACCGCGTCGCACAGCGCGCGCAGGCGGTGGTTGTGGTCCAGGTCCGCGTCGCCGGTGACGAAAAACGAGTCGCCGCGGGCCGTGGCGATGCGGCCGTCCAGGCTCTCGCCCAGATGGGCGATGGCGAAACGCCCCGCTTCGGCGCCGTTGCACACTGGGTTGTAGAGTTCGAGAAATGCCTGTGCGTCCGCGGCCGGCGGCATCGCCGGCGCCGACGTGCCGGCGCGCCGCGCCCGCGTGCGGGCCAGGAATGCCGCCCACAGACGGTCGGCGCCGGGCTCGGCGGTCGGCAGGGGCCGGGGCGTGGCGGACACGGGCATCCGCGATACTATATGTCAGCCATGCCCGTTCGAGACCCCCAAGCGCCACCGGCCCCCGACGCGCCGGTTCCACCGCTGCCGCCGCCGCTGCAGGCGGTCGAGCGCGCGCTCGCCGATCTGCGGCGCGGCGCCATGGTGGTGCTGTCGGCACCCGGCGAGGCGCTGCTGCTGGCTGCCGCCGAGGGCACCGGCCACGAGACGCTGACGCGGCTGCGCGCGTTGGCCGGCGCCGGGGCGCTGGTGCTGACCGCGCGGCGGGCGCAACTCCTGGGCCTGTTGCCGACGGACGCGGACGCCCACGACGGCGCGCTGCGCATGGCGCTGGCCGCCGGCGTCGACACCGCGACCGTACGCCAGATGGCGGACCCGACGGCGCCGCGCCCCGCCACCATGCCGCCGGCGCTGGCGCTGGAGCCCATCGCACCGGGCACCGCCGCCGCCGGCGCGGTCGAACTCACCAAGCTGGCGCGCCTGCTGCCGGCTGTCGTCATCGCCGCGGTGCCGGGCGAGCGGCGGCGCTACCTGCCGGCCTGGGCCGAGGCCGAGAACCTGCTGACCGTCGAGCTGGCCGACGTGCAGGCCTATGCCGAGCGCGAGACCCGCAGCCTGCGCCTGGTCGCCGACGCCCATGTACCTCTGACCGATGCCGAAGACGTACACATGTACGCGTTCAGGCCGCCCGATGGCGGGCGTGAGCACCTGGCCATCGTCGTCGGCGCGCCCGACGCCGCGGAACCCGTCCTGACCCGCGTGCACAGCGAGTGTTTCACGGGCGACCTGCTGGGCAGCCTGCGCTGCGACTGCGGCGAACAGCTGCGCGGCGCCATCGCCGAGATGCGCGCAGCCGGCAGCGGTGTCCTGCTCTACCTGGCGCAGGAGGGGCGCGGTATCGGGCTGGTCAACAAGCTGCGCGCGTACACCCTGCAGGATGCCGGCTTCGACACCGTCGACGCCAACGAGCAGTTGGGCTTCAACGCCGACGAGCGCAGCTACCTGCCGGCCGCCGAGATGCTGCGCCGCCTGGGCTTCGGCCGCGTGCGGCTGATGACCAACAATCCCGACAAGGTGGCGGCCCTGGCCGACTGGGGCGTCGAGGTCGTCGACCGGGTGCCGCATGCCTTCCCATCGAACCGCCACAACGAGGCCTACCTCGCGACCAAGCAGCGGCGCAGCGGGCATCTGCTCTAGGCTCCGGACTCATAACCAGCAACAGACGATGGCGGCGAGGTAGACGGCGGCGGCGGAGTTGACCGCGAGGCGGTCGTATCGGGTGGCGATGCGGCGCCAGTCCTTGAGCCGGCAGA
>Ga0049107_10000097_pt1 | contig 21946 bp, 14 predicted proteins | sample WorMetilPIANOSA1_FD_61187 | JGI IMG/M metagenome (GOLD analysis project Ga0049107, IMG submission 61187) | Marine gutless worms symbiont microbial communities from Max Planck institute for Marine Microbiology, Germany - Olavius ilvae PIANOSA.1 | ecosystem: Host-associated > Annelida > Digestive...
TGGCAGTTAAGCCAGCTTAGTCTACCGCACGACCCAAAATAAAAAGAAAAAATTAAACTAAAAATGGAAAACCGTTGAGCAGAGTAAGTCCGGTCCAGTATAGTCCGAGAAGGTAGTCCAGGTGGGTGCTAGCTAACTATGGTGGAAAAGATTTGTGGAAAAGGTGAGTTTTGAGCCTGGAATGGAACAGTGAATGTGTGATGGAGGGTGAGAGTGGTGAGTGGGTGGAAGGTGAATTAGAGAGTGTGACGTCATCAGCAGGGTGTTTTGTGCAAGGCTGACGAAATGAGACAGGAAGTTGATTCCAGAGATGAGGTGATGCATAACGGAATGAGCGATTGGTGATTTTTAGGGAAGAAGATGCAGGTGGTCGAGAAAGGGTGACAGGTCGAGAAAGGCGACAATCCAAGATAACTGATAGTATGCTGCTACAGGTTGACCATTGTAAATGGATTGTATCTTGATAAAAATATGGACTGGTCTGCTCATATTGATTACGTGTATAATAAGTTATTAAAGTATGTTGGTATTTTCTATAAACTCCAGTATAAAGTTCCTAGTAAATATATCCGTAATATTTACTATGCGTTTGTTTATCCACACATATTATATGGCATTGAACTGTATGCTAATACTTGTTATTCATGCTAATACTTGCTATTCATATTTGGACAAATTAGTTAAACTGAATAATAAACTGTTGTGAATATTGCAATTGCAGGGTAAAACTAGGAGGTCAAATGACTTGGATTCATACAAAAATTATAACACACTGCCTCTTGCACAGCTACACCAATTCTCAGTGTTGGTATTTGTACATATATTTGTCCATCATAGAGACACATTACCTGATATTTTTCATAATATTTCACCCTCAATTCTTCCGTACATAATTATGCGACATGCCAGAAGGATGGACTTAATCTATTTAATATAAATACTACCCATGGTCAACGTTCTGTACGTCATAAGGGGTGTATATTATGGAATGGTCTCCCAGCCACACTGCAACAGAATATGTCAGTTAGTAGATTTAAAACTTTATTAAAACAGCATTTGCTAGTTTGTAGTAGGGAAAATTAATTAGTTGTGTTTGTTGGCTTAAATTGCTCCGTTACTCAATTGGTCATGATCCGTGTCTACGTGTATTTCTTACTGATGTATGCGACTGTTATGTATTAGTTGCAGACAGTATTGTTGGTTTTTTTTTCATTGTTTCTCACCTTTCTAAGTTTAGTGTTGTTATTCAAATTTTTCTTTTTCCATTCATTTGTTATCGTTTGTATCGTATACTTGGAATGATTTAAGTCATAGGCGGCCGGCATTGATGGCGTTGACCTTTCCGGCAGCCTACCACAACCGTAATGTGATTTTCTGGCCTTATAGTGTATATTGCTTTGTTGTGGTCAATAATGTTTTTCTTCTTCTTCAGACACATAAACAGCCGGTTTACACATTTACATCAAAGAAGGACAAATTCCAGTCTTGTATCTCATGAATGAGAAAACAATCATCGGATAATATTTTACGTAAGAACATATCATCAGTTAATAAATCAAAAATAATGTCAATTAATATAAAACTGAATTTGTTTAGGACACACACACGAACTGGTAGAAAAATAACGCATTAGATCGCGGCCGTGGCTAGAGAGCAGATGGGTTGCTTGGGTTGGAGTCTCCGAATATCGGTCTTGTTAGCTGTTACCTCGGCCAAAGAGGGTGTTTAACCTGGCGTCTGTCTGTCTGTCTGTTAGCTGTATAACACAAAAAATTCTTGACGAATTCTGATGAACTATTTTGCAGGGGGTGTGGTGATTAGATTTTGGCGGTGATCCGGTTTACGTTACGTTAGGGTCAGGGTTGCAGCTGCCTCGGCGGAAATTTGCGCTGTTGTTATTATCGTACTATGCGATGACGATGCGCAATACTTGCAGTGCAGACGATCGACCCACCTGTGTCGCCAATTGTTCCCGTTCCGCCCCTCAGTCCAGGATCACCAGGTGATCCAACGCCGCCGACCTGACCTTGCGGTCCGCGAGGTCCAGGACCACCTCTCTCTCCCGGACCTCCGGTTGCTCCACGCTGCCCGGTGAACCCAGACGGTCCAACGATGCCGATATCTCCCTGCGGTCCACCCGGTCCGGTAAATCCCACTTCGCCGACGTTTCCAGGCGGTCCAGTGTTTCCGGTGTCACCCACGGCGCCGGCTGCTCCGACTCCACCGCGCGCGCCCTGTGGACCCTGACCTCCGGCCTGTCCCGGCAAACCCCTGGCGCCGGTTGCACCGTTACTTCCGACGCCACCCGACGGTCCGATCGGTCCGTCCGGTCCGGTGAATCCCGTTGCTCCCGGCTCGCCGCTCTCTCCGCGAAGGCCAGTTCGTCCAATTCCGCCGGGAGGTCCTGCCGAACCCACCGTTCCTTTTTCACCGGGAAGGCCGACTACGCCAGGACCACCTCGGAAGCCCTTTGGACCCGGCGATCCTTGAAAGCCACTCGGTCCGGCATTGCCAATCAGACCAACAGTACCTTTTCGTCCCGATGCCCCAACTTGACCTGATACACGTAAACACAACACAGCACACAGCTGAACTGGCGGAGGCAGAGGGCGCATCGCCGACAGCAATTAGTGGCTGCCGTGACCTTGAAACATGGGTCGCTCAAGGTCAACGAAAGTGATAACATTTAGTGTCGTACAGCGCCGTGTTTAGTGACTCCGCAACATTTCTCTGGCGGCCCATCGCGGTAGCGCAGCACTGTTATAACGGCGGAAAATCAAAAATATATTTCAAAAATTGTTTTCCACTCGTTTGCGGCCCCCCAACAAGTTCTGCGCCTCCCCCCGCAACTGCGGGTGCTGCGGGGCCCTAAACATGGCAATTGTACATGGTGTCCTATTGGCATATTCCGATGTGACCTTGGCCCCACGATGTACCATTTAGCCAAGGCCCACTAGTAGTACTCGATCTGCGCCAGAGCGGTCGCTCCGGTTCGTACCGAATTGCTAACTACGAGTCTCATGGACAGCAAGAAAAACCAATGAATGGATTCTGGAAAAAGCTGGAGTAACAAGAACTTTGTTACCAAGTATAAAGACAACGAAATTACGCTATTTTGGATACATCATGAGACACAACTGTATTGAAAAGGATATCATCCAAGAAACCTTATCAGGAAAGAGGCAAAGGAGAAGACCAAAGACAACATGGTTAGGCAACATCATTCAGTGGACAGATATGGACTTAGAAAGAATACTGCGAGCAACGGACAACAGAAGTCAATGGAGAAGAACGATCCGTGGTGCGGTCAACCCTCGGATCGAGGATGACTGAAGTCAAGTCAAGTCAACGACCCACTCGTGACACACGACAGCAAGCACATTAACCGACTATTATCAGCGACGAGCCTAAATCTAAACTAACATATCCGTACAACAGTTTGACCAATCAGAACACATTTTCATCACTGGGTGTATTACTGCAGAACGTCTTTGCTACATGGAACACTGGAAGCATGACAGGAAGTACAGGTGAGGTCACTGATACATTACTTAAAATGTAAACTGGTAGAGTATGATATGTGCCGGACAGTCGGTAGAAATGAGTTGCTATTAAGATGTCGGGGAAGGGGAATTTGAGACAAAAATTTCTCTGGAATCTGGCAGGGTCGCAGCAACGGCATAACCGGGGTTGGGACACTGGTTTCTGCAAAATGATTGGATAAAGTCGTAGATATCTGAAGAATAAATGATAGACATTATGTGTCTGAAGGTCTTGCTTGGTGACCAACTGGTCAATTGCACTTCTGCGTGCACAGCAGGAGGGGAGGGTTGAAGACGAGGTTCACTGCTTCAGAAATGATTGATGTTGATCGGGACTTGAATGGTCATGTAGGTGTCATGTGAATGGGTATGAAGCTCCTGGCCGCTATGTCAACACAGCAGTAGTATCAAAAACTTCAATAATTTATATATCCATGTACTGACTTATGATGTAAAAATTCCCGCGTAAATGATGCTAGGTGGTTAACAGTGCTAAAAGAAAAGCATGAAAATCTGCTTTTGTTTTACCGTTTCACTTCTGTGGCATCGACAAAATCACAAAGACGACACTGCACTCGTTTGACGGCCAGGACAGCCTGAGTATGCCGGTACCAGAATGTCACCTACGGGCTCACTGTCACGGCCTCAGAAACGGAGATGAGCATCCTGCCTATGTTCCTTGGGCATGACACACTTCATCTGTTACTATACTCCTAACATGTGCATCATCTCAGCAAATGAGCACTTTTCATGCCGACCCTGAGCTGACAGTGTCCCATCTCAGCCACAGTAAGAATAACAATACGTAATGCCACGTTATGACGTGATAAACATTCAACGCTGTATCAATCTAAAGCGAAGTGGCACGTACTCACCCATCTGACCCTGAAAGCCTGGCTGTCCGGTAGCTCCAGTGCCTCCCGCAGCACCCGGTGCGCCCACCGGGCCGATCTGACCTCGTTGTCCAACGGGGCCAGTGCCGCCCACCAGGCCCTGTGGTCCCGTAGCACCTTGCACACCCTGCTGACCGAACTGGCCCGAGTCGCCTCTGGGACCCGCGTCACCGGTCGCTCCGGTTCGTCCGCGAGCTCCAGTCCCTCCTAGCAGTCCGGGTGCACCCTGGAAACCGATGATTCCCTGCGGACCCTGCAGCCCGGTGTCTCCCGGCTGGCCTGACTCTCCGCGCAGACCGACCGGACCGGGGAAGCCGAACTCGCCCGGCGAACCCGTATCGCCGGGGCTGCCTTGCAGTCCCTGAGGCCCGGTCGCTCCGAAAGCCCCCGGGGGGCCGACGTCGCCCTTGGCGCCGCTCGGACCAAGGCCGCCTGGCGAACCCCGCGGTCCGCCGGGTCCGACTGCGCCCTGAGCTCCAGGATCACCCCCGTCTCCTTTCTGGCCCGTAGGACCCGGTGCGCCGCGAGGCCCGGGACCACCCACCAGTCCCGACTCGCCTTGTGGCCCAGGCTGTCCCACAGTGCCAACATCACCTAAACAACAGAAACAAACACCGTTCAAATCACAGCCTTCCCGAGACCGCAGCACGAGTATTTCTACATAACAAAATTCGAAGTAAACTCAGATTTACTTCCATTTACTGTAATTTTTTGTTTTGTTTTATCGACCCACTTTTCCGCAGCCACTCCAAGTCAGACCGAATTGCCCAGTGGTCTGCCAAATGACAGTCAGTCAGTAGGTATTGCCGCAGTCACTATTTTGGATCCTTGGTGTCAAATAGATTGCCGAATGTCCGTTTATGAGCTATCTGTGTAGTTATTCCGATAACTGCGAGTCTCGAGTTACTACCCATTACTAAGGTCACGTACACCTGGCTCGGTGCAGTGGTTAGGGCGCTTGACTTGCGACCAATAGGTCGCCGGTTCGACTCCCGACCGCCGCGTTGTCCGGCAGCCACCGTCGGCAAGTCAATCACACGCTCATAGGCCCTATGCCCAGCGCCTCTGTACTTACAACCGTATGGCGCTATAGAAATTCAAGTTATTTAATTTACTTTAAATACATGTTGAGAAATAGGCCTACTCGGTGTGACAGCTTATACCTAATATTAAAATGGGTCCTTTTCTGCTGCATGGGAAGAATTTTGGCCGGATGCCCTTCCAGATGCTATCAATGCAATTCCGATAACGGGATAACGGGAACATGGGTAACGGCAGAACTCAGATGAAGTCAAACGCCTTAACCACTGACCATAGGGTTGCTCGTTAATAACAATAGATAAAATCACAGAAAGTAAAACAGCTGATGGAGAAGATCCACGAAGTTAAAGAAAAATCAATACATTACACACTTACCGCTGGGGCCAGTAGGTCCCCTGAATCCAGATTGTCCCTGAGCACCTGCCTGTCCTTGGAGGCCAGTATCACCCGGTGGACCGAGCACGCCCGGAGAACCAGAATTGCCTCGCCGTCCGGTGGGACCGCGCACTCCTGTACTGCCTCGTGGCCCGATCTGCCCCACTTGGCCTGGTGCGCCCTGCTGACCTGGAGCGCCTGAAAACCCGGTATCGCCAATCGGTCCAGTCTGACCGGCAATGCCGCGAGGCCCTGCAGCGCCAGTAGCTCCTACCAGGCCAGCGCTGCCAGGCGGACCCATTTGTCCAGCCTGGCCCGGTGTTCCTGGACTGCCCGATGGCCCAGGAAAACCAGGATCGCCTTGCAAGCCCGCTTGTCCCATCGGTCCAGGCCCTCCGGTTTCTCCGACGGTGCCTCCTTCGCCGGGCAGGCCCGGGTTGCCTCTGCGACCATCCGCACCTTGTAAACCTCGCAGACCGACGCCTCCTGGCAGACCAGATTGACCAATATCGCCAGGCGGACCTCTAACGCCTCGACCTCCGGGCAAGCCCGCCTGTCCGGAGATTCCGTTGTCCCCAGGTGCACCTTGCGTTCCTTTTGCCCCGGAAAAGCCGGTGTCGCCCTGTTGTCCTGGATTGCCGGCTACGCCAGGAGATCCCAACGAACCGGGATCGCCACGCTGACCTTTCGGCCCTGCGACTCCGGTCGCACCTGCAGCAGAACATCAGCAATAATCACTCAGGTTTACTGCTCTCGTGAGACCTTGATATTCAAATTAATCCACCAATTTCCGGCACAATTACGTTTTCAAAACTCACTGCAATTTGTTATAGTAAGGAGGATATATAAAGTGGCAACGTATCACATATTTACGGCCTATAGATAAATTAAGTACGGAAACTGGTGAAACAGTACAGACTGGGAGATAGATGCTCACATTATTACGCCTGCACATTTTTTATGTATTCCCCATATTCCAAAACCAGCAGCAGTAGAACTTCTCCAAAACTTACCCAGAACTAACGATACTTTTAAGGACTTTCAAATCCGTCCAAAACTTTTGAGTTATCGGGACCAGGTAAACAAGCCAACCAATGCACAGTAACGAAAACATGACATTCTCCGTTGTTGAAGGTAATAAACGAGCACACAGTAAGTAAAAGAATACCTGTTATTCCACGCGCACCGGCTTCGCCGGGTTGGCCGTCGTTTCCACGAATTCCAGCTCCGCCAGGTAAGCCAGCCGGGCCTGCCAGTCCAGACAATCCAGCCGGACCTACTTGACCCGGATCACCGCGCTCTCCTACTGATCCCGAACTGCCAGTGTCACCGGCTGCGCCTGCCGACCCAGGAGTGCCGTCCGATCCACGAAGTCCCGACGGTCCTCGCTGGCCGGCTGGTCCAGCGCTTCCGGCTAATCCAGGCACGCCAGTTTGACCTCGGGCCCCTGCGACTCCAGGAGAACCGGCTGGACCTGGATTACCCGTGCCTCCACTTGGACCGGCTGGACCCAGGGTACCTCGTGACCCCTGAGGACCTCTTGGGCCGGCTGGTCCGGCAGCTCCGGGCTGTCCTAGGTCTCCAGCGGGACCAGGTGCTCCAGGAGGTCCATTTATACCTGTATAAACAAACAATGGACATTGATAAGAACAAACATTAGCATAAAGTGACTGCTAATTAATTATTCATAATACATCTAGAAGGAAAGTACGCCCTGTGAAGATGCAAATCCATGTCGACTCGAAAGGCAAAGTTGCTTTGGATGACAACACACTATTGGCCAGGCGTAGATAATTATAAAAGCTCTTCATGTGCAGGCTAGCGACACCGTGCCCCCGACCCTTGACCTTTGAAGCCAAAATCAATAGGCTCCGACAGACTGCCGAGGACTACTGTACTACTGTGCCGAGTTTCAAGTCACTCCGATCAGAGGTTTTCGTTTCATCATGCCAACATACACACCCACACACATACATGTACACACACGTCGTGACAAAGTGATCGCGCCGCCCGTACTACGTGGATAACAACAACAACGGCAACGTGCAGTATGTCAAACTATGCTGGATTTCGCTGCATGACCGAGGTGGCGTTGGTGACAACTGGAAATCTAATACGTGCAAATCTCCAGTCACCACCACCACCACCACCAGCAGCAGCAGCAAGTCAGCACCTGTATTTTACCGGCCGGATGGACTTCTTATGGCAGAGCCAACAATGTCAGAGCACTGAAGGCAAAATCGTCATCATAAAACTAGGAGGACTGTGCAGTGTGCACTCTCTCGAGATGCAAATCAATCGGCGCCGCCGAACTACGTCGTCGGCGTGGATAAATATAGGCAATGATAAAGGTTCTTCATCGTGGGTTCGGCGACAGTCCACCCAGACATGCTGCCACATACCCACATAAACACATATCCATACACACACACATACACCGTGACAAACTGATGGCAATATCGGCGCAGCCGTACTGCGTAGTCGGCGCCGACGATAGCATACAATATGCATTTTTTGTACGAACAACTATTGCGATGACGATATGGAAGTTAAGTGGTTTACCTTGTGGTCCTGGTGAACCCGTGTCTCCAGGCTGTCCTCTTGAGCCACTGAGTCCAGGCTGTCCATCAGGTCCCGACTGACCGCGGAGACCGGACTGGCCTACGAATCCTGTCTGACCGGTAGCACCAGTTATTCCGCGCGGCCCGGGTCCTCCGATGGCACCTGGTTGGCCTATCGGTCCGGGCTGTCCTGGCTGTCCGGCGTCGCCAATCGCTCCCATTCCGCCCGTGAATCCGGCCGGGCCGCGAGGTCCAGCCAGACCCGGAGAGCCAAGGTCGCCTGGCGTACCAGCTTGGCCGGTGTTTCCGGGAGTTCCCGCTGGACCGGGCTGTCCATTGGGACCCGGCTGCCCAGGCAGTCCCGTATCACCCACCTGTCCCAGTGCTCCACTGGGACCGGTAAATCCGGCAGAACCTGGCTGACCTCGGGATCCTTGTGGTCCGCCCGGACCTGGCGCTCCAGCTGATCCTGGCAGTCCAATGTTACCGGCTGGTCCTTTCCCACCTTTCGGCCCAGTGAAACCCTGGGAGCCTCTCTGTCCCTGCGGTCCAGCTGCGCCATTTGGACCGGGTTGTCCAATAGCACCCTGCTGGCCCGGAGAACCTTGTGATCCGGGAGCACCTTGTGGGCCTGCATCACCGGGGTTCCCACGTGACCCGTCAGTCCCTGACAGACCTCGCGCACCTGGCTGTCCTGGCTGGCCTACAGGACCACTCTGCCCGGCAGGACCACGGCTTCCAGTAAAGCCAGGGAAACCGGGCTGCCCACTAGGACCTACAACAAAATTATATATACATCACACACATTCAGTGTATTTTGAAATCTGGAACCTTCACAGGCACGACAACGAAGACGTTCTGAGAAATGCGTAAGTCACGAGAGCATAAATTGAAAGGAGGCACAGAACCCCAAACTTTGGGGACCACGACTCGAGCTTGCATCTTATGATTTTGGTCCAGACCAATCCCGATGCCAAATTGTAACACAGTTCGTCGGTCATTTGTGCACACTTATAAGACAAATGACCAACATTTGTGTTGTCTTTAGCATTTGCACTCTGCAAGTGTGGCATGTCCATAACTACATATTTACAGATAGCGATAATAAAAAGACTTGCACTATAACGTTTTGGAAAGACGACAGAGAGTCGCAAAACAACATAATATCAAAATAAAAATAAGAGTTTCTTTAATAGAATAGATAACATCATGACTGTTTACAATAACAAATAATTCATTTGCAAAAAAAGAATAACTGCATTGAACGGCTTGCAATTCGGGACATACAACAAATTACTAAAGTGGAAGACCACAAACGGTTTGGTCATCGCCTGACAGATAGTAAGAACATTCGTACACTGTGCTATTGTCGTCGGTTGTTAAATAGACAGCAAGAAGCAGTTATTTCACGTGTCCTGGCATTCCTGTCATTCCTGCTTCTGTCGACAGATACCAGCTCAGGGCGTCTGACTCTGAACACTATACGTATTACCAAAAGTTCGGCAAACGTGAATTTCACTTTTCTGGACCTATCAGCTGTCTGGAACAGTCTACCCTCCGAACTGAACAACATGCCCATAGCAGAGTATTTTAACAAGCCGGTTAGCTACCGCAAACAGACCGCGCGTCAGTATTCGTGGTCGATCGTGTAAAAATTTGCCTGATCTAGTTTGAACACCATGCGAAACTAGGTTGTTCTCATACTGTGAGCGCGCACGTAGGAGTTCCCAATTTTTTGAGGGGGGAACGCTAGGGCATCATCCCTTGGCACGGGGGCGTGGCTTACGCCCTAGAAACTCGCTACTCCCCTACACGTGCTACCATACCAAATTTCGTCCCTCTAGATCAAATCGTTTGGGCTTAGGTAGAAAGTCACAAAAATTGGGGGTGCCGGGGCCCCGCCTTTCTGGGATCAGGGTGTGGCTGACCCCCTAGAAACACGCTCGTACCCCACGAGTGCTACCATACCAAATTCCGTAACTCTAGGTCAAAGCGTTTGGGCGTACGTATGGGTCTCAAAATTTTGGGGACGCTGGGCCCTGCCTCCAGGGCCGCGGACTAACCCCCTAGAAACACGCTACTCCCCCACCGTACCGAATTTCATCGCTGTAGGTTATTTCGAGGACGCTGCGGCCCCGCCCCCTGGGATGTGAGCATGGCTGACCACTATGCTTCTCTCCATCTGTGCTTCCATGCTAAATTCGGTCATTCTAGGTCAAACCATATACGAGCGTAATTATGGACATCTGAATTTTGACCCCTCACATCCCGCCTTTCAAGGTCACCCAAGGTCATTGGAACCGACACGGATCGATCGGCCACCTGTGACATCCTATAGCCCTATCTCGTACCGTTTCTGAGATAAATGGCTGACATTTGCAAAATTTTCCAACGCTTTATATTTAACGCCCGCGCTGTTCCCCTTCGAAATTTGTAACGGCTGTGGGGCTAGAAAACTAGAATGATGCCCCTACCAGACGGTCAAAAAGTGTGACGAAAACTGCTTTCGTTTTAATACAGTACCGGCATTGGACAGACGGACAGACAGACAGAACTGGTAAAACAATATCGCGCTCTGCATGCACAGGCATGCTGACGCCCGATAAAAACGGCTGAAAACAGTGACTTGTACGGTGCTCACTGCTCCTGGGTGTTTCGTAGAGCAGCGTACTACGAATCTCAACTTGCAGACCCATACTGTATTGTATTCCAAAGGCCGAACAAAGCATTATACTTTCAATCAGCATACACACATCATTGCAGTCGATATTACATGTACATTTAGACGTTGCTGGATATTCCTTTCGATGATATAAAGTTTTTAATGTGTATGTAATGTATCGCCAGCAGGTAAAAACGTTGTACAGAGACAATTGATGGACAGGATACTGTACTGGAGTCTGGAAACTTTAGGCTCAATAGTGAAGTCGATACACAAACAAAAACGACAGCAATTGCTTACCGGGACTTCCAGCGCTTCCCTTCTGGCCAGATTGGCCAGTTGGTCCGGGCGAACCAGTGTCACCATCAGGGCCGATGTCGCCCGGAAATCCTGATCTTCCTGCCGGTCCAGGCGAACCAGCCGGTCCTGGATCTCCAGACCTGCCAATCTGACCTGCCTGACCTACATTCCCCTGCGGTCCCTGTGATCCAGATGGTCCGCGAGGACCGTCTTGTCCACGAGGTCCTCCCGGACCGGCAGGTCCTGGAAGGCCGGCAGCTCCCGGACTGCCTGACTGTCCGATGAAGCCTTTGGAGCCTGGACTTCCCGCGGGGCCGAGCTGACCAGTGATTCCTGAGGAGCCGGGTGAACCGGTATCGCCTCGAGGTCCTGCGGGACCACGTGGTCCTGCAGCTCCTGCTGGTCCCTGGAACCCGTTTTCTCCTCTACTTCCTGCTGGGCCTGGTGATCCGCGAGGACCTGTGCACACAGATTTGAACCCCATTTACCAAATGCACGAATATTACTGTTAACTCAGTATCTTAACTGCTAATCAATGTATACAGGACAATTATTCGAGACCATGACTATAGTTAGGCATGTAATGTAAGTACGCAGAAAACAAAATAAAACGACCACGTTTTGTCATTCACCGTGGTCACATATCATTACTCGCCATAATGGAGCGATACGACGAACTTGACTATTTGTCAAAACATCACAGTGTCGTACGGCAGTGCGTACACTGTTGTAAGGGCGACGCAGCAAGTCAATGGTAAATGGGAATTTTGGGGTGTCAGAACTCCGTAACCCCTGAACTGATTGACTAAAAATTTGACACGTGATTATGTCGATGAGATCACCTCGTATGCCAAATTTCATAAAATTCGGCGGCACAAGGGCTAGCCGGCAATATGGTGAAATGTGCACCTTGCGTGCTTTTTAATAAATGTTAAAAACTTATCAGTTTAAAAATCAGTGTAAGGGCGACATTCATAGCTCTAAAACTGCAAGTACCATTTTGCCAGGACTCACTATAAAACAAAGGTGAACGCCCTTACGTCTGCAAGCGAAATGGTATTTAAATTCATTGAACTGCATTATGTTGGTTGAAACAACTCGTATCACCCAAGTTGAATACAATATTTCGATTGCAGACGTAAGGGCGTTCACCTTTGTTTTATAATGAGTCCTGGAAAATGATATTTGCAGTTTTAGAGCTACGAACGTTGCCATTACACTGAGTTTTAAACTGATAAGTTTTTAACATTTATGTCTTATATAGTCACTAGTACACAACAAACAAAAACTTTTACAAAGCGCGAGAACAGCCAATTTAAAGCCAGGCCCGTCATCTGCCAGCGCGAAGCCTCTGGCATCTTCCGACCCTCGGGGACCACTCTCCCGCGTGGAGAGGCTGCACACATACCTACTTGCGTTAATAGTTGTTTCAAGGCTGTTACTGGAGGGATAAAAACACTTTTTTTACAGCAAGTGAGCATTATTTGTGGAACTTTTGTATGTCTTCTTGCATCTGTTGAATACAAATACCGGTGTAATGATAAAAATCTGGTTTTCATTCGATAACATAATAAATTGTGTGGATTTGTCAGCGTTTGTATTTTGAGTTTAAAAAACAGACAATACAGCTGTATTTTGAAGAACGTATTTTTGAATACTTCATACCAGCAACTGCTTTAAATGCTGTTTCAAGCCAATAAAAGTCCTACTCCTATACCCTGGTACTTGGTAGGCACGTCCGACCCCCTGAGCAAGGAAGTCAGCGACGTTAATTTCGGACGTTTTAGACGTTCAAGCCAGTATTTTCTAAAGCATTTTAAATACTTCAACCAAAGTTTTCCTCGTCACTGAGTTGGTGGCCCTAGCACAGTGTTTCAGTGGCATTCCCCGAGCGGGAAAGATAGGCCTGTTTAAGGATATTATGTACAGATGATCAAACCTGCAGATCCACTGGTGCCAGGAGGTCCTCTCTGACCGCGATCTCCTGGCGTTCCTTGGATGCCTGCTTCACCTTTCGGACCTCGAGGTCCGGCGTCGCCGGAAAATCCAGTGCCACCCGGACCGCCTGGTGCTCCTACGCTGCCTGGAAGGCCAGGCGAACCAGTTGGGCCAAGTGGGCCAGTTGCTCCCTGACTTCCTGGCGTTCCGCCTTGTCCCGGAGCACCGATTACGCCGTTCTCACCGGTCACTCCAGGCGGGCCTCTTTCTCCGAGGACGTTGGAACGTCCAGCAGGACCCGGTATGCCCGGCTGACCTCTAGGACCAGACGGTCCTCTCTGTCCCTGAAGTCCGACCACTCCGATAGGACCGGCTTGGCCAATCGGACCCGTCGGCCCAGCAGCACCCATTGGTCCTGGTGATCCGGCAGCACCGCTGCTTCCAGTCGCTCCGTTAGGTCCACGAGGTCCTGTAGTTCCAAGTGGTCCTCTCGGTCCAGGTTGTCCAGCGGGTCCCTGAGGACCGGGGGCTCCACTAACGCCGGCTACACCCGGACCGCCAAGCGCTCCCGGTGAGCCAATGGGTCCCGATTGACCTGTTGCACAAATATATTATCACTGATGCGATACAGTTAGCAAACTCGCATGGATAAAAACTAAACAACAACAAAATCATGTCTACGGGTCACAGTATACGTATACAATACGCAGCAGGCGTCACGGAGCTATGCAGGTGAGGTAATAATAATTGCAAATTAAGTACATGCAACTGAAGCTAAAAGGTCCACATGACCTAATCTAACTTTCTGTTTTAATAATAATAATAATAATAATAACACGACGATGATTTCTATGGCGCCATAACACGTAAAACCGATTCAAGGGCGCCGATGCCAGATCTTTTACTCTTCATCCCTGCTGCAACGTTAAGCTAACTTCCTGCCAGACTTTCTAGTGCAAATTAACATAGTCGTACTCTTGTCTGTTGTTTAATCTCGTTTGTCATGCCATGGACCAGGACTTGGCTTATTGACAGGTCGTTTGATGTCGTCGGTCCGCGGTTCTGAAACAAGTTACCAGCTTTCATGCGTATAACAGGATTTGGGATATTTCAAGCGACTGTTGAAACAATATTGTTTGGACAGAGATTGGGGCTGTGGCGCCTAGTAACTTTTTGCTTTTAGACGTCGGTTACTTACTTACTTACTTACTTACTTACTTAAATGTACTGTTTCAATAATGTGCAATACGTACTGCTGTCTTTACTATCTCTCAGAAACTCTCGTCTAAAAACGCTTTATATCATTGTTATGCACTACAATACTGGGGAAATGTTGAACAGTCACAGACGTGGAATGGCATAGAGTGGCTGTTACAGGATTCGTTATATACAGTCAGAAGATGAAAGCAAAGAAAGCTGAAAAAACTAGTTTTAAAATAACGTAAAAAATAGCACGTCAATTTTTCTACCAAAAAACTCGGATATTTCTGCACAGCTTACTAGTTATGTAGATTCACATGCATTGTAAATCAACTAAACTTGGCAAGCAAGACAATATAGCCTATCAGTATTGCTCAACTTGCCTAGCGAAAAACAATACATTTTAATTTCTTAACATGCCTAGCGAAGTTTTAATTTCTAGCATGCTGCTACATCGGATTCAGAACGACCAGAAAGCTACCGGCAACGCACAGCACCTGTTGCACAAATATGAGCACTTTCTGTTTCCTGAATTATAAGTTCACTCTTGGCTTCAGTTTAACTGGACTATTCTCCCACGGTCATCATAGCTCGTCTGTAAGGCCGGGTTAACTTTGGAGCTGTGCTGAAGTGATATTTTTATTTTTATTTTAATAGACCGGACGCTCTTCCGCCCGCCGAGTAACAGTGTCATAAGCACTAAATGCAATTAATGAAGTTCTGAACAAAGTTTTTTTAGGAAAATATGTGATCTCACCTGGGCTGCCGGCTTGCCCGGCAGGACCTGCTTGTCCTGAAGGTCCGGGATTTCCAGTAAAGCCTGGAGCGCCTTGTACTCCACCTTCTCCAGGAACGCCAGCAACTCCATTTGGACCAGGTGAGCCGGGAGCACCGGCAGGACCTAGAAAGCCTGTCGCGCCGGGTGCGCCATTAGATCCTTGTCTGCCGGGACTACCCGGAGTGCCGCGGGGTCCCAGAGCACCTGCCTGACCTGGTGATCCGCTCTGTCCTGGGTCGCCGGCAGAACCGGGCTGTCCTCGTTGGCCAGGCGTACCAGGACTGCCAGATGGACCAGTATCACCCTGAGGACCGGCCGGTCCAAGTGGTCCAGCCGGCCCCGGACTTCCAACCTCTCCGGTAAAACCGGGTGCACCAGCGGGACCGGCCGGGCCAATCCTGCCGGCCTCACCCGGAGAGCCGTCTATTCCCTGTGAACCGCGAAGCCCCGGTGCACCGGCCGGGCCCGTGTCTCCCAGATCACCCGGTTGACCGGGCTGACCCGCGACACCTGCCGAACCGGGCTGACCAACATTACCTCGAAGACCTTGTGTTCCTGGACTGCCCGGTCCACCGGCGTTGCCAGGAGATCCAGGCTGTCCACGTGCACCAGGCTGGCCTCTGTTACCCGGTGAGCCTAACGGTCCTTGAGGACCCGGCTGTCCAACAGTGCCGGGAGCTCCAGGCGATCCTGGTGATCCTGATCTTCCGAGCTCTCCAGCAGGTCCAGTAAATCCTATATCGCCTGGTTGTCCTTGACTTCCTCTATCTCCTGCTTGTCCAGCCGAACCAGCCGGACCCGGAGCTCCTGCCAGTCCCGGGGCACCAAGAGGACCCATGGAACCAGGCTGGCCAGGTTGGCCAACTGATCCCTGCGGTCCCGACGGACCTTGTGGTCCAGAATTACCTGCTGGACCAGCGGGCCCTTGACGTCCAAGTTGTCCAATTTCTCCGGGTGGACCTATCTGTCCCGGCTGTCCAGACGGCCCGCGGTCGCCAGGGCTTCCGCGTGTGCCTTTCTCGCCGGACACGCCGCCCTGACCGCTGAGACCCTGGTTACCACGAGGGCCAGGTGCTCCGGTCGCACCAATAGGACCCGGTTGACCACTCGCTCCGACGCCGCCCGAAAATCCTATACCACCTCTAGGTCCACGCAAGCCTTGCTGGCCAACGTTGCCTGGGGACCCTGTGTCGCCCTGCAGGCCAGGAACTCCAATGGCTCCTGCAGAACCAGCTCGTCCTTTGGACCCGACAGGTCCCTGTTGTCCCTTCTGTCCCGCCTGACCTAGTTGACCTGTTGGCAACAACCAGTACAACCATATCATTACTCTCCGCTTTCAACGTATACCACGGTACGGGAACGACTGAAGTCACTGAACAATAGCAATAAGCAGTTTACCACACAGCATGCGTCCAGCCTGCTAGCTTTATAAGTGACGCGTGCTGAACAAAATTTAAATTACACCAATAATAGTAGTTTGAGGGCATGTTCTTCCTGTCTGCTGTTTTCTGTCTGTTCATCTGTCTCTCATGTTCTTGTATGGGCCACGTTGCCTGAATTAAACTAATTGAATTAAACTAATTGAATTGAATTGAATAAAATAAATCAGCGACTACATCGTGACATTGCTTGCAGAAAGTGATGCTATTCTAGACCAGACTCCTGTTGACTCCAGCTGCCCGCTATCCAGATCGCTGCTGGTATTGGTATTAGTCTTCCACCTGTGGAGTATGCACCTGGAATGGGCAGATCTCACAGACAAGACAGCAGTTTTAAGATGAGAGGTATAATAAGTTTAAGTAACAGCAAACTGATACAGGCCAGAGAAACCTGGCAAGGAACAAATATGCAAATTCGGCGATGGCATACTAAATTCTTATAAAAGAATTTTTCGTAACCGCCGAGATAGTTCTCCTAACTCTCTATGGACGACTCACACACAAACAGCTTTATGTGTGTATGAATATACAAACGAAGATCAGCAACAGCAACTGACCTGGATTTCCTGGAGACCCTGCATCGCCTATTTGACCCGTTGAACCCCGAGGTCCTGCTATGCCGGGACCACCTTGCCGCCCTTGCCCACCTGGACTCCCTCGCCGTCCAGGTAATCCAACAACGCCACGGACGCCCTGGCCTCCCGGTGACCCTGACGGGCCTGTATCACCTCGCTCTCCGGCCGGACCCGGCTGACCATTCGGACCCTGGGCGCCTTGCGCGCCGGGTCCACCTGCAGCACCAGCAGCTCCCGGAGTACCGGTAGCGCCAGGACTTCCTGCGAATCCCGTGTCGCCGGGAGTTCCTCGTGCACCAGCGCCTCCCGGTGATCCGGCCGCTCCAGGGTTTCCTGCGTCGCCTCGTGCACCTCGAGGTCCTGGTTGTCCAATCTGACCTGGCTGACCCGGCCCTCCGGTGCCTCCAGGCCCACCTATAGGACCTGGCTGTCCTCTGTCACCTATCACACAAAAGTAAAGCTTTGTCAACAAACTTGTTTACTTTAATATTTAAGAACAATATTAACAAATAACTTACGTGCAACTCAAAAGTTGACACCATAGCCGGCGTGGAACCTAACAGAAAATTGGTGTCGAAAATTAGTAAAGGAAAACCAAAAATAAAAGCATGAGAGCTCCAAAAAATGTCCCAAAGAGATACATATTTTATTCAGCAGTGAAATTATGGCCAAACAGCACAGCACTGTGTGTGGCAAATATATGGAGCAAATTACCCAACAGCATTCGATTTAATAAAGAACTTTCAAATCTACCGGCGTTAATGTTTTGATTATCATTCGTCTCTTTGAGCGAGATGATTTTTGTCAAGCAGTGTTTTGCACGTTTTGATGCTAGATGTAGTTGGAAATGTTTATATTTCTTGACGTCCGATATACATTTCTGCAAAATTTCGTCAATTACTAGGCTTACCAATTTATTTAAAAGTTTTACGACAATAACCTAGGGGGTGCGGTAATTATGAAATACGGTGTAGATACATGAACGGCACTAATCGTCAAGCCCACGTCGCGAATAAACGTCATGTGGCGTGAATAATGATGACACAATGTTACGAATAAACTAGACGGTTTAAGTACATCAGCCAGTTTGTCAGAAATGAGGTACATAGCCAATACGATGTAAGAAAGAGATGCGTTCAGTTACCTGGTCGTCCACTGGTTCCCGGAGCACCTTGCTGACCTGGCTGACCGCGTGATCCAGCTCTGCCAGGTTGACCAATCTGACCGTTAGGTCCGAACAGTCCAACAGCACCGGGCAAGCCACCAGCACCGGCCGGGCCTGGTCTGCCAGCCGCCCCGTCTGGACCTCTGGCACCCTGACTGCCGGGCGCCCCGCGTACACCAGCCTGTCCTTGCTGTCCGGGGTCTCCGGACTGGCCATCCGGACCGGTGAAGCCTGACGCTCCAGTTGCTCCTGTTCCGCCGGCCGGACCTTGTGCTCCGGGATCACCAGCATTACCCGACTGCCCAGGACTGCCTCTCGGACCTTGCTGTCCTCTCTGACCTCTCTGACCAGGACCTCCCACAGTTCCCGCCGGTCCAGTGTCGCCGGGCTGTCCCCGCGTGCCCTGGAAACCGGGATTTCCCTGACTTCCCGGCGTTCCCAGCTCACCGATGATTCCAGGCTGACCTGTGGCTCCCGGGGTACCCTGTGGTCCTTGCGGCCCAAGAGCTCCGGCAGGTCCTTTCACTCCGGGCTCACCGACTCTTCCATCTTCACCAGGCGATCCAATGTCACCCGTAGGTCCTACAAAACCAAATTATCACACGAGTGATGCATAGTTTCTACGTTCAGAATAAGTCACGTCATCTATTCTTACCTACGCCTTCAGAATCTTAGGTTCATAACCAGTCACAGAAACTCTCACGTTCATCTGATAACTTTCTGTTTTCTTACTGGGTGTCGTTTCCTGCTTTCTTCCCGACATTGCTTTTTGCTGCTTACCACGTGTACAATGAAAAAAGCGCTCAGAGAGACGCAAACACTGCGCTCTGGCTGTAGTAATACGGACCCAAAAATTTTCGCCCCGCCGCAAACCCCCTTCCTGGGGGCGCGGTATGGCCAAAATGTAATCAGCTGGAGATGATCACTACCTTTACCTACAGATCCAGTTTGGTGAAGATCGATGCATGTAATTTCGAGTTATCGTGGTAACAGACCCACCCACAAACACCGCCCGCCACAAACACACAAACCCACAGACAGGACCGATAACAACAAACTGCGCCGCTAAGCTTAGCGCGCAGTGTAATAAATAGTAAGTAAATAATTAGAATGGAAGCACCCGGAGCGCAAACCTCCGACATGGCGGCTGAACCCGCCTCTAGTAGGCTACAAGGGTCTGCCTGAGGCTGAACACCGCAGATCACTACAGATCACCGAACCCTATCCCTAGCCCTAACCCTAACCCTAACTCGAACCGTTCATCTGCGATGATCTGCGGTGTTCAGGCAGACCGGGCTACAACGCACCATTCCCCGTGTACGGCAGTGGCAAGTAATCCTGTAATTCGTTCAATTTGAGGTCCTCTAGCCTGAGTATTTTCGGACGTCCTGCAACTCGCTAGTGTTTGTGACTGTTATGCACTGCGACTTGTCACGTCGAAAGTCCGCCATCCCGGTCCTAAGGGCCGTAGCGTATCGCACGTGCGCGATCTCCGCTGGGTGCCGGGGGTTGCGATTTTTTTCCTCAGTCGTAATTGCTAGTCACACGTCCCAGCTCTCTGAAAAATTTCATTGTTGTCTGTCCGAAACTTCTGAGTTATCGTGCAGACAGACAAATCAACAAAAGCAGAAACATTAACCTCCTTGGCGGAAGTAAAAAGATGCCAACCGATGTTGTGCAGTCCCACATTTGAGAGCTCGGACATGCCAACGTGTGAAGTGAGATTTGTTGTGATGTTGGCCAGATGCCTTCCTCACCAATGACTCATATGCCCGACAGTTGGAACCAAAACTGGGTTTGCTGCAGGGTGAAATTCCATCTTTCAACCACTAAACCACTGATGCTCCGCAAAAATACTACTACTACCACTATTACTCTCAGCTTTTGTTTCACCAGCCTATTTTTCCGGAGATCACTCCGGGTTAGGCCGGGTCTCCAAAGGTCTTCCAAAGGAAACCTTTGGGGATTCCTGGTGCGAAACAGATTTGTACAGGTCATATGCCCTTCCTGCCACTCAAGCAGTGTCAATGCACTGATGGAATACGCAAATAAACGCGTCTGGTCTAATAATAAAGCTGACTGTCTGTATGTTTGTTACTGATAAACTCGGCTCACTTACGGTCCACCCCAAATATGATACGTATTCTGAATCAGCGTGATGCGGAGAGTGCTTTGGTATATAATTCGTTAGCATTAACTATATGCTGGTAAGTTCCTCTTTGACGCAATTACGAAGCGAAATAAACAGTCCTTCAGTTGACGTTCTGTTCGGCCACGCTATAAAAGCAGAGCAAAATCGGAAATTGACACTGAAAATAAGTAGCGCTTCGTTCAAATATATAGGGCGGCATTAACGGCTAGTAATAAATAAACGAATAAAATTGATGTAGACAGAAAACAAAACAAGCAAATACCGGTAACCATACCTTGAGCTCCAGGAGCCCCTACACGTCCATCAAGTCCTCGGCTTCCGACCTGTCCAGCTGGTCCGACTTGACCAGGCGCGCCCTGAGGTCCGACTGGGCCGGGCCCACCTGCGAATCCAGAAAGACCCGGTATGCCGGTGGCTCCGGGATCTCCGCGGGCACCTTGCGGTCCAGGCTGTCCCTGTCCTCCGGTAAATCCAGCCGGTCCAGCAGCTCCGGGTTGTCCGATGCTGCCTGCAGGTCCAACTTCACCCCGTGATCCACGAGGGCCGACCGAGCCCGGTTGACCAGGCTGTCCGGGAGTGCCGGTATCTCCAGTTGCTCCAGGCTCACCCGACTGGCCGTCGAATCCGCGCAAGCCCGGCTGACCTGATTGACCGACCGTTCCCGGATCACCGCTGAAGCCAGGCGCGCCTGCACGGCCTTGTTCACCAGGAAAGCCCGGCTGTCCTCGTGTTCCTGGCTGACCCTGAACGCCCGGCTGTCCGCGGGAACCTTGCGGCCCATCAGGACCAAGCCTTCCACTCTGGCCAGCTATGCCTGTGTCACCAGGCGAACCCATGCTTCCCGGACTGCCAGCACTTCCTTTAATGACAACAACCGCATGCAATTATTTGTTAGTCCAAATGCGATAAACGAAAATGGACCAATGAGATTCGAAAACAAACTGGATCACAGAATACACGCAAACGTTATCCGTCCCACAGCAAATAGGTCTACTCACTGTTACGTCAGAACCGTTCTAAACACCAGAAAAAAACCGTGTACATGATTTTTATCAAATTTTGATGACCTATTAACCTGTTTGATTCTGCTGCTGCTGCTACTGCCACCACCACCACCACCACCGCTACCACCATCACCACCACCACCACACCACCACCACCACCACCACTACTACTACCACCACTACCACTACCACCACCACCACCACACCACCGCTACCACCACCACCACCAGCACCACCACCACCGCTACCACCATCACCACCACCACCACACCACCAACACCACCACTACTACTACCACCACTACCACTACCACTACCACCA
>Ga0049107_10000098_pt1 | contig 21456 bp, 22 predicted proteins | sample WorMetilPIANOSA1_FD_61187 | JGI IMG/M metagenome (GOLD analysis project Ga0049107, IMG submission 61187) | Marine gutless worms symbiont microbial communities from Max Planck institute for Marine Microbiology, Germany - Olavius ilvae PIANOSA.1 | ecosystem: Host-associated > Annelida > Digestive...
CCGACCCAAGAGCGTCCGCAACCCGACGCCGCCGCCCCCGCGGCGGCAACGCCGCCCCCAAAACGCCGCCTGAGCGCGCCTCGCACCCCCAAAACCGCCACCAACCCCCTTGCGCAAAGGCCTCCGAAAAGGAAGGGAGGAGAGTATGCGTAATGTGTTTGCAGGCGTCGCCGGCGCCGCACTGCTGACGGCGGTGGCGCTGCCGGCGGCGGCGCAGTCGATCCGGTTCTGGACGACCGAGGAGCAGCCGGACCGCCTGGCCAAGCAGGAGGCCATGGCCGAGGAATTCAAGGCCAAGTCCGGCATCACCGTCGACGTCATCCCGGTCAGCGAGAAGGACCTGGGCAAGCGGGCCACCGCGGCCTACGCCGCCAACGACCTGCCGGACGTCATCTACACGACCCTGCAGTACATGCTGCCGTGGTCCGAGGCCGGCATCGTCGACGTCGACACCGGCTCCGACCTGATCGAGGAACTCGGCGAAGGCACGTTCGCGCCGGGCGCGCTCGAGATGGCGACCTACCAGGGTGCCGTCTCCGGTGTGCCGCTGGACGGCTGGACGCAGATGATCGTCTACCGCAAGGACCTGTTCGAGGCGAAGGGCCTGGCGGCACCGACCAGTTACGCCAACATCGAGAAGGCGATCGACGCCCTGCACAACCCGCCGAGCGTGTACGGCTTCGTCGCCGCGACCAAGGTCGACGAGAACTTCATGAGCCAGGTGCTGGAGCACGTCTTCCTGGCCAACGGCGTGACGCCGGTCGACAACAACGGCATCCGCCAGCTGGACGAGAAGGCGACGATCGAGGCGCTGGAGTTCTACAAGAAGCTGGCGGAAGCGAGCCCGCCGGGCGACCTGTACTGGAAGCAGTCGCGCGAACTCTACTTCGCCGGCCAGGCGGCGATGATCATCTGGTCGCCGTTCATCCTCGACGAGCTGGCCGGCCTGCGCGACAGCGCCCCGCCGACCATCAACAGCGACCCGACCAGCCGCGAGTTGGCGTCGAAGACCGCGGTCGTGACGACGGTCAGCGGGCCCAGCAACCCGAGCGGCGCGGCCTGGGCCGACATCCGCTACTTCATCGTCACCAACGACGCGGACACCGACCCGGCCATGGCCTTCGTCAAGTACTCCGTCGACGAGGGCATGGGCGCCACGCTGGGCATCGCGCCGGAGGGCAAGTTCCCGGTGCGTCGCGGCACGCCTGACGATCCTGAGAAGTTCGTCAAGATGTGGTCGAAGCTGCCGGTCGGCGTCGACCGCAAGGCGCCGCTGAGCGAGCTCTACGACGCGGAGACGATCAACACGATCGTCGCCGGTCTGGAGACCGCCGATCGCTGGGGCGTCAAGGAAGGCCAGCTGGCCCTGGCGTCGAAGGTGATCAACAGCCAGGTCTTCAACCGCCTGGTGCGCGAGTACATCGACGGCGACCGCCCGGCCAAGGACACGGTCGCGCTGCTCAACGAGGAGCTCGCGAAGATCCAGTAGCGCGCTTTGGGCGGGCGCGGTCCAGGACGGACCGCGCCCGTTTCGCTTGGGCTTGTGGCCGGTGCCGGGAGCGGCACCGCGGAGGGGGCAAGACATGACGACGTTGACCGAGCGATCGGCGGGCGTGCCGCGCGTGCGCAGGGGCGGCGGGTCGATCGGCAAGGCCGAGCGGCGGCTGGCCTACATGATGCTGATGCCGACGTCCATGATCGTCTTCGCGATCGTGCTGTTCCCGGTGCTCTCCGCCTTCTGGATCAGCTTCAAGCCGGTGCAGCTGGGCGACCTGCGGGCGCCGACGCCGATCGCCAACGAGCGCGTGCGCGGCACGACCGAGGCGCCGGGCGACCCGCTGACGGTGCGGTACCGCCTGCGCAACAGCTCCGACCGCCGACCGATCACCGACGTGGTGATGCGCGACACCCTGCCGCCCGGCCTGACGCTGACCGAAGGCGATCCGCGCTGCACCATCGACGGCCGGGCGTTGACCTGCGACATGGGCACGTTCGAGCCGCGCCAGCGCGAGACTTTCAACCTGGTCTTCGCCACCTCCGACGCCTTCTTCGCGGCGGACCTCAATCCGCGCGACAGCGAGCCGGTGCTGACCGGCAAGGCCGAGAACATCCTGACCAACCTCGAGTTCACGCTCGACAACTACGTCAGGGTCTTCGAGAACCGCGAGTTCGTGACGGTCCTGTGGGTCACGATCGTCTACACCATCTTCGGCACCCTCGGGGCGCTGATCCTGGGCTTGTTCGCCGCCCAGCTGCTGAACATCCCGTTCAAGGGCCGGGCGTTCCTGCGCGGGCTGTTCCTGTTCCCCTACGTCTCGCCGGTGATCGCCGTCGCCTTCACCTGGGTGTTCCTGCTCGACCCGTTCAGCGGCACGATCAACGCGCTGCTGGTCCAGTTCGGCGTTACCGAACAGCCCATCAACTACCTGGGCACGCGCGCCGTGCCGGTCGAGTTCCTGGGCATCACCTGGAAATTCCCTCTGGCGCTGGCCATGGTCATCGCCTTCGAGGCCTGGCGCTACTTCCCGCTGGCCTTCCTGTTCATCCTGGCGCGCCTGCAGGCGCTGCCGAGCGACCTCTATGAGGCGGCGGAGGTCGACGGCGCGACGCCGCTGCAGATGTTCCGCTACATTACCCTGCCGCAGCTGGTGGGCATCCTGTCGCTGTTGTTCATGCTGCGGTTCATCTGGACCTTCAACAAGTTCGACGACATCTTCCTGATGACCGGCGGTGCCGCGGGCACGCGCACGCTGACCGTCGACGTCTACGAACAGGGCTTCGCGCTGGCGAACCTGGGCGCCGGTGCCGCCGTTTCGGTCGTCATCTTCTTCATGCTGGCCATCTTCATGGTCTTTTACTTCCGCTTCATGCCGGAGGGAGAGACGTCATGAAGGACCACTACGGCACGCTGGTCGCGGTCCTTCTGGGCGCGGTCTGGCAGACCCTGGGCGTCGCCGTCTGGGGCGTCTTGGCCAGCCTCCTGGGCGGCGTCTCGGCGTCGCTGCCGCTGGGAACCGGCCTGCTCTCCGGCGCCGCGCTGGGCGCCGTCTACGGCCTGTGGGCGCACGACCGCGAGGCCCGCTGGGAGCACACGGCGGTGCCGGCCGCGGTCGGCTTCGTCGTGCTGATGGCCCTCTCCGGCCTTGCGCCGTTCTCGCTCGGCATGGGCGAGGCGCTGTTCTGGGGCACCGGCGGCGCGCTCCTGGTCTCGCTCGTCTCGGCGCGGGCGACGCGCGCCTCGCTCGACGACATGAACCTGAAAGCGCTGACGCGGCATCACTACGAGATCGCCTTCATCCGCGCCATGCGCGGCATCGGCTTCACTTTCTTCGTCTCGCTGGTGGCGCTGCCGTTCTACGTCATGCTGATGACCAGCTTCAAAAGCCAGCAGTCGCTCTTGGCCAACCCGCTGGACTTCAGCATCGACCTCTCGAAGGGATGGGGCCTGTTCCTCAGCTACTGGGAGGTTCTGACCACTTTCAACTTCGCCAACTACATCCTGGTGTCGACCCTGGTCTCGGTCTGCACCGTGATCGTCACGCTGGCCTTCGCGGTGCCCGGCGCCTACGCCGTCTCGCGGCTGCGCTTCCCGGGCCGCGCCGTGCTGTCGCGCTCGATCCTCCTGATCTACATGTTCCCGGCGATCGTGCTGGTGATCCCGCTCTACAGCGTGTTCAGCCAGGTCGGCCTGCGCGACAGCCTGGTCGGCCTGCTCGTCGTTTACCCGGCGACGACGATCCCCGTCTCGCTCTACATGCTGCAGGGCTACTTCCGCGGCATCCCGGCGGAGCTGGAGGAGGCCGGCCTGATCGACGGTGCCACGCGCGTCGGCGTCATCCTGCGCATCACGCTGCCGCTCAGCATGCCGGCGCTCGCTTCGGTCGCGCTCTACGTCTTCATGATCGCCTGGAACGAGTTCCTGTTCGCCTTCATGTTCCTCGACGATCCGCAGATCTTCACGCTGTCGCGCGGCCTCGTCTCGCTCAACAGCTCGGAGGTGCCGCGCCAGTTCCTGATGGCCGGCTCGGTCATCGTGACGGTGCCGATCCTGATCATCTTCCTGTGGGCGGAGCGCTTCATGGTCGCCGGCCTGACCGCCGGCAGCGTCAAGGGTTAGGCGTGCCGACCGCCGCCCTGGACGCGGAGGCGCGGGAGATCCTGCGCGCCAACGACCTGGGCGGCTATACGGTGCCGACGCACGGCCTGTATCCATACCAGTGGAACTGGGACTCGGCGCTGGTCGCGCTGGGCCAGCGCCACGTCGACGAGGCCCGCGCCTGGCGCGAGATCGAGACGCTGCTGACCGGCCAGTGGGACGACGGCATGGTGCCGCATATCGTCTTCCACCAGGTCGACCCCGGGTACTTTCCGGGACCGCAGGAGTGGGGCGTCGAGCACATCCCGCCGACCAGCGGCATCACCCAGCCGCCGGTCGCCGCGACCACCGTGCGGCGGCTCTACGACAGCGCCCGCGCGGTCGACCGCGAGGCGGCGGCGCGGCGCCTGTTCCCGAAGCTCTTGGCCTGGCACCGCTGGTTCCACGACAAGCGCGACCGCGACGGCGGCGGCCTGATCGGCATCGTGCATCCCTGGGAGTCGGGCCGCGACAACTCGCCCGACTGGGACGCGGCGCTGGCGGCCGTCGACATCGCCGACGTCGGCGACTTGCGGCGCCGCGACATCACCCATGTCGAGGCCGACCAACGGCCGCTGGAGGACGATTATCTGCGCTACATGGCGCTGGTCGCCGTCGGCCGCGACTGCGGCTGGGACCCGGCGTTGCTTCGGGCGTCGTCGCCGTTCTGGATGCTGTGCCCCGGCTTCAACGCCATCCTGCTGCGCGCCCACCGGGATCTCTCGGAGCTCGCCTGGGCGCTCGGCGAGACCTCGGCGGCGACCGAGATCGCGCGCTGGATCGCCGCCATGGAGGCCGGATTCGAGCGGCTGTGGGACGACGAGGCGCACGTCTACCGCTGCCACGACGCCCTGACCGACGAACCGGTCGACAGCCTCGGCAGCGCCGGCTTCCTGCCGCTCTACGCCGGCGCCGCCAGCGCCGACCAGGCGCCACAGCTGGCCGAGCGCCTGGCCGACTGGCTCGACCAGGTTCGCTACGGCGTGCCGAGCTGCGACCCCGCCGACCCGCGCTTCGAGCCCAAGCGCTACTGGCGCGGGCCCGTCTGGCTGGTGGTCAACCGCATGATCGCGGAAGGCCTTACCGACTACGGCTTCGACGAGTTGGCGGCGCGCATCCGCGGCGACTCGGCGACGCTGGTCGAGACCGGCGGGTTTTACGAATCCTTCGACCCGACCACCGGCAATGGCGTCGGCGGCGACCGGTTCTCCTGGACCGCCGCCATGTGGCTCGACTGGGCCAGCCCGAGCGCGTTGAATTAGGCAGCCGAGCGGGGCCTCGTCCTGCGACGAGCTCAGGATGAGGCCTTGAAGATTGGCCGCGTGGAACGTTCCAATCCGCGAACCGCCACGACCCGACTCAAGCCCTCATGCTGAGCCTGACGAAGCACGAGGGCGTGCCGCGGGGCCGCAGTCCTTACGGCAGCGTGTAGGCGGTCTTGACCGTGGTGTAGAACTCGACCGCGTAGCGGCCCTGTTCGCGGCTGCCGTAGGACGAGCCTTTGCGGCCGCCGAACGGCACGTGGTAGTCGACGCCGGCGGTCGGCAGGTTGACCATCACCATGCCGGCCTGGCTCTGCCGCTTGAAGGCACTGGCGTGTCTGAGCGAGCCGGTGCAGACGCCGGCCGACAAGCCGAACGGGGTGTCGTTGGCGACCGTGAGACCTTCGTCGAAGTCGGCGACGCGGATGACGCTGGCGACCGGGCCGAACACCTCCTCGCGGTTGATGCGCATGTCGTTCGTCGTCCCGGTGATCAGCGCGGGCGAGAGGTAGAATCCCTCCTTGGCGCGGTTCAGGCGCTCGCCGCCCCAGGCCAACTCCCCGCCCTCGTCCTGGGCGACGCGGATGTAGTCCAGGTCCTTCTCCAACTGCCCCTCGTCGACCACCGGGCCGATCTGCGTGCCCTCGGCCAGCGCGTCGTCGACCTTCAGCGTCTTCAGCCGCGCGACGACGGCGTCGACGAAGCGGTCGTGGATGCCGTTCTCGACGATCAGGCGGCTGGAGGCGGTACAGCGCTGGCCGGTCGAGAAGAAGGCGCCCTGCACGGCGCACTCGACCGCCTGGTCCAGGTCGGCGTCGTTGAGCACCACGAGCGGGTTCTTGCCGCCCATCTCGAGCTGGAACTTGGCGAGGCGCGCCGCACAGCGCTGGGCAACGTGGGCGCCGGTCTCGATGGAACCAGTGAAGCTGATGCCGGCGACGTCCGGGTGATCCAAAAGCGTGTCGCCGACCGCGCCGCCGGGGCCCATCACCAGGTTGAACACGCCGTCCGGCAGCCCGGCGCGCGACAGCATGTCGGCCAGCGCCCAGGCGCAGCCCGGCACCAGGCTGGCCGGCTTGAACACCACCGCGTTGCCGAAGGCCAGCGCCGGCGCGATCTTCCAGGCCGGGATGGCGATGGGGAAGTTCCACGGCGTGACGATGCCGACGACGCCCAGGGGCTCGCGGGTCATCGCCACCTCGATGCCCGGCCGCACGGAGGGCACGACCTCGCCGGGAATGCGCAGCGCCTCGCCGGCCATGAACTTGAAGATTTGGCCGGCGCGCGCCGACTCCATGATGCCTTCGCCGCGGGTCTTACCCTCCTCGCGCGCCAGGAGCGTGCCGAGCTCCTCCTTGCGCGCCAGGATCTCGCTGCCCACAGCGTCGAGCACGTCGAAACGCGCCTGCGGCGTCGCCGCCGCCCAGCCGGGCGCCGCTGCTCTCGCCGCGGCAACCGCGTCGTTGACGTCGTCAGCACTCGCCTGCGCGTACTCGCCGACCGTGTCGGCGACATCGGAGGGGTTGATGTTGGGCCTAGCGTCGCTCGCCTCGCGCCAGGCGCCGGCGATGTAATTCTTGAACACGCTCATCGATCCCTCCTCGCGGTTTCCCGGTGGAGTAACCGGTCGCGGGAGGGGGCGCAAGCGTCAGGGCGGCGCGCGCGCGTCAGGCAACCGGCTCCAATACGCCCCATTGTCGAGTGCGCGGCCGGCGCGGCATCTTGAAGGCGATGTACTCGAGGCGAATTGGATCGGCGACTTGCGCCGGGTGGGCGGGCACAACGCGCATGCCAAGTATCTCTCTCTCGTCGTAGTCGACGGCCGGCACCTCGTCGGCCAGTTCCGCTCCAACGATCAGCCGCAACAGGCGTTCGCTGGCGGTCCCGATCGCCTCCTTGTCGTTCTCCCAGCGCGACACGGTCGCGGGGTTCACGTCCAGTCGCTCCGCCAGGTCTTTCCCGCTGCAACCGAGCGCCTTCCGCAAGAAGCGGATGTCCCGCCCGCCGAGTCTCGACGGGTCGACGATCCGTGACACCGCCAGGGCCGCGCGCAGGCCTTCAAGATCGGGCAGTCGCGTCGAAACGACGGCACCGCAGTCGTCGCAGACGGTCTGCACCACTGCGTCGACCAGGATCACAGGCAGCCCCATCAGGTCGTCGCGATACTCGGGCAGCGTCACTTCGCGCAGGGCCGCGCGTCGCTCGTGCGCGCAGGGGCGATCGCGTGTGTGTTTCGGGTCCAAATCCGCCAACTCGCTACCGCCAGACCGTCACCACGACGATCCGCAGGCAGTCCTCTTCAACTTCGACCACGACCGTGATCCTCCGGCCCTCCGTGTCAGGGCCGACAGTCACATAGCGATATGCAACCTCGTGCCACTGCTCCTCCGTGACCGTGCATCGGCTCAAGGCGTTCTGCACGTCCAGGCGATCCACACCGTCGTCGCGCATCTCCCGCTCGGCGTGCAGCGTGAACTCGAAGTCCACGCCGGGTTGGCGCGCCATTGACCGGATTCGGTCCGTGATCGACTGGAATTGCGGTGACATCAGTCCCGCGAAGCCGGTCCGGCTTGATTCTCCTTGCTATATATCACGCCTTTCTTGAGAAAATATCAATTCGTGGACGCGCGGCGGCGGCGCTTGCGCGTCGGTTTGTCGCCCGCAACCTCGCGCGGCGGCAGCTCGACGGCGGCGCTGAGGTGCGGATACGGCGCGGTCTTGTGGGGGAACGCCATGGCGTCGACGAAGTGTTCCTGGAAGCGGGGCTCGACGGCGGTCTCGATCTTCTCGATGCGGTCGACGACGTGCTCGATCTCGTCGCGCGCCGCCTTGTTGAGGAGCGCGATGCGGGCGCCGGTGCCCGCGGCGTTGCCGGCGGACGACACCTTGTCGAGCGCGCAGTCGGGGATCAGGCCCAGCACCATGGCGTAGCGCGGGTCGATGTGGCTGCCGAAGGCGCCGGCCAGCACGACGCGGTCGACGGCGTCGACGCCCAGCCGGTCCATCAACAACCGCGCGCCGGCGTACAGCGCAGCCTTGGCGAGCTGGATGGCGCGTACGTCGTTCTGGGTGATCGTTACCGCCGGTTTGCCCGCGTGCAGCACGTATGCGTACGTACGCCCGTCGGCGACGACCCGCGCGCTGTCGCCGTTCGCGATGGAGCCATCGGCCTTGATGACGCCGGCAAGGAACAACTCGGCCAGCGCTTCTATGATGCCCGAGCCGCAGATGCCAGTAACGCTGGAATCGAACTCGGGGTCATCGGACCAGAGGTCGGACCCGATCACTTGGAACCGCGGCTCGAGTGTCTCGCGGTCGATGCGCACGCGCTCGATGGCGCCGGGGGCGGCGCGCTGGCCGCAGCTGATCTGCGCGCCCTCGAACGCCGGCCCGGTCGGCGACGAGGCCGCCAGCAACCGCTCCTTGTTGCCCAGCACCAGCTCCGCGTTGGTGCCGACGTCGACGACCAGCATGGTCTCGTCCGAGAGATGCGGGGTCTCGGAGAGCACGACGGCCGCGGTGTCGGCGCCGACGTGGCCGGCAATGCACGGCAGGATGTAGGCCCTGGCCCCGGGCGCGAGGTTCAGGTCGAGCTCCCCCGCCGTGACGTCGAGGGCGGAGTCGAGCGCCAGCGCGAAGGGTGCGCCACCCAGCTCCGTCGGGTCGATGCCCAGCAGCAGGTGGTGCATCACCGGGTTGCCGACGCACACCGCGGCCAGAATGTCGCTGCGCTCCAGGCCCGCCTCGGCCGCGACCGAACCGGCCAGGTCGTCGATCGCCGTGCGCACCGCGGCGGTCATCTCGGCGTCGCCGCCGGGGTTCATCATGACGTAGCTGACCCGGCTCATCAGGTCCTCGCCGAAGCGGATCTGCGGGTTCATCGCGCCAGCGGAGGCGAGCACCTCGCCGCTGGCCAGGTCGCAGAGGTGCCCCGCGATCGTCGTCGAGCCGACGTCGACCGCCAGCCCCGCGGCGCGGTCATGAAATCCGGGCCAAGCGGCGATGACATGGCCGCCGTCGTGCACGGCGACCGTCGCGGTCCATTGGCCCTCGCGCAGAACGCTCTGCAGCCGGCGCAACACGTGCAGATCGATCCCGGCGATGTCCAGGTCCCACTGGGCCTTCAGCGCCAGCGCCAGGCGCTCGAAGTCGCCGGAGGAGTCCTCGAGCGTCGGTGCCGCGACCACGACGTAGTGCAGGCGGATCAGCGGGTCGATCTCGATGGCGCGCGCCTCGGCGCGCTTGCGCACGACCTGGCGGTGGACCTGACTCTCCGCCGGCACGTCGACGACGACGTCGCCGGCCAGCGTCGTGTGGCAAGACAGGCGCCCGCCGGGCTTCAGACCCGTGCGTGTATCGAAGCGCCACTCGGCGTCGCACAGCGCACTGACATGGTCCGCCGCGCTTTCGATGCCGTGCTTGGCGAACGACCCCTCGCCGATGGTGACCTGGCAGCGGCCGCAAATCCCGCGCCCGCCGCAGACGCTGTCGACGTCGACGCCCAGTTGGCGGGCGACGCTCAACAGCGGCGTGCCGAGCGGGAAGCGGCCGCGCTTGCCCGACGGCGTGAAGACGACCAGCGCGTCGTCGGTCACGGGTCTATCTCTCGCGGCGGCGCCGGCGCCGGCCGCGCCCTTCGGCATTCTCGGGCGCCGGCTCGCGGTAGCGGGTCAGCCAGGCGCGGCAGTCCTTGTCCTTGCCCAACAGCACGTCGCCCGCCAGAACCCCGGCCATGTCTTCCGCGTGCAGCGGGTTCATGATCGCCGAGGTTAGCCCCGCCGTCGCCGCCATGGCGAGGAACGCCTGGTTGAGGCCGCGTCGGTTCGGCAGCCCGAAGCCGACGTTCGACGCGCCGCAGGTGGAGTTCACCTGCAGCTCGTCTCGCAGTCGGCTGAGGATGTGGAAGACCTGGCGCCCCGCGGTGCCCATGGCGCCGATGGGCATGACCAGTGGGTCGACGACGATGTCCTCTTTCGGGATGCCGTGGTCGTGGGCGCGCTCGACGATCTTCTTGGCGACGGCGAAGCGCTCGTCCGGGTCCTCGGAGATGCCCGTCTCATCGTTGGAGATCGCCACCACCGCGGCGCCGTGCTTGGCGACCAGCGGCAGCACCCGCTCCATCTGTTCGTCCTCGCCGGTGACGGAGTTGACGAGCGCCTTGCCCTGGTAGACCGGCAGCGCCGCCTCCAGCGCCTCGACCACCGAGCTGTCGATCGACAGCGGCACGTCCACGGTGCGTTGCACCAGTTGGATCGCCTCGGCGAGGATCTTGGGCTCGTCGGCCAAGGGTATCCCGGCGTTGACGTCCAGCATCAGGGCGCCGGCCGCGACCTGGGCCAGCGCGTCGGCCTCGACCGTCGAGTAGTCGCCGGCCGCCATCTCCGCCGCCAGCTTCTTGCGCCCGGTCGGGTTGATGCGCTCGCCGATGATGCAGAACGGCCGGTCGAAGCCGATCACCACCTCCTTCGTGGCGCTGCTGACGACGGTCTCGGTCATGGTGTTTCCTCGTCGACGCCGGCGGCAGCGATCAGCGCCTTCAGCCGGTCTTCGGGATAGTCGGTTTGCAGGCGGGCGTAGGCGGCATCCGCCGCGGCCTCCAGGTCGTCGCCGACGTCGCCCGCCGTGGCGCGGCGCCAGTGCGCCAGGTAGTCGTCGGTGCCGGCCAAATTACCGCGCATGGCGGCGCGGTCGATGGCCTGTTCGAAGCGCTCACCGAGATGCCGCTTGGCCGCCCTGCGCCCGACCTTGACGATGACCTGGGCCGGGATGTCGCGCCAGTAGACGATCGTGAGCGCGGCCACGGCCTCAGGCCGCCGCGAGGAAGCTGGCAAGCTCGCCGTAGCCGGTCTCGCGCACTTCCAGCGGCAAGCCGAGCCTGGCGGCCGCTTCGGCCGCACGCCGGCGTAGGTCCGGATCGTCCGTCTGCGCGAAGTAGACCACCTTCGTGTAGGCGCCGAAATAGTCGGGCAGCAGTTCCGGATGGCGGTCCAGGCCCAGCCCAGCAACGACTAGCCGGTCGAAATGCCGCGCCAGGTAGTCGGTCAGGTAGAAGCAGGTCGGGTCGGCGTCCGCCTCTTCGAGGAACGCCTCGACGCCGCGGAACATGGCGTAGCAGTGCGGCCCGGACAGGCGCTCGACGTTCTCCTCGGTGAGCACGCGGTCGAGTTCGCCGCCGGTGCCGCAATCGCCGTAGAGCACGAGGATGCGGTCGTGGGTGTCACGCGCGGTTCGGATGCGTTCGCGCACAGCCGCCGGGATCCGCGCCGGCGTGTTGTGCAACTCCGCCGGCAGGCAGGCGAGGTCGTAGTCAAGGCGGTTGAGCTTCAACACCGCCATGACCTCGCGCGCGAGCGCCCCGCAGGCAATCAGGAGCGTATTCATCAGCCCGCGCCGGCCGCGGCCGGCTGGTTGTGGCGCCGCTTGACCAGGTCCTTCGCCGTTTCGACCGCGACCGCGGCGTCGCGGCAATAGGCGTCGGCGCCGATGGCGTCGGCGAAGGCCTCGTTCAGCGGCGCGCCGCCGACCATGACGATCAGGTCGTCGCGGATGCCCTTTTCCTTCAGCGTATCGATGACGACCTTCATGTAGGGCATGGTCGTGGTCAGCAGCGCTGACATGCCGAGGATGTCCGGATCGTGCTCTTCGATCGCCTCGAGATAGTTCTCGACCGGGTTGTTGATGCCCAGGTTGAAGACCTCGAAGCCGGCGCCTTCCAGCATCATCGCGACAAGGTTCTTGCCGATGTCGTGGATGTCGCCCTTGACGGTGCCGATCACCACGGTGCCGATCTTGGGCGCGCCGGTCTCGGCCAAGAGCGGCCGCAGGAGCGCCATGCCGGCCTTCATCGCGTTGGCGGCCAACAGCACCTCCGGCACGAACAGGATGCCGTCGCGGAAGTCGTCGCCGACCACCTTCATGCCGCCGACCAGCGCCACGGTGAGGACCTTGTAGGGCGCCCAGTCGCGCTCCAGCAGAATCTCGACGCCCTCGACGACCTCGTCCTTGAGGCCGTCGTAGAGGTCGTCCTGCATCTGCTCGACCAGCTCGCCGTCGTCGAGCTCGCGCAGGTCCAGGTCTTCGTCGTCCGCCATGGTTCGCCTCTCGCGATCGCCGGCCCCAAGCCCGGGAGCGGCGCATTAGAAGGGTGGCCACCCCATATGTCAATATAAAGATATCTTTATATAACCGTTAAGTTCGGGCCCTCGCCGCGGTTCAGAACAGCCCTTCGATGCGGCCCTGGTCGTCGACGTAGATGCCCTCCGCCGCAGGTTTTCGCGGCAGCCCCGGCATGGTCATGATGTCGCCGCAGATCACGACGACGAACTCGGCGCCGTTGGCCAGGCGCACGTCGCGGATCGGCACCACGTGGCCCGACGGCGCGCCTTTCAGGTTCGGGTCGGTGGAGAAGCTGTACTGGGTCTTGGCGATGCACACCGGGTAGCGGCCGTAGCCCTGCTCCTCCAGCGCGCGAAAGCGGTCGCGGATGCGCTTGTCGGCGATGACCTCGCTCGCGCCGTAGAGCCGCGTGGCGATGGCCTCGACCTTGTCCCACAGGTGCATGTCGTCCGGGTAGAGCGGTCGGAAGCCGAGGCCGTTCAGCGCGTGCTCGGTGTCGATCAGGCCGGCGACGTGGTGCGCCAGCTCCTCCGCCCCGGCGCCGCCGTCGGCCCAGTGGCTGCAGACGATCGCCTCGACGCCGTGGGCGCGGCAGCGGTCCTGCACCAGCGCCAGCTCGGCCTCCGTGTCCGTGACGAACCGGTTGATGCCGACGACCGCCGGCACGCCGAAGCGGCGCACGTTGTCGACGTGGCGCGCGAGGTTGGCGAAGCCCTTCTCCAGCGCGCCCAGGTTCTCCTCGGCCAGCGCGTCGCGGGCGACGCCGCCGTGCATCTTCAGGGCCCGCACCGTGGCGACGATGGCCGCCGCGTGGGGCGTCAGCCCGGCCTTGCGGCACTTGATGTCGAAGAACTTCTCGGCGCCCAGGTCGGCGCCGAAGCCGGCCTCGGTGACCACCACGTCGGCGAGGCCGAGCGCCGCGCGCGTCGCGATCGCCGAGTTGCAGCCATGGGCGATGTTGGCGAACGGCCCGCCGTGCACGAAGGCCGGCGTGCCCTCCAGCGTCTGCACCAGGTTGGGCCTCAGCGCGTCCTTCAACAGCGCCGCCATGGCGCCGGCGGCGTTGAGGTCGGCGGCGGTGACCGGGGTGCGGTCGCGGCGCTCGGCGACGACGATCCTGCCCAAACGGTTCTGCAGGTCGGAAAGGTGTTCTGCCAGGCAGAATATCGCCATGACCTCCGAGGCGACGGCGATGTCGGTCGCGTCCTCGCGCGGGAAGCCGTTGGCGACGCCGCCCAGGTTGATCACCGTGCGGCGCAGCGCCCGGTCGTTCATGTCGACGCAGCGCCGCCAGTGGATGCGCCGGGAGTCGATGCCTTCCGCGTTGCCCCAGTACATGTGGTTGTCCAGCATCGCGGCCAACAAGTTGTTGGCCGCGGCGATGGCGTGGAAGTCGCCGGTGAAGTGGAGGTTGATGTCCTCCATGGGCACGACCTGCGCCAGGCCGCCGCCGGCGGCGCCGCCCTTGACGCCGAAGCACGGCCCCAGGCTCGGTTCGCGCAGGCAGATCGCGGTCTTGCGGCCGATGCGAGAGAACGCGTCGCCGAGACCCACGGTCGTCGTCGTCTTGCCTTCGCCGGCCGGGGTCGGCGTCATCGCCGTGACCAGCACCAGTTTCGCGGTCTGCTGCGCCGGCGCGGCGACCGCCTCCAGGTCGACCTTGGCGATGTGCGGGCCGACGCGGTAGAGCGCCGCCGGCGCCAGGCCGAGCCGCGCCGCGATGTCCTCGATGGGCCGCAGCGTCGCCGCGCGGGCGATCTCCAGGTCCGTCTGCGCCATGTCTCCCCCCAACTGTTCCCGGCGCGTCCTAGCGCGCGGACGACCGGCCGGCTCGTCTTAATCCGCCGTTTTCTGCTTCGTAGGCGACGAGACTAGCGCCTCGCGACCGGCGAAGCGCGCCCGCGGCCCCAGGGCTTCGGCGATGCGCAGCCCCTCGTTCCACTTGGCCAGGCGCTCCGAGCGCGCGAACGAGCCGACCTTGAGTTGGCCGACGCCCCAGCCGACCGCCAGGTGCACGATCGTGGTGTCCTCGCTCTCGCCGGAGCGGGCCGAGACGATGCCGCCGAGGCCCACGGCCCGCGCGGCGTCCCAGGCGGCGCGGGTCTCCGTTAGCGTGCCGCGCTGGTTGGGCTTGAGCAGCACCGTGGTGACGGTGCCGGCCGCAGCGGCGGCCGTGACGCGGGCGGCGTCGCTGACCAACAGGTCGTCGCCGACGATCTGCACGTTCGGCGCCGCGGCGGCAAAGGCGGCCCAGCCGCCGGCGTCGTCCTCCGCCAGCGGGTCCTCCAGCGAAACGATGGGGTATTGGGCGGTCCAGCCGAGCAGCAAGTCGATCCAGCCGTCGCGGTCGAGCTCGCGGCCCTCGAGCCCCAAGGTGTAGCGCCCGTCGGCGCCGAACTCCGACGCGGCGACGTCGAGGGCGATGGCGACCCGATCGCCGGGTGCGAAGCCGGCGCGCTCGATGGCGCGCACCAGCATCTCCAGCGCCGCCTCGTTGCTGTCGAACGCCGGCCACCAGCCGCCCTCGTCGGCGACGCCGGCCAGGGCGCCGGCCTCGTCCATCAGCGTGCCCGCCGCGCGGTAGACCTCCGCCGTCCAGTCGAGCGCCTGGGCGAAGGTCTCGGCGCCGGGGCAGACGACCATCAGGTCCTGGATGTCGATGCGCCGGCCCGCATGGGCGCCGCCGCCGAATACCTGGATCTCCGGCAAGGGCAGCGTGTCGGCCTCCGGGTCGAGCCAGCGCCACAGCGGCACGCCGGCCGCCGCGGCCGCCGCGTGCGCCGCGGCCATCGAGGCGGCGATGCAGGCGTTGGCGCCCAGGTGCGTCTTCGCCGCGGTGCCGTCCGCCGCGATCAGCGCCGCGTCGACCGCCGCCTGGTCGGCCGCGTCGAGGCCCGCGAGCGCCACGGCGATCGGCCCGGCGACGTTGGCGACCGCGCGGCTCACGTCGTAACCACCGAACGCGGCGCCGCCGTCGCGCAGGTCCAGCGCCTCGTGGGCACCGGTCGAGGCCCCCGCCGGGGCGATGGCCCGGCCGACGGCACCGCCGTTGAGCCGCACCTCCGCCTCGACCGTCGGCCGGCCGCGGGAGTCCCAAACCCGGCGGCCGGCGACACCGGCGATGCGCATCGTCACACGCCCAGCTCCGCCGCCCAGACCGACCGCACCGCGTCCAGCGTGTCGACCGGCGCGCGCAACAGCGTCGACGCCACGCGCCGCACCCGGTCCTTGTCCGCCGCCGCGAGGTACTCGACCGGCGACTTGCCGTCGACGCGGGCCAACAGCAGGCCCGGCAGCAGATGCGCGGCGCGCGCCTCCAGCGCCGCCGCGGCTTCCCAGTCGACGCTCTTCAGGTACGCCGCCGCCAGCGCGTCGAAGCAGGCGAGAAACGCCGGTGCACTTGCCGGCACCCACAGGCCCTTCAGGAGCAGGTGGTTGAGGCAGAACGCCAGGTCGAACGCGGGGTCGCCGTACCAGGCGCACTCCGCGTCCAGGAACACCGGGCCGTGCGGGCCGACCAGGATGTTCTTCGGGCTGACGTCGCCGTGCACCAGCGTCCGCTTGGTCGCCGCGGTGGTCTCGGCCAGCGTGTCCAGCGCCGGCGCCAGGTCCGGGTGCGCCCGGCCGGTGGCGAGCAGGTAGGGCTCGAGCCGGACGTCGTGGAAGATCGTGTCGGTCGGGAACTCGGCGGCGACGGCCTTGTCGTTGGCCGTCGCCCGGTGGATGCGCGCCAGGCGGTCGCCGACCCGCGTGGCGAAGGCGGGGTCGGCGTCGCCCGCCGCCAGCCGGTCCTTCCAGACCGGGTGGTCCTCCGGCGCCAGATAGGCCATGGCCAAGAGCCCGGCACGGTAGTCCTGGCCGAACAGCCGCGGTACCGCGTCCGGCACGATGGCGCCGGCGCGCTCCATCCAGCGCGCCTCGTAGAGATTGCGGGCGACCGGCGCGTGCCAGTCGGCGTCGACGCGCAACTGCGCCAGCGCGCGCTTGACGCAGATCGGGCCGCTGGGCAGGTCGACGCGCCAGATGTCCGACGAGACGCCGCCGGTGAGCCGCGTCAGCCGCGGCCGCAGGCCCGCCTCGGCCAGGCCCATGGCGGCCAGCGCCTTACCGACCAGTGCTGCGGCGTCCGCGTCCGGGGCACTCATCCGCCGCCCGTCACGTTCCGTCGTGGGCCGTCGTGCGCTCCAGATCGCCGTGCCATTCGTCGCTGGTGTAGACGCCGCCGTGGAACGCGTTGGCGACCGGATCGTCCGGCTCCGGCGCGACCTCGTCGGCGAAATCCTCGGCGTTGTCCTCCGGCGCGTAGCCCATGGTGTAGGCCAGCGTATTGTCCCACCAGCCCCGCGTATTGCCCGACATGCCATAGACCGTGGCGTAGTGCAGGTCCGGATAGTCGAGCCCGACGCGGACCAGTTGCGCCATGTCGCGGTGGCTGATCCAGGTGCTCAGGTGCCGCACGTCCAGCGGCTTGTTGGGCGGATTGCAGCTGCCGATGCGGATGTTCAGCACGCGCAGGCCGAACTTGTCGGCGTAGTAGCTGCCCAGGTGCTCACCGAACGCCTTCGACAGGCCGTAGCGGGTGTCGGGCCGCGGCGCGGTGCGGTGGTCCAGGGTCAGATCGCGGCGGTAGAAGCCGATGGCGTGGTTGGAGCTGGCGAACAGGATGCGGCCGACGCCGGCCAGGCGCGCCGCCTCGTACGTGTTGTAGGTGCCGGCGATGTTGTTGGGCAGGATGTCCTCCCAGGGGTACTCGACCGGCAGCGAGCCCAGGTGCACCACCGCGTCGACGCCCTCCATCGAGCGCTGGACCGCGGCCATGTCCTGGGCGTCGGCGACGACGGATTCCTCGCCGTCGCCCAGGTCGTCGATCGGCTCCCGGTCCGACAGGTGCAGCGTGGGATAGCGGCCGGCCAGGCCATCGCGCAGGGCGCGGCCGACGGTGCCGCCGGCGCCGGTGATCAGGACCCGTTGGTGCATGCTCGCCTCCCCTCTCGCGCGCCGCCGGCGGATTATGCCGGGCCGCGCGGCACCGGTATATACTCCCGGCGCCGTTGGCAGGGAGGGACAAGAATGACCGAGATGACGTGCGTGCTGGACTGCTGCGCCAAGCTGGGCGAGAGCCTGATCTGGAGCGTCGCGCAGCAGCGCCTGTACTGGGTCGACATCGACGGTCACACGATCAACCGCTTCGACCCGGCGAGCGGCACGAACGAGGTCTCGGCGGTCGGCGAGCAGGTCGGCTGCATCGCCCTGCGCGAGACGCCCGACGAACGCGGCGACCTGGTGGCGGCGCTGAAGTCCGGGTTCGCCTTCGTCGACTTCGCGACCGGACGCAAGACGCCGATCGCCGACCCCGAGAGCGACCGGCCCGACAACCGCTTCAACGACGGCCGCGCCGGGCCCGACGGCGCCTTCTGGGCCGGCACCATGCGCGACCCGCCGGACCTGGAGCGCCGCACCGGCGGCCTCTACCGCCTGGCGCCGGACCTGAGCGCCAGTCTCGTCATCGACGACGTCGGCGTCTCCAACGGCCTGGCCTGGAACCCGGACGGCAGCACCATGTACCACGCCGACACCTGGCGGCCGCTGCAGACCGTGTTCGCGTACGATTTCGACCCGGCAACCGGCGCCTTCTCGGGCAAGCGGGTCTTTCACGACTGCCACGACCTGCCCGGCCGGCCCGACGGCGGCTGCGTCGACGCGGAAGGCTTCTACTGGTCGGCCAACGTCGACGGCTGGCAGGTCGTGCGCTTCGCCCCCGACGGCAGCGTCGACCGCACCATCCCGATGCCGGCGCAGAAGCCGTCGATGACCTGCTTCGGCGGCCCCGACCTCGCGACGCTCTACGTCACGACGATCGGCGCCAGCGGCTCGACGCCGATGGAGCCCGGACAGCCCCAGGCCGGCAGCATCTTCGCGTGTGTGCCCGGCGTCACCGGCCTTGAGGAGCCGCTGTTCAGGGGCTGACGTCGGGGGGGGGGGCGGTCACGCCCGCTAGCAGCGGCCGCACGTCGTCGGGGATGTCGCGCCCGGTGAGCAGCGTCGGGTCGGCGGGGTCCTGCGCCGTCCAGACCCGCACTTCCTGGCCCTCGGCGACCACCGCGCCGTCCTTCAGCGCCCGGTGCACGACGTCGAACGAGCGGCGGCCGACCCGCGGCACCCAGCTCTCGATCACCAGGCGGTCGCCGTCGCGCGCCGGCGCGGCGAAGGTGATCTTCGCTTCGACCAGCGGTGTGCCCATGATGCCGTAGCGCTGGTTCATCGCGTCACGGGTCAGGCCGAGGCCGATCAGCAGCGACCAGCATGCCGCGTCGAACCAGCGGAAGTAGTTGGGATAGAACACCAGCTGCGCCGGGTCGCAGTCGCCGAATCCGATCTCGACCTCGTAGCGTGCGGCCATCTTGGTTTCCCCTCACTGGCGAGCGGCGTGCCCGCGGCAGACCCGGTGGCGCTTTTGGCGCGAAATGCGCCCCCGCGGGCACGGGCCGGTGATGCCAACCGCGCGGATACTGGGCTAGTTTGGCTGCGATGGCACGAGGTGGGCAATTCCGGACGAGAACCGGCGCGGCGCGGAATCTCGACGTCGGCGAGCTGGACGGCCTGGTCGGCTATCACGTGCGCCGCGCCCAGGCGACGATCTTCGAGGACTTCGCGCGCCACGTGGCCGAGCTGGAGATCACGCCCGGGCAGTTCGGCCTGCTGACCCTGATCGGCGCCATCCCCGGCGTCAGCCAGCAGGACCTGGCGCTGGCCATCGGCCTCGACAAGTCGACGATCAACCCGGTGATCGACCGGCTGGAGCGCCGCGGCCTGGTGACGCGCGAGCCGGCGGACCACGACCGGCGCGTCAAGGCGCTGGCGCTGAGCGAGGCCGGCGCGGCGCTGCACGCGCAGGTCGGCGCCCGTGTGCGGCAGCACGAGGCCGGCATCGGCGACGCCCTGACGCCGGACGAGCGCACGACGCTGATCCGCCTGCTGAAACGCATCGTCGCCGACTGACCGGGTTGCCATATGGCAGCGTGAGGATGCTTGCTGCCCCATGATCCCGCTGCACGATGACAACCCGACGATCCGCCGGCCGCTGGTGACGCTGGCGCTGGTCGCCGCCTGCATCGGCGTGTTCCTGTGGCAGCAGTCGCTGGGCGACCGGGCGGTGGCGGCGGCGTTCTATGGGCTGGGCGCGATCCCGGCGGTCCTGTTCGGCCATCGCGAGCTGAGCGACGGGGTCGCCGTCGTGGCGCCGTGGCTGACGCTAATCAGCTACACGTTCCTGCACGGCGGCTGGCTGCACCTGCTGGGCAACATGCTGTTCCTGTGGATCTTCGGCAACAACGTCGAGGACGCCATGGGCCACGGGCGCTTCGTCGTCTTCTACGCCGTCTGCGGCGCCGCGGCGGGGCTGGCTCACGCCGCGATGGAGCCGCGCTCGGACGTGCCGCTGGTCGGTGCCTCGGGCGCGATCGCCGGCGTCCTGGGCGCCTACTTCATGCTCTATCCGCGCGCCCACATTCTGGTGCTGTTGCCGCTCGGCATTTTCGCGCGGCTGATGCGCGTGCCGGCGTTGTGGGTGCTGGGCGTCTGGTTCGCGCTGCAGCTCTTCAACTTCGGCCTGGGCGGGGCCAGCGGCGGCGGCGTCGCCTGGCTGGCCCATATCGGCGGGTTTGCCTTGGGCGCGGCGCTGATCCCGGTCTTCAAGGAGCGCCGGGTGCCGCTGTGGGGCGGCCACCGCCCGCGCGGCCCCTGGGGCTAGGGGCGCTTGACTGCCTCGAGCTCAGCCTGCAGTTCGGCGATGCGTGCGGTGAGCTTCTCGACCACCGTCGCGACCTGGGCCTCCGTATAGCGCGGCACGATGTGCTGCGGGCAGTTGACGTCCCAGGCCGCGACCTCGATGACGACGGCGCGCTCGACCTGCGCCTTGGTGCCGCGATCGACGAGCCGCGCCAGCAGCGCCGGGTCGTCCTCGACGATCCGCGCGCGGCCCCGGATCTTGACCCGCCGGCGGCCGGCGTAGTCCATCAGGAACAGCTGCACCCGGTCGTTCATGGCACGCAATTCGACTGCTCTGTCTGCTACTTCAATACCGATCTGTCTGAACATGCCCGCGACGTCCTTGCGACGCCATAGACAGACAGGTATATTGCACGCCCCGACTCGGAGGTTCTCTCATGGCCAGCGCGCGCCGCGAGCAGCTCGTCGACACCGCGACCCGGTTGTTCTACCGCGAGGGCTTCCACGCCACCGGCATCGACCGGGTGCTCTCGGAGGCCGGTGTCGCCAAGATGACGCTCTACAATCACTTCAAGTCCAAGGACGAGCTGATCGTCGCCGCGCTGGAGCACCGCGACGCCCGCTTCCGCGCCTGGCTGAAGGAGCAGATCGAGGCCCGCGCGGCGGCGCCCGAAGACCGCCTGCTGGCCCTGTTCGACGTGCTGGAGGAATGGTTCGCGGCGCCCGACTTCAACGGCTGCATGTTCATCAACGCGACGGCCGAGTACCCGGCGCTGAAGGACCCGATCCACGCCGTCGCCGCCACCCACAAGCGCAAGCTGTTCGCCTACCTGCACGGTCTCGCGCTGTCGGCCGGCCTCGCCGACCCGTTCGGGCTGGCGGCGGAACTGGCGCTGCTGCAGGAAGGTGCGGTGGTCATGGCCCACACCGCCGGCCACCGCGACGCCGCCGGCCACGCCCGCCGCGCCGCCGCCAAGCTGATTCCCGCCGCCCGCGGCTAGAGCATTATCGATTGAGACAGCATCGCCGGCCCGCACCCCCGCCCGGCCACCCAACGGCAGTATCCTCGGGGTGGCCGGGCGGGGGTGCGGGCCGGTGCCGATTTCGTCCGAATCGATAATGCTCTAGGCTCCGGACTCATAACCAGCAACAGACGATGGCGGCGAGGTAGACGGCGGCGGCGAAGTTGACCGCGAGGCGGTCGTATCGGGTGGC
>Ga0049107_10000101_pt1 | contig 21320 bp, 19 predicted proteins | sample WorMetilPIANOSA1_FD_61187 | JGI IMG/M metagenome (GOLD analysis project Ga0049107, IMG submission 61187) | Marine gutless worms symbiont microbial communities from Max Planck institute for Marine Microbiology, Germany - Olavius ilvae PIANOSA.1 | ecosystem: Host-associated > Annelida > Digestive...
CCAAGAGCGTCCGCAACCCGACGCCGCCGCCCCCGCGGCGGCAACGCCGCCCCCAAAACGCCGCCTGAGCACGCCTCGCACCCCCAAAACCGCCACCAACCCCCTTGCGCAAAGGTCTCCAATACGGGGACGGGCCAACGGTGCCTAGGGCGCCGGATAACACCCCGCTTCGATGGCGCGGCGGCGGACGAGGCCCAGCACCATGTCGATGGTGGGCGTTGCGACGCCGACCAGGCGGGCCATCTCGGTCACCACGGTGACGAGCGCATCGAGCTCCATGGCGCGGCCGAGCTCGAGGTCCTGCAGCGTCGAGGTCTTGTGGGCGCCGACCTCGCGCGCCCAGTCGATGCGCTTGTCGACGTCGACCGGGAAGCCGATGCCCAGCGCCTCGCCGACCGCCTGGGCCTCGACCATCATCGGCCGGATGACGCGCAGGGTGTCCGGGTCGGTGGCGAGTGTGTCGAGCGTCGCGTGGGTCAGGACGCTGACGGGATTGAAGCTGATGTTGCCCCACAGCTTGGTCCAGATGTCGTCGCGGATGCGCGGCCGCACCGGCGCCTTGATGCCGCCGGCCACCATCGCTTTCGACAGCCGCGTCGCGCGCTCGGACTTCGAGCCGTCGGGCTCGCCCAGCATGATGCGGTTGCCGTAGCTGTGGGCGATCACCCCGGGTTCGACGATCTCCGCCGACGGGTAGACGACGCCGCCGAGGGCGCGTCGGGGCCCGATCAGGTCCCACTGGCGGTCGCCGGGGTCGACCGAATTCAACCGCGTGCCGTCGAGGTCGCCGCCGTGCTTGTAGAAGTACCACCACGGGATGCCGTTCTGCGCCGTCACCACGGCGGTGTCGGGGCCGAGCAACGGCGCCATTTTGTCCGCCGCGGCCGCCGCCGACGGCGCCTTCAGGCCGACGATGACGTAGTCCTGCGGGCCCAGCTCGACCGGGTCGTCGGTCGCCGCGATCCGCGCCACCGTCTCCTCGCCGCCGCTCCTCAGCGTCAGGCCGCGCTCGCGCATGGCCTTGAGGTGCGGCCCGCGGGCGATGCAGCTGACCTCGACGTCGTCGCTCTGCGCCAGCGACACCGCGATATAGCCGCCGATGGCGCCGGCGCCGAAGACGCAGATCTTCACGACGCGGCCTCGGTCAGCCCCAGCTTGTCGGCGAGGCCGATGCGCTGCAGCTTGCCGGTCGCGCCCTTGGGGATCTCGTCGAGGAAGACGATCGTGCGCGGCACCTTGAAGTCCGCCAGGCGCTCGGCGGCGAAGGCGCGCAGTGCCGGCTCGTCGACCTCCGCCCCGTCCTCGCGCACGATCGCGGCGGCGACGTCCTCGCCCAGCTTCGGGTGGGGCCGCGCGAAGGTCACCGCCTGGGCGACGGCCGGGTGGTCCAGCAGCACCTCGTCGACCTCGCGCGGGCTGATCTTCTCGCCGCCGCGGTTGATGATCTCTTTCAGGCGCCCGGTGATGGTCAGGTAGCCGTCGGTGTCCATCACGCCCTGGTCGCCGGTGCGGAACCAGCCGTGCGCGAAGCCCTCGGCATTGGCCTGCGGGTTGTTCTCGTAGCCCGCGGTGACGTTGGGGCCGCGGGTCACCACCTCGCCCGTGGCGCCGGCCTCCAGGAACGCGCCGTCGGGCGCCATGATCGCCACCTCGGGCCCTGCGGCGATGCCCACGGTGCCGGCCTTGCGCGGTGCCGGCGGCAGCGGGTTCGAGGCCATCTGGTGGGCGGCCTCGGTCATGCCGTAGGACTCGATGACCGGGCAGCCGAAGGTCTCCTCCAGCGCCGCCATGACCTGGGGCGGCAGCGACGCCGAGGACGAGCGCACGAAGCGCAGGCTCGCCGCCGCCACCGCCTCCGGGTTGCGCCCGGCGCGGGCCAGGATCGCCTGGTGCATGGTCGGCACCGCCGCGTACCAGGTCGGCGAAACGTCCGTGAGCCAGGCGAAGAAGCGCAGGGTGTTGAATCCCGGCGTGCAGACCACGCTGCCGCCCGCCGCCAGGCTGGAGAGCACCGCGGCGATCAGGCCGTGGATGTGGAACAGCGGCATGACGTTGAGGCAGCGGTCGTCCGCCGTGAGCGCCAGGGTCGCGCCGACATGGCGCGCCGAGGCGCAGACGTTGGCGTGGCTCAGCGGCACGATCTTGGGCCGCGAGGTGGTGCCCGAGGTGTGCAGCACCAGGGCCACGTCGTCGGGAGCGGCGGGCCCGGGCCGCGCGGCGAAGACGGCGTCGGCGGGCGGGTCGGGCAGCGTGAAGCTGCCGGCCGGCAGCCCCGGCGGCACGGCGAGCGGCAGCACGGCAATCCCCAGGTCCCGCGCCACGGCGACCGCCGGCGAGGTGCTGCCGGCCTCGACGATCAGCGCTCTCGCACCCAGGTCCTCCAGATAAAACCGGTATTCGTCCGCCCGGTAGCCCGGGTTGAGCGGTGCCGTCGTCGCCCCGGCGCCGACCGCGACGAAGGCCGCCGCCATCTCCGGCCCGTTGCGCAGCACGATGGCGACGCGATCGCCGCGGCCGATGCCGTGGGCGTTGAGCTGCGCCACCGTGCGGCCGGCCAGCGCGCGCAATTCCGCGTAGGTCAGCGGCGCGTCGGCGGGGCCCGCGTCGGCGGTCGCGGCGATGGCCGGGGCCGCGTCGGCGCCGGCGGCGAGCAGGTCGAGGAGCGTGGCGGACATGGCATGAGCCGGCTGGCGGACGGGCGCGGGACCTTAGCAGGCCAGCCGGCGGGGCGTCACGGCAAGCGGCGCGCGGACGCCCAGACGGGTCTCAAAACCGCCCGTTGCGACTCTGAGTCGGGCATGCATGAACGCGCCCGAAAGCGATCATTGGTTAACGATTGAGGGCGGGATTCGGGGTCCGGATCGGGGCGAAATTGGACCCGGATCAGACCAGGATATTGAGCGAGATGCGTACTTCGCCCGGTGCGAAGTCGCCGTCGCCGGGCAGCAGGCCGGGCGGCAGGATGTCGGGCTGGTCGGCCTCGGGCTCGGCCGGGTAGGCGCTCAGCGCGTCCGTCGGCGGGGCGTTGCGCTCGTCCTCGGTCAGCTGGGCCAGGAGCTGGGCGTGGAAGCCGCTGGGCGACAGCGGCCGGGAGAATCCGTGAGGCCCGTCCGGGCGGTCCCGGTCTTGCCGGCGGCGCTGTTCGAGGAACTGCTCCTCCGCGTCGCGCGTGGCGCGGGCCAGCTCCTCGCGGGCCGGACGCACGCGCTCGACGGCGGCGATCCGAGCGCTGTCTGCCGCGGTGCGGCGGAGCGCAGGGCTCGTCGTCGAAAGCGTCGTCTGGAGGGCTGAAGCGCCGTACATGGACTTTGTCGTTCTCCCTGAACTTTCGTAAAATCTGATGAATCTTTTGACCGATGTCAAGTAAAGGTTTTCCTGTCTTCGGTTTTCGTTAACTACCTCTATTAACCACTGATGCCCGTTATTTGGAAGAAACGATCGGTAACAAATGGCAATTTAATCGTTGTTAAGGGTTTGCCGTCTAGCCTCGTCAGTCGGGAGCCAGAAAGCTCCTTGCGGAGAGGGCCACGGACGGCCGTCCCGCGGCACCTTCAGGTAGGAGGTTGCCTTGCTGAAGGCAGGCAAGCCGGCGGCAGAAGTCGCCTACGAACCCGATCTCGTCACGGCCCTGGTGGCCGGGGGCGAGGCTGTCTATGAGTGGGACCTGAATACCGACCGGATCGACTGGACCGGCGCGCCCCATGCCGTGCTGGGCGTCGCCCCGGACTGCCCGCTCGACAGCGGCGACGCCTTTTTGAAGCGGGTCCATCCGGAGGACCTGCCCCACCGCATGATCGCCATGTCGCGCCACTTCGAGGGCGGCGAGGCGTTCGTCTGCGAATACCGCATCCGCGACCATGACGGCCGCTTCCGCTGGCTGGAAGAGCGCGGCATCGCCCAGGGCGGCGGCCGCGGCGCCCGGCCGCAACGCATCCTGGGCGTCCTGTGCGACGTGACCGACCAAAAGGAGACGCACGGCCGCCTGCACCACCTGGTCAACCACGACCCGCTGACCGGCCATTACAACCGTGCGCGGCTGCGCGAGGCGCTGGAGCACGAGCTCAACACCCGCTGCCGGCACGGCGGCCAGGGCGCCTATCTGCTGGTCTCGATCGACAAGCTGGCGCTGGTCGCCGAGGCGTACGGCGAGGAGGCGGCGGACGCCGTCGTCATGGCCGTCTCGGCGCGCCTGGAGACCTGCCGCCGCGCCGGCGACATCGTCGGCCGGCTGGCCGCCGACCGCTTCGGCATGATCCTGGACCAGGCCGACGAGAACGCCACCCACGACGTCGCCGCTGACATCCTGGCCGCGGTGCGCGAGGCGCCGGTCGCCACGCCCGCCGGGCCGCTGCACGTCACCGTCTCCGTCGGCGCCACCGGTTTCCCGCTGCCCGCCACCTGCGTCGAGGACGCCATTGCCCAGGTCGACTGCGCCCTGCGCGGCGCCCGGCGGCGCGGCTCGGACTGCTATTCGGAGTATCGCGAGCTGCCGGCCCACTGGCTGGTCCAAAAGCGCGATCTGGCGGTGCTGGAGCAGGTCCAGCGCGCCCTGCGCAACAACCGCCTGGTGCTGGCCTACCAGCCTGTGGTCGACGCCGCCAGCGGCGACGTCGCCTTCTACGAGGGCCTGGCGCGCATGAAGACCGAGGACGGCCGCATCGTCGCCGCCGCCGGCTTCGTGCCGATCGTCGAGGAGATGGGCCTGATGCGCCCGGTCGACCGCCGCGTCCTGGAACTGGGCCTCGGCAAGCTGGCCGAGGACGCGCGGCTGCACTTGTCGCTCAACGTCTCCGGCCTGACCGCCAACGACTCGGTCTGGCTCAGCCTCCTCAAGTCGCGGTTGTCCGGCCGGCCCGACATGGCCCACCGCCTGACCATCGAGATCACCGAGACGGTGGCGCTCTACGACATCGCCGAATCCGCGCGCTTCGTGCAGCAGATCCGCGAGCTGGGCTGCCGCGTCGCGCTCGACGACTTCGGCGCCGGCTTCACCTCGTTCCGGCATCTGCGCGCGCTGGACGTCGACATGGTCAAGATCGACGGCTCGTTCGTGCGCAACGTCGCCGAGGACGTCGACAACCAGCTCTTCGTGCGCAGCCTGTTGCACCTGGCGCACGGCTTCGGCCTGACGACGGTGTGCGAGTGGGTCGAGAACGAGGCGGACTCGACCTTCCTGCGCCAGCTGGGCGCCGGCTACCTGCAGGGCTACCTGTTCGGCAAGCCGGAGGCCGAGCCGGCCAAGCACCAGGACGCCCCTGTCGCCGCCGCCCCCACCGAAGACGCCCTGCGCGCCAGCGCCTGAGGCGCGGCGTCAGCCGGCAGGTAAGGCGTCGGACCGGAGTTCGGGCGCGGCTCTCGACGCGCCGGCCTTGCATCGCCTGTGGCTGACATGACCCCTTTTCACGCCTGGTGGCTGGGCACTCGCATATGGCCGCCTCGTCGTGACAACCAAATCACAAGGGCCTCATCCTGAGCGACGTCGAAGGACGGGGCCCGTGGCGCAGGGCACGCCCTCGTGCTTCGACTAGCTCAGCATGAGGGCTTGAGTGGTTGCCCTGATCCTTGGTCCGTTCGAAGGTACGCCTTCTTCGGCCTCTCTGTGCCTCTGTGCCTCTGTGGTGAAACAGGAAGAGTGAACCACAGAGGCACAGGGAGGGGCGGCGCCGGTTTGGGCCGGTGTTGGCGCGACCCTTGGGAAAGCGCCTATTGCTGATGGACGAATTACGGCTTCGCGCTGGCCGCCCGCGCACCCGCCGCGACCTTGCGCAAATGGATGCTGTCCCCAGGGGCGCCCCCGCTACTTGCGGCTCAGGCGGTCGACCTGTTGTTGCAGGGCGGCGAGCTGGGCTTTGAGCGTCTCGAGCGTCTCCGCCGTGTCGTCCTCGCCCGCCGGGCGGCCGTCGCCGTTGGGCTGGACCGCCGCGTCCTCGCGATCCGCGTTCAGGGGCGAGATCATCGACAGCGCGCGCTCGAACATCGCCATGTTCTGCTTGCCCATCTCCTCCCAGTGGGTGAACGGAAAGACGGCGGCGTTGGCCATGGTCTGGCGCATGCGCTCCTGGTTCCGCGCGAACGCCTGCATGGTGTAGTCGAGGTAGTTGGGCACCAGCGCCGAGATGTTGTCGCCATAGAGGCCGATCAACTGGCGCAGGAAGCTGGTCGGCAGCAGGTGGTCGCCCTTGGCCTCCTCCTCGACGATGATCTGGGTCAGCACCGAGCGCGTGATGTCCTCGCCGGTCTTGGCGTCGACGACGACGAAGTCGACGCCGTCCTTGACCATGTGGGACAGGCTGTCGAGGGTCACGTAGCTGGAGGTGGCGGTGTTGTAGAGGCGCCGGTTGGCGTACTTCTTGATCGTGATCGGCTGCGCGGGGGTCTCGGCCATGGTGCGGAAAACCTGTGCTCGGATAACGTCGGGAGCGGGAGCATAACAGACTAGCCGCACGAATGCTGCAATGCGAAGACCGGCGAGTTGGCCGTGTTGCGGCGCACGCGATCGCCGCACCGGCTGGCCCGCCGCGCGGCCGTCGGCTATCATCGGGCGCGATGGATTCCCCCGACTACGACGAGTTGGCCAAGCGATACCTGGACCTGTGGCAGGAGCAATGGACCGCCGCCGCCGCCGACCCGCAGCTGGCGGCGCAGACCGCGCGCCTGTTCCAGACCATGGCGGGTCAGCTCGCGCCCGGCATGCTGGGCGCCATGATGCCGTGGGGCCAAGGCATGCCCGGTGTCATGCCCGGGTTCCCGATGCCCCCAGGAGGTGCGGATGAGCACGTCGCCGGCGGCGCCGATCGCGACGGCGCCAAGGCAGGGGCCAAGGCCGCTGCCGCTGCACGTGATGACCGCGACGAGCTGCTGGCTCAGCTCACAGCTCGCCTTGCCGGCCTTGAGGAACGGCTCGCTGCCCTGGAGGCCGGAGGTGCGGGAGGCCGCAAGCCGGCTCAGCGCCGCCCTCGCAAGTCCGCCGCCAAACGGAAATAGCGGCGACGACGCCTCCGTCGACGAGCTCTTCCAAGCCGCCGTCGACCGCGAGGTGCGGGCGCGTCTGGCGCAAATGCTGGACGGCATCGAGGCCTACCGCCACCACCCCTGGCGCCGCACGCTCCCCGACGTGCCCGTGATCTGGCAGCAGGGCACGACCCGGATGCTGGACTACAACCCGGCCGGCAGCCCCGCCGTCCTCGTCGTGCCGTCGCTGGTCAACCGCTGCTACGTGCTCGACCTGATGGAGGGCCGCAGCCTGACGCGCTGGCTGGCGGCCGAGGGCCTGCGGCCGCTGCTCGTCGACTGGGACGCGCCGGGGGACGAGGAACGCCGGTTCGATCTCACCGCCTACATATCGGGGCGGCTCGAAGCCGCGCTCGACGCCGCGGTCGAGCTGACCGGCGGGCCGCTGCCCGTCATGGGGTACTGCATGGGCGGCAACCTGACCCTTGCCTTGGCGGTGCGGCGGCCGCGCGACGTCAGCGGCCTGTCGCTGTTCGCCACGCCCTGGGACTTCCACGCCGACCGCGTCGAGCAGGCCCTGGCCATCGGCGAGGCGGCGAAGCTGTGGGCGGCGGGGTTGGAGACCCTCGGCGAACTGCCCGTCGACGCCATGCAGGCGCTGTTCTACACGCTCGACCCGCTCCAGGTGGTGCGCAAGTTCCTCGCCTTCGCGACCTTCGCCGACAGCCCCAAGGCCGAGCCTTTCGTGGCGCTGGAAGACTGGCTCAACGACGGCATGCCGCTGAGCGCCCCGGTCGCGCGCGAGTGCCTGGTCGGCTGGTACGGCGAGAACACGCCGGCACGCCTCGAATGGCGCATCGCCGGCCGCCCCGTCGACCCCGCCGACTACGCCGGCCCGACACTCGCCATGATCCCGGAGGGCGACCGCATCGTCCCCCCGGAGAGCGCCAGGGCCCTCACGGCCAACATGCCCAATGCCACGAACCTGGTGCTGCCGCTCGGCCACATCGGCATGGTCGTCGCTGGCAAGGCTCCGGAGATGGTCTGGAAGCCGTTCCGGGATTGGGTCAGGGAGGTGGGCTGAAGTGTGCTCAATCAGGCGACGCGTTACTGACTTGGCAGCCTGCCTCACGCATCCAGCTGCCCACACGTGTGACCATGTGCTCGGCCCCAATCTCCTGATAAAGCGAAAGCGACTTCGCCCAGCGCGCGCATGCCATAGCCAAGTCGCCACGATTCAAGGCTTGGCGACCGAGATTGTCATAGTCTGCGGCGATGCCCTCCTTGCGCCCGAGTTGCAGTTCAATGTCCAACGACCGTAGGAGCACTTCCTCGGCACGTCTGAATTCACCGGACTTCTGATATAGGATTCCGAGGTTCCCGTATTCGCTCGCCAAACCCTCTTGCCGACCAATTTCTTTCTCAATTTCCAGAGACCTCAGGTGCATTTCTTCAGCCTTCTCAAAATTGCCACTGTCTTGGTAGATCAATCCAAGATTTCCGTATTGACTGGCCATGCCATGTTTGTTGTCCAGTGAAGTGTTCATCTCAAATGATTTCTGAACCAATCGCTCTGCCTCTTAGAGGTCTTCAAGCTCAATGTATAGAGAACAGAGGTTGCCGTAATGACGTGCAACTCCCATCTCGTTGCCAAGTTGCATGTCGCGTTCCAACGCTTGCTGGAACATCTCTACTGCTGTCTTGTAGTTGCCACGTGCTTTGAATTTCAGTCCGAGGTTGCCGGTCGCGACAGAGATGGCCAACTTGTCCGACGAGTCGTTACCTAGTGCCAAGGCGCGCTCATAAGCTGTCTGTGCAAGTTCAAGTTGTCCTACTCGGTGACGCAGATTTCCGAGCCAGATCCATCCGTCCGAATGGTTGGGGTCCAGTTCGACTGAGCGCTCGAAGGCCGCGATGGCCTTCTGTGTATCGTGTAGGAAGGCCAGTGCGCCAAGATGCTGGGCCGCCCGCGCGGCCTCCTTGTTGGCCGCTTGACCCTCAGTGCTCTTGGCATCGAGAACGGCATGGAACTCAGCTTCGGCAGCGACAGTATTGCCCTGCTTGAGCATGGCCAACGCGGCACCAATGCGGTCGGCCTCAACAGGTTCGGCAACCGCTCGTTGCTCTTGAAGGGCTTGCACAGCGTCGCGAAGCTCGCCGCGCAACGTGTCGCGTTCGGCTCGCGCTTCGTCGCGCTCACTGCGCAGACGTCCCGCCTCCTCGCTCTTGGCCATCAGTTTGTCGACGATCGCGTCAGCGTTGGCACCAACATTCGTGGTTCTGTCGCGGCTTACAAAGTCACCGCCGATCATGTCACCACCAACCTGTTCGGTCCGCTGTGACTGACCGCCAGACTGGTTCAGTTTGTTGACGGACACCGTCGAGTTCGGCGGATTACCGGTTGACTTCCTGCGCAACCGCCATAGCGCGAACCCACCGCTGCCCAGCGCCACGACAACCGCCACCGCAACCCCGGCCCAATCGCCGTCGGTTGCGATCCTCTCCCACGCCTGCACCAGCCACTCGGGCATCGCGCTCCTCACGCTTGAGGTGGCACCATAACAACCTGCGACAGCCGGAACGAGTGTCGGCAGGCATCCGCGCGCGCCGGCAACCGCCCTAACGACGCGCCACCCCCATCCCACCCCATGCTGCGGTGCACAACGTGACTGGACTCAAGGGCCCCCGCCGCCCTATATCCTGTGCCTCGATCGGCAGGCCCGAAGAACCGCACCACCCGTACCTCAAGGGAGATCGTCATGACCGATGTCGTCATCGCCGGCGCCGCGCGCACGCCCGTTGGCGCGTTCAACGGGGCGCTCAGCTCCGTGCCCGCGTCCCACCTGGGCAGCGTCGCCATCAAGGAGGCGCTCAGCCGCGCCAAGGTCGAGCCGGGCGAGGTCGACGAGGTGCTGTTGGGCCAGATCCTGACCGCCGGCCAGGGCCAGAACCCGGCCCGACAGGCGGCGATGGAGGCCGGCATTCCGTTCGAGAAGACCGCCGTGCAGATCAACCAGCTCTGCGGCTCGGGCCTGCGCACCGTCGCCATGGCGCAGCAGATGATCCGCGTCGGCGACGCCTCGATCATGGTCGCCGGCGGCCAGGAGAGCATGAGCCAGGCGCCGCACGTCGCCCACCTGCGCAACGGCCAGAAGATGGGCGACCTGAAGTTCATCGACAGCATGATCAAGGACGGCCTGTGGTGCGCCTTCAACGGCTACCACATGGGCAACACGGCCGAGAACGTCGCCCAGAAGTGGCAGCTGACCCGCGAGGAGCAGGACACCTTCGCCTGCGCCTCCCAGAACAAGGCCGAGGCGGCGCAGAAGGCCGGCGCCTTCAAGGACGAGATCGTCCCAGTCACGATCAAGACCCGCAAAGGCGACGTGATCGTCGAGGACGACGAGTACCCGCGCCACGGCACGACGATCGAGAACCTGGCCAAGCTGCGCCCGGCCTTCGACAAGGAAGGCACGGTGACGGCGGGCAACGCTTCGGGCATCAACGACGGCGCCGCGGCGACGGTGCTGATGAGCGCCGAGGAGGCCTCCAAGCGCGGCATCGAGCCCTTGGCGCGCATCGTCTCCTGGGCCACCGCCGGCGTCGACCCGGCGATCATGGGCACGGGCCCGATCCCGGCCAGCCGCCTGGCGCTCGAGCGCGCCGGCTGGACCGTCGACGACCTGGACCTGGTCGAGGCCAACGAGGCCTTCGCCGCGCAGGCGCTGTCGGTCAACAAGGACCTCGGCTGGGACCCGGCGAAGGTCAACGTCCACGGCGGCGCCATCGCCATCGGCCACCCGGTCGGCGCCTCGGGCGCGCGGCTGCTCAACACCCTGCTCTACGAGATGCAGCGCCGCGACGCCAAGAAGGGCCTGGGCACGCTGTGCATCGGCGGCGGCATGGGCATCGCCATGTGCGTCGCCCGCGACTGACGCCAGCGGGTCATATCCGACAACGCGGGCCGCCCCCACCGGGGCGGCCCGTCGCGTTTGGGGCGCGGTGTCTCAGTGACTCAAACAGAAAGACTGAACCACAGAGGCACAGAGGCACAGAGAGGCCGAGGTCGGCGGCCCGCCGTGCGGGCTCAGTATCAGGGCGCCGGCTGCAATCCGTAGGCGCGTGCTCGATATCTGTTTGAAAATAAACAACATTCCCTCCCCCCTTGAGGGGGAGGGTTAGGGTGGGGGGTGTCGCGGCGGCGCGCGTGAAACGCTCTTGCCTCTGGCGGAGGTCACCCCCACCCCGGCCCTCCCCCGTCAAGGGGGAGGGAGTTCTTGGCGGGCCACGCCGGGGCGACGCCACGTCGCGGCGAGGGGCGCCCGGTGGCCACATGCGATTGCCCTGCCCTCAAGGGGGGAGGGGATTGTTCGGTGAGCGGGCGGCATTGGAGACCACTTCCCTCGAAGCGGCAAATCCGGACGGCGGACGCCCCTCCCCGACCGACAACCCCGCTCTTCTCCGTGCCTCTGTGCCTCTGTGGTTCAATCCTGTTGTTTGAACCACGGCGGCAAGGGGCAGGCGATCCGCCCCCTACACCCCAAACCCGCTGCACGCTTGGCTTGCGAAGCGCTGGCGTGGTTTAGTTGCGGCGACGACGAACGCGCGTGAAGCGCGGCCAATGGGGAGGGGATCATGGCTCGTGTGGCACTGGTGACGGGCGGCACCCGCGGCATCGGCGCCGCGATCTCGACCGCGCTCAAGGAGGCCGGGTACGACGTCGCCGCGACCTACGGCGGCAACGACGAGGCGGCGAAGAAGTTCAAGGAGGCGACCGGCATCCCGGTCTACAGGTTCGACGTCGGCGACGGCGAGGCGGTGAACGCCGGCGTGGCGCAGATCGTGGGCGAGGTCGGCCCCATCGACGTGCTGGTCAACAACGCCGGCATCACCCGCGACGGCACGCTGCACCGCATGTCGGCCGACAAGTGGCACGACGTCATCCGCACCAACCTCGACAGCGTCTTTCACCTGACCCGCGCGGTGATCGAGGGCATGCGCGAGCGTGGTTGGGGCCGCATCGTCACGATCTCCTCGATCAACGGCCAGAAGGGCCAGTTCGGCCAGGCCAACTACTCCGCCGCCAAGGCCGGCGTGATTGGGTTCTCCAAGGCCGTCGCCCAGGAGAACGCGGCCAAGGGCATCACCGTGAACGTGGTGGCGCCGGGCTATATCGGGACGGAGATGGTGCGCGCGGTGCCGGAGGACGTGCTGAACGCCAAGATCCTGCCGCTGATCCCGGTCGGCCGCCTGGGCGAGCCGGAGGAGGTCGCGCGCTGCGTCGCCTTCCTCGCCTCCGACGACGCCGGCTTCATCACCGGTTCGACGATCAGCGCCAACGGCGGCCAGTACATGGCGTGAGACGGGGTTGGTGGCGGAGGCTGCCAATCAAGTAGGGCCTCACGCTGAGCTCGTCGAAAGGTGAGGCTCGTGGTGCGGGGCACGCCGTGGTGCTTCGACAAAGCGAGCCATGAGGGCGCCGGCGGGTCGGCGTCGATTTTCGCCTGCGGGCGCTCAAAGGAGCGCCCCTCCCCCAATCCATAGCCCGGACGTGCAACCGGCCCACCAGGGGGGCTAGCGGGCCGGTCGATCGCCGTCTGAGCAGGGGGGATGCTCAGGCGGCTTCTTTCCGGGAGACGGGTACGCCGAAGCCGGCCGCGAAGGTCGCGGCGTCCATCTCGAACACCGTCGCCAGGCGCGCGAACACGCGCTGCGGCACCGGCCGCAGGCCGCGCTCGACGGCCTCGAGCCAGTCGGCGTCGACCAGCGCCATTTCGGCCAGTTCGGCCTGGGTCAACTCCACGCTCTCGCGCAGGGCGCGGATCCACGCGCCACCGTCGCTGTACACGTTCATCTATGTCGCTCCGTTCTCTCGCCGTTCTGTTCTCTTGAACGTTGGTACGCGGCAGCGGCCATTCCAGATCATTGGGCCGCAATCCGCGCAACCGAGCGATGCAAGTAGTGCATGCCCTGCCGCAATACAAGAGCGGACAGACCGGTCTGTCCAGCATTACCGGGCCAGGCCCGCGGGCGTCAGGCCGGCGCGGGCACCCGGCCGCGGTACGGGTACCGCGGGTCGGCGAAGCCGGGCGAGGAATACTGCCCGGTCGGCACCAGCGCCTCGAAGAACGCCTCGTCGTCGGCGGTGAACGGCTGTGCCAGGGCCGCGAGGTAGTCCCGCCACTGCGCCAAGGTGCGCGGGCCGGCCAGCACGCTCGAGACCAGGCGGTTGTTGAGCACCCAGTTGAGCGCCAGGTGGCCCGCCGCCATGCCCTGCGCCTCGGCCCGCGCCTTGACCTCTTGCGCCAGCCTGAGGGAGTCCGGCCGGAACTCGGTCTCCATCATGCGCACGTCCTGGCGCCCGGCGCGGGTGTCTGCCGGCGGCGGCGCGTCGGGGTCGTACTTGCCGGTCAGCACGCCGCGCGCCAGCGGCGAGTAGGGCACGACGCCCAGGCCGTAGTGCTCGCAGGCCGGCAGGACCTCGATCTCCGGCGCCCGGTTGAAGGCGTTGTAGTAGGGCTGGCAGACGATCGGCCGGGCGACGCCCAAGGTGTCGGCGATGCGCACTGCCTCGGCGATGCGCCAGCCGCGGTAGTTGCTGACGCCCCAGTGCAGCGCCTGGCCCGAGGATATCACGTCGCCGACCGCGGCCACGGTCTCCTCCAGCGGCGTCGCCTCGTCGTCGAGGTGCAGGTACCAGACGTCGACGTAGTCGGTGTCGAGCCGCATGAGGCTGGCCTCGATGGCGCGCAACAGCCACTTGCGCCGCAGGCCGCCGTCCATCGGCCCGGGCCCGATGTGGTTGCCGGCCTTGGTCGCCAGCACCCAGCGGTTGCGGTCCAGCGCGATCAGCCGGCCGACGACGCGCTCGGACTCGCCGCCGTTGTAGACGTCGGCCGTGTCGACGAAGTTGACCCCGGCGTCGCGCGCCGAGGCGACGATGTCCGCCGCGACGCCCTCGTCGCTGGCGCCGCCGAACATCATCGCACCGAGACAGATCGGCGAGACGAGGAAGCCGCTGTCGCCGAGCGGACGCAACGTGTCGGGCCGCAGCGCGTCGGGCGTCATGCGTCGCCCGGCGGCACGTAGACGTTGGGCGTGTTCTTCGCCGCCTTCATGGCGTCGAGCGCGTCGGCGGTGTCGACCAGCACCGTGGTCCTCAACTCCGCGAGGGCACCGCCGCTGGCGATTGTCATCAGCGCCGCCATCGCCGCCTTCTCGTCCGGCGCCTCGAAGATCGCCACCACGTCGCAATCGCCGAAGGCCCAGTAGAAGTGCAAGAGCTTGCAGCCATGCGCCTTCATGACACGGGCGACGATGCGCCGGCGGTCGTGCGGCTTGCCGACCAGCGCCTTCCAGCTCTCGCCGGAGAAGCGGGCCTGGGACAGGAACAGCGCCATGGTTCGGTCCTCCCGTTCAGGTGTCTTCGTTGCCGGGCAGTATAGGCGGCACGGGCCGCCGCGTCAGACTTGCGCCGGCCGGCACGGGATGTCGCCGTGCTCGACCAGTTCGCGCACGAAGCGGATGTGGAGGCGCAAGTGATACAGGTGCTCTGAATGCGACAGCGGCACGCGCAGATCGCCGACCGCCTCCTGCAGGCGGTCCAGGGCCTCGAGCTGCACCTGGCGCGTCTCCGCCGACGCGTCCGTCCGCACGCGGCGCTCGATGCGGCGCAGGTCCGCGTACCAGCGATAGATGCGGCGCCTGATCTGCCAGCTATAGGCCGGCGGGGCGAAGCGCAGGATCGGGAAGAGCAGCGTGACCAGCGGGATCAGCAGGATCGCCAGGCGCTTCACCAGGTTCGAGGCCCAGTACGGCAGGCTGCGGTCCAGGAAACCCAGGCCGTCTTCGAAATAGCGCCGGGCGTCGGGACTGAGCGGAAAGCCGACGAAATTCGGCTGGGGGAACTCGTCGACGCGGGAGAACATGTCGCCAGGACGGTGGATGTCGTCGGCAGCGCGCAACAGCAGGTAGACCAGAGCCGGGTGCAGTTCGTCGTGCGCGACCAGTCCGGCCAGCGGCGCGATCGTCGTGATGTCCTGCAGCGGCAGGATCGTATCGAGATCGAGCAAGCCGGCCGGAATGACTGTGACCGACATGTCGCCGAGGCGCTGCGCGATCGCTCGAGCATATTCCAGGTTGACGAGTGTGACCCGCGGGTCTTCCGCCATGCGCCGGAACAGCTCGATCCGACCCGGATGATGGCGTCGACGTCGCTCGCCAGCAACGCCTCGGCCGCCGCCTCGCCATCGATCGGCACGCGATCGACCTTCGACTCGTCCAGCCCGATCATCGCCAGAAGGCGTTCGATCAGCGCCCGCGTGCCACTGCCTTCGGCGCCCACCGCGACCCGACGTCCGGCGATCGCGTCAAGTTGCTCAGATGGGATGGACTCCCGCACGAAGATCCACAGTGGCTCACGAAACACGCTGGCCAGCGAGACCAGGTCCAAGGTATCGCCCTCGATGTTGACACCGGCCTGGATGAAAGCGACGTCGACGCCATCATCCGGGTCGGTCAACAACGCCAGGTTCTCGGCCGTGCCGTCGGTCTCGACCAGCTCCAGCGTTACACCCTCGGATGCCAGGTAGGCGCGATACTGCTCGCCGAAGGCGGCGTAGGCGCCACCAGGCTGCCCCGTCGCCATGCGCAGCGTCGCCGGCGGCGCCGGCCGGACGTACCAGATCGCCACACCGAAGCCGATCGCGGCCAGCAGCAAGAGCGGGAGATAGAACCGCAGTTGGAAAGACATGGTGGCGCCAGGTCAGGGAAGGATAGTGCCGACACTCTAGCGCGAGGCGCGCACCGGCCGCGACCTATGCTATGGCAGCGGACGGGAGGACCCATGTCGCGCGAATACCCGGAGCGGCCGATCGTCGGCGTCGGCGTCGTCGTCGTGCACGAGAACCAGGTGCTGCTGATCCGCCGCGGCAAGCCGCCGCGCGAAGGCCAGTGGAGCCTGCCGGGCGGCGCCCAGGAACTGGGCGAGACCGTGCGCGAGACCGCGCGCCGCGAGGTGCGCGAGGAGGCCGGCGTGGAGATCGCCGTCGCCGAGTTGCTGGACGTCGTCGACAGCGTGACGCCCGACGGCGCGCGCACCCGCTACCATTTCACGCTGGTCGACTTCCGCGGCGTCTGGCAGAGCGGCACGCCGACGGCCGGCGGCGACGCGGCGGCGGCGCGCTGGGTGCCGCTCGGCGCCCTCGACGCCTACGACCTGTGGGATGAGACGACCCGGGTGATCGGCTTGGCCGCGGACCTGGCCGACGCGTGAGCGAGTCCCGCGCGACCCTAATCGGCTTCACCGCCGTCCTGATGTGGGCGACGCTGGCGCTGTTCACCGCCGCCAGCGGCGCCGTGCCGCCGTTCCAGTTGGTCGGCATGGCGTTCGTTATTGCCTTTGCGCTCGCCTGCGTCTGGTGGTGGCACCGCGGCGTCGCCCCGTGGCGCGTCCTGCGTCTTCCCGCGCCCGTCTGGGCCCTCGGAATCGGCGGGCTGTTCGGCTACCACTTCTTCTACTTCCTGGCGTTGAGAAACGCGCCGCCGGTCGAGGCCAGCCTGATCGCCTATCTCTGGCCGCTGCTGATCGTCGTGTTCTCGGCGCTGCTGCCGGGCGAGCGCCTGCGCTGGTTTCACCTCGGCGGCGCCGTCATGGGCCTCGCCGGCACGGCGGTGCTGGTGACCGACGGCGGCGCCTTGGCCTTCAAGGGCGCGTTCGCCCTGGGCTACGCGGCCGCCCTGGTCTGCGCGCTGGTCTGGTCGGGGTACTCCGTGTTGTCGCGCCGCGTGGCCCACGTCTCGACCGACGCCGTCGGCGGCTTCTGCGGTGCCACCGCGGTGTTGGCCTGGCTCTGCCACGGTCTGTTCGAGACTACGGTCTGGCCGGAGGGCGCTGGCCAATGGCTTGCCGTATTGGCGCTCGGCCTCGGCCCTGTCGGCGGCGCGTTCTTCGTCTGGGACGTCGGCGTCAAACGCGGCAACATCCGCGCGCTCGGCGCCAGCGCCTACCTCGCCCCGCTCTTGTCCACCATGATCCTGGTCGCCACCGGCTTCGCCACGGCGTCATGGCCCTTGGCCATCGCCTGCGCCCTCATCGTCGGCGGCGCGGCACTGGCGGCGAAGGAGATGTTCGGGCTAAGCGGCTAAGGCACGGCGCCAGGACCTCCTTGCCTTAGGTCACCCTCACCCCAACCCCTCTCCCGTCAGAGGCGAGGGGCTAGCCGTCACGTTCGGTGACGTCCCCTCGCCCCTGGCGGGAGGGGGCTAGGGTGAGGGGGATTGCGGTGCGGCGAGCAAGCGCCGCCGTCGCGCCGAGCTAAATATGAATCGGCCGGTCGTCGACCGCCAGCGCCGCTTCCTTGACGGCCTCGTTGAGCGTCGGGTGGCCGTGGCATGTTCTGGCGATGTCCTCGGCGGCGGCGCCGAACTCCATGCCCAGCACGATCTCGTGGATCAGCGTGCCGGCGTCGGCACCGATGATGTGGGCGCCGAGCACGCGGTCGGTCTTAGAATCAGCAAGAAGTTTGACGAACCCGTCGGTGGTCTGGTTGGCGCGGGCGCGGCTGTTGGCGCTGAACGGGAACTTGCCGACCTTGTAGGCGACGCCCGCCTCCTTCAACTGCTCTTCGGTCTGGCCGACGGAAGCCACCTCCGGCCACGTGTAGACGATCCCGGGGATGGCGTCGTAGTTGATGTGCGCGGTCTCGCCGGCGATGACCTCGGCCGCGGCGACGCCCTCGTCCTCCGCCTTGTGCGCCAGCATCGGCCCGGGTACCGCGTCGCCGATGGCGAAGATGCCGGCGACGTTGGTCTGGAAGTTCGCGTCGATCGCGACGAAGCCGCGGTCGTCGGTCTTGACGCCGACGTCGTCCAGCCCCAGCCCCGCGGTGAACGGCCGCCGGCCGATCGAGACCAGCACCACGTCGCAGTCCAGCGTCTCGGCGTCGCCGCCTTTCGCCGGCTCCAGCGTCAGTTTCACCTTGGACTTCATCACCTCGGCGCCGGTCACCTTGGTCCCCAACCGGAACTTCAGCCCCTGCTTCTTCAGCGTGCGCTGGAACTGCTTCGAGACCTCCAGGTCCATGCCCGGCGTGATGCGGTCGAGGAACTCCACCACCGTGACCTCCGCCCCAAGGCGGCGCCAGACCGAGCCCATCTCGAGCCCGATATAGCCGGCGCCGACCACCACCAGGTGCTTCGGCACCTTCGAGAGCGTGAGCGCGCCGGTCGACGTCACCACCCGCTCCTCGTCGATCTCGACCCCTGGCAAAGGCATCGAGTCCGAGCCCGTAGCGATCAGGATCGCGCGGGACTTGAGCGTTGCGTCGGTGAGATCCGCACCGGTCAAGGCGCCCTCCGGCGCCGACTTCGACACCTCCACCGTGCCCGGCGTGTTGCCGTCCGGCGCGGCGGCGATGCGGCCCCAGCCCTTGATCCAGTCGACCTTGTTCTTCTTGAACAGGAACTCGATGCCGCCGGTGAGGTCGGCCACGACCTTGTCCTTGCGCGCGAGCATGGCGGGCAGATCGAGCTTCACGCCCGAGACCGCGACGCCGTGGTCGCCCAGGCCGTGGCTCGCCTCGGCGAACAGCTCCGAGGACTGCAACAGCGCCTTCGACGGGATGCAGCCGACGTTCAAACACGTGCCGCCCAGCGTGCCGCGGCCCTCGACGCAGGCTGTCTTGAGGCCGAGCTGCGCGGCGCGGATCGCCGCCACGTAGCCGCCCGGCCCGGCGCCGATGACGACCAGGTCGTACAGGTCCGCTGGAGGGGTGTCGGCCATCGCTTCCTCACGCTGCTCGGGGGCTGAACGGAACGCGCGCGACCATGCCGGAAAGCCCCGGCGCCGGCAAGGCGGCGCGTCCCGCCCTCCGCCTTGAACCGGCGCGGCCCACTGGGCCACAGTGTTTCGACCGGCTGCCGAGGAAGTGCCATGTCGATGGGTCACCGCCGACCGCCGCGCCGCCGCGGCGGCGTCCGCCGGGCCGCCCGTATCTCGCTGTGGACGGTGCTGATCGTCGTCTGCGTGCCGGTGTTGCTGGTGCTGGCGATCGTCGCGCTGAGCCCGGTGCGCGTGACCTTCCTGACGCCGCAGATCGAGCTGGTCGCCGAGCGGCTGATGTCGCGCAAGCTGGAGATCGAGGGCGAGCTGGCGGTCTCCTTACGCAAGTTCGCCCAGGTGACGGTCGGCGGCCTGGAGCTGGAGGGTCCCGACGGCGCGACGCTGGTCGACTTCGGCACGCTGTCGGTCAGCCTCAACCCCTGGGCGCTGGTCTTCGGCCGCCTGGACGGCCGCATCGTCATCGAGAACGGCACGGCCGGCGTGCTGAACGTCGCCGAGGCGGAGGCGCGCGCCGTCTCCGGCGAGCCGCTGCGCTTCGAAGGCACCGGGGGCCTCGGACCCCTGCCCGGCAAGCTGACGCTGGAGACCGCGCCGCCGGAGACTTTCCTGGGCGGTCGCTTCACCGCCCCCGTCGAGATCGTGCTGGCGCTGGCCGACGCGCGCCTGGAGCTGGGGGCCGAGATCGTGATGCCGGCGGAGGCCGGGCCGCAGCGGCTGCGCTTCGACCTCAGCGGCCAGTCGGTGGCGGCGTTCACGCCGCTGATCGACACGCCGCTGCCGCCGCTGGGGCCCTACACGCTGACCGGCGTCGCCACGGCGACCGCCAAGCACCTGACCATCGACGACCTGCGCCTGACGGTCGGCGCCAGCGACCTGACGGGCCGCTTCGACGCCCGGCTCGACCGGCCGCGCCCGGTGATCGACGTGGCCCTGCGCTCGGAAGTCCTCCAGCTCGACGACTTCCTCGGCCTGCCTCTGACCGAGGAAGAGCAGGCGGCGCTTGAGGCGAAGGAGGCCGCGGCCGCGGCGGCGCCGCCCGCCGATGACGACGAAGCCTGGGTCGGCGACTCGCTGGCCGGCGACTATGCCGAGGACCTGCGCTTCCTCGCCGACCTCGACGTCACGCTCAAGGTCGACGTCGACGAGGTGCGCTCGGGCGAGGATGTGCTCGGCGGCGGCGCCCTGGGCCTGATCGTCGGCGAGGACCGCGTGACCGTCGACCCCATCGAGGTGCGCACCCAGGGCGGCCAGGTCAACATGACCATCGGCCTCGACGGCACCAACCCGGATATCTTGCACGCGGCCTGGACCGCCGACGTCGACAGGTTCGACTTCGGCATCCTGCTGCGCCGCCTCGATCCGGAGACGAAGGAGGGCGGGCTGGTCTCGGTGCGCGGCGACCTGGACATGCGGCACGCCGAGCCGCGCAAGCTGATGGCCGGCGCCAACGGCCATCTCGACCTCGGCGTCTGGCCCGAGAACCTCAGCGCCGGCCTGGTCGACCTCTGGGCGGTCAGTCTCTTCAACGCCCTGACCGAGGAGGCCGACCCCAGCGAGGGCGGCTCGCAGGTCAACTGCGCGGTCGTGCGGCTGGCGGTGAAGGACGGCATCATGACCGACGAGGTGCTGCTCATCGACACCTCGCGCATCATGATCGGCGGCGACATCCAGGTCGACTTCATCGCCGAGAAGCTCGAGCTCTACGCCGTGCCGGAGTCGAAGCGCCCGCAGCTCTTCGCCGCCAAGACGCCGATCCAGGCCACCGGCACGCTCGACAACTTCGAGGTCGGCCCGGCGCCCGGCGGCATCGTCGGCACCGTCTTCCGCATCGTCACCAGCCCGTTCAAATACCCCTTCGAGCTGGCGTTCTCGAGCAAGCCGACCGCCGACGGCGAACCCCAGTGCACCGAGGCCTACGAGCGCCCGGTGGCGGAGTTGCGGAAGGCGGCGGGGGAGGAGGAGGAGGAGGATTCGAGCGGCGCGGCGACGCCGAACCCCTAAACGCCGATCAACAACCTCTCCGGGTCCTCTATCGCTTCCTTGACGCGGACGAGGAAGGTGACCTCTTTGCCAGTTTGGAAGAAAGGACGATTTCCCGACGGCATCTTACTGGTTTCGCAACCGAAGATACTTGAAAGACTTTGCGCCTTTGCGCAACCATTCAGATACACCGTCTTTTGTCTTAGCCGGATTGCGCCAAATAACTTCACCAACAGCGTCACAGTCTTTCGATATCTTAATTAACGCTCTGCGCACCTTCTCATCAAGCGACAATACGATCAGGTCTGCTCGGTGCGCCGCGTCAAGTAAAAGGTAATCCTTTCGAATTGAATCAATCTCGTTCTTTCTGGGATCACATGTATCAACAAAGTTCCTTATCTCTAGAACAGACTCCGCATTGTCTCGTTCTAGGTCATGGACTCATTATGGCGCATCCAGATTTGCGTGGCGGCGAGCTTGAGCATGGCGAGGTAGTTTGAGGCGTGCTTTTCGTAGCGCGTGGCGATGCGGCGGAAGTGTTTGATCC
>Ga0049107_10000102_pt1 | contig 21306 bp, 25 predicted proteins | sample WorMetilPIANOSA1_FD_61187 | JGI IMG/M metagenome (GOLD analysis project Ga0049107, IMG submission 61187) | Marine gutless worms symbiont microbial communities from Max Planck institute for Marine Microbiology, Germany - Olavius ilvae PIANOSA.1 | ecosystem: Host-associated > Annelida > Digestive...
CGGCGGGCGGGGAGCCAAGCTGAGCCACGGTCTTCAGCAAGACCAAGGATGAGACGGTCTCCCGCCCGCTGCTCCCATATTCACACATACCCGACAGACAAGGATGAGGCCCTTGAGTCTGAGGCAGGACTTCGCAACCCGGTGGCGACGCCCGCCTTGGCTGCCCTACAAAATAAACCGGCTCAAGTCCGAATCCTTGGCCAGCTCGGCGACGCGCTCCTCGACGTAGTCAGCGTCGATGTGGATGGTCTCGCCGGCGCGGTCCGTCGCGGTGAAGGAGATTTCCTCCAACAGGCGCTCCAGCACGGTGTGCAGGCGGCGGGCGCCGATGTTCTCCACGCTGGTGTTGATGTCGGCCGCCAGGTCGGCCAGGCGGTCGATCGCCGCCTCCTCGAACTCCAGCGTCACCTCCTCGGTGTCCATCAGCGCGATGTACTGCTTGATCAGGCTGTTCTCCGGCTCGCGCAGGATGCGACCGAAGTCCTCGCGGGTCAGCGCGTCGAGCCCGACGCGGATCGGCAGGCGGCCCTGCAGTTCGGGCAGCAGGTCGGCCGGCTTGGCCATGTGGAACGCGCCCGAGGCGATGAACAGGATGAAGTCGGTGCGCACCGTGCCGTGCTTGGTGGCGACCTGGGTGCCCTCGATCAGCGGCAACAGGTCGCGCTGCACGCCCTCGCGGCTGACGTCGGCGCCCTGGCGCTCGGAGCGCGCGGTGATCTTGTCGATCTCGTCGAGAAAGACGATGCCGTTCTGCTCGACGATCTGCTTGGCCTCGCCGACGATGGTCTCCTCGTCCAAGAGCTTGTCGCTCTCCTCGGCGATCAGTACCTCGTAGCTGTCGGCGACGCTCATGCGCCGGGTCTTGCTGCGCTGGCCGAAGGCGCCGCCCAGCATCTCGTTGAGATTGATCATGCCCATCTGGGCGCCGGGCATGCCGGGGATGTCCATGGTCGGCAACTGCAGCCCGCCGCGGTCGCGCAGCTGGACCTCGATCTCCTTGGCGTCCAGTTCGCCGTCGCGCAGCTTCGCGCGGAAGCTCTCGCGCGTCGAGGCGCTGGCGTTCTCGCCGACCAGCGCGTCGAGCACGCGTTTTTCGGCGTTGACCTCGGCCTGGGCCTGGACCTCCTTGCGCAGGCGCGTGCGGGTCATGGTGATCGCCACTTCGACCAGGTCGCGCACGATCTGCTCGACGTCGCGGCCGACATAGCCAACCTCGGTGAACTTGGTCGCCTCGACCTTGAGGAACGGCGCCTGGGCGAGGCGCGCCAGGCGGCGCGCGATCTCGGTCTTGCCGACGCCCGTGGGCCCGATCATCAGGATGTTCTTCGGCAGCACCTCCTCGCGCATGTCGTCGGTCAGCTGCTGGCGCCGCCAGCGGTTGCGCAGGGCGATGGCGACGGCGCGCTTGGCGTCGTTCTGGCCGACGATGAAGCGGTCGAGCTCGGAGACGATCTCGCGCGGCGAGAAGTTGGTCATGTCTCGATCTTTTCGACGGTGAGCTGGTCGTTGGTGTAGACGCAGATGTCGGCGGCAATCCCCATGGCCTTGCGGGCGATGGTCTCGGCGTCCAGGCCGTCCTGGTCGATCAGCGCCCGCGCCGCGGCCAGCGCAAAATTGCCGCCGGAGCCGATGGCGATCAGGCCATCGTCGGGCTCTAGCACGTCGCCGGTGCCGGTCAGCACCAGCGAGACCCGATCGTCCGCCACCGCCATCATCGCCTCCAGGCGGCGCAGGTAGCGGTCGGTGCGCCAGTCCTTGGCGAGCTCGACGCAGGCGCGGGTGAGTTGGCCCGGATGGGCCTCCAGCTTGGCCTCCAGGCGCTCGAACAGCGCGAACGCGTCGGCAGTAGCGCCTGCGAAGCCGGCGATCACCTTGCCGTCGGACAGGCGCCGGACCTTGCGCGCGCCGCCCTTGATGACGGTCTGGCCCAGGCTGACCTGCCCGTCGCCGGCGACGACCACCGTGCCGCCCTTGCGCACCGACAGGATCGTGGTGCCGTGCCACGTCGGTTGTTCTTGCATGGAACCTCGATCGCCCGTGCGCGGTCGGCGCCTAGCCGGACGGTGCAGGGTCTTCCGTAGTGAAAGCGACCGGAATATGAGCGCGGGCGGCCGCGCGATCAAGGGTGCGGCGGCGAGGCACGCCGGCCGGCGTCAGTCGTCTGTGGCGACCGTCAGGGCAAAGCGGAAGGGCGAATGCTCGCCGCCGGCGACGATGCGGTTCTCGCCGGGCCTCAGCGGTGCCGCGTCGCGTTCCTGGCGCCGGCCGATCGCCGTGCCGTTGACCAGCGTCCCCAGGTTGCTGCCGACGTCGCGCACCACCAGGCCGTCCTTGCCGGTCTCGATGGCGAAGTGCACGCGCGACAGCGCGAACGGCCGGCGGTCCGCCAGCAACAGGTCGATGCGACCGTGCGGCGTCACCTCGCCGCGCCCCGGCACCCGGCCGACGCTGAACGGCAGGGCCAGGATGGCCAGCCCCGCCGCCGGCAGCTGGCCGCCGAACACCGGGTCGGCGCCGGCGAGCCGGAGCGACGTCCACCGGCGCACGGGCGCGTCCGGATCCGCTAGGTCCACCGCGAAGTCCGGGGTGGCGCGCAGCAGGCCCAGGCGCTGCAGCATTTCGACCACCTCGGCCTCGGCCGCGGCGTCGAGTTGCAGGGTCTCCAGGAAGCGGTCGCGGTCGATGGCACGGGCCGTGACCGGCGTCAGCGCGGTGGCGGTGCCGCGATGGGCGCCGCCGATCAGCGCCGCGGCACCCAGGACCGCGCCGGGCTCGTCGACGCGCTCGATCGCGCTCTCGTCGCCCTCGGGATCGCGGCGGGCGACGCGGCCCTCCTCGATGACGTATGCGAAGCGGGCCGGCTCGCCTGCCTGATACAGCGCCTCGCCCGCGTTGAAACGACGTCGTGCCATACCTGTAAGTCGCCGTTGGTAGGGTCGACCGCAGAGGGAAATGCCCAAACCATGGTTGTCGCATAGCAGGGGTTAACAATCTCTGGAATGAACCCGCCGGAGCCCGCTTTTTGCCTTCGCGCGGCAGAGGTGCTATGCGCCCGCGATAGGGCCGAGCGCCCCGGGACCTACGGACTGCGGAGGCGTGCGCCATGGCGGACGCGGTGACAGAGCTCAAGGCCGGCCGCCAGGCCAGCGTGGAGCGCAATACGCGCGAGACGAAGATCCGCGCCAGCGTTAACCTTGACGGCACCGGCGCCGCCGACGTCGAGACCGGCATCGGCTTCCTGGACCACATGCTGGAACAGCTGGCCCGGCACAGCCTGATCGACCTGACCCTGCGGGCCCAGGGCGACCTGCACATCGACTTCCACCACACGACGGAAGACACCGGCTACGTCATCGGCGAGGCGATCAGCCGGGCGCTGGGCGACCGCCGCGGCATCCGCCGCTATGGCGACGCGCTGATCCCCATGGACGAGACGCTGACCCGCGTGGCGCTTGATGCCTCGAACCGGCCCTACCTGATCTGGCGCGTAGACTTCACGCGCGACAAGCTGGGCACCATGGACACCGAGCTGTTCCGCGAGTGGTTCCAGGCCTTCGCCCAGTCGGCGGGCCTGACGCTGCACGTCGAGACGATCTACGGCGAGAACAACCACCACAAGATCGAGAGCGCCTACAAGGGCCTGGCCCGGGCGCTGAGGCACGCGGTCGAGATCGACCCGCGCCAGGCGGACGCGGTGCCGTCGACCAAAGGAGTGCTCGGCGGCTCGCTGTAGCGCACGCCTCGCCGCCTACGACCCCGGCGCGTCCTCCTCGATGCTGACGTTCAGTTTGGCCAGCGCGTCCATGATCGGGATGAAGTAGTTGACGCCGATCGAGGTGTTGTCGGGCACTCCGAAGCCGGCGTAGCTGACGCCGACGACGTTGCCTTTGGCGTCGAGCAGCGCGCCGCCGCTGTTGCCCGGCTGGATGTCGACGTCGGCCTGGATGTCCTCAAGGCCGACGCTGTTGGTGCGGTAGCGGCTGACGATGCCGCGCGTCACGCTGGCGCGGGCGCTCTTCCTGAGCGGCGTGCCGATGGCGTAGACGTCCTCCGCCACGCCGGCCGGATCGCGCCGAATGACCAGCGGGCGATGGCCGCCGGGCTCGACCTGGACCAGGGCGACGTCGCGCAGCTGGTGGCTGCGCAGCACCTCGCCCAGCACTTCCCGGCCCGTGACCAGCGTCACGCGCAGGAACTGGCTGCCCTCGACGACTTGGTGGTTGGTCAGGATCAGCGTCGGGCTGACGAAGAAGCCGGAGCCGTGGCCAAGGCCGCTCTCCAGCGTCACCACGCCCAGCCGAATTTCTTCGATGTCCTCGGCGATGGACGTCTCGCGCAAACCGAGCTTCGGCAACACGATCGGCGCGTCGGCCACGTTGCGCACGTCCTGGATCGTTGGCGTGCTGCCACGCAGGGCCTCGTAGAAACCGCGGTCGGCCGTCAGGTTGCCGGCGGCGGCGGCGAACGCCTCCGTCAGCAGCACCATCTCGCCGCCCGCGACCGGCTCCTCGACCTGGGCGAAGCCGGCGGTCTCGGCCTCGTGGACGACCTTGCTGTCGAACAGGGAATAGAGCTGCCAATTGACCCGCATCGAAGCCATGCCGCTCTGCTTGTCGCGCATCCGCCCGGACCACGGTTCGTAGTGGTCGCAGACATCCATCTTGACATCCGTGACCTGCGCGCCGACCAGAAACGCCGGCCGCTCGTCGCGTGAGGCAAAGAGGCGGTCGGGATCTCCCAGGACGTCGAAGTTCGCCGCCGCGAACTCGTCGTAGAACAGGTCGGCGAACTCCTCCGGCTCCAGGTCGATACGGCCAGCGTTCCAGGCGATGCTTTCTGACGCCGGATAACATTTAAGGTAAACGGCGCGGTAGGTGCCGATCTGCGTGCCGCGACGCAGGTTGAAGGTGACGCGGTCAAGCTGGATCGGCGCCAACTCCTCTCCGATCGCGACTTCGATCGGCGCCAGGTCTGCGACCCTGTCGACTTCGGTCGTCTGGCAGGCGGTGAGCGCCAGAAGAGCTACGCTCAACCCCAGTGCATTGCGACAGAATACCCGCATGTCGTGTACTCCTCCCTCTCATGCACTATCAAGCATACCGTCACGCGAACATAGCGGCAACAGCGCTGTCGGCCGCCCAACGGTTGCCTTGTTGGTCCGCGATGCACTACGACCGGTGGCGATGGACACGCTCCGCCGCCCCGCCGCCGACCCAGGCGCGCTCTCGACCCAGGTCAACGCGCGGCGCCTCGACCCGCTGACTCGCGCGCGCAAGTGGGCGATCGACCGCATGGTCGCGGCGCGCAACCGGCGCGCCGAGTCGGCGCTACGCGCGATGCCGGCGCTGTGGGGCGCGATGACCAACTACGCCCAGGGCAGCGCGGTCACGGGCGCCTCGTTCTCCGACTACCTGACGCTCTACGAGCAGGTACGCGCCCGCTGGCCCACCGAAGTGCTGGAGTGCGGCACCGGCATCTCGACCGTGGTGATGGCGCACGCGCTGCAAGAGAACGCGCGGGAGGGGACGGACGGCCGTATCACGTCGATGGAGGAGGACGCGGGCTGGCACGCCACCGCCTGCGAGCGGCTGCCCGGCGACCTGGCCCAACGGATCGACATGTTGCACAGCCCCAAGGTCGACGGCTGCTACAAGTGCTTCCGCGGCGTGCAGTACCTCGACGTGCCGGACCGGCCTTACGACTTCGTCTTCTCCGACGGGCCCGAGCGGCACTCGCCGGTCAATGGCGACAAGCTGTTCGACTTGGACCTGATCCATGTCGCGCGCCGCGCCGAACGACCGCTTTGCGCCGTCGTCGACAACCACTACCTGACGTTCTACGTGCTGCAAAAGGTGTTCGGGCTGTCGAAGGCGCGCTACAGCGTCAGCCACAAGCTGATGTTCGTCGGACCCGTGACGAAGGCCGACGTGCGGCACCTGGAGAAAGAGAGCTTCCTCGCTGACCTGCGCGTGTTCGGCACGACCGAGTTGAAGCTCCGCATGGCGCTGGACGACTGATGCTAATTGACCCGTCGCCCGCTTGACCGATTTCGCCGATTGCTCTACCGCGTCGTCCCCGCCATGCGCATCTACACGGTCCACAACCGCCCCTGGGCGAACGACGACGCGGTCTTCGTCAAGGAGGGCTTCTGCTGGCCCGCGGCGTTCCTCACGGTGATCTGGGCGCTGTGGCACCGCATGTGGTGGACCGCCCTGGCGCTGGCGGCCGTGCAGGTCGCGCTCTACGGTGCGCTCGAACTCCTGGGCCTCAACGAGGCCGGGGTCGTGGCCTTCGACCTCGGCGTGTTCCTCATGGTCGGGCTGTTCGCCAACGACTGGCGCCGCGCTTCGCTGGCGCGCCGCGGCTACGTCATGACCACCTTGGTCAGTGGCCCCGGTCTCTCCGCCGCGGAACGACGGTATTTCGAGACCGCGGCATGACGACCGTTGCCATCATCGACTACGGCTCGGGCAACCTGCACTCGGCCGCCAAGGCCTTCGAGCGCGCGACGCGGGAGGGCACGGGGGCGAAGGTCGTGGTCACCGCCGATCCTGACGTGGCACGCGCCGCGGACCGCATCGTGCTGCCGGGCGTCGGCGCTTTCGGCGACTGCGCGGCGGGCCTCGCCGCCGTCGCCGGCATGCGCGAGGCGGTCGAGGAGTCGGCGATCGGCCACGGCCGGCCATTCCTGGGCATCTGCGTCGGCATGCAGCTGATGGCCAGCCGTGGTCTCGAGCACGGCGAGACGCCGGGCTTCGGCTGGATCCCCGGCGACGTCTCGGCGATTCCGGTGAACGGCGCCGCCGGCCCAGATCCGCTGACCGGCGCCGCGACGCTGCGCATCCCGCACATGGGCTGGAACGAGCTCGACATCCGCGCCGAGCATCCGCTACTCGCCGGTCTCGGGCGCGCCCCGCACGCCTACTTCGTGCACAGCTATCGCTTCGACGCGCGCGAACCGGCGCACGTGCTGGCGACCGTCGACTACGGCACCACGCTGGCGGCGGTCGTCGGCCGCGACAACCTGGCCGGTACCCAGTTCCATCCGGAGAAGAGCCAGGCCGCCGGCCTGCGCCTGATCGCGAACTTCCTCGCCTGGCGGCCCTGAGCGACCTCAAGGACCGCACGTGCCATGGCCGACACCCAGGTCCAGCGCCTGACCGACTACGCCGGCAACGACCTGGCCGACCTGTGCGACGCCGCCGACGCGGCGATCCTGGACGGCGGCGGCTTCGGCTGGCTGCGCCCGCCGCCGCGCGACCTGATGGAGGCGTACTGGCGCGGCGTGCTGTTGATCCCCGAGCGCACGCTGATCGTCGGCCGCATCGACCGGGTGATCGGCGGCTCGGTGCAGCTCTCGCGGCCGCCGCGCACGGCGGAGGCGCGCGCCCACGTGCTGAACCTGTCGACCTTCTTCGTCTCACCCTGGGCGCGCGGCCACGGCCTCTCCGCGATGATGCTGGAGGCCTGCGAGGACCACGCCCGGCGCGAGGGCTATACCGTCATCACGCTCGACGTGCGCGCCAGCCAGGAGCGCGCCATCCAAGTCTTCGAGGCGCGCGGCTACGTGCGCTGGGGCGTCATGCCGCGCTATTCCCGCGTCGGCGGCGAGTATGTCGCCGGCTACTACTACGCCAAGGACATCTGATGGAGCTGTTCCCGGCGATCGACCTGAAGGACGGCCAGTGCGTGCGCCTGATGCACGGCGACATGACCCGCGCCACCGTGTTCAACGACGCGCCCGACGACCAGGCCCGCGACTTTGCCGCCGCCGGCTGCCGCTGGCTGCACGTCGTCGACCTCAACGGCGCCTTCGCCGGCCGCCCGGTCAACGCCGACGCGGTGGCGCGCATCCTGGCCGCGACGGACCTGAAGGTGCAGCTCGGCGGCGGCATCCGCGACGCGGAGACGATCGACGCCTGGCTCGACGCCGGCGTGACGCGGGTCATCCTGGGCACCGCCGCGGTCAAGGAGCCAGGCCTCGTGCGCGACGCCTGCGGGCGCCACCCCGGCCGCATCGTCGTCGGCATCGATGCCAAAGCCGGCAAGGTCGCGGTCGAAGGCTGGGCCGAGACGTCGGAACTCGGGGCCGTCGAGTTCGCGACCCGCTTCGCGGATGCGGGTGTCGCCGCCATCGTCTATACCGACGTCGAGCGTGACGGCGCGCTCCAGGGCGTCAACGTCGCGGCGACGGCGGAGATCGCGCGGATCGGCGTGCCGGTGATCGCCTCGGGCGGCGTCGCCTCGCTCGACGACCTGCGCGCGCTGAAGGGCACCGGCGTTGCCGGCGTCATCGTCGGCCGCGCGCTCTACGACGGCAAGTTCACGGTCGCCGAGGCGCTTGCGGAGTTGGAGAGCTGAGGTGTTGAAAGTCCGCATCATCCCGTGCCTGGACGTCAAGGACGGCCGCGTCGTCAAGGGCGTCAACTTCGTCGACTTGCGCGACGCCGGCGACCCGGTCGAGCGGGCGCGCCTCTATGACCGCGCCGGCGCGGACGAACTGTGCTTCCTCGACATCACCGCCAGCCACGAGCGCCGCGACATCCTCTTCGACGCCGTCACGCGCACGGCGGAGGCGTGCTTCATGCCGCTCACCGTCGGCGGCGGCGTACGCACGATCGAGGACGTGCGCAACCTGCTGCTCGCCGGCGCCGACAAGGTGTCCATCAACACCGCCGCGGTGCGCGACCCCGACTTCGTCTCGAGCGCGGTCGAGAAGTTCGGCGCCCAGTGCATCGTCGTCGCGGTCGACGCCAAGGCGACGGGATCTGACACCTGGGAGGTCTTCACCCATGGCGGCCGCGAGCCCACGGGGCTCGACGTGGTCGACTGGGCGCGGCACCTGACGGCTGAGCGCGGCGCGGGCGAAGTCCTGCTCACCTCGATGGACCGCGACGGCACCAAGGCCGGGTTCGACCTGCCCCTCACCCGCGCCGTCGCCGACGCGGTGACGGTGCCGGTGATTGCCTCGGGCGGCGTCGGCACGCTCGACCACCTGGTCGACGGCGTGCGCGAGGGCCACGCCTCCGCGGTGCTCGCCGCCTCGATCTTCCATTTCGGCGAATACTCGATCCATGAAGCCAAGGCGCACTTGGCCGCCGCCGGCGTGCCCGTGCGCCTGACACCCGAGGCCAGGGAGGCCGCAGCATGAGCAAGGCAACCGCAGACGTACTCGAACGGCTCTTCACCGTCATCGAGAAGCGCAGGGACGCCGACCCGGACGCGTCCTACACCGCGCGGCTGTTCGGCAAGGGCACCGAGAAGCTAGCCCAGAAGCTGGGCGAGGAGGCGGTCGAGGCGGTGATCGCCGCGGTCGACGGCGACAAGGACGCGCTCGTCGAGGAGAGCGCCGACGTGCTCTACCACCTGCTGGTACTGTGGGCCGACCGCGGCGTCGCCCCCGGCGACGTGTTCGCGGCGCTGGAGGCGCGCATGGGCGTCTCGGGGCTCGAAGAAAAGGCCGCGCGCAAGCGCGACGACTTCGGGAAGAGGAACTGAGGGGGTTTGTTTGCATCGTCGCAGCACCGGCCGGCGACGCAAACCGGCCGCCCCGAGCATACTGTCGCTGGGTGGCCGGGAGGGGGAGCGGGCCGGCGATGCAGGTCGACAAAGGAGAGAGGGGAGCGAGATGGCCTACGATCCGGAGAACGTGTTCGCCAAGATCCTGCGCGGCGAGATCCCGTGCGACAAGGTCTACGAGGACGAGCACGCCCTCGCCTTCAACGACATCGCGCCGCAGACCCCGACCCACGTGCTGGTCGTGCCCAAGGGCGCCTACGTTTCCTCCGACGACTTCGCGGAGAAGGCCTCTGACGCCGAGATCGCCGGTTTCTTCCGCGCCGTCGGCCAGGTCGCCCGCGACCTCGGCCTCGTCGAGCCCGGCTACCGCTTCCTCTCCAACCACGGCCCCGACGCCCACCAGGAAGTCATGCACTTCCACATCCACATCTTCGCCGGGACGGATTTAGGCCGGATGGTCAAGCCGCGGGAGAAGCAGGGGTAGACTGTCAAATCCATGCGGGCGAGCCTAAGTTATTGCGCCCGAAAACGGGCCAAACTCGTCGGTCATTTGCCTTGTCGAAGGCACGCCGTGTAGGTCAGACATACGATGCCACTCACAGGCAATGAAATTGAGGCCGAACTCAGCTATGCGTACCTTCACGCCGTAGCGTCAAGGGCCGGCTTCGGCTGTAAGGTGGGCGGGCGACATGACGACAACGCTGGGATTGATGCAGAGCTCCGTGGATGGGGTCCGTTTCCGGGAGGTGGATACCTCAAGGAGATCGACATCAACGTGCAGCTCAAGGCAACCGTCAACGACCCAGCGGATAATGGGACGCATCTGTCTTATTTCTTGCAGGGGATAAAGAGATACAATTCGCTACGCGCGGATCATATAGCTACACCCCGACTCTTGGTTGTCTTGTTCTTGCCGAGCGATCCTACCGACTGGCTTGTCCTAACGCCGGAGCAGTTGGTTATGAAGAAGTGCGCATACTGGGTAAGCCTGAGAGGCGCCTCTGCGTCCGACAATGATACTGGCAAGACGATTAGGTTACCCAAGAACCAAGTCTTCGACACTGTGGGTTTAGCGGACATTGGCAGGCTTCTGTCGCGCAATGAAATCCCATGCTACGAAGAACCATGACTGACTTTAGCCGATTTCCGCCGACGGAATTGCGAGACTTCCTAAAGGCTTTTGGATGGCACACACTGCCTGAAGGGCTGAGTGATCGGCTCTATGTCATGGAGAATAATCAGTTTGATGGGCGCCAATTAGTCTTTCCGATGGACGACGACTATCCCGACTATGGTGATCGTATTGGGCTTATATTTGGCAAGTTCTCCGAGATTCACAACAAGAGAATTGATGACGTGGTCTTCCTTGCTCAGACCGCCGGTGACGACAAGATCGCGCTTCAATTCCAATCAAGAAGAGGCGACGACTCTTTCTTACCATTGAACTACGTGGTTTCGGCAGTGAGCGCGGCGCAACAAATGCTGCTTTCTTCAGCCTGCACGATTCTACATCCGCAGCTACATCATCCTCGCCTTTCAAGAGGTGAAGCCCAGCAGTTCATCGATAACACGCGCTTCAGACATACGGATCAGGGAAGCTTTGTGATAAATATTTCTTCCCCTGTATTTGCGCTAGACCTGCAGCCGCCATTGATCGAAGACGGCGACGCTTCGGAGCCGTTTGTGCGGCGAGCTATTGCGTCAATGCAAGAAGGCGTAAGTAACCTTGTAAGGGCAATTGAGGACGATAGTCTAGATGACTACGTTAACCGAATAAGATCAGATGATCGACCCGAGCTCTCATCCAATCTTTGTGAAGCACTGACGAGATTTGATGAAGAGGAGAGCGTAGACTCTGTTGTCTTAAGTGTGGATTGGGCGATGATCTTGCCACCCACAAACACGGCTGTTCGGAGAGTCACTATCAAGAAGGCTTATTTCCCACGGATAGAAGAAGTCTGGCGAGAGCTGTGAGATACAGAGCCATTTCAGGAGGATAGTTTTGTTGGAACGGTGGAGCGACTTGATGGTGATTTAGATGAGCACGGCCAAAGGTCGGGTGAAGTAATAGTGGCCCTACTTCTCCGGGAAGGGGAGACTATTAGAGTGAGAGCCAACCTCGATGCACATGACTATGAGCAAGCAGACCAGGCACACATGACAAGTAGCGCATATGTGCGAGTATCCGGTCGTCTACACCCTGGCCGTCAGCCTCGGACGCTCGATAATATTGGTGAATTTACAGCACTGCTTCCAGGGCCCGCACGCTAAGACGAGCCATGAAGACGGTCCACGCTCCAAACGTCATTGCCGAAGACCGATTCGGGTTCTGTGTCTCTTTGGGCTCTATTGTGGCAGGCGAGGTTGGACAACACTGCAATCGTGTCACAGAGCGTATGTGTCTACCAATACCCCGGCGGTTCCGGCAGCGCGGCGCCGCAGCTCCCGCACGCCTCGCCGTCCTCGCCCTTGTTCCAAGTGCCGCAGGCGGGGCAGCGGATGAGCGGGGCGTTCAGGTGGTGGGGCACCCAGACGCTGGTGAAGCCAAAGTCGGCGAGGCCGTCGCTCCAAAAGACGGCCATTGCCTCGGCATCATCCGCGTTCCACGCCGCGATGTAGCGGTCGACGACGTTTCTCACGGGTTGCCCCCGATTGTCCGGGGCGCACTCTATGCGGCTTCGGCCGTTCACCAATACGCCGGCGGCTCGGGCAGCGGGCCTTCGCACCGCCGGCACGTATCGCCGTCGTCGTCGAACGAGTTGTAGGTGCCGCACGCCCGGCACAGGATCAGCATGCGACCCAGGTGCTGCGGCACCCAGGTGCTGGTGAAGGTGGACGTCGCCAGCGTGTCGTCGATGAAGTCGTGGATCGCCGCCTTGTGCTCGTCCGAGACCACGCCGGCGGGCGCCGCACCCAGGCTCTCCCAGGCCGTGATGGTGAAGCCGGTCAACCCGACGAAACTGCCGAGATAGCCGACGAAGCCGGGCCGCGTGGCGATGCCACTGGCGACACTCCGGCTGTGCTGACGGATCCGCTCCTTGGCCTCGGGCGACGCCGCCTCGATCCACGTCAGCGTCACGGCCCGCGGCTTGGCACGGCTGGGCCCGCTGATGTGCACGGCGGCGCCAAAGTCGAACGGGCCGATGCTGTGCGGCTGCACCATCACCTGCAGGCCGAGCTGCTCGAGATTGTCCTGTCGGTCGAAGTAGCCGCGCAGCCGCACGATGCGATCGTCCGCGACCTCGACCGCGTCGATGCCGGCCACGTCAACGGCGTTGCCGCTGGGCGGCAGGCCGGGCAGCGGGCCGTCGTTGGTGCCCGTCATGCGCCACTCGAACGCTGCCTGGCCGTCGCCCGTGACGTTGACCGCGCCGTGCTCGAAGTGCAGGTCGGAATACAGGCCGAACAGCCGGCTGGCATAGCCCCCGATCGCGGGCCCGGTCAGCGGCCCGCCGGTCGCCGGGTCCTCGTACGTCCCGCCCTCGGCGAAGCAGGCCACAATGCCGTCCGCATTGTGCGCGTTCCACGCCGCGACGTAGCGGTCGATCACGCTGGTGCTCATGACGCGTCCCCCTTGGCAACCGGCAAGTCTACGCCCGCGTTGCGTACAGATCGATTCGACGTCCGCTACCGCCCCGGCGCGATGCGGCGGTAGCTCAGCGCCTCGGCGACGTGGACGCGACGGACGGTCGGCTCGCCGGCGAGGTCCGCGAGGGTGCGGGCGACGCGCAGGACCCGGTGGTAGCCGCGGGCGCTCAGCTTCATGCGCTCGGCGGCCTGCATGAGGAGGGCGCGGCCGGGCTCGTCGGGGGCGGCGACCTCTTCGAGCAGCTCGCCGTCGGCTTCGGCGTTGGTTCTTATCCCGTGGGGTTTCAACCTCGCGGCCTGGGCGGCGCGCGCTTGGGCGACGCGGGCGGCGATCTCGGCCGAGCCCTCGGCCGGCGGCGGCAGCGAAAGGTCCGCCGGGCTGACCGCCGGCACATCGACGTGCAGGTCGATGCGGTCGAACAGCGGGCCGGAAATCCTCGCCTGGTAGTCGGCGGCGCAGCGCGGTGCGCGGGTGCAGGCGAGGTCGGGGTCGTCGAGGTGGCCGCAGCGGCACGGGTTCATCGCGGCCACGAGCTGCACGCGTGCGGGATAGCTGGCGTGCGCATTGGCGCGCGCCACCACCGCGCGGCCGGTCTCCATGGGCTGGCGCAGGCTCTCGAGCGTGCGGCGGTCGAACTCGGGCAGTTCGTCGAGGAACAGCACGCCCTTGTGCGCCAGGCTGATCTCCCCCGGCCGCGCCTTGATGCCGCCGCCGACCAGCGCCGGTAGCGAGGCCGAGTGGTGCGGGTCGCGGAACGGCCGGCGCCGCATCAGCCGGCCGTCGGTCAGCGCGCCGGCCAGGCTGTGCACCATGCTGACCTCCAGCGCCTCCTGGGGGTCGAGCGGCGGCAGGATGCCCGGCAGGCGCGCCGCCAGCATGGACTTTCCGGCGCCCGGCGGGCCGATCATCAACAGGTTGTGGCCGCCGGCGGCCGCCACTTCGAGGGCTCTTTTGGCGGTCTCCTGGCCCTTGATGTCCTTGAGGTCGGGCGCCGCGGCCTCGTCGGCCTCCATCAAAGGCTCCGGCGGCGACAACACCTGGGTGCCCTTGAAGTGGTTGACGAGGGAGAGGAGCGAGGGCACGGCCAGCACCTCGGTCTCGTCGACCCAGGCCGCCTCGCCGCCCTGGCGCGCCGGGCAGATCAGGCCGTTGCCGCGGTCGTGCGCCGCCATCGCCGCGGGCAAGACACCGGCGACCGGCGCCACGGCGCCGTCGAGGGCCAGCTCGCCCAGCGCTGTGTAGCCGTCGAGCTCCGCCGCCGGCAGCACCTCCATGGCCGAGAGCAGCCCCAGCGCGATGGGCAGGTCGAAGTGGCTGCCTTCCTTGAGCACGTCGGCGGGCGCCAGGTTGACGGTGATGCGCTTGGGCGGCAGCGCCAGACCGAGCGCGTTCAGCGCGGCGCGCACGCGTTCGCGGCTCTCGGCGACGGCCTTGTCGGGCAGGCCGACCACCGTGAACGCCGGCAGGCCCGCGGTCATCTGCACCTGAACGTCGATGTCCAGCACGTCGGTGCCCTGAAAGGCCACCGTGTTGACCCGCGCGACCATGTGCCTCCCCTTGCGCGGTTTGCGAGCACCGAGGGTAGCTTAGTGGGGGAATGTGGGCAGGGGAACGAAAAAAGAACGATTGTGTTGCTGCAGCGAACTGCCTGCGTCGGGCCACCTCCCCGGTTTCTCTGTGTCTCTGTGCCTCTGTGGTGAACCAACAAGGTCGAACCACAGAGGCACAGAGAAACAGAGAAACAGAGCGGAGCCGCGCTGGCTTGGGCGGGTTTTCGTATGACACCCGGGCAAGGCCACGCGCTGCCACGGCGCCGTCGCCCTCGCCGTGCTGTAATGCCGACGATGCGGTTCCTGCTCGCCCTCCTGCTCCTGCTCCCCCTCGCCACCCGCGCGGACGACACGTTCGTCTGCGTCGGCAACGAGCCGTTCTGGCGTTTCGACATCGCGGGCGAGGCGGCGGAGTTCACGAGCCCCAACTGGCCGGCGGCGCGCTTTCGCGGGGAATTGACGCGGCTCACGCACCTCAAACTCGCGGTGTGGCGCGGCCGCACGTTGCAGGGGTCGCGCGACCTGGTGGCCTGGCTCGAGGCGCGGGTGTGTGCCGACACCATGGCGGACCGGCGGTTCCCGCTGACCGTGCGGGTGTCGCTGCCTATGGGCGAGTTGTTGGCCGGCTGCTGTGCGGTCGGGCCCGAGCTGCCGAGCGAGACCGGCGACTGGTCGCGGCGGATCGCCGATCTCCTGCCGGCGATCGACGCCTGCCTCGCCGCGCGGCCCGGCACGCGGGTCGCCGTCGCCTGGCCGATGGCGGAGGGCAAGGCCGGCATGCGGCTGCTGGGAGACGCCATCCGCTTCGACTGCGTCGCGGGCGCGGACGGGGTGGAGGTGCTCGACGAGGTCGCCGGCCTCGACCGCCTGCCCGGCGAGCGGCAGCCGCTGTTCACCCGCGCGCCCGACCCGCCGCCCGAAGGCGGGTGTTACGCCACCGAAGAGGCGCGCGCCGGCGACGAGCGCATCGGCTGGTTCAGCTACGACGTCTGTTAATCACTCGGCCTCGAGCGCGTCGAGCCAGGAGTCGATGCGCGCCTTGTTGACCCCCATGTCCGACTTCCCGTAGTGCGCGCGCGAGTAGATCGCCAGCGTCGAGCTGTTTGAAGTGACGGGGATGAAGCGCACCGTGATCGTGTCCGGGAAGCGCATCAGGTTCGAGGTCTCGACGAAATCCTGCTGCATCGTCTGCGGGTCGCTCAGGCGGCGCACGCGCGGGGCGCTCAAGGCGATCCGCGCGAACCGGTCGCGTAAATCTGCGACAGGCACATCGAGCACAGGTGCGATGCGGTCCGGTTCCGCGCACAGGTCGGGCGGGCAGACCAGGTACTGGTTGGGCGTCGGCGCCTTGACGAGCGTCGCGAAGTCGATGGCGGGGCGCTCGGGCGGGCCGAACAGCGCCGCCCACGTCGCCTCGCGCCCGACGAGCAGCACGATCACCGCCACGACGATCACGATGGCGACCAGCGCGCCAATGACGATGCCGACGATGCGCAGGACCCTCATGCGAGACCTCCCCATCTGACATACGCCGATGTCGGGGCGGGTCCAACCGTAGAAAACCGCAGAGCACGCAGAGAAGGCGCAGAGGGCCGCAGAGAAACTGAAATTGATGGACCGCAGAGGGCACGGAGAACGCGGAGGGATCGCGGCGACGCGTTGGTCGTCCACGACCCTCTATGTCTCTGTGCCTCTGTGGTTCGATCTGGTTAGTTCACCACAGAGACACAGAGGCACAGAGACACAGAGGGGCCAAGGCTGCCGGTGTCGCCTCCGCACCCGCTCTGCATTCTCAGCGTCCTCTGCGGTTCGATTCCCCGTTGTTCTCTGCGGCCCTCTGCGCCTTCTCTGCGTGCTCTGCGGTCTTTTCACGTTCTCGAACGCGCGTACCGCGCTCTCAGTCCACCGGGCGGTCGCTGAGGCGGGTCTCGATCGCGTCCCAGATGCCGGCGGAGAGGTTCGAGCCGTCGAAGCGGTCGATTTCCTGGATGCCCGTGGGCGAGGTGACGTTGATCTCGGTCAGCCAGTCGCCGATGACGTCGATGCCGACGAAGATCAGGCCCTGCTCGCGCAAAGTCGGGCCGATGGCGGCGCAGATGTCCCGCTCGCGTATCGTCAATTCCGCTTTCAGCGGCGTGCCGCCGACGTGCATGTTCGAGCGCGCCTCGCCCTTGGCCGGCACGCGGTTGATAGCGCCCGCCGGTTCGCCGTCGATCAGGATGATGCGCTTGTCGCCCGCGCGCACCTCGGGCAAATACCGCTGCACGATCACCGGCTCGCGGTAGAGCTCGGTGAACATCTCCATCAGCGCGCCCAGGTTCTCGTCCTCGGGCGCGATGTGAAACACCCCGGCGCCGCCGTTGCCGAACAGCGGTTTGACGATGATGTCCTTGTGCTCGGCGCGGAAGCGCAGGACTTCGCCGCGGTCTGCCGTGATCAGCGTCGGCGGCATCAGGCCGTCGAAGTGGGTGACGAACAGTTTCTCCGGCGCGTTGCGCACGGCGACGGGATCGTTGACCACCAGCGTCGCCGGGTGGATGTGCTCCAAGAGGTGCGTCGCCGTGATGTAGGCCATGTCGAACGGCGGGTCCTGGCGCATCAGCACCACGTCCATCGCCGCGAGATCCAGCTCCTGCGCCGCGCCCAGCGTTGCGTGGTCGCCGTGGCGCCGCCGCACCTCCAGCGGCTGCGACCGCGCCACAACGCGCCCGTCGCGGAACGACAACGCCTGCGGCAGGTAGTGGAACAGCCCGTGGCCGCGCGCCTGCGCCTCCAGCGCCAGCGCGAACGACGAATCGGCGTCGATGTCGACGACCTCGATCGGGTCCATCTGGATGGCGACGGCCAGGCTCATGGGCACTCTCCCGCGAAAACCGCGGCACTATGGAGCAGGTTTCGTGGCGTTGGCATCGCCGGCCCGCTCCCCCTCCCGGCCACCCTGAGCATACTGTCGCTGGGTGGCCGGGAGGGGGAGCGGGCCGGTGCCGCCTGTCCCGAACGAACTAAGCGCCGCCGCGGCGGCGCGGGTCGTCCTTGGTGATGACGTGGCTGACCACTTTGCGCACGTAGGGCGTGTTGCGGGCGACGGCCAGCGCCTTGTCGAGTTCGACATCGTCCTGGGCGATGCCCAATAGGTAGACCGTGCCGTCCTCGACCTCGACGCTGTAGTTGATCGAATCGACGCCCTTGGTGAACAGCAGGCGCGAGTTCAGCTGCGTGCTGATCCAGGCGTCCTGGGTGGCGCTCTCGAAGCCGGGCTCGCCTTCGGTGCGGATCTCGTTGATCACGTCGACGACGCCAGGCGCCTGCCAGGCGATGCGGATCGCCTCGTCGCGCTTCGCCTCGTCGGCCAGGGCACCGCTCACCAGCACCCGGCCCTCGTAAATCTGCAGGTTCAGCGCGTCGAACATCTTGGCGTCGTGGCGCAGCCAGGCCTCGTTGATGGTGGTGGAGATGCGCGCGTCCTTCAGCGCGCCGTCGATGCCGCGTTCCTCGGCGGCGGCGACGCCGGCCGTGGCGCCGGCGCCGACGGCGACGCCGGCGGCGCTGCAGCCGGCCAGAACGACGGGCGACAGCGCCAGAAGGGCAATCAGGATTCGGGACGTCATGCAAGGGTCCTCGGCTGCGACTCGGCTGCGAGTCGGGGGCTCCCCAGCGCCCTAACTATCCCGCGCGCGCCCTGCTTGTCACCACTCGTCCCGGGCGTCCGGGCGCCAGGCGTCGCGCAAATGCCGCGGCAGGCGCCAGGGCGTCACCAGCATAGCGTCGAAGCGCACGCTGAGCGCCGCCAGCGCCGGCTTGCCGGCCAGGAAGTGCCGCGCCGCCCGGGCGATGCGCAGGCGCTGGCCGGGGCCGATGGCCTCCGCCGCCTCGGCGGACGTCTTCCGGCGCTTGACCTCCACGACCGCCAGCACGGCGCCGCGCCGCGCGACGATGTCCAGTTCGCCCACCGGCGTCTTCAGGTCGCGCGCCAGGACGCGGTAGCCCTTGAGGCGCAAGAGCGCCACGCACAGCGCCTCCGCCGTCAGGCCGCGCTTGCGCGCGCGGCGCCGGCGTTCAGCCGTCATCGCCTTGCAGCGCCAGCGCACGCGCGTAGACGCGCTTGCGCGGGGCACCTGTCGTCGCCGCGACGGCGGCAACGGCGTCGCGCAGGCTGCCGGACGAGAGGGCGGCGCGGAGCTGCGCGTCGATCTCCACATCGTCGATCTCCACGACCACGGGCGGGCCGACGACGACGACGACCTCGCCCTTGGGCGCGCCGGCCTCCGCGTAGTGCGCGGCCAACTCCGTCAGGCCCCCCCGACGCACCTCCTCGTGCAGTTTCGTGAGTTCGCGCGCAACCGCCGCCGGCCGGTCGCCCAGCACCGCCGCCATGTCGGCGAGGGCCGCGGCCAGCCGCGACGGGGCCTCGAACAGCACGAGAGTCGCCGGCACCGTCGCCAGCGCCGCCAGCGCCGCGCGGCGCGGCCCTTTCCTCACCGGCAGGAAGCCCGCGAACAGGAATCGGTCGGTCGGCAGGCCGCTGACGCTCAGCGCGGTGAGCGTCGCCGAGGCGCCGGGGATCGCCGTCACCGGAACCCCGGCCTCGGCCGCGGCCCTCACCAGCTTGTAGCCTGGATCCGAGATCAGCGGCGTGCCGGCGTCGCTGACCAGCGCCACAGTTTCGCCCGCTTGCAGTCGTGAGATCAGCTTCGGCCGCACGCGCCGGGCGTTGTGCTCGTGGTACGCCAGGGTCGGCGTCTTGACGCCGTGGGCCTTGAGCAGCTTGGCGGTGACGCGGGTGTCTTCGCAGGCGATGACGTCGGCGGCGGCCAGCACGTCGAGCGCGCGCAATGTCACGTCCCGCAGATTGCCGATCGGCGTGGCGACGAGATAGAGCCCGGGCGTGAGGGAATCTGAGGCGCTGCGGGTCATGTTTACTCCGTCGGGCGGCCTCGATACCTTGCGCCCGCCACTACTGGAGCGAAGTCACGTGGGAACGACGAGCGCGACGTTACGCACGGTCTGCGTCCCCGCCGCACTCACGGCGCTGCTGGCGCTCGCCGCCTGCGAGACGCCGACCGTAGCGACGCCCGCTATCGACGCGCAAGCCGCACCGGCGACGGCGCCGCCCCAGCCGATCGGCGAGCCGGGCGCGGAGGGCGCGCCGCCGCCGGGCGCCCCGCCGGTCGCGCGGCCGGACGTCGACCGCCTGCGCATCGCCATCCTGGTGCCGCTCAGCGGGCGCAACGCCGGGCTGGGCCGCGACATGCTGGACGCGGCGCAGATGGCGCTGTTCGACGCCGGCACCCGCGACATGGCGCTGATGCCGCGCGATGCCCGCGGCACGCCCGATGGCGCACAGGCCGCGGCGCGCGCCGCCGTCGACGACGGCGCCGAACTGATCATCGGGCCGCTTTTGTCGCCCTCGGTCGCCGCCGCGGCGCCGACCGCGCGGTCGCGCGGCGTGCCCCTGGTCGCCTTCACCAACGACCGCGCGGTCGCCGGCAACGGCGTCTGGCCCATGGGCTTCGTGCCGCAGGAGCAGGTGCGCCGCGTCGTCGCCTTCGCCCGCGCCCAGGGCGTCGCCGAGTTCGCCGCGCTGGCGCCGACGTCGCCGTACGGCGACACCATGGTCGCGGCGCTGCAGGAGGCCACGGTGCTCAGCGGTGCGCAGTTCACCCGGGTCGCGCTCTATCCGCCGGGCGACACCGAGGCGACGACCGAGGTAGTGAAAGCGCTGGCGGACTACGACAACCGCCGCACGGCGCTTATGGACCAGCGCGAGCTGTTGGAAGGCCGCGACGACCAGGTCTCCCAGCGCGCGCTGAAGCGGCTTGAGCGGCGCGACACGCTGGGCGAGGTGACGTTCCAGGCCGTGCTGCTGCCGACCGCGGGCGACGAGCTGATGCAGCTGGCACCGCTGCTGCCGTACTACGACATCGACCCGGCGCGCGTGCGGTTCCTCGGTACCTGGCAGTGGGACGTCACCGGCATCGGCACGGAGCCGGCGCTGATGGGCGCCTGGTTCGCCGCACCGCCGCGCGAGACGCGCATCGATTTCGAATCGCGCTTCAAGGCGCTCTATGGCCGCCTGCCCAATCGCCTGGCGACGCTTGCCTACGACGCCATGGCGCTGGCCGCGGTGATCGCGCGCCAGACCGACGGCGAAACGCGGCGCCCGCGCACGACCTACGACGCGGCGACGCTGACCCAGCCCAGCGGCTTCCTCGGCGTCGATGGGATCTTCCGGCTCTTGCCGTCCGGCGAGGTGCAGCGGGGGCTCGCGATCCTGGAGATCGAACGCGACGGCTTCCGCACCGTCGATCCGGCGCCCAAGACGTTCGAGGCGTTCGGGTCGTAAAGTATGCAGGTGGCGTCCTCTTGCCGCAGAGCACGCAGAGAGGGCGCAGAGGGCCGCAGAGAACCAGAATCGTCATCTGCACGGGAAAGGGGCGCGCAACCGCAGCGACCTCTGCGCTCTCTGCGGCTTCTTCCATTTGTCTAACCGCGGAGAACGCGGAGAACGCGGAGGGGCCAAGGGTGTCCAACCAGCGCGCTGCCTAGAGCGTGATCGTTTTAGGCGGAAGCGTAGCCGGCGTTTGCGAAGAAGGCGGCGCATTGGGTTGGCGGGAAGCGGTCGATGATGCGGGCTATGGCGGCGTGGAG
>Ga0049107_10000103_pt1 | contig 21285 bp, 11 predicted proteins | sample WorMetilPIANOSA1_FD_61187 | JGI IMG/M metagenome (GOLD analysis project Ga0049107, IMG submission 61187) | Marine gutless worms symbiont microbial communities from Max Planck institute for Marine Microbiology, Germany - Olavius ilvae PIANOSA.1 | ecosystem: Host-associated > Annelida > Digestive...
CTAACCATTTGGTTAACTGGCCGTGAGAGCTCGGTTAGGGTTAAGTTAACTTTAACCGAGGGTTAGCGTCTCTTGCAACGCGTCTACACTTAACCAAATGGTTAACTCTCAGGTTAACCAATTGGTTAAGCTCGTGCAACGCGCCCTAAGCAATGCTGAGTGACATACTCACTTCCATAGTTCTCATGTCGAAATACACTTTACTGGAATAGATGGATGTGCAGCCTGTTCAGGATTTGTTGTGATAGGACAGACTGCTATCCAATGCTATCGGTCCCTTGTTTCCATCTGTCTGTTCTGGCATTTTCTTCTGTGACACTCAACTTCAATTCTCAAGGATTAGGTTGTTGTTAGAGCTAGGATTTGAGTTATGGCTGTGATTTCATCATGCTGGTCCAGTTTCTGATTCATTCTGATGTGCGTAAGCCTTGGTAGCACTTGGACAGTCATGGTAGTAATGATGTGGTCTGTGATGAGGCAGGTGGTCTGTGCTGGTACAGGTAATGTCGGTGACACTGGTAGCCCTGGTGCCGCTGGATCACCTGGAGATACAGGTAATCCGGGACCTGCCGGAGCAACTGGTCTACCTGGTACTGCAGGCGAAACTGGTCCCAGAGGTCCAGTGGGACCGACAGGTCCAGCTGGTCAAGACGGATTTACCGGAGTGGCTGGATTAACAGGAAATACAGGTCAGTTACGGGTATTTTAATCGTAATATTAACAATAACGATAATACTCGACGTTAAACGAATGTTGATACAGTCAGTGTGCTACGTACATTGTACAGAGTGGTGCTAAAACCAATCACTCATTTTTAGCCCCAGTGCCATTACAAAATTCCAAGGGAAACATTGTCAGTGTGGGCGTTAAATATGCGGTGGTAGGACCTGAAAGGCCGTACACGAGGTCCCAATTTTCTGGCGGATCGCACGAACGTATTGTTTGACCTATGACGACCAAATTTGGCACTCTGGCACATGTGGGAGAGAGTCATTTTGGGGGTCACAGGTCTTATCCCAAGAGGACAGAGCTCCGACGTTTCCTTAATTTTTTGGGACTCCCTACCTAGCCCATAGGGTTTGACCTCGGCATGGCAGAATGTGGAGGAGAGTTGTGTTTCTAGGGGGTCAGCCACGCCCCATCTCGAGAGCACGGGGCTTGGCTTCAGTGTTTCCAAATCTTTAGACTTACTACATACACTGACAGCAACCAAATTTTGCATGGCGATCAAACTTGGTGAAAGTTTTTAAAGGGTCAACCATGCCTCGGCCCTGGCCAAGAATTTTGTGAACCAAAAACTAATGCTTGGTCTGTTTGTGGTATCTAGCCTTGTCTGGATCAAATTCCCAAAGACATCTGTAGCAGTACGCTATCCCCATTGAATGCTTTCACACTGTTGGTTAGATGACAGGAAGGGTATCAAACCTGTAAAAATTTTGCACCGGCAATCCACAAAGGTCTTTTTTCAGAGGACCTAAGGAGAGGGATTCAGCCTGACGTTGAGTAATCTCCAGTAAATAGGCCGATTAAAGAAAAGTAGTGATAATGGTAGTACACGGCAGTGCACGTATCAGCACTCATCATCATTAGTATATGTTGTAGAGCAGTCGCTTGACATAATTCCCATATGTCTCTATCTGACTGTCCTCTGCAACTCACTCAAGCCATGATCTTCTGACAGATAACGTAGCATTTGCATTCTTCTCATTCCTCTTATTGGCTTACCAGTCTTTCTTCCTTCAGTTATTTCACATAATAAATCATCATGTCTCAAAAGAGACTTTGCGTTTCTGGTGCCAAATCACATACAGCTATTTGCCCGTCTTTGTTTACTTTCATCGATACTTCTTCATTGCTAACAGTTGTGTGAAATTACACCACACCTTAATTTTGTCTCTCACAATGTCACAAAATGCATACATACTGAACTGTCTGATGAAGTGGATGGTTTTAAACAATGTTGTTGGGAATTCATTGCTAAAGTTACGTGCCCTATTTGGTGGAAATTTATTAAGAGTTTACTGTGTTGTCGTGAACACACAGTGTGTGATTGTGTTGTTAACAGGTGGCACCGGTATGACAGGTAGACAAGGTGCTACTGGTAGGATAGGTCTGGTCGGTATGACTGGAGCAGTCGGCGAGCCTGGTACAACCGGCACGACTGGAAGAGTTGGTCCCAAGGGTGAAACTGGCGCGATAGGACAGCGTGGCAACGATGGATCAAGTGGTCAGCCTGGTGCCACTGGGCGTACCGGGCCAGTCGGCGATACTGGACTGGCTGGTTTACCGGGACCCCTAGGCGGTCCTGGTTTCACTGGCTCTCCTGGATCCCCTGGAGCTGTTGGATTCATTGGAGGTCGTGGGGATACTGGGCTACGTGGTCGTGATGGCGACAGAGGCCAGGATGGATGGACTGGTCCACAAGGTGCTCCGGGAACTGCGGGATCAACTGGTGTGGCCGGTGCAAGTGGAGCGTCTGGATCAGTGGGAAATCCTGGTTCACGTGGTGACACCGGCATAATGGGTGGTCCTGGAGTACCAGGAAGCACTGGCCCAACAGGGACTAGTGGGCCTGATGGTGCACCAGGAGCAACTGGTCTGAGAGGATCTGCTGGATTTACTGGATCACCTGGATCACCGGGTGTCGTGGGACATACCGGTCCTGCGGGTTTCACTGGATCTCCCGGCGCTCCAGGTGGAAAGGGTTTAGTTGGTGAGCAGGGAGCTACTGGTGTACCAGGACTGGCTGGCAGAATGGGTGGGACTGGAGCCAGTGGATTGACTGGTAATACTGGTCCAACTGGAGCAACTGGAAACGCTGGATCGGCAGGACCTCCAGGACAGAAGGGCTCACCTGGGACACCTGGAAGTACTGGTGCAACTGGACCAAGTGGTTCTGTTGGGGCTACTGGTACGTTTTTCCACTGATTTGCTGTATGCATATCATGCATAAAGGTATGTTTATGTAGGTCTAGTCAGCCTCATTAATGTATTGTTGCAGTTACATTTGTTGAAAATGGGTTCTGGTGCACAGATAGGTTTAAAAACGGGCATGGCATGAGTGGAAATTCATACTCGTAGAAAATTTGTATTTCATAGGATTTGACATTTTTCTGAGAAAAGAGTTGATTTCTTGTAATGAAATGTAAAATTGGTGAATGCTGTGAGAGAACAGCTAAGCAAACAGTTTTTCAATTCAGTACAATCACCATCTTCCTGCAGCTATCCATTAGTACCTGCAGCAAGAGACCTATATGTGTCTCTTTGTGTGTGATAGGGTCAGGCGGACCAGATGGGCGGCCTGGATCTACTGGTGATACTGGACAGCCTGGTGATTTAGGACAGATGGGACGTCAAGGCTTCACTGGTCCTCCTGGTACAGCGGGAGACGGCGGTGCTACCGGATCACCTGGCGACATTGGAATGCCGGGTGGAACTGGCCAATCGGGTACATCCGGTAGTCCCGGTAGACCTGGATCGACTGGAGCCACTGGAGTAACGGGGCCGGCGGGTCGGCCAGGTCAGCCTGGGGCTACTGGGCTCGCTGGAATACCAGGCCCTCGTGGAGCAACGGGATCTTCTGGTAGTTCCGGACGGCCAGGACAGAAAGGCGTGAGTGGACAGGTGGGCATCAGTGGACTGCAAGGAGCTAGTGGAGCTACTGGTCCAGTTGGAGCTCGTGGCGTGGAAGGGACTGGTGGATCACGCGGTCCTAGTGGAGCAACTGGTGCTACTGGTGGTACAGGAGAACAAGGCCCGAAGGGTGTTGTCGGTGTGAGAGGAACAGGTTCCGCAGATGGTGAGCGTGGTGCTACTGGTGTATCGGGCTCCGTGGGCGTGGTGGGTTTCACCGGTGCTACTGGTCAGCACGGCTCGGTAGGACTTCCTGGTAACACCGGACCCACGGGAACGGCTGGGTCCACTGGTAACACTGGTAATACTGGTGAAACGGGACGACAGGGTGACACGGGACCTGCTGGAAACACTGGAGAGAGTGGACGGGAAGGGGTGCAGGGAGTTACTGGGCCACGTGGTGCTCCTGGAGCAAGTGGACCTGCAGGATCAACAGGTATTATCACTCTGTCTGTCTGTCTGTCTGTCTGTCTGTTTCCTTTTCTGTATGTGCTGCTGTCAGCCTATAGTAACGATTTTCTGCAGTTCATGGAATTTTGTGTTTCACTATGGAATTTTAGACTTTTCTGTATAATCAGCATCATGTCACAGAGTGTGCCATGGAATTTAACATCATTTGAATCGGACTTAAATGATGAGTTATACTGATATGGTGAGTTCTGAAGTGGTAAGTTTTGAACAGAGAAAGTCGCAGTTTGATTACAATACGATGCAATGCTATGCAGAGGCATGCGAGAGATTGCCTATATAAAAATAAAGAAGAGACAATGTGTACATGTCACCATACTGCCAGGAAGCCTCATCAGTCAGAATCTTGTGAAAGTTGGCATACGAGTTGCAGTCGCTAACATAATCACGTGTGCCGCATTTTTAGTCAATTATTCATGAGTTATGGAGTAGAGATGGGAATCGAACTGAACCCGAACCGAACACACAGAACTCGAACCCTATTTTTGGACTAAGCGAACCAAACCAAACGAACCCAACGTGATCAGCTGACTGAACCGAATCTGAACTGTCAGGCTATTCGAACCGAACCGAACCGAACATGAACTTTGTGGCAAGGGTTAGCAGAATCACATTAACTGAGCGCCGGGCACGTTTGAAACCGGAAACTATGGATAAGCTCGTGTTTTTAAAGTACAGCATGTAGCCTGCACAGTGTACAGCGCAGACAAGCCTGCAATGTTTTTGCCAGTGTGTGTTTTACTTAAGCATTTTAATTTTGAAAGACCACCAGACTGTAGAACCAAATGCAAAATACATGTGTACTGCAAAGAAAGCGATTTTATGTAACTGATATATTAAAACTGAACCTGAACTGCAGTTTCAATCAAATCGAACTGAACCGAACCTGAACTAAACTCCAGTCGAACCGAACCTGAACCTTGACCCTGACCGAACCCGAACCGAAACTGAACTTTTGTTAGTGGGTTAGATTCCCATCACTGTTATGGAGTTCTGACACCCCATAGGCATGCTGCGTCGCCTTGCGACGGTGTAAGCACTACTGTGCTACACTGTGACAGCAATGCCAAGGATTTATGGCTCTGTAAGGCTCATTTTCAAAGTGATAGGGTTACTCCAGGTTTAGTGTCTAGAGTTAGACAGTCTAAGCCTGAGGAGAATTTCCATTAGGAATCTGCTGCTGGCAGATGTGGTCGACTTAGACAGAAATATCGATGTTCTGCTTGCAGTGACCAGCAGTGGTGGTATTTCTGTTACTGTTGTAGGTGCTGTTGGTGCTACTGGACAGCCTGGTTTCACCGGAGCCAACGGCCTACCTGGCGTCCAAGGTGCCACTGGTTTGGCGGGTTCTGCTGGTGTCATTGGTGACACGGGTGTGCCTGGCTCTGCCGGCTCAGGGGGTGACACTGGCGCTTCGGGAAGTGTTGGCATGACAGGTGACACGGGTTTTAGCGGACAGCCTGGAAGAGATGGTAGCCCGGGTGGTACTGGAGACACTGGAGCGTCAGGATTCGTGGGTGCAACTGGTTTATCAGGATCTCAGGGGTGGACAGGGCGGCAGGGAGAGGTCGGTGTAGCTGGGGCTACTGGTTCACGTGGTCCTACTGGTATCCGTGGTCAACCAGGTTCGCCTGGACCTAGTGGATCTGCGGGTAATACCGGCCCAGCTGGTAGCGTTGGGGCTCGTGGAGCTACAGGACTGCCTGGAGTAGCTGGAAACACGGGAGAGCGTGGAAGCGCTGGAGTACCAGGAGCACGGGGATCACTGGGAGTTCAAGGTGTCATGGGAAATACTGGTGCTTCTGGATCAACTGGATTCCCTGGAGCAACTGGAATGACCGGAAGCGCAGGAGACATCGGAGCCATTGGTGCTGACGGGCGTGCTGGATTCACTGGACGCATGGGATCTACTGGTGAACGGGGTAATCGTGGTACAACTGGCGCTAAGGGAGACATCGGGGCTCGAGGTCAGCCAGGACCCGACGGTCCTGCAGGATCTGTGGGTGTTATCGGAGCAACAGGTGTTCCTGGTAGTACAGGGTCATCCGGTTTGCCGGGGCCTCGTGGTGCTACCGGACAGCCAGGTTTTGATGGATCATCCGGTCCAGCTGGTGCCCCCGGTGTACGTGGATTTACAGGTAGTCCAGGCGGTCGTGGACCGGATGGTTGGACAGGTGCAGTTGGTGCTACCGGTGCATCTGGCACAACTGGATTTTCAGGTGAGCCCGGGCCTCGAGGTGCGACTGGTTTACCTGGCCCTGTGGGTCCCAGAGGACTGCTGGGAGCCACCGGCAGCAGTGGTCCAGCCGGTGACACTGGTAACGTAGGAGCTACTGGTGTGATCGGTAGCACGGGCACTATGGGCCCTACTGGACTATTGGGACTCACTGGAAACACAGGTGCCACTGGACAGCCTGGAGGTGTTGGAGCTACTGGACAAGTGGGCGCTACCGGAGTGAGTGGGCTGCGTGGACTGCCAGGACCAAAGGGGCTGGTCGGTGTGACTGGTGGTAGTGGCGAGAGAGGCCAGGCTGGTGATACTGGTCCCGCTGGTGCCACGGGCGAAACGGGTCCACCTGGCAGGCAGGGAGATATTGGCCCTATGGGATTCACGGGAAGTGTCGGTTCCTCGGGGTTACCAGGCAGTGGGGGACAACTTGGTATCCAAGGACACACTGGATCGTCGGGAGCATCTGGTAGACCTGGAGTAACTGGAATGACTGGAGCTACTGGAACAACTGGAGTCACTGGACCAAGGGGTCGCACAGGTGTGTAAGAATCTTGAGTCTCTAGCTGTCTGTCTACATTGATCAACTGATAACAACTACTGGCGCCTAGTGAATTTAGCTTTTACTGCGCCCTATAAATGTTCTTACTTACTTACTTACTGCAGCATGTGTTTGAAGTAAGTGCTAAACCGCTCATCTGACTAACAAACAGTAGGCATTCAGGTATTTGTGTCTAGTCATTCCACAGCAGAATTATTTGCCCTCACTACTTTTACACTGTGGCAGGATATCAGGAAATGCATTGTGCTTCAGCAATTGCATATTTTTGTTCCTATGAAGACTTTTGGGTACGTGTCTTTGACAGTTACCGTAGGTTGCTACGTTAACTGTCAAAAACTAGGGAACGATTAAAGAGCCGAGTGTAATCACGGCATTAAATGCAGAACAACAGTAAGGAAGAAGGATGAAATTGCACAGAACAGAACACAGTCCACCGATCAACATTACAACCAGCTTACGTCACAGCTTACACAAAATGCTTTGTATGCACAGCATTTCAGAAGCTTAATACTGGTTCATGAAATAATTTACAAAGCATATTGTTCACGTAGTGAGTATATTAAATCAGTTATATGTTAGAACTTATACTGTGTTCAGAAAAAAACACCAACTTTGATTCTTGATTATTTTTGATTCTTTGGCAAATGTTGACTGATTTTCACAATTCTTTTACCTTCAGACTCAGCAGTGATCGGGTAACGCATCGACTATTAAGAATCCCATCTCCTCTTAAATGCATCGCTGCACTACCTTGTGAAACTTTAATTTTCAAAAAATGATCTAAATTTCATTAACACGTTAATTAACACCAGTTACAGTTTGTCCGTTATGAGCTTATAAACAGGATTATTGGTGTATTCAGACAGCTGAAGTGATTTTGTTATATACGCTGTGATATCACATTTTCATTTTTTGATATATTCTGCTGCTCGTTACCTTATCTGCGAGCTCTGTCAACCCCGACATTCTGTGCATCATTCACTGCCTCCAGTCTGAAAATGCAGTAATGTAACAGACCTGTATGAACTTCCAGATTTCTGGCTACTGAACAGTCTTGACCAAAATATATTTCATTATAAAATCTGGGGCAGCGAGTCTACCAGAAAAAGCACAGGATGTGAACGATTTGAGGCAGCATCTGATTGATGTATGAGTTCGAGTGGAACAGCGTTATTGATGATGGCATTGATCAGTGGCGTAGACGGCTCCATGCCTGCATTCGAGCCAGAGGAGGGCATTTTGAATACTCACCGTAACACAAATTAGCCAAAACATTATTAACTGTAATAAATTTAAGTTAAAATTTATTGTTAAACGAGCCATTTGTTTCAGATTGTCGGTAGTTTCCTGACATTTACATTTTACAAGGTAGTAGTGTAGTGACACGTTTGAGGTGAGATGAGATTCTTAATGATCAATGCGTTATGCAATCGCTGCTGAGTCTGATGGTGAAAGAATTTTGAAAATTGGTCAACATCTGCCAAAGTTATGGGCAAAAATCAAAGTGAGTGTTTCTTTTCTGAACACAGTGTAGACGTGAAACGTAACTCTGTCTAGTGTACCTGAATTCAAAACACTCTCTTCTCAAACAACCAAATAATTTCTTCATAGGCTTGCCACAATTTATATGCAATTTTTTATACAGACTGAGCTCGCATACCGTCTGCCTTTCAGTGCTGACACTGTTAATTGGATGACAGGAAGGCATCTGGCCTGTAGAACATTTGATGCTGGTATGCTGGTGGTGACGATTTGACTGGAGCTTTGCACGTCTTACGTGCTCCAGTTGTCACCACCACTTCCGACATTCTTAGCCCCAATAAAATACAGAATGGATGCATTCTGGTACCGGCTAACCCAGGTCCACCTGGAAAGGGGCGTTAAAACGTAGAGAGAGAGAGAGAGAGAGAGTTTGCGTACAGTGTTATTAGAAGTAGGTCTGTGTGTACTGATGTAGGTATGTGTGCATAAGTGTGTGTGTGTTCATCTGTGTTGTACAAATGCATATGTTTGTGTGTATTTGCATGAGTGCAGGTGCAACTGGAGCCAGCGGTGCAACTGGCCGGTTTGGTTCAATAGGGATCACAGGTCGACAAGGTCCACTTGGTTCCACCGGGAGTCGTGGTGCCTCAGGCCCACCTGGTGCAACTGGCTCTATCGGCTCCACGGGTAATTGATGCCACGCTGATGACATTGCCTGCGTTCACCTGCACCAACTCCTCTATCTCTGCCGTTGTTGTTGGTCACTTTGTAGATGAAAAGCTCTGTAATGTATCTGCTGTTATTACCTTCACCAAAGAGGTTGTTTTTGTCGGCATTTTGTTTGTTTGTTTGTTAGCAGGATTGTGCAAAACTACTCTATTGATTTTCACAAGATTTGATGGAAAGGTAGCACATGGGCCATGGATGAGACCGTTAGATTTTGGTGGTAATCCAGCTACGCTAAAGGTAAAAGGTAAAGGTAGCTCAATTGATATAGCGCCACTTACAATACTGGACAGCGGCGCTTTACAACTTCGGAAGTGGCAGCTGATTGGCACTGGCTGTAGTACCGTGGCGCAAGCTAGCGGCTGCCCATAGCCTGCGCTAACGGACTATTGGGCCCAACGGTATGCAGCCAGCAGGCATAGTACGCCCCAATCAACCACGTAATCTCCACGTAATCCATGTTCCTAATTACATGGATCAGTACTCATTTACCGACCCCTAAGGGATGGATGGCTGAGTTGGCCATGTTGGCTGACCGATAGCAGACGGCTTAACCACAAAGTGGTCACCCGTCCAGCTATCAGTCTGGTGCAGGATAGGGAAAGTTCGCCGGCCGAGACCAGCGTTCTAACCACTATGCTACGCCGCCAACTAGGGTTATGGATAGTTTGAGGTACCGCCATACTCCACAGTTACCTGGCATTCGTTTAATGGTAACAATTATGTGACGTTGTCGGCCTTAGTGGAGGCATACGCTGTAGTAAGTGTCATTCTAGTTTGCTGCTGCATTTCACTGATAATATGTCTTGACATATATATTCTGAAGTCTTGACTACTTGATACTTCTGTTGCAGTATCTAAACATTTCTCAGTCTGATGAACGTAGTTACCGCTGCACTCAAACAGCTGTCTGCTGTGGATGCTCGATGAACTGATAGTTGCTACGTTGTGCTGCTTCTGTTCTTGTAATATTCATCTTTCGTCATCATTATCAGCACCATGATGTCTATTGTCGTTTTTAGGACCAAGTGGTCCAACTGGTTCTACTGGCAGTTCAGGGTTCGTTGGTGTGACTGGAAGCACCGGTGCATCTGGACCTACTGGAAGTACAGGTCCTCGTGGCGACACTGGTGGAAAAGGTCCACTAGGGCCGGTGGGTGCGACCGGACCTCGAGGTGAAATTGGAGTTGGTGGCGTTGTTGGCAGTACCGGTCGGCAAGGTGATACCGGACAAACCGGCAGCCAGGGTGGCACCGGATTCACTGGCTTCCCTGGATCACCTGGAATTAAGGGAGTTCCAGGATTCACTGGTGGTATTGGAGCTACCGGAAATAGCGGCGCTACGGGACCAGTTGGGACAGCCGGTGGAATCGGAGATATGGGATCCGATGGATTTACTGGGCCACCTGGAGTGGAGGGATTTCCTGGTCAGCCTGGAGCAACTGGCAGTAGTGGAGCTACTGGCGTAACTGGAGAGAGAGGAACTGTGGGGAGTACGGGACACACTGGACAGACTGGTGTAACAGGACTTCGTGGAACCAATGGAGATACCGGTATGTCTCCAGTACAGTTCCAGTTATTTTGTACTACTGCTGCTACTACCAGTACCAATACCAGTATTACTTCCACTATTTTTTTTTTGTTTGACCAGTCTGTTCTTTCAGATAATCACTCAAAAGTTTGATTGAGTCCCCTGAAGTTTCTCAAACAAGAATCTGAGAACTACTGGTTCCCGTTGTCTGATGATGGATCTACATTGCTGTGGTACTGCCGAAAATTTCTTCTTGCAGAGCATGAAAAGTCTCGCTTTGCACGTGGAAGACACATATCCGACCCCAAACGGAGGAGTGCATGACATTAGTGGATGCACATAGACTGTTAATTGCCAATCTTCTTATCGAGTCCGTCGTCAAACATCAGATTGTCAGCTGCCAGCATCGTGCGCACTCAGTCGCTCAGTCATTCGCTGCTGATAAGTCCCATTACTTGCCATTGGTGGGCCGTTACAATGGAATTATTTTGGGCTGAGCTTAATTGTTGCTGTATGTGAGACGTCACAACTCCACCAAGGAGGTAAAAGCATATAGTCTGGTCTCTGGGCTGTCTCTGTCTGTGTCGCTGCTTCTCAAAAACATGCACAGACAGTTTGGATGAAATTTTAAGTAGATCATTTTTTTATTAACTGTTTGTCATGCCAGGCGGCTAGCAGTAGCAGGAGATAGCTATGCAACACTGTGTGAAGACCTGCGATTCAAACTTCACAGTGATTCAACAGAGTGCACCTCAAAATAGAAGCACGTTTTCACTGTGATCTGAGATCACCATAAAAAAACAACTCGCGTTCTTCTGTGGATGCTTACAAGTGCTTTATGCGGTACTTAGATTTCCTAGGTTTTTCAGATCCAGTTCGGTACAATTTTGTTAGCACGTGACCAAATTGAGGGCATACCGACGCATAATATTGATGTGTCTATCTCTCAGTCTGTCTTTCACACTCTGGTCGACTAATCTAGTTTGATATAACGTTAGCAGGAAAACACTGACAGTTGGTCACAAAATTTAGTATTTATTGCATTTCCAGCCAAAAGTTATACAAAGCAGCAAGTCAGTTTAAGCATAGATTGCCTAGTTCCAATGATATGCGAGTAAATACGGAGATATGGAATACAACAGGTGTACGACAGGTGTACTGGAATTTCGTTGCATTTGTCGCTAGTATTGCTGTTATATATGGGTATATGTGCATGTGTGTGTAGGTGCCCCGGGCAATCGTGGTAGGCCTGGAGTAGACGGTGTTACTGGAGCTACTGGAAGAGACGGTAGTCTAGGTGGAACTGGCCCATTCGGTGATAAAGGCTTTCCCGGTGCCACTGGTCGACCTGGTAGTGCTGGTGCTAAGGGAGTAGTGGGACCAAGAGGTCCGGGAGGTTTTCCAGGCGCCAAGGGAGTGACTGGTCGTGTGGGTGACATTGGATTGGTGGGTGAGTTCGGCAGGCAAGGTGCTACTGGTAGCACTGGTTTGTCAGGCTCACCTGGTAGGAAAGGTGAACTTGGATTTCCAGGGTCTGCAGGCCCAGCTGGTGTGATAGGTGTACCTGGAGACACTGGTTCTACGGGAGGTACTGGCACGAGAGGTGTAAATGGTTTGCCAGGTAGCGCTGGCCAGAAGGGAAATCGCGGTGTAACTGGTTTGATGGGTGAAACTGGCAGGACTGGTGAGATAGGACAACCTGGACGTTCAGGCTCTACTGGTATCACCGGGCAAAAAGGGACGTCAGGAAACCCTGGAACTGCTGGTCCTCCAGGAGCTACCGGTTTGCCAGGCTTCGGTGGAAACGTTGGTTTACCAGGAGTACAAGGACAGAAGGGTGGTCAGGGATTTACTGGTTCTAGTGGGCCGGTTGGACCGTTTGGGATGCCAGGTGTTGACGGCAGTACTGGTACTACTGGTAACACCGGTGCTACTGGAACTGGTGGTCGACGCGGTGTCGATGGTCAGATTGGTCCTAAAGGAGCCATTGGTTTGACAGGAGCATCTGGACGGCCAGGTCCTAGTGGAGTTATTGGAAACACTGGATCACGTGGCTCGGATGGGTCTGCTGGGAGCACGGGCGCTACTGGAGCAACTGGCACAACTGGAGATGGTGGAAGTCCAGGAGATACTGGATCGCGAGGTAGAGACGGGTCGACTGGGTTTACCGGACCAACCGGTAGTACAGGTGCCACTGGACCTGGTGGTGTTCGTGGTAGTGTTGGAGCTACGGGGTTCTCTGGGCCAGACGGAAGTCGTGGAAATACTGGAACTGTCGGGCAGGCAGGTAGGCCAGGTGAGCCTGGATCAACAGGATTCACCGGCGAAACTGGACCTCGTGGACGTGCCGGATCAGCTGGAGTTACTGGACGACAGGGGTCCACTGGATTCACTGGCGTGACTGGGATACTTGGAGCAACTGGAAGGGCTGGAAGGGTTGGATGGACTGGAGACACTGGCGGCATGGGTAAGTGTCAGTCACTGTCGATATTGCCGCTGTTGTTAGTTTGAATCACAATGCAATGAGAAGAATGATCAGGGTTAATGGCGGTGTCGGTGATGATCACGTGTGGACTAAGATGCTTCTGCTACCGGTTTACCCAGAAGAGGGCCATTAAATAGTTGTTGTTGTTGTTGTTTGACTCGATGTGCTAGACTAAGTTGGCCATCCATCGTGTGTCACTGATTTGTTCGTATTGTACAATTGGCCATCCATCTTGTATCACTGATTTGTTCATATTGTACAACAACAATAACAACACCAACGCTCGTTTAACGCCCATTTTCCAAGACAACCCGAGTAAGCCGTTAAAAGAAAGCCATCATTTTGAATTTTTTTGATAATGGAGGTGGTGGTGACAACTGGAGCTATTGGAAATGCAAAGCTCTGGTCAAATAGTCGCCACCAACATACCAACACCTAAGTTTTTGCCCATCTGTCGCCCAGCCAACAGCCCCGTGTGAGCTCCGGGGTTGTAAGAATAGAACCGCTCCGTTTCCTCGCCGTATATCGTAAAAGGCGACTAAACCAGGTTCTGTCTGTCTTAAGCATGTTTTAATGTGTTGCTGTTTATTAGGGCCCCTTTTTATGTATCGTTAATTTGCGTTAGTATGTGTTCTGTCTTTTGGTTGTTCTGGTTAATTTTTCAGTACTTGCCAAGTGATTGGCTAGAAAGACTCCTCTGAGGAAGCCTAATCGTGGCGAGGGATTGTCTCCATAAAGCACAGGCCGAAGCGTGCTTATGACTTATTGTGTTTCATTGTTTCATTGTGTATTTGTCTTGTCCTCTGGCTGTGCATAATATATTTCATACTGCTATGGCACGATAGAACCTGTTTGTGCTGAAAGTGCTGTTAAACACCAATAACGCAAACACAAGCCATCGCCCAGCCAACGGTGTGACAACACTGAAGGGAAAAAGTATCACATTCCACGGGCTTGCTCATCCCATGATCACCTGGAGTCTTGCACCCTTGTCTTGACCACTAAAGGCTCCTGACTACCCTGGGGAGGGTTTCCACGCCTGTCATCCTATTGTCAGCCCTATGACGCCAGTACCCCATCTCTGTATTGTACCGGTCATATTTAACCGTTGACTTCAAATGTTCAGGTTCTGTCCCGTCTGATTGACAGGCTATAGATCTGTGAAGGTGATGATGATGCTGATGATGTTGAACACAGTAAGATTGCTAGTTAGCTGACTGACAATTTTATGCCTGGATAATCATGCTGATGGTTATGTTCTCTGTGTGTAGGTTTCACAGGATTTACCGGACCTTTTGGATCAGTTGGTGCAACCGGCCGTCCCGGTGTAGTAGGAACAGCCGGGCCTGGAGGCCCACCTGGTCCAACTGGTAGCACTGGCTTTCCAGGCTCTGCAGGTGCAACTGGGTTCACTGGCAGTAGCGGAAGTGCCGGACTCTTTGGTCAACAAGGAGCAACTGGACCGTCCGGTGGAACGGGATCCAGTGGTGCAACTGGAGCTACTGGTCCAGCTGGTAATCCTGGTGCCACTGGAGTGAATGGTGCTACAGGAACAGTCGGAGAGATGGGATCGGCCGGGTTTACTGGACAGAGTGGTCAGCGGGGAATACAGGGCCGTGAGGGAGCTACTGGCACAACTGGGGACACGGGCCCGAGTGGGCCGGCGGGATCTCGTGGTGCAACCGGTGACACTGGAGTTACAGGACCTCCTGGTTCTGACGGCGTCGTGGGTTCCACTGGTGACACTGGGCCGCGAGGGCGTACTGGTGTAACGGGAGGGTCTGGATCTTCTGGGATTCTAGGGCATACTGGATTTCCAGGATCTACTGGCGCTACTGGTAGAGTGGGCAGTCGAGGAGTAACTGGTGAAACAGGTTTCACTGGTCCACCAGGACCTGCCGGCTTGACTGGCAGAGATGGGCGTACCGGAGGTACTGGTCCTATCGGCGATACTGGTCGTACTGGAAGTACTGGACCTAAAGGAGTGCGTGGTATTACTGGAGTACGGGGAGACACAGGAGATATCGGCTGGACTGGGTTTACGGGCAGGCGAGGTTTCACTGGTTCCTCTGGTGCTATTGGTAACACTGGTGCTACTGGTATAACTGGTTTGTCCGGTTTGCGAGGTCCACTAGGAGCCACTGGTCCTCGTGGGTTCGGTGTTGGCGGCCCTGGAGCTACTGGTTTTCCTGGTAGGAACGGTGTGACTGGTTGGACTGGTGCCACCGGACAACCAGGGACTGGAGGAATAACTGGATACACTGGAGCTACTGGTCAAACTGGTTCTTCTGGTGGGCGGGGTGAATCTGGTGTTCGCGGTGAATTAGGGGCAGCTGGAGCGACTGGATCCACTGGTTCACCTGGTAGCACAGGGGATACTGGCAGATCTGGAAGCAAGGGATCAACTGGCGCTACTGGAATGACTGGTGGATCAGGTGCACGTGGCGCCGAAGGTGCTCGTGGAGATGACGGATCAACTGGATCTACTGGATCTACCGGTGACACGGGTCCAGCTGGACGCAGAGGCGATGATGGAGAGCCTGGGTCGCTTGGAGCTACCGGAGGTACTGGTGCATCTGGAGCATCTGGCCTGAAGGGTGCCAGAGGATTGGTGGGCGTGAAGGGCATGGAGGGAATGACTGGATTTACCGGCGCAATTGGGGCAATGGGAGAACTTGGATGGACTGGACTGCTGGGCGACACCGGTGCCGATGGTGTTCCAGGATCACCTGGAGTACCGGGAGTGAAAGGTGCAACTGGTCTACGTGGAAGGCAGGGAGCCACCGGACGTCGTGGCCCATCTGGAGCGACTGGAACGGGTGGAATACCGGGGCTGCCTGGAGCTACTGGAGCAGTTGGACCAAGAGGTTTTGATGGCACTGGAGGAACTCCGGGTCAATCTGGATTTCCAGGCCCGCCAGGTGCCACTGGACCTACAGGTGAGTGCTGCATACGTATACAACGGCTTATAACACCAGTAGACTGTGCCTGAAATCATCTACCATAGATAGAACCGTGAGTATCTGACAAGCAATGATATTTTATTAAAGAAAATTAAAATGACATAGTCTTTTTTTCTTACGAATGCAACAGTGAAGTTGAAGACAGAACTAAAGTGAAATGAAAATAATAATGGGTTTGCATTGTGTGAATGGAAAAGTGAACGATTCCATTACTTCGTATTAACTTTGCGGTGATAGAACTTCAAATTGTGGACCGCCTCCTGCAGAAAAAGAGGGTGTAGAGTCTACAGCCCCTCACCTAGCGAGATCTGCTAAGCTCTGTATCAAATACAAAGCGTGATCCAAAGGATCTATACCATGTTACACTGTTCCCCGAAAGCAAAAATTTACAAAACGGGTCACTTTTTTGAATTACAAATAGTTTAATGAAGTGCACTTGGGTTCTGCGGTCTGCAGCCTCCTGCATTGCGGCATTTGAGCGAGACATCAAAGAGGTATAGTAATGACCAGTCCTGATTACTGTGATCAGCATCTGTTGTGTTCAACTTCTCAGAACTGGTTTTGTCACAGTCGTGTTATATCGTCTGGATTGCCTCTTTATACAGATGCTTATGTAGTAAGCTTTTTGCATTCCTCCTCCTGCCAATCTGCTGAATGCGCAGAATGAATGTGCTACGGAATAACGCCTTGGATGGACTGTATATGCTTGACACATCTGTTTAACAAATAGTCATGGCATTTATATTGCGCGACTGTTGCTGTTTTTCTTCGTCAGTACCCGGTACTTTTACACTGTCGTTTGGTCGTGAACCGAAATGTGGTCTGTGAGTAACATTGCACTGACTACAACTATTGCATATGTCGATCACTATGTCCCTGGGCTGAGTGAGCCACATGAAAGTGCTGAACAACAGCAAAATAATTACTCTTATTAGTTGACCATTATCGGTACAAATGCTTAAGTAGCCTATGAAGTTACGACCATACAGCACTATAAAAATTCAACTTATTGTTACGTTCTTAGGCTAACTCAGCCCCCTCATCAGGACCGGCAGTGAGTATTAGCTACAGAGTGAAAGCCGTGTTAAGATGACTGAGGCAGTGCCATGTCTGTTAGCTGCACCACGGTTTTAGTATTTAATGTCGATGACCAGCCGGTTCTGAGATTGCTGATCATGAGTAGTGTAATCAGCACTTTAGTAGAAGTATGTTAACGTTGCTTTATGCGCAATCCGTTGTGTTTATCGTTACGTAGACCGCTGTGTGATGTCTGTTGTATAGTACACCGTGAGAATGTGTGCTGTGCAGGACCTGACGGTGTTCCTAGCACAGGTGGACTAATGGGTTTTCCCGGTGCCACTGGGTTTCCTGGACAACCTGGCTTCGCCGGACCCAACGGCCTGCCTGGCTTGCAGGGACCCACGAACAGATTTCCAGGTCCCATTGGACCTCCAGGCAATTTTGGACCTCCTGGGCCTCCTGGAGTGACTGGATCAAGTGGACCAGTGGGAATTCCAGGCAGTCCAGGTCCACCTGGATCTCCCGGTACTCCGGGATTTCCAGGTGCGACTGGTCCAATTGGTCCGACGGGACCTCGTGGTGCTAGCGGCTTCGCTGGAAATCCTGGAGGTTCGGGAGTGCCAGGATTTCCGGGACTACAAGGTTTCCCTGGTGCTCCCGGCTCTTCCGGCCTACCTGGTTTACTGGGAGGCATGGGACGTCAGGGTCTTCCTGGTCCTCCTGGATTTACTGGATTTCCTGGACCTGCAGGACCGCCGGGTTTACGTGGTGGCCCAGGTTTGGCTGGAGCGACGGGTCTTGCAGGTGTGAAGGGTGCAGCAGGCTTTCTAGGATCGCGAGGAGACCCTGGGGATACTGGTGCCATGGGTTCCACTGGAGTACAAGGTGCAACGGGTCCTTCTGGTTCCCGTGGATTCGATGGTTTCGCAGGCTTTCCGGGACTTCCTGGTAGCACTGGCCTCTTTGGAGGTACCGGAGCAACTGGTCTTCGTGGAGTTGCTGGAAACACTGGAAACACTGGAGCAACTGGAGCAACTGGAGTGATCGGAGGAGTAGGTATGCCTGGAGCTACAGGTCGGCGAGGCATTACTGGCGCCGAAGGTCAGCTTGGATCAACTGGGAGTCGTGGAGCCACTGGAGCAACTGGTGGAACCGGCTTTACTGGACCTATAGGCAGTGCTGGAGTGGCTGGAAACACTGGAGCTACTGGACTGCCTGCTAGTGTGTATCACTCACTCACTCACTCACTCACTCACACACTCACTCACTCCACTCACTCACTCTGTGTCTGTCTATCTGCGTGTCCGTCTGTGTGGGCTTACAGATATTGATGGGGGAGCAAGTTCAAATGCTAGAGCTTCTGATGGGTATAAGTTGTCTACTTGTGTCTGTGTGTGTGTGGGTATGAGGTGCAACAAAGAAGGCCAAAGTGTAAATGGCCGAAAGTTCTGAAGGATATTGGGATCCATGATAGGGCTAATGTTAGGACTAGGTTAGCTTTATGGATTTTTGGCTTTATCGCAGTGACCTGTGTGTGTGTGTGTGTGTGGTGTCATTAAGCTGTGATGACGGACGTGAGGCCTCTGTTTGTGACTGTGTCTGTATTAGACGTATAATACATCGAAACCCAATATGATAATTTCTGTTCAGTTGCAAATAAAACTGGAAAACAGTAGAATGTGATGAACACATTTTGTGAATGGGTCACTATGCGTGCGTGTCTATATTGTAGACTTGAGGAAGTACTGTGATTCGTTGAAATGCGACGATGAATGCGTGGTGGTGCAAGGCTTCAACGTGGCCATTCAGCAGACAGTCTACACGGCCTACTGCGTCTGCAACATGGGATACGCGCGTGTGAGAGTGATCGAAGGCTTCACATGTGCTAGTCAGTAGCTGAACATTTTATTCTATCATGTGACCCGTGCGGGCTCCGGGGTTGTAAGAATGGACCCGCCCATTTCCTGGCTGGATGTCGTACAAGGTGACTAAACCAGGTCTAGTTTTGTTTTATATCTTAGCATGCTTTTATTGTATTGTTGCCTGTTAGGGCCCCTTTTTATGTATTTACACTGCACGCTAGCTAGCTGCAGTGCAGTGTATTGTAATCGATCCTGTCTGTGGGTTTGTGACAGCAGGCGGGCGGGTGGGCGGGCGGTGTCCGAACCTTACTACACAACAGCGCACGTGCAGTGTTTGCATATCTCTGAGCGCTTTTTTTCATGTTAAATTTAGCTGGTATGTGTTCTGTTTTTGGTTGTTCTAGTTAAGTTGTCATTACTTGCCAAGTGATTGGCTAGAAAGACCCCGCGAGGAAGCCTAACCGTGGCGAGGGATCATCTCCATAAAGCCCACGCTGAAGAGAGCTTATGATTGTGTTGGTTTATTGTATTCTTTCGTTGTTTTATTGTATGATGTTTGTGTTCTCCCCCGGCCCTATGTGATATATTTCCTACTTCTATGGCATGATACAACCCCGTGCGGGCTCCGAGGTTGTAAGAATAGACCCGCTCCGTTTCCTGGCTGGATGTCGTACAAGGTGACTAAACCAGGTTCAGTTTGTTTTATATCTTAGCATGCATTATACCTTATTGTTGTTTATTAGGGCCCCTTTTATGTATCGTTAGTTTTCGTTGCTATGTGTTCTGTCTTTTGGTTGTTCTGGTTAAGTTATCAGTACTTGCCAAGTGATTGCTAGAAAGACTCCTCTGAGGAAACCAAGTCGTGGCGAGGGGATCATCTCCAGAAAGCCCTGGCTGACTGCATGTGATTTTCTTGGTTTATTGTATTGCTTCATTGTTTTATGGCCGGCAGGATGCCACAAAGCGGCAAACTGCCGGTATTAAATTTTCTCACAGGGGCGACTCGTTCCACAGATTCACGTCAAACTTGGCGTGGCCGACGGGCACCTGGGTCCGCTTGGCTGTGCAAAATTTCATGTCAATTGGCTCAGGGGGTGAGAATGCTGCCCCAAAATATCAAAAAATTTCCACTTTTTGTAAATAGTCGCCTCCCAAGGAGCGAACCCGTGACCGATTTCTAAAATTTTTACGACTAACTGTTCTATATTAGCCTTTCAAATTTGACGTGATTTGCTTCACAGGTTACGGAGTTATTGTTGAAAAACTGTGCGTCGGTCAATTAGGCCGAAATTTTCCGTGCACCCTGTAGGAAAACTATGCGTTGGATCAAAAAAATGATTGACACCTTTTTATGGTCTCGACGAGCTCTTAACACCATGCAAAGCTTGGGGAAGGTCATACAACGTGTGCCGGCTGTAGGTGCGAAAATGTGGTGTTTATTTTTTACCAGCAGGATGCCACGAAGCGGCAAACTACCGGTATTAAATTTGCTCACAGGCAAAAATATCAGGTTTTTCGCCCCGCATGGGCGATTCGTTGCACTGATTCACGTCAAACTTGGCAGAGCCGACGAGCACATGGGACTGCTTGGCTCTGCAAAATTTCACCTCAATTGGCGCAGGTGGATGGGAATGCGGCCCCAAAATCTGAAAAATTTCCACTTTTGGTAAAGAGTCGCCTCGCAGGGGCGAACCCTTTGACCGATTTCTAGAATTTTTATGGTCTTTTATTCGCGCAACTATCCTGCATTAGTGTTTCAAATTTGACGTGATTTGCTTCACAGATTACGGAGTTATTGATGAGAAACTGCGAGCTGGTCATTTAGGCCCAATTTTTCCGTGCACACTGTAGGAAAACTATGCGTTGGATCGAAAAATGATTGACACTTTTTAATGATCTCGACGAGCTCTATCACCGTGCAAAGTTTCTGGACGATCCTACAACGCATGCCGGCTGTAGGTGCGAAAATATGGTGTTTGTATGTTTAGGTCGACTTCCAAAAGTCGACCTAATAATATTACAGGGGGAGAAAATGTCCGTCCGTACATCCTTCCGTCCGTCCGTCCACAAAAAGTTTCTTCGATTTGAATGAAATTTGGTATGTAGGTAGAGGTCGATGACTGATGCACGACGTATGCCGTATGGCCGGATCCAAGGTCAAGGTCAAGGTCACCAGCCCTTCAAAGTTTGAATTCCTTCCATTTTTAAAACCTATCTCCTCCGCCATTTACAATGGGAGCTGGCAAGTGACCACTAATTCTTAAACTAAAGCACAATATCTAAATTTGATCGGGCCGGATTTTTGATATTTGTCCTAGTTTTTGTG